>Ga0080064_1000221_pt1 | contig 166589 bp, 157 predicted proteins | sample Subgrocontami54m_FD_69260 | JGI IMG/M metagenome (GOLD analysis project Ga0080064, IMG submission 69260) | Subsurface groundwater microbial communities from S. Glens Falls, New York, USA - GMW46 contaminated, 5.4 m (SPADES assembly) (version 2) ...
CCAAGCTTCTGCGAAGCCCGACGATTCCCTTGTTAGCATCAAGGTCGATCCGTGATTTTGCCGCCTCTTTCACAACCACCTGTGGTTTTGGTGAATGTTTGACCCACGTCAGAAAGAAGTTCGACTTGATCTTTCGGCGGGCAAGAAATAAGGAATGGCGCGCCCTGAGGGATTCGAACCCCCGACCTTCTGGTTCGTAGCCAGACGCTCTATCCAGCTGAGCTAAGGGCGCGCAAGCGGAAATATTTTAGCACAGCGGCACGATGGGTGCACGGTCAGCGGAGAGCCGAAAGCTGAATACTCAGAACTGCTTACTGTTTCACCAACGCGAGCGGGGTGCGCGGCTGTTCGAGCACGGGATCGAGCTTGTTGTCCACGCCGAGGACAAACGTGCCGGCCATGCGCGAAGTACCGATGCCGTCGAGTTGAACCGTGCCGCCGGCGCCGAGGCCGCCTGTGAGGCTGGGCCCGCCAATCACGTAGGTAATCGTTTCGCCGCTGGCGTGCGCGCCGGGCGTCGAACTCCGCAGGTTGCCGATCACCGCGGGGGTTCTGTTGGTGACGATGGTGGTCATCACTGGACGTCCCTGCGTAAATTGAATGAGGTTTTCCAGGCCGCTGATGTCCACTCCGAAGCGGCTCTGCTGTCCCTTCAGAACAACCGGCGGTTGCGGCGTGCGGTAAGCGACGCTGATCAAATTCATTTTCCCGCGCGCGACTTGCTCACCATTCAGCGACAGCGTGACATCGTATTCGCGGCCCATTCCGTGCGGCGCCAGGAAACCCGCGCCGCACGGGCCTTGCCAGAGCAATTCGGCGCGCTGCTGGGCGAAGGAAAACTCCGGACGCCCGCCGATGCCCATGGGTCCCTGCACGTAGAAGACGCTTCCTGCAAACACCGCGCGCGGCGCGCGCCATCCCTCGCCCGGCACAAGTTCTTTGGCCTCCCAGATTTTGGTCGGCAGTTCCTTCGCGCCGCCCCTCGGCGTGAAGAGCGCCTTGGGCAAAGTATTGCCGGTTCCGTCGGGCAAAGTGGCGCGGCCCGCCTCAACGTCCAGAGTATTCACGCCCAGCGTCAGCCGCCCCGAAATCAACTCCGAATCGACAGGCTCTTCGCTTTCTTTTCCTTCTTTGATCTGCTTGGACCAGGCGCGGAGGAGCAGGTGAGTTCCCTGCCCGCAACCCGGCGGCGGCCAACTGATTTCCACGCGGGACCATTCCAGCGGCCCCGTGGGAATATCTGTTTCCTCCTCGGCCTCGCGCATTTGCTCGGGTGTCGCCGGAGCCGGCGTAGTTGGCGCCATGCCGCGCACCACGCGAGTGAATTCGCCAGCGCGAAGGAGTACTTCGCCGGCTACGGCCGGGTCGGCGTTGAACACGCGGACGATTCCGTCGAGCGAAAGCACTTCGTCGAAATCCGGCAGCGAGCGCATGGAGAATCGCGTCCCCACGACCCCAGCCACGGCCACCGGTGAGCGCACCTGGAAGCTTGCGCCGGGCTGCGAGAGTCGCACCACGCTGGCGCGCATGTGGCCGTAAGCGAGTTGCAACTGCGTGCGCTGCGCCTTGGCGTCGTGCGCTTCGATACGTAATGAAGTTTGGGAGCCGACGTTAAGGATGGAGCCGTCCAGCAGACCCACGCGGACTCGACCGCCGCGATTGGTGCGCAACAAGTCCTGCCAGTACACCGCGTCGTAACGCTGCGCTTCGCGCGAAGCCGCGCCCGCCCGTTCGATGCTGGCTGACGGCACCAATGCGCGCACTTCTCCAGCGCGCGCCGGCGGCGCCTGGGCCCCGGCGGGCCACGAACTGAACATCAAGAACGCCAGTATGAGCAGGCGCGAACACAGAGATGCGACACGAAAGCTCAGACTTGAAGAGCAGGAAGAAGACAGCGGGGGACACACGTAGCGGAAGTGTCGGGCGGCGGCCACGAGTCAATTATAACAGTTGGTGCCGAAGCCAAAAGGAAGTTTTCGGAGAGCGCCCTAGCGCCATTTTTTCAGTGCGGCTATGTCGAAGAATGGTGGCGCGAAATCTGGCCAAACAACATCCAGCCGGAAACGATCGCAACGCCCAGCAGCGTCGCGCCGACCGCTTGCACGCCGAGCAGCAGCTTGCCCACGCCAATCAGCGCGGAATAAACCATGACGCAGCCTAGCAGCCAACTGCCCAGGTTGCGTCCCAAGTCGCGGGTGGGCGGCACGTCGGAGACGAGAGCAGCCACAGGCCGCCAACCCGCCGCGTGGGGACGCACCTTGCGATAGAAGTCTGTCAGCACGACTGAGGATTCGGCAGGCGTGAGCATGGTGACCACGAGCCACACCAGCGTGGTAATGCCTGTGGTGGTCAGCGCGCTTTTGGCAAACACGATCGGCGCGGGGCCTTGAAAGGGTTCGGCAAAATGAATCGCGACGGCCACCACCAGGGCCGTGGCCATAGCGGAGATTTCGCTCCACGCGTTGATGCGCCACCAGTACCAACGCAGGATGTACACCGCTCCGGTGCCCGCGCCAACTTCGAGCACAAACATCCAGCCTTCGCGGATGGAGGCGAGTTGCGCCGCGACGACGCCGATCACAGCTACGAGCACCAGCGTCATCAGGCGGGACACGCGCACGTAATGCGCTTCGAGCGCCTGGGGCCGGACGAACCGCCGGTAAAAATCCTCCACGAGATACGACGTGCCCCAATTAAGTTGCGTTGAGACAGTGGACATGTAGGCCGCAAGAAATCCGGCCAGCAAAATCCCGCGAAAAGCCGCTGGCAGGTGCTCGACGGCAATCATCATGTAGCCGCTCTCTGGGCTGGTGAGTCCGGGATAGAGTACCACCGCAGCGAGCCCGGTGAGAATCCATGGCCACGGCCGCAAGGCGTAATGGGCAATGTTGAACCACAACACGCTGAGCAGGCCATGCCGCTCGTCTTTGGTAGAAAAAATTCGCTGGGCGATGTACCCGCCGCCGCCGGGCTCCGCGCCAGGATACCAGAAGGCCCACCACTGCACGGACAAGTGCACCAGAAATGTGAGCGCGGGCAGAGTCCACAGCGCTTCGGCGGTCAAGCCGCGGGAAAAATCCGGAAAAAACGCGGTGATGTCCGCTGCGCCGGGGCCGGCGGCCGCGCGCGCTTCCGCCAGGCGCGCCAGCAGGCTGTCCATGCCGCCCACCGCGCCAACGGCGTAAAACCCGACGGCGATGACGATTCCCATCATCAGCACGAATTGGAACAAGTCCGTCCACAGCACGCCCCACAGCCCACCCATCGAAGCGTAAATGCCAGTGAACGGAATAATGAAGAAAATGCAGATGGCCAGGGCGGCGCGATTGGAGACGCCCAGCGCGGTGACCAGAATGCTGGACATCGCTTTGGTCACCCAGCCGAGGATGAGAGCGTTCATCAGCAGCCCGAGATATATCGCGCGAAAACCGCGCAGGAATGCCGCCGGGCGGCCGGAATAACGCAGCTCGGCGAACTGCACGTCGGTGAGCAGGCCGGAGCGGCGCCACAGCCGCGCAAATAAAAACACAGTGAGCATTCCGGACGGCAGAAAACTCCACCACAGCCAATTCCCGGCGATGCCTTGCGAGTAGACGAGGCCGGTGACTGCGAGCGGGGTGTCCGCGGCAAAAGTAGTGGCCACCATGGAAGTGCCTGCCAGCCACCACGTCACGCCGCGGCCGGAGACGAAGTAGTCCGCCGTGCTGCGTTCCGAGCGCCGCTTGAAATAGAGCCCCACCAGCATGGTGCCGATGAGGTAGGCAGCAATGGCAATCCAGTCGAGAGGAGTGAGTTTCATCAGTGTAAAGACTGATCCTTCGCTGCGCTCAGGATGACATCGTAATGCCTGTGCGCCGCGAAACTATATGACGCCGGTTCCATGTAGAGCAATCAAGAAAGAAAAAGCCCCGGGTCTGGTGGGAGACCCGGGGCCGGGGGTGGGGCATGGGCGGAAGGAACTCTATTTTTTGCGCGGGGTCTCGCGCAGCGCGCGGAGACCGTTGATTGGAACGGGCGCGCTTTCCAGCTTTTTTTCGCTAACGCTCAGAGGCGTGCGGCGCTGGCTCATGTGCGACTCTGGATTGCTCAGCAGCAGCTTCGGCCGGGCGCGCAGGAGCGCCGCGCTATGCGCATCGAAAGCCTTTTCGGCAAAGGGATCGAACATGGCCGGCTCCCTTAAGTAATCATGCTGGCCCAGTTGTCTTCCTCAACGGCCATGACCATCGCTTTGTAGATGTCCACATCCCAGCCATCGCCGATGCGGAAGCGAACGGCATCGTACGTTTCGCCGATGATGGTGCCGCGCAGCGGGACTTGCATATCGCCGGCTGCCACCTGCAGCACGACTGGCTGGCCTAACCAGGTTGCATAACCGCGTTGCATGTTGACCCCCTCAGAATGCGATTCGATTTCTCGAACGCACGCGATTCTGGAGTTCAGGGGTGCGTGCCACAATGGTACAGCCGCCCTAGAGTCCCTAGTCGGAAAGTACTATCTGCCTGCAACATATTGAAACTACATCCGATACAATCATGGCGAGGGCTTGGTCTTGAACGGGAGGCCGGTGAAGTGTGGCTCTATTGCATTGGAATATCGCAGAAACGCCTATGAATACCAACTTTCTGCAATTCAGCTCAACAAGGGATTTCACGCCTCGGAGTACGGGCTATATGGACGCTGGGGCGGAAGGTACCTGGGTACCTCCGGACTGAATCCAAAGTGGGATTCCGGCCCGCGAGGGATTGAGGCATACTCAATCCATGGCCGCGCTCTTCAAGACTTTGTTCGAGCCGCTGTGGGAGAAACTGCTGCGCGGAACGCCGCGCAAAGTTGACGTCGTGTCGCGCCCCATGGGAATCAGTCTCGCACTGGGTGGAGGATTCGCCCGCGGGTTTGCTCATCTCGGCGTGCTGCGCGTGTTGGAAGACGAGCACATCCCCATCGCCTGCATCGCCGGCACGAGCGTGGGAAGCATCCTGGGCGCGGCGTACGCCAGCGGAGCGCCGCTGGAGCGCGTCATCGCGGTGTGCCGCGAAGTGCGGCTGAAGGATTTCTCGCGCTGGAGCATCTCCAAAATGGGCCTGGCTTCGAACGAGCGCATGGGCGAACTGATCCGGAAATGGTTTCGCGCACTGCGCTTCGAGCAAATGCGCATCCCGCTGGCCGTGGTGGCCACCGATTTGGGCACCGGCGAGGCATACGTTTTTCGCAGCGGTGAAGTGGTGAACGCGGTGCGCGCCAGCTGCGCGTATCCCGGCATGTTCCAGCCGGTGATGCACGGCAGCCGTTGCCTGGCGGATGGCGGGCTGGTGGCTCCGGTCCCCACGCAGGCGGTGGCGGGGATGGGCGCGGGCTGCGTGGTGGGCGTAAACGTCGGCTTCAACAACTGGAATGGCTCGGCGCCGAAAAATGTTTTCCAGGTGGTGGCACGCGCCATCAATGCGGCGCAGAAACATCACGAACGCGCCTGGGAGCGCTTCGCCGATCTGATGATCGAACCCGACGTGCACAGCATCGAATGGGATTCGTTCGATCGCGCCGACGAAATTATCCGCGCGGGGGAAGACGCCGCGCGCCGGGCGTTGCCCCGGCTGCGCGAGTTGCTGCGCGGAGAACATCAGAATTCTGCGCACACCGCCGCGGGCCATCGCTGGACGGAAACACCCGCTGCGCCTTAACATGGAAGCTGCCCCGGGGACAATCCTTCGGATTCCCTTCTCTGCGAATCGGGGTGACGATTTTTTGCGAATAGGAATTCAAGTCTGTGTGGAACGCATACCAAGGAGCTGACGGTTGGATTCCATCATTGAACTGATCCGCAAGATCATGGACGTGCAGGCCATCATCCAGTGGGGCGGAATCCTGATGATCTGCATCATTGTTTTTGTGGAGACGGGGGTCTTCGTCGGCTTCTTTCTTCCGGGCGACTCGCTGCTGGTGACCGCGGGCATCTTCGCCGCGTCCGGCCATCTGAGCCTGACCTGGCTGCTGGTGCTGGCCTCGATTTGCGCCGTGGTGGGCGACCAAGTGGGCTACCTGATCGGCCGCAGCGCGGGGCACGCGCTGTACAAGCGCGACGATTCCATGTTCTTCAAGAAAAAGCATCTGCAAAAGGCTCACGATTTTTACGAGAAATACGGCGGCAAGACGATCGTGATCGCCCGCTTCGTGCCCATCGTGCGCACGTTTGCGCCCGCGGTGGCCGGTGCGGCGGAGATGAACTACAGGCGCTTTGTGAGCTTCAATGTGTTTGGCGGAATTCTGTGGGTGTTCAGCACCGTACTGCTGGGCTATTCCTTGGGGCGCTTGATCGGCGCCGAGCGAGTGAACAAGTACATCCACGTGATTATCATCGCCGTCGTTTTCCTTTCCATCCTGCCCGGCATAATCGAGTTCCTGCGCGTGCGGGCAAGGTCCAGCGCCGCGCCGCCCATCGCCCAGCCAGAACCTGAAGAAAAATAAACTTGGCGGAAAACTCCATCCGGGCCATCGTGTTCGACATCGGCAAGGTGATCGTCCACTTCGACGTTGGCCGCGCCGCGGAGGTGCTCGGGCGTCCGGCCGGCCTTTCCACTCAGCAAGTGCTCGAGCGCGTGCAGTCCGATGCCAAGCTGCTCGATTTCCAGGAAGGCCGTCTCTCGCCGCAGGATTGGTACGCGTATCTCGCCGCACAGCTCCATTTCTCATTTTCCTTCGAGGAGTTCCGCACGATCTGGTGCAGCGCCTTGGACCCCACGCCCCTCCTCGAGGAAGAACTCTTTCGTGAATTGGGCGCGCGCTTCCGCCTTGCGCTGCTCTCCAACACGGATCCGCTGCACGTGGCGCAGCTGGAGAGCCGTTACGCTTTCCTGCGGCACTTCCCTGCCCGGGTGTATTCGTGCCGCGTGGGCATGAGCAAGCTGCGCCCGGAGATTTACGCGCACGCCGCGCAACAAGCCGGCGCCGCGCCGCGCGAGACCCTCTACGTGGATGACATACCCGAATACGTCGAAGCCGGGCGCCGCGCAGGCCTCGAGTCGTTGCTCTTCACTGGGCGCGAATCGCTGCTCGACGAGTTGCGCCGCCGCGGCCTCCTCGCCTGATACAATCGCCGCGATGCTTCCGACCAGCCTCATCCTGTTTACCGACCTCGACGGCACGCTGCTCGACCACCGCACATTCTCGTGGCGAGCGGCGGATGATGCGCTCCACGAAATCGAGCGCCGGCGAGTGCCGCTGGTGTTCTGCACCAGCAAGACGCGCGCGGAAGTGGAGTCCCTCCGCCGCAAAATCGGCAACGCGCATCCCTTCATCACCGAAAATGGCGGAGGGATTTTCATACCGCACGGCTATTTTCCGCAGCGCATCGAAGGCGCGGTAACCGTGAAGACTTATCACTGCATCGCGCTGGCGCGCCCCTACAAGGAAATCACGGAAGCGCTGGACGAAATCGCCGCGGAGGCAGGGGTGGAAGCCGTCGGGTTCCACCAGATGAGCGCCCGAGAAATCGCGGAAAATTCCGGACTCGACGCGGAGCAGGTGCAACTCGCCCGACAGCGCGACTACGACGAGCCGTTCTTCCTCGCGGGGGCCACACCGAAAAAAGAAGCAGCCTTTGTCCGCCTGGCGCGCGAGAAAAAGCTGGAGGTGGTTCGCGGCAGCCGCTTCTGGCACATCCATGCGGGCAGCGACAAGGGCCGCGCGGTCCGTGAGCTGATGAAGCACTTCCGTGCAGGCTGGCGCGTAAAGCTGCGCGCCGTCGCACTCGGCGACAGCGCCAACGACCTGCCCATGCTCGTCGCCGCGGACGTTGCCGTGCTCCTGCCCAAACACGACGGCAGCTTCGACGAAGCGGTCACCGCAAAACTCCCGCGCATCACGCGCGGCTCCGCGCCCGGGCCCGAGGGGTGGAACGAAGCCGTGCTTCGACTGCTGGAAGATTCAAAAGCCTGAAAATCCGAATGTTCCCAACTGATTCGCGGCACTCCCCGGCACGCAACTTTTTGGCGGGCGAGGTGTTCAATAAGTGTAGCGAAAGCGAGTGGCTACGATTCTACGGAGGATTGCACTGATGAGACTTTCTTCAAGAATAATGATTGCGGTGATCGCACTGGCGACGCCGGTTTTTGTTGCTGCGCAGACACCGCCCGCGCCCGGCCCTGGAGGTCAGGGTCCCGGCATGGGCATGCAGCAGCGAATGGGCCCCGGCATGGGGCAGCAGATGGGTCCGGGGATGGGCATGCAACAGCGTATGGGCCAGCGAGGCATGCGCGGGCAGCGCGGGATGCGGATGCGGCAGCGCTTTGTGCGGCGCCATCCGGGAATGGTCATGCATCGCATGATGCAAGATCCGGCGATGCGCGAACGCCTCAAGATTACTCCCGATCAGGTCACAAAATTCCAGGCGCACCAGAGCACCATGAGCAAATCCATGATCCGCAGCCGCGCCGATATTCAGGTGAAGCGGATGGAACTGGCCGAGCTGATGCGCGCCGACAAACCGGACCGCGTGCTGATCGACAAGAAGCTACGCGAGGTGCAGGACGCGTCGTTCGCCGCGGAGAAAGCGCGGATCGACGGCCAACTCACCGTGCGCGACATGTTCACGCCCGAGCAGCGCCAGGAAATGGAAAAAATGCGGGAAGAATTCCACGGCTCCATGATGCAGCGCGGCCCGGAGGGTCCGGGCCAGGGCGGCTTGATGGGCCCGCGCGGGCAACGCCCCATGGGTCCACCGAAAGCGCCGCCGGCGCAGAATCCGCCGCCGGTCGATAACAGCCGCTAACCGATTTTCGAACAGCCGGCAAAGGAAGGGGAGCCGCAAGGCTTCCCTTCTTTTTTGCTTGGGCGCGTCCAAAAAGCGAATCGGGGAGCCGGGCGGCTCCCCGATTCACCATTTTGCTTGGCCGACGTAGCGTCGCTAAGAGCGCCGCGGCGGCTCGCACCGCAAGAGCGGTGTGTCCAAGCACAGCAAACATCTAGGCCCGGTGGAGTCATCCTTCCTCCTTCCGATGCACTAGCTACCTCCTACATACGCCTGTCAAAAATGAAATGCAAGGGCCAAAAGTACTAGTAGTGGAAATCTGGAGTGGCTGAATCTGCTCCGTTGATGAGTAGGCTTTTACTGGGAAAACTTAAAAATCGCTTCCATCAGGTCATCGTAGACTCGGGGGTCGCCGCGGCGGATCGCATCTGTCGCGCAGTTTTCCAGGTAGTTCCGGAGAACAATCCGATTGACCTGGCGGAGAGCGCTTTGGGCAGCAGCAAGCTGCGTGAGGACCTCCATGCAAGGGCGCTGCGCTTCAATCATCTCCTGCACTCCGCGAATCTGTCCTTCAGCGGCCTTCAGACGGCGGATGGAGTTCGCCTGGCGTTCTTCGGTGTAGATGGGCAATGCAGAAATTGTCATCTAGCGAAATCCCTCCTGCACTGAGCAGACAGTTAAAACAAAGCTCAAAGTAGCCTGCTCTGCTCAGCCCTTCTTGGCGGCTGCTTTCGCTTTCGCGGCAGCCGGCTCACAGCAGCACTTCTCAACGGACTTCTTTGCCAGAGGGCAATAGGTCTTTCCTTCCTTTTGCTCACAGCAACATTTCTCGATCACTTTGTTGGTGAGCGTGCAGCGCAGAGCGCCTTCCTTCTTAGCGGTCTGCGGAGCGGCAAGGGACAGGCTGACGAACAGAAGCGTAACCAGGGTGAATGCATAAGCGCGGCGCATGTTGAAACCTCCGTTTCTTGAATACCCCCACCGGGTGGGGGTGTCGGCATTCTCTCCCCGCGCTCCATTCCGTGTCAAGCAAGAAGTTCGATGCCGGACGGCAGGAATCCAAATGAATGGCTGGGCCTGCCCTATTTCGTGAACAGGCCTTCGCGGAGCTGGTCGCGGCCCACAAAAGTTTTCGACGAGCGGAAGGCGCTGAAGAGATTGAGGAGTTCGCGGTTCTGCAAGGCGCGCTGCGGCGACACCGATGCGGCGGCCGGCGCAAGATCCAGCGTTTGCCCGTCCACGACGCAATAGCGGTGGAACTGCTCCGGCATTTTGCTGTGGAAACAGGCCAGGAGCACTCCGCCCGGCCGCAGCATGGAGTAGAGTCTGGACACCACGCGAGGAAGCAGTTCGCCTTCCAAGTAATCGAAGACGTCCCAGGCCAGGACGGCGTGAAAGGTTTCGTCCGGAAAGCTGAGGTTGGCGGCCAGAAACGACTGCGCCAGCGATGCGGGATCCAGCGCCGCCGCAGTTCCCGCGGGCGCGCGGCGCATGCGCTCCTCCTCCGCGTTCAGGTGTGACTTCCAGGAGCGGAGCACGTCTTCCGTGTAGACCTTAAAGTTTTTGGCGGTAAAAAAGCTCACCGTGGACTGCGAAACCGGTCCAAGGTCAAGCAGGTGGCCGCGCTCGACATCGCTCAGCAGCCACAGAAAATCCTTGAGGCCGTTGGAGACGCGGGAATGCGCGCCGACAGTTGCCGATTCCGTCGCGCGCTGCGGGACCGCCGCGGCTGGTTGATTTCCTGCGCGTGATTTGCTCAGCAGGTTCATGGGTCAGCGAACGGGCTCGCTTGCCGCCACCTTCAAGGGCTGAAATCCCTCTTTCTGTGTTCGCGGCACTTCGGCAGCCCGCGCAGAGCGCGCCGTGCCCGGCTGCGTCATCTCCACGCGCCCGCGAACAACCGCGCCGTCTTCGATGGCCAGCCGCGACGTTTCGATCTCACCAGTCACGTGACCCGAGCGGCGAATCACCAGGCGCTGGCGCGCGCGCAGGCTTCCGTCGAACCGCCCTTCCACGACAATTTCGTCCGCCTCGACTTCGGCGGTCACGCGCCCGTTGACGCCAATGGTGACGCCCGCGCCAGAAACGCGGATCTGGCCCTCGAAATCGCCGTCAATGGAGACGTCTTCGCGTCCGGAAAGCTCGCCCTTCAGCGTCACGCCGCGGCTCAGCACGGTCTTCACCGCGAGAGATTCCACGCGTGGGGCAGGAGCGGGGCGCTCGAAAGCAGCGGGAGGCGGAGCCGCCGGCGGTTCGGGAGAAGAAAGCGGTGGCTGCGTCTCACTGGTTCTGCGCCACATACGGACCTCCAAAGGAGAATTCCAAAGCCGCCCTGCGGGATACCCGGGGACTTGTCCGGGGAGGCTGGGGGCGGAAATATACTACAAACTGCGCGTCCAGCGAATCATTTCCATGATTGCAGTGCGGCTCAGCGAGGCGCTGGGGCAAAAGGCGGAACTGCCGCCGGCATAGACGCAGGGTTGGGCTGTGCGTCCTGGGCGTTCAGGCCGCGCTGCGCGGCTTCCGTGCTGCGCGTCTCCCAGATGGCCACCAGATAGGCGACCGACTCCATGAAAAAAATCTTCAGGCCGCTGCGGGAGCGCCACCAACCGGCCGGAGTGTACCCGCCATCGCGCGCGGCGACGACGCGGACGTCCGCCGAATCGCGGAACACGCGGGTGTAGATGTGTCGCGTGCGCCGCGTGTGATAGTTGGAAGTCACCACGATCACGCGGCGCCAGTGCTGGCGGTCCGCCAGCCGGCGAAGCAGCACGGCCTCTTCGCGCGTGTTGGCGGCGAGGCTGGGCATGGGTTGGACTGCATCGGGAGGCACGCCGCGATCCGCCAGGTCGTGCTGCATCAATTCGGCAATGCTCGCGTACGGCCGCAGAAAGCGGCCGCTGGCGACGATGCGCGGCGCCCAGCCTTCGCGGTACAGCTCCGCGGCACGCGTGGCGCGGTCCGCCTCATAGTTATCGTCACCCAGAAGGAATATGGCATCGGCCTTTTCCGGCGGGTCCTCAACCACCAAGAATTCTCCGACCGTGCGCAGCAGCGGCGCGCGCAGCACGTAGATTACCGCCACGACCGCGAGGATGAAGGTCCAGCTCAGCAATTTCAGGATGATGCCGCCACGCTGGCGGCGAGCGGGAGAATCGGCGTTATGCGGACGGCTCATGGATTCGGGTCGATGCGGCGCAGCTTGTCAGCGGCCTGCTCTGGCAGCATGGTGTTGAAGTACACCTCTTTGATGCTGTACGACTTGCTGCGCGTCTCGACAATCGGCAGGATTTCGATGTGCCAGTGGTAATCTTCGGCGATGGTGCGCCAGTAATCGCTCAACTCGCCTTTGGTCTGCAGCACGCTCGGCGCGGTGTGCACCACCATGTGGAAGGCGACGGAAACCTGCTCCAGGCGGCGCAAGATGCGTCCCAGCAGCGCGGCGAGGTTGCGGCGGTTGGCGCCCGGGCGCGGGGTTTCGAACATGTGGTTGTGCTTGCGCGCCATCACCCACACTTCAAAGGGCACGCGCGAAGCGTACGGGCAGAAGGCCACATAGTCGCCCTGCGAATCCACCACGCGGACACCCTGCTTCATTTCCTGGCGCACGATGTCGCAGAAGACGCAGCGGTCCTTCTCCTGGAAGAACTGACGCGCGGCGCGCAGCTCGTAAAGGATGCGGCGCGGCACGAACGTGGTGGCGGTGAGCTGGGAGTTCGAATGCGTCCAGTCCTCGCCGGAAAGCGGCCCGGAATTCTTGAAGACTGTGACGTACTTGAAACGCGCGTCTTTCTTGAGGTCGGCGATGCGCGCGCCGTAGGCCTGTAGGACGCGCTCGACTTCCTCATCGCGCAGCTCGGAGAGCTTGCGGGTGTGGTCCGGCGTTTCCACGATGATTTCGTGCGCTCCGACTGCGCGCATCTTGTCGTAGAGGCCCTCCGCGCTGCGGCCCAGTTCGCCTTCGATACGGTAGAGCGGGTCGAAGTGCGGAAACACAGTGACCTGCGGCGCGCCATCCGCCGGAATGCGCAGCAGCACCTTATCCCGCGGAATGCTCGCCGCACACAGCGGGCACACGTCCGCCGGCGCCGCGGACTGTTCGCGGTGTCCCGTAACCACCCAACTGCGCGTTATGGGATCCTTACGAAGTTCCATGCATGAGACCTGAAGAAAAGCTGCACATGAGTGTCGCGTGTTTATACCGCAGCGCGCACCGGTGAGTCAAAGAATCGCTGGGAAGATGTGCTGAGAAGTGACCTGGGAGAATTGCGTGTGCCGATTTTCAAGTTTGGAATTTCGACTTTATCGTGTGTACCGCGCTGGCGTGGGCCCTTCTTCCAGACGGTGGCGGTCCCAGATGGCGCCCTCGCGCGAATAGCTGGCCATTTCAAAGTCCTGCGTCAGCTCCAGGCAATCGGTAGGGCAGGCGTCCTCGCACAAGCCGCAAAACATGCAGCGCGAGGTGTCGTAGGTGAAGGTGGTCAGGACTTTTCGGCGCGTGGCGTCGTCGCGCTCCCAACCAACAACGATCAGATTTTCCGGGCAGGCCAGAGCGCACAGGTTGCAAGAAATACAAAGCGTCTCGCCGGTCTCGGGATTGTTGTTCAGCCGCGGCGCACCGCGATAGCGCTCCGCCACCATGGGGCGCTCGAGCGGATACTGCTCGGTGTAAATATTTTTGGGATGCTGGTAGTAGAAGGTGACCCACATCCCCTTCAGCAGGTCCACCAGGAAAATGCGCCGCAGGACATTCATCAGCATAGGTATTTAGTTTCCGTGCGCGCAGCGAAATTGTCAAGTTGCGCCGCTTGCGCTAGCTCTGCCCCTTGGCTCGGGGAATGGCACAAACGTACAGTCCATCACTGCCGATGTCCAGCGCGTGGTAAAAGCGCGCGCGGAAATTTTCAAAGGCGATGCTAGCGGTCAGCTCGAGGAGCTGGTCCTCGCTGAACTCCTCACGCAGGCGAGCGAAGAGTTCGTCACTGACGGCGACGGGGGTTTTAGTCATCTCCTCGGCATACTCAAGCAGCGCCTTTTCCTTTGCGTTGAACAGCGCGCTGGTGCGAAATTCTGGCAGCGCGAAAATGCGCTCGTCGCTGATGCCCGCCTGTCTGCTCACGGCAGACCCGATGTCAATTCAAAACGGGCAGTCGATCATCTGTGCGGCGCGGAGTTGCGCCAGTTCGTGCACGCGCAACTCCACGCTGCCGCTGATGTACTTCCCCAGCAGACCGCTCAGCCACAGGATTTTCGGCCGGCGCGCGATGACGCGGTAGGGCGTCAACTCTTTCCCAAACATTTTTTTCAAGAGGGATAGAAACGGACGCGAAGCAAGCGGGGTTTCCTTGGGTTCCAGCGGACGGATGCGCGGCATTGGAGCTCCTCCGAATTGCGCGATTCGATGATCGGATGATACAGCCGTCGTCTCGATGCACGTGTCAAAAACAGGCGCAGGGCGCATGGAGCAGCCGTGGGCCATGCTATTCTTTTCAGGATGGACGCCAGCGACGAACAGTTCATGCGCCAAGCGCTCGAGGAGGCCCGCCGGGCCGCGGAGGCCGGAGAAGTGCCGGTCGGCGCGCTGGTGACTCTCGACGGCCGTGTGATTGCCAGCGCCGCGAATCGCACGATGACCGATGGCGATCCCACGGCCCATGCGGAAATCGTCGCGCTGCGGGCGGCGGCAAAAACACTGGGAAACTACCGGCTGGCCGGTGCCACGCTCTACGTCACTCTCGAGCCCTGCGCGATGTGTGCGGGCGCTCTAGTGCATGCGCGAGTGGCGCGGTTGGTGTACGGCTGCGACGACCCCAAAGTGGGCGCGGTCAACTGGTGCCTGCGCGTGCTCGAACACCCCATGCTCAACCACCGCGTCGAAGTCACCAGCGGAATTCTGGCCGACGAGTGCTCCGTGCTCTTACGTGAATTCTTCGAAGCTCGGAGATAACTCCACCAAGAATTGGCTTGAAATAAATATCGCAGTATGGCGGAGAGGGTGGGATTCGAACCCACGGTAGGGTTCCCCCTACACTCGCTTTCGAGGCGAGCTCTTTCAACCGCTCAGACACCTCTCCGCGCGGTTGCCTTCATTCTAACGGAGGTTTGGACATTCAGCAATGCAGGGAATTCAGCCTGAGAACCGTTTCGGCAATGTTTGCTTCTAGGGCCTTTTCTTTGCCGGAGCTTTCTTGGCCGGCGCCGGGCCGCCGATTTTCCCCAGCGTATCCTGGGCCAGCGCCTTGTACGGACTGTTCACGGTGGTGGCTTCGGTCAGGATGGGCCGCGCCTCGGCCACTCGCTTTGCGCGCGCCAGCACAAATCCGAGAAAGTACAGATTCCTGCCGTAATAGTAGTCATAGGGTTTCAGCAAAGGGCTAGCGGTCTTCAACGCATCGACGGCCTGCGCGTCGCGGTTTTTATGCAGGTGGATCTGCCCCAGCGCGGACCACGCCAGCCCCAGTTGCAGAGATTTTTGCTTCTGCCAATCTTCCTCGGTAATTCCCTCCATCTTGGGCGCCTGTTCAATCAGCGTGAGCGCTTTCCTGGCGTGCGCTTCCGCCGCGTCGAGTTGTTCCTTTTGCGTGGCCCAATAATCGGCCAGCGTTACCATCATCCAGAAATTGTCCGGTTCGCCGGCCAGCACTTTCTGCGCGAAGGCCACCATTTTCTGCGGCGCGCGGGCCTGTTGGTAGGCGTCGGCGGCCATCACCTGCGCCTGGCTGGCGTATAGCGACTTCGGGAACGCCGCAACGAAGCGCTCCAGCAGAGCAGCGCGCTGCGCCGCATCCTGCAACTGGTAGCCCATGGTGAACAGTGTGTACTCCACGAAACCAACCGTGCTGCTCAGTTCCGCGAGCGTTTCCGTCTTTATCTTGGCCCAATCATCGGGGTTTGTGCCCTCGGCGGGCGGGCTGGATTTGTAGCGCTCAATGATGGCGGCCACGCGCTCACCGTAAGAAAACACTCTCTGCAGATCGGGCTTTTCCGACGCCAGCCGAATTAGGCTGACGGCCATGTTGATGGCATCCGGGTCGAGCGCGAACAGTTTTTCTCCATACTCGAATGCTTTATCGTAATTTTTTTCCGAGGTGTAGTGCACCACGTACATCTCGTACGCCAGGATGGCGAGGTCGCCTTTTCCGTGTTCCGCCAGCCATTTGTCCAGCAGTTCGAGCTTTTTCGCCGGATCCGTGGCCTCAGTCACCTCGGTGAGCGCCTTGTCCTCCGGCGAGCCCGCCGACAGCATGACGCTCTTACCGATTTGGCCGCGTTGCGCCTGCGCGGGTGCAATCAGAAGGAACAGCGCAAACAGAATGATGAGATAGCGTCGCATGGCCACCTCCTGGCAGTTACGGGATGTTGGGGCAGAGCATAGCAGAAATTTGTCTGCGCGGGGCGCCGCCGCCCGCTCCGCGTTGATCTTCTTCACTTTTTCTTGGCGCCGAGGCCCAGCATGGCCACGATCGGACAGAAGCCGATAATTCCTGCGATCAGCACCGCCGCTCCGATGATTGGCCACGCGTAATGCCAGAATCCCGGATCGGCGAAGAAAAATCCCCAGGCCATCATCGCCAAACCCGCAACTGCGTACACAAAGCGCGGCATGCCGTTCAGGTTTGGCTGCAGTGCCATCATCTCCCCCACAGGTGCTTGCAAGCTGCATCTTAGTCAAGCCGGGCGGCCCGCGCAAACAAGAAAACGCTTCTGGCAAGCCGCACGCGGCGGTTGACGCGCACGGCCCTTTCGATGGACGATGCTGCGGGCCGCCAAAGTTTGCCGGGGCGCACAGCCCGCGCGGAGACACCAATGGAATTCACCTCCTGGGACAAGCTCGAAACCGAAAACCTGAGCGCCACCATCTCGCGGAAAATGATGTCCGGTGCGCATTCCACGCTCGCGCGGGTTTTTCTGGCAAAAGGCGCCATCGTGCCGCGGCATTCGCACGACAGCGAGCAATTCTCCTGGATCGTGTCCGGCGCGCTGCGTTTTATCTTCGACGATCGCGAACTGGTGGTCGGCGCGGGCGAGATTCTCTTCATTCCTTCGAACGAGCCGCACGCCGCCGTGGCGTTGGAAGATACTGTGGACATCGACTTTTTTGCGCCTCGCCGCGAGGATTGGATCACCAAGAACGACGCGTACCTCCGGAAGTAGCTGTTACGAATGGGAGAGGAGCACGGGCGATGGATCTAGGTTTGCGTGGGAAAATCGCAATTGTCGCCGCGGCCAGCAAGGGCCTGGGAAAAGCCGTGGCCATGGAGTTGGCGAATGAAGGTGCCGAGGTAGCCATCTGCGCGCGCCACGCGGTGGGACTGGAAAAGGCCGCCGCGGAAATCCGCACTCGAACGGGTCGCGCTGTTTTCGCGCAGGCGCTGGACGTGACCAACTACGCCGGTGTGCAGGCCTTTGTCGCCGAAGTGGAAAAGCGCTACGGCCGCGTGGACATTTGCGTCACTAACGCGGGCGGCCCGCCCGCCAAAAAATTTCTCGATATCTCCGTGGATGAATGGCGCGCCGCGGTGGAGCTCACGCTGATGTCCACTGTGTTCTTTGCGCGCGAAGTGCTGCCCCGTATGCGCAAAAACCGCTGGGGCCGCCTGCTGACTATCACCTCAGTTTCCGTGAAACAGCCCATCGACAACCTGTTGCTCTCCAACTCCATCCGCGCGGGCGTCACCGGGCTGGCCAAGACGCTGGCCAACGAATTCGGCGCGGACGGCATTACCGTCAACAATGTTTGCCCGGGCTACACGCTCACGGAGCGACTCGGCGAGCTGGCTGACAATATGGCGAAAGGCGCGGGCGGGTCGCGCGACGCCATTCTGAATCAGTGGGCCGCGCAGATTCCCATCGGCCGCGTGGCCACGCCCGAGGAGTTCGCCGCGCTGGTTGCCTTCCTCGCCTCCGAACGCGCCAGCTCCATCAACGGCGCGTCCATTCCCGTGGACGGCGGCTGGGTGAAGGGATTGATGTAGCGGCGGCGTGCTGGCCCGATGCGATATGATCACGCAGCTTCGAATTGCACTTATCGTTGAATTTCAGGAGGGTGGGAATGAACGGAAAGTCATGGTTCGAAAAATCTTCATCGTGGCGCGCATGGCGCGTTGCGGCTTTGCTTGCAGTCCTTGCGCTGGCGGTGTGCCTGCCCGTGCGTGGCGACGAGCCTTACGGGCGCACGCGCGATTACGATTTGCAGAACGCGCGCATGAACCTGCGCTTCGACGTCGAGCAGAAGAAAGTGATCGGCGAAGTGACGCACACGCTGGCCGCTTTGCGCGGCGGCGTCACCACGCTCGTATTCGATTCCGTGGACCTGAGCATTCAGAACGTCACCGTCGGCGGAAAGACCGCCAAGTTTGAGACCACGGCAGCCAAGCTCCGCGTCACGCTGGACAAGCCCTCCGCCGCAGGCGAAAAGTTCGTGGTGGCCATCCGCTACGAAGGCCGCCCCAAGAAAGGTCTCTACTTCATCCTGCCCGATAAGAACTACCCCGACCGCCCCACGCAGGTCTGGACGCAAGGCGAAGCCGAAGACACGCGCTTCTACGTGCCCATCTACGATTATCCGGATGACCAGACGGCCACGGAGATGATCCTCACAGTCCCCGCAAAGTGGGTGGCTGTTTCCAACGGCCGGCTGGTGAGCGTGAAGGCCGCGACCGGCGGCATGAAGACATGGACGTGGAACCAATCGCAGCCGCACTCCACCTATCTGATTTCCATCGTCGCCGGCGAGTACGATGAGGCCAAGGATGTGTGGCGCGGCAAGCCGCTGCTCTTCTATGCGCCCAAGGGCCGCGGAGAGCGCCTCGCACCAACCAACAACCACGTCAAACAAATTCTCGACTTTTTCTCCGATTCGCTCGGCGTGGTCTATCCGTGGGACAAGTATTCCATCTCCTTCGTGGACGATTTCGTTGCCGGCGGCATGGAAAATACCAGCGCCACGACGAACACGGCGCAAGCGCTCGTGCACCCAACGCTGGCCTGGGAAAGTCTGCAAAACGCCGACGGCCTGAATGCGCACGAAACCGCGCATCAGTGGTTTGGCGACCTGGTGACCTGCAAGGACTGGGGCCACGCCTGGCTGAACGAGAGCTTCGCCACCTATTTCGAAATGCTCTTCCAGGAAAAGCAGTATGGCGCCGATGAGTTCAACTGGGCCCTCTGGCAGAATCGCAATAACTGGATGCAGCAGCAGCGCCTCTTCACCGTGCCCATCGTCACCCACAACTGGGGCGAATGGGCGGAAAACAGCGGCAACGTTTACACCAAGGGCGGGCTGGTGCTGCACATGTTGCGCAGCCAGTTGGGCGACGCGGATTTCTACAAGGGCCTGAAGCACTACCTGGAGAAAAACCGCAACCAGAACGTGGTCACCGCCGACCTGGTGAAGTCTATTGAGGAAGCCACTGGAAAAAGCGCCGAGGAATTCTTCAACCAGTGGGTCTACGGCGCGGGCGCGCCGCGATTCGAAGTGACTTCAACCTACGACGCTGCCGCAAAACAAGTGAAACTGGAAGTCAAGCAGACGCAAAAAGTGGAGGGCGCGGTGGGAATTTTCCGCGTGCCCATCGAAGTCGAAATCGCCACGGCTGCGGGGAAAAAGAGTTTTCCCATCCAGATTACCAAGGCCAGCGAGACGTTTACGCTTCCCGCGGACTCGCAACCCCTGATGGTGCTTTTTGACAAGGGCGGAAAGATTTTGAAAACCGCCGCTTTCAAGAAAAGCCCGGAGGAGTTGATCTACCAGCTCAAGAATGCCGACACGGTTTCCGACCGCGCCGACGCCGCCCGTTCGCTGGGCGAAGTGAAGGGCAACAACGCCGTCATCGCCGCACTGGGTGAAGCGTCCCGCGGGGATAAGCACTGGGGCGTCCGCGTGACCTCGCTGCGCGCGCTGGCTGCCATCGGCGGCCCGGATGCGCAGAATCAAATCAAGGCCGCGCTGGTCAACGAGCAGCCCTGGGTGCGCGGCGTCGCCGTGCAGCTCACGGGCGGCTTCAAGGACGACGCCTCCATCGCGGAAACTCTGGAAAAAATCTTCCGCGAGGACAAAGCCCTGCGCGTGCGCATTCCCGCGCTCGGCGCCATCACGCAGCTGAAAGCGAAAAACGCCTACGCCCTCTTGACCGAAGCCGCCGGAATGGACTCCCCGGACGACGCACTGCGATCCAACGCCATGCGGCTCTTCGGACAGCTGGGCGACGACAAGGCCGTACCCATGCTCCTTGCATGGACCGCATCCGGCAAACCGCTCGCCGTCCGCGGCGCCGCCATCGGCGCTCTCGGCCGCCTCGACAAAAGTAATAAGGAGCTGACGAAAACCATCGTCGCTTTCCTCCAGGAACCCAACCGCGCGTTCAATTTCCAATTCAATGTGCTCGGCGCGCTGGTGCAGCGTGGCGATAAAGACGCGCTGCCCGCCGTCGAAGAATGGGTCAAGTCGGCGCAGCTCCCCATTGGCGGCTCGTTTGTGCAGTCCATGCTCGCGCAGTTGCGCGGCCCCGCGCCCGGCGCTCCGCCGGCCGCCAGCCAGCCCGCTGCAGCCGCTCCAGCAGCTCCGGCACCCGCCGCAGCCGCGGGCGGTCCCGGCGGCGCTCCGTCGCAAGAACAGATGATGCAGATGGGCCAGCAGCTGATGCAGCAGATCGAAAACCTGAAAAAAGAAAATGCCGAGCTGCGCGACCGCATCAAGAAAATGGAAGAAAAAGCAGGGGAGAAGAAACCGTAAGTTGTAGCTGGCAGGTTGTAGATTGCTGGTAGGGGCACGATCCCGATCCCGAGGCTTCGGGACTCGAGATCGTGCCCTACGCGTACAACAGAATCCTCAAATCCCGCAGATTATTCCCCGTCGGACCAGTCTCGACCGCGTCGCCCAGCTTCTTGAAAAATGTGTAGGCATCACTGCGCCGGAAATAGTCCTGCGGGTCAAGCCCCGCCGCGCGCGCGCGCGCCAGCGTCGTTCCATCGGCCACTGCGCCCGCCGCAGGACTGTTTCCGTCCACACCGTCCGTTCCCGCGCTAAGCACCGCAATGTTTTTCCCCGCGATTTTTTCCGCGCAATAAAGAGCAAAAGCTGAATTACGTCCGCCAATCCCGTCGCCCGTCACCGGGCTGCTCACTTCTCCGTCCGCGATCAGGCACAGCGGCCTGCCACCATACCCGCGCCTGAGCACGGTCAGCATTTCGAGCAGCGCGTCCGCCGCGCGTTCCAGCGGCCAGTCGTCGGTTGCGTTGTCGCAGATGGCCATGAATCCCGCCGCTTCAGCCACGCGGTGCGCGCGGTGAAACAGGTCTGGCATTCCCAACAAAAGCTGGAAGTACGCTCGTTCAAACGCAGGGTGGTCCGCTTTCGGTGTTTCCGGGAGCGACGAATGACGCCGCGAAAACTTGGCCCTCAAAATTGGTGGTAGTTTTTCCAGCAACCCGTACTGCTCTACCACTCGATTCGCATCTTCCACAGTTGTAGGGTCAGGCAGCGTCGGCCCCGACGCCAGCGCCGATTCACGCCCGAACGGCACATCCGTAACGCCCAGAGTGATTTTCATGGCCCGCGGCGCCGCAGCCGCGAGGCGCCCCCCCTTCACCGCGGAAAGATGTTTGCGCACGGCGTTGATGTCGTCGATGGGTGCGCCGCAGGTCACCAGCACGCGGTTGAGCTGTTGAATATCTTCGAGCGAGATGGCAGGATCGAGCGGAGCTTCGCACAGCGCTGAGCCGCCGCCGGAAAGCAGAAAGAAAACCAGGGTGCGCTCATCGGAGCCGGCGAGCAATTCGAGCGCCGCGCGTCCGGCCGCAAAACTCGCCGCGTTGGGCACAGGGTGCCCGGCAAGGAATGTTCGGAAGCTGGGCAATTCGCGGGGCGGCGCCACCGGAATCGCCAGGATGCCGCTCGCGTGATACTCCGGCGCGAGCACATCACACAGGCCGCTAGCCATCCCGAATCCGGCCTTGCCGATGGCGATGGCCACGATGCGCTCGTATCCGGAAAAGTCTATTTCCGCGTCGCCGCAGCGGATGCGTGTGCCCGCGCGCGCGAGTTTCCGCTGCATGGTCGCCGGAATATCAATCGCCGCCAGCGTCTCAGCAAAAATCCGCCGCGCAATTTGTTTCAGTTCGCTCAAACGAACGAATCCGCAGATTACGCCACTTCCGGGTTTAGCGCGTTGGGAGGTTTTTTCCCGGCAAAGCGCGCCACGCAGTTTTCCACCGCCATCATGGCCATTTTTGTACGCGTTTCGACTGAGGCACTGGCGATATGCGGCGCGAGTACCACGTCTTTCCGTCCCACCAGGCCGTGGTGCACTTTGGGCTCGTTTTCGTAGACGTCCAGCGCCGCGCCGGCGATTTCTCCGGTTTCGAGAGCAGCCACCAGCGCCGCTTCGTCCACTACCGGCCCGCGCGAGGTGTTGATGAGATACGCGGTGCGCTTCATCTTGGCCAGTTGCGCGACGGAGATGAGGTGACGCGTCTCCGGTAGCAGGGGCACGTGCACAGAAACAAAATCCGCTTCGGCGAACAATTTGTCGCGCTCCACAAATTCCGCGTTGAACTGCTTGGCCACCTCGGGCGCTACGGGAATCGCGTCGTTATAGAGGATGCGCATGCCGAAACCCGCGGCGCGCCGCGCCACCGCGCGCCCGATGCGCCCGAACCCCACGAGGCCCAGCGTCTTGCCCCACACGTCGCCGCCGCAGAGTTGGTCCAGGTTCCAGCCGGCCCACGCGCCCGAGCGCGTCAACTGGTCGCCCTCGATGAGCCGCCGCGCGACGGCCATCAGCAAGGTCCACGCAAAATCGGCGGTGGTTTCGTCGAGCACGCCCGGCGTATTCGTCACCACGATTTGTCTGCGCGTGCACGCAGCCACGTCAATGTTGTCGAAGCCCACCGCGACGTTGGAGACGATGCGCAGCTTGGGCGCGGCGTCGAGCAGCTCGTCGTTGATCTTTTCCGTCAGCAGACAGATGAGCGCCTCTTTGTCCGTCACGCGCGCCAGCACCTCCGCGCGGGGCGGGCGTCCCGGCTTTTCCCAGTAGTCCACGTCAAAATGCTCGTCCAGCAGCTTCCGCGGCGCTTCGAACAGTTTGTGCGTGCTCAACAGTTTTGGCTTCGCCATCGTTTTCCCCGGTGTGAACGCGCGAGATTATCATAGTAGCTGATTGGGGGCGAGAAGCATGCTGCTTCGTCGCTCGCGTTTTCTACACCCTTCACCCCAGACCCTAAACCCTTCTTCATTCCTTGCCTCTCCGCCTCCGCCAGACTATATTGACGCGTGGACGCCGCCGCACCGCCCCGCATGGACCCGAAACTGATCCGCGAGCTGCAGGAATTCCTCGGCAAGCCAAGCGTGCTTTCCGCGCGCGAAGATTTGATGATGTACGAGTACGACGGCTCGATCGAAGTGGCCCGCCCGGACGTCGTCGTCTTCCCCCGCACCACGCAAGACGTCGTGCGCATCGTGCAGGCCGCCAACCGCCATCAGGTGCCCATCACCGGCCGCGGGGCCGGCACCGGGCTTTCCGGCGGCGCGCTGGCCCGCCTGGGCGGCATTCTGATGGTTTTTTCGCGCATGAACAAAATTCTCGAAATTGACCTCGAGAATCAGCGTGCCGTGGTGCAGCCCGGCGTGGTGAATCTGGACATCACGCGAGCGGTTGAGCACGCCGGCTACTTTTTCGCGCCGGACCCGAGCAGCCAGAAGTCCTGCACGATCGGCGGCAACGTCGCGGAAAACGCCGGCGGCCCGCACACGCTGCTGTACGGAATCACCACGAACCACGTGACCGGGCTCGAAGTGGTGTTGCCTTCCGGCGAAGTGCTGCGCGTCGGCGGCAAAACGCTGGACACGCCTGGCTACGACCTCACTGGGCTGCTGGTGGGCTCCGAGGGCACGCTGGCCATCGTCACCGAAGTTACCGTGAAACTGACGCGGCTTCCCGAAGCCACAAAAACACTTCTCGCCGTGTACAACTCCGTGGACGACGCCACGGAAACCGTCGCGGAAATCACCGCGAGGGCCATCACTCCCGCGGCGTGCGAATTTATGGACGGCTGGACGCTGCGCGTGGTGGAAGCCTGGGTGCATGCTGGTTATCCGCTGGATAGCGCCGCCGTGCTGCTCATCGAAGTGGACGGACTGAGCGAATCGGTCGAAGCGCAGGCTGTGGAAATCATCGAGGTTTGCAAACTCAACCGCGCGCGCGAAGTGCGCGTTGCCAAGGACGCCAAGGAACGTGATCTCCTGTGGAAGGGCCGCAAGAACGCTTTCGGCGCTGTCGGCCGCGTTTCGCCCAGCTACTACGTGCAGGACGGCGTGATCCCGCGCACCAAGCTGCCCGCCACGCTGCGCGTAATCGACGTCATCGGAAAAAAGTACGGCTTTGAAATCGGCAATATTTTTCACGCCGGCGACGGCAACCTGCACCCCATCATCCTGTTTGACCCGCGCGACCGCGGGCAGTACGAGCGCGCCGTTGCCGCTGCCGGCGAAATCATGGCGCACTGCATCGCCGTGGGCGGGTCCATCACCGGGGAGCACGGCGTGGGCTTCGAAAAAAGCGAGCTGATGCCGCTCATGTTCACCGAGGCGGACCTCGACGCCATGCGCCGCGTGCGCCACGCGTTGAACCCCGCAGGACTGCTCAACCCCGGAAAAATTTTTCCGTTCGGCAAGGGCTGCGGCGAAGTTCGCGTGCGGCCTTTTCCCGTCACTTCCTCCACTCCCCTATGAGCCCGCTTCAGGACGCCACCCTCGCGAAACTGGAAGCTCTCGTCGACGCGGGAAACTTTTTTACAGATGCGGAAAACCTCGCCCGCTGCACGATCGACGGCTGCGCACCGCGCGCCGCTGTGCAGGCCAACACCGTCGAACAAGTCGTGGAAGTCGTGCGCTTCGCCGCGGCGGAAAATCTGGCCGTTGTTCCGTACGGCAATTTCCAGCAGATGGGGCTTGGCGCGCCGCCTGCGCAGTACGACATCGCGCTGCGCATCGGACTCGATCGCGTGATTTCCTACGACCCGCGCGACCTCACGCTTTCGGTCGAAGCCGGCATCCAGTTGAACGATCTTAACCAGCAGCTTCGCGAGCAGCGGCAATTTCTGCCGCTGGACTCGCACCTCGGCGGCTTCGCCACCATCGGCGGCATCCTGGCCACAAATTCTTCCGGGCCGCTGCGGCACGCCTTCGGCACGGCGCGCGATTTTCTGTTGGGGCTGGAATTTGTCACCGGCGAAGGCGTGCGCACCAAGAGCGGCGGCCGCGTGGTGAAAAGCGTGGCGGGTTACGACATTCACAAGCTGATGATTGGCTCGCTGGGCACGCTCGGCATCATCACCAGCGCGAACTTCCGCACGTTTCCGCTTCCCCCCGTCACGGCGACGTACCTCGCGCGCTTCGCCACGCTCGACGACGCCCTCGCGTTCCGCCGCGCGATGGCCGCTTCGACGTTGCAGCCGCGCGCGCTGGACATCCTCTCGCCCGATGCCGCGCGCCTGCTGAACTCTCTCGCGCCCGCCGGCGCCCGCGAAATCTCCGAAAAAGAAATCCTGCAAATAGTGGAGAGCGAGACGCAGGCCCGGTCGGAGCGCGGCGAAGCGAATTCCTTTGCCATGACCATTCGCACGCCTTCGCCCGGCTTCTCCGAAAAAGAATGGACGGTGCTCGTCGGCACGGGCGGAAACGAGCAAGTGGTGGAGCGCCATCGCCGTGAATTGGAGCCGATGGCCCACGCCGCCCGCGCCACTGCGTTCGACCAGGCGCGTCCGCAGCAGCCGCTCTTCGCGCGAATCAGCGAGGACGATTGCATGGAGTGGAGCTATGTCCGCACATTTTCCAGCGTGGCATTCCACTTGAAGCCCGCGGCAGCCGCCATGAAGATCAGCGTGCTGCCCGGGCAATTCAGCGAGTTCCTGAAAGCAGCGCAGGGAATTGCCGAGCAGCACGAGTTGGCATCCGCGGCCCTGTTGCGCGCCGCCGGGGTGATTTATCTCGCTCTCGTGCCGTCCTCACCGGAGGAAGCCCCTCGAAAGCGTCTCGCGCAGGCCTGCAACGATATTTTTGCCGCGGCGCAGCTTGCCGGCGGAACCGCAGCGATTGAATTTTGCCCCGCGGCGCTGAAGCGCGAAATCAATGTGTGGGGGCCGCCGCGCGCCGACCTCGCGCTGATGCGCAATTTGAAAAATGAATTTGACCCGCGCGGCATCTTGAGTCCCGGACGTTTTTACGGCGGGATTTAGGGCATCGCAAAACGAGATTCGGAAATTGGGAATTGGCCCTCGAATGACGGAAGCGCGCAAAATGAAACAGTTGAGGGGCTTTGTCGGCGACGACAAGCCGAGCTGGGACGACTACGCGCGCTGCGTGCATTGCGGCCTCTGCCTGAATCATTGCCCCACTTACCGGCTGTGGGGCATGGAAGCGGATTCGCCGCGCGGGCGCATCCGGCAAATGCTGCTGGTGGACCAGGGCGAGCTGGAGCTTGGCGATAGCTTCGTGACGCACATTGATCGCTGCCTGGACTGCCGCGCCTGCGAAACCGCCTGCCCCTCCGGCGTGGAGTACGGCAAGCTGGTGGAATTCACGCGCGCACAAATTGAGGAGCAACATCCGCGCGGGCTTTTTTCGCGCCTCGCCCGCGACGCTTTTTTCCGCCACCTGCTGCCGTACCCGCGGCGCATTGACCTTGCCGCTCGTCTTACAAAGATCTACCAGCGCTCGGGCCTCGCGGCCTTTGCGCGCGCCACCGGCATTTTGAAGCTGCTCGGCCTTGACGCCCGCGAGCGCCTCATGCCGCGCATCGATGACAAATTCTTTTTCTCGGAGCTGGGCAAGACTTTTCCGGCACAAGGCCCGCAGCGCGCCCGCGTGGCATTTTTTGCCGGCTGCATCGCGCAGGTGACCTTCACCAAGCTCAACGAAGCCACCATCCGCGTGCTCACGGCGAACGGCTGCGAAGTGGTGGTGCCCGATGGACAGCGGTGCTGCGGCGCGCTGGCCGTGCACGCCGGCGTGCGCGACGTTGCGCGCGAGCTGGCCGGCGACAACCTGGAAGTGTTTTTGCGCGAAAGTTTTGACGCGGTGATTACCAACGCCGCCGGGTGCGGCTCCACGCTGAAGGAATACCCGCAGTTATTTCAGGAAGACGATCCGAAATATCCCAAGGCCATCGCATTTCAAAAGAAAATGCGCGACATCACGGAATTCCTCGCCGAACTCGGCCTCGCCGCGCCGCTGAAGGAGTTGCCGCTGCGCGTCACCTACCAGGATTCCTGCCACCTCGCGCACGGCCAGCGCATCCGCGAAGCGCCGCGAAAACTGATCCGCGCCGTGCCCGGCGTGGAGCTGGTGGAGATGTTCCGCTCGGACGATTGCTGCGGCTCCGCCGGCATCTACAACGTCACGGAAACCGCCGCGTCCATGGAAATCCTCGCAGAAAAAATGCGCTACGCCGCGGCGACGAAAGCACCGGTCATTGTCACCGCCAACCCCGGCTGCCTGCTGCAACTCCGCGCCGGTGCCGCAATGCACGGCACAAATCAGGAAGTTCTGCACGTAGTGGAATTATTGGACCGCGCCTTGTAGGAAAAGCTCTCAGTCCGTTTGTCAATCCAGCAGAAGTCCCAGGCTCAACGGGGGGCGCTACATTTCTCCGACCACGTAGCGGCAGCCCTTGGTTCCCATCTTCGCGGAATGCACCGTGCCCCCCGGCACGTCACATCGCTCGCCCACTTTGTAAGTGCGCGACTTATCCTTGATGGTCACCGTGACTTCCCCTTCCACGACCACGTGGGCCGTGCCCGTGGGATGGACATGGTCGGGGTACCAGGTATCCGGGCCGTCCTGCCAGACGTAAATGTGCTTGAAGCCCTCTTTGCGGAGCTGATCCTCAAACTCATGTTCGCGCAGCGCCATGCCCGAATTTTAGCACCGATTGCCGCCGCCAAGTCGAGAAGCCCACGACTTCGCGACAAAAAAGGCTTGACAAGAGACTTATCTATAAGATAATATATGCGACGTGCGCTTTGCTGATGGCTCATGCCTCGACCATCGCAGCGCGGAAGGGGTGGCCAAGCCGTGATCCCCCGAGATGATCGAATCCGTAAAGCCTTCCCCATCAATCGGTTGCCATGATACATTTTGTATCACACTCGTATCTCCTTATCGTTCAACTATTTGGAGATCATCTCCCCAAAGTGGGGGGGGTACGTGTTCTATGGAAAGCAGCCCGCGCCAGCGTCTCCGCTTGACCCCTGCTCCCTCCTTCCGTACCTTAGGAGGCTCGCGCCACTGCCATCTACGGAGACGACATGAGCGAATTTGATCCTACCATCCTGAACGAAGCGGCCATCCCGCCGCCCGAGGAATTTTCCGCGCACGCGCGCGTCCGTTCGATGGAGGAATACTCAGAAACCCATCGCCGCGCGATCGAAAACCCCGCGGAGTACTGGGGCGAGCAAGCGCAGCTCGTGGAGTGGATCACCCCTCCGGCAAAAACACTGGAGTGGAAGCTGCCGCACGCCAAGTGGTACACGGGGGGAACGCTCAACGTCTCCTACAACTGCGTGGACCGCCACATCGATAAGCTGGGCAACAAGCCCGCGCTGCTGTGGGAAGCCGAGGACGGCAAGGCGCTCGAGTTTACGTACTGCGAATTGCGCGACCTCGTCTGCCGCTTCGCCAACGCCATGAAAAATCTCGGCGTGAAAAAAGGTGACGTCGTCGCCATTTACATGCCCATGATTCCGGAGCTGCCCATCGCCATGCTGGCCTGCGCGCGCATTGGCGCGGTGCACTCCGTGGTGTTTGGCGGCTTCAGCGCGGCGGCGCTCGCCGACCGCATCCACGACGCGAAGTGCAAGCTGCTGATTACCTCCGATGGCGGCTACCGCCGCGGCCGCGTCATCCCGCTTAAGGAATCGGCTGACGAAGCGCTGAAAAGCTGTCCCACGGTAGAGCACATGGTCGTGGTGCGGCGCACCGGCGAGCCGGTGGCCTGGCAGTCGGGCCGCGACCTTTGGTGGCATGAGCTGTTGGACCAGTTTCCCGAAACCTGCGAGCCGGAAGTGCTCGACGCCGAGCACCCGCTTTTCATCCTTTACACCAGCGGCACCACCGGCAAGCCCAAGGGCGTGCTGCACACTTCGGCGGGATACCTGGTGCAGTGCACGTGGAGCATGCAGCAGGTTTTCGATTTGCGCGACGACGACATTTTCTGGTGCACCGCGGACATCGGCTGGGTCACCGGGCACAGCTACATCGTCTACGGGCCGCTCTCCAACGGCGCCAGCATCGTCATGTACGAAGGCGCGCCCGACCATCCCAAGCGCGACCGCTTCTGGCGCATCGCCGACCGCTACAACGTCACCATTTTTTACACCTCCGCCACCGCGGTGCGCTCCTTCATGGCGTGGGGAAAGCAATGGCTCGAAGGGCACGACATTTCCAAGATCCGCCTGCTGGGTACCGTCGGCGAACCCATCAACCCCGCGGCGTGGAAGTGGTACTACGAAGTGGTCGGGCGCAACCAATGCCCCATCGTGGACACCTGGTGGCAAACAGAAACAGGCTCCATTTTGATTTCTCCGCTTCCCGGCGCTACGCCCACCAAGCCAGGTTCCGCGTGCCTTCCGTTGCCCGGCATCGCCGCGCGCGTGGTGAACATGCAGGGCGAATCAGTGCAGCCGGGGGAAACCGGCTACCTCGTCATTGAGCAGCCGTGGCCGTCCATGCTGCGCACGATCTATGGCGATGACGAGCGCTTCCGCCGCGATTATTGGAGCCGCATTCCCGGCGTCTATTTCACCGGCGACGCGGCGCAATGCGACAAGGATGGCTACTTCTGGGTGCTCGGCCGCGTGGACGATGTGATCAAGGTCGCCGGGCACCGCCTCTCCACGATGGAAATTGAAAGCGCGCTGGTGAGTCATCCGTCGGTGGCGGAAGCGGCGGTGGTCTCGCGGCCGGACGAAATCAAGGGCGAAGCCATTGTCGCCTTCGTCTCCTTGCGTGCGGGCCAGAATCCCACCACCGAGTTGAAGGTGCAACTCGGCGACCACGTCGCGAAAATTATCGGCACGATTGCGCGGCCCTCGGAAGTGCGCTTCGCTGACCTGCTGCCCAAAACCCGCAGCGGAAAAATCATGCGCCGCCTCCTGCGGGAGCTTGCCCAGAAGGGGGGCATCACCGGGGATACCACCACGCTCGAAGACATGTCCTCCGTGGAGCGCCTAGCGCAACAAAAAGGACAAGAGGAGTAGAGACCAGGCACAGCGAGAACAGTAGTCAGTTTTGCTTCGGTGCGAAGATTTTTCCCGCCATGCGATTGACAATGCGCCGCGGCACCAGCCGCTGCGAATGCGTGCTGATGTAGTTGTGCAGGCCGGAAATGACGTAGCTCTTGCCGCTGGCCAGCGCCTCGAGCCCCACGCGCGCGACCTTTTCAGCACTTTCCTTGATGCGCGAGCCGCTTACGGTCTGCTTGGCCACCTGGTGGAATTCGGTCGCTGTCGAGCCGGGACACAGCGCGCAGACGCGCACGCCGTATTTCCGCACCTCCTCGGCGAGCCCTTCGGCAAAGAGCAGGTCAAAGCCTTTGGTGGCCGCATAGGTGGCGATGTAGGGCACGCCCTGGAAACCCGCGGTGGATGCGACGATCAGGATGCCGCCGGAGCGCCGCTCGATCATCGGAGGCAGGAAGAGATGCGTAAGGTGCAGCACGGCGTTGACGTTGACCTGCACCATTTCAAGTTGCCGCGCGAGACCCATCTGCCGGAATTCGCCCTGCGCGCCAAAGCCCGCGTTGTTGACGAGCAGCTCCACGGCGATTCCCTTCCCTTGCACGTACGCGAAGATCGCGTCGGGCGCGCCGGGCTGGCCGAGGTCCGCGGCAAAGGATTCAACCTTCACCTGATGCAGTGAGGAAAGTTTAGCGGCCAGATCGTCGAGCCGCGATTTGCGACGCGCGGTGAGCACCAGGTGCGTTCCGCCCGCGGCGAGCTGTTCGGCAAACGCCCAGCCAATGCCCGCGCTCGCGCCGGTAATCAGCGCCCATTTGCCGCGCCAGTTGTCCATGATGCCTCCTGGGGCGTGCTGATTGTACCCGGTGATAGCCGCCGATGAATACGGCTGCTAGCGCGTCGGCGGAGGTGCGGCCGCGTCGTTCAGAACGATGAAAGCATCCACGCGCAGGCCGGGCCGCAGCTTGCGGCCGTCCTCGAGCTCGATCAGGGTCTCCAGGACTTTGGTATCCACGCGCTCCGTAGGGCTGTCGGTGAGGATGTTCTTGCGGCCCAGTAGCTCGCCGACGCGCACCACGCGGCCCCAGAATTTTTCGCCGCCAAACGCATCGGCGGTGACGTAAGCACGCTGGCCGGGTCGCACGCGGCTCACGTCGGTCTCGTCCACGTCCATGCGCACGCGGAGCACGGAGTCGTCGCCGAGGGTGAAGATGGGAATGTTGCGCTGGTCAGAAAAGGTTTCGCCAGTCTTGAGGTACTTGCGCAGCACGACGCCGCGGAGAGGCGCGCGCACGATGGTCTTCTCGAGCAGGGCGCGGGCTTCGGCCAAGCGCGCGCGGGCCAGCTGGACATCGGCTTCCGCGCGGGTGCGGTCTTCTTCGCGCGCCTCATCGTCGATCAGGGCGTGGCGCTCGACGGCCATGTCAAAACGGGCCTTCGCCACGCCGAATTCGCGCTCGGCGCGATCGGCTTCTTCCTTGGCGAAGACGCCTTGCGCGTAGCCGGTCTGGCGGCGGTGCTGTTCGACGCGCGCGTTTTCCATCACGGCTTCGGCTTCCTTGATGGCGGCCAGGGCTTCGCGACGCTCCTGCCGGCGCGCACCGTTGATCACACGGCGCAGCTCTGCTTCCTTCAGGGTGAGCTGGGCTTCGGCCAGCGCCACGCGCGCGCGGTAGTCGTCGTTTTCGAGCGTGGCCAGCACTTGCCCGGCTTCGACGCGATCGCCTTCTTCCACGGAAACGTCGCGCAGCTTGCCGCTCATCTCCGCGCCCACGCGGACTTCCTCGGAGATGGGTTCGACGCGCCCGGGCGCGGCAATGACGTCGAGCGCCGCCGCAGCCGGAATGGTGGGCTGTGCGGGGCTGCTCGCGGTGGTCCTCGTGCGCACCGCAAAAGCGGTCAGCGCGACAATGGAAATCATCAGTCCAGTCAGTATCAATGTGCGTTTCATGGTGTCCCCCAAAGTTCCTTTACGCGCCGGAAACAGCCAATGGCGCGAGTTCGAGTGGTGTTGCAGCGAGCGCCGGGGCTACCGTTACCGACGGCTCGACAATGCGGCCGTCTTCGATGTGCACCAGGCGGTCGGCGAACTGCAGCATGCGGCTGTCGTGCGTGACAATCACCACTGCCACTCCTTGCGAGTGCGCCAGGCTGCGGACGAGCTCGAGGATTCTTCTGCCCACTTGCGAGTCGAGCGCGGCCGTGGGCTCGTCGGCCAGCAGAATATCCGGCGCACCGGCCAGGGCGCGCGCGATGGCCACGCGCTGCTTCTGCCCGCCGCTGAGGTCGGCTGGAAAAACGTTGAACTTCTCGTGAATGCCGACTTGCTCGAGCAAATCCATTGCGCGGCGGCGGGCTTCGCGGCCACGGATGCCTTTCAGGTCCAGCGCCAACTCAACGTTTTCCCCTGCGCTGAGCGTGGGAAAGAGATTGAATCCCTGAAAGACGAAGCCGATGTGTGCGAGGCGAATGGCAGGGAGCTCGCGCTCGGGGAGCCCGGCCACTTCCCTGCCGCGAATGCGCACGCTTCCCGCGGTGGGTTGCAGGATGCAGCCCATGACGGAGAGCAGCGTCGTCTTGCCGCTGCCCGATGGCCCCATCAGGAAGACAACTTCGCCGGATTCGACGGCTAGGTTTACGCCGTTCAGCGCGTGAACCGCGGCCGCGCCCGGGGAGTAAGTCTTGGTCACGTTGTGGACTGCAATGGCTGGTTGCATAGGGTCTCTCCGTTGACGAGTCGCTTTCCGGTGCTACCGCGCCTAACCTTTGAAAACCATGGCCGGGTCAATCCGCGTCACCTTGTTGATGGAAACGAAAGCCGCGCCAACGCACATCAATAGCGTCAGGAAGAACATGCTGACGGCCAGTTCCCACGGGAACAGAATGGCCGCACCGCCTTCCCGGCTTCCGCGCACGATGAAGACGCTGGCCACCATGCCGAGGACATATCCCATCACCGCGCTGATCGCGGCCTGCTGGACAATGACGCGATAGATGTAGCCGTTGGAGGCTCCCATGGCTTTCAGCGTGCCGAATTCGCGCAGATGGTCCATGGTGGTGGCGTAAATGGTCTGGGCCACAATGACGATGCCGACGATGAGTCCGAGCAGCGCCGCCAGCAACACGGCAATGCCCGCGCCGGTGGTGAACATCCAATAGAACTGCGTCATGTGGCTGAACTCGGTGGTGGTATAGATGTCCACGTCGCGGAGGCGAGCGGCCAATTCGCGGCGAAGCCTTTCCATATCGGCGCCGGGAGCAGCTTTGACCAGAATGTAAAAGGCCCGGTCCTCCGCGAGGTTCGCAAAGGTCTGGGCATTTTTGAACGATGCGAAGACGTAGGGCGAAGTGGTGAAGGAGCGAATGCCCTGCGTGAATCCGACAATTCGCGCCCGATGGCCATTAATTTCCAGCACCTGGCCAAGATGCGTGACACCGAGCTTCTGGCGATACAGCTCGTCTACAATAATGGCATCAGCGGATTTCAGGTCATGCACGCTTCCTGCGGAAAGATTCCAAGGGCCTCCCATCGGCAAGTCCGGATTCAGCCCAACGAGCACAACGCTCTCCTTGCGGCCGTCCGGGCGCTTCCAATTGCCCCAGACCAAGATGTACTTTTCGGCGGCGGCCACGCCGGGCGTGCCGCGCACCTGCTGGAGCTTTCGCTCGGAGAAAGGCGCAGCTTGCTCGAGGTAGGCAAGTCCCTTAGCGCCGATCCACAAATCGGCATTGGAGTGGTTAATGACGTTGGAAGTCGCGCTTGTAAAGCCAAGAAAAAGGCCAATTTGCACGACAATCAGGACGATGGCGAAGACAATACCGGTGAGGGTAACGGTGAGCCGGACCCGGTCATGGAATAGGTTGCGTCGAGCTAGCGGGGGCATGATTTGTACTCCGAATCAAAGGCCGTAATTAACTGCGCTCATTTACTAAACACTGTTACATATTAAAGGAAAAAAATTAGGCTCTAAAGCCCTCAATCGTTGTTTCGACCACTTGATCCACCAGCTCTTCTCGGCTGACCCAAGGAAAGTCCGGATGAAGGATCAAAAGCGAAGTGACGCCGTGCAATGCCGCCCAGATGGCCTGACTGGTCTTCTCCAAATCCAGCTTGCGGAACTTCCCGGAGCGTACGCATTCGGCAACGGCCTGGCGGAGGCAGTCGAAAGCGCGCATGCCCATGCACGACGGGCTGAGATAACGGTCGGACTCCGAGGTGCCCGTGGGATGAGGAAGGACAAAGGCCACTAAATAATTTGCCGGGTGTTTCAGGCCGAATTCGACGTAGGCCAGCATGCCGGCGCGGAGTCCTTCCAGAGGATCCGTAGCCAGGGAAGCGATGGTTTCGAGCTGCTGCACCAGCCGGGAAAAGGTCTCTTCGCAGAGACTGAAAAGTAGGTCCGCTTTGTCCTTGAAGTAGAGGTAGATGGTCGTCGGGGAGTACTCGATTTTCTCCGCCAGCCGGCGCATGGAAAAGTGCTCGTAGCCCTCGCGCACAAAGAGCTCGCGAGCGGCGTCCAAGATTTCTTCACGAAGCTCAGCTTTCTGGCGCGCGCGGCGTTCACTGACGGTCATCGGGCCTCTGAGTAACTGCGTCCCCTTAAATAACAACGTTAAGTGTAGCAGTGGATCCTGGTTTGTCAAGCGAAAATTCCGCGGCCCGACAAAGCCCGAGCTCGGTGCGGGGAGGTCAAGCTCTTGGGTGAAATTCGCGGGATCACCTTCGCGTGCCGCCACTCAACTTCAGCCGAAAAGTAACTGTGCTAGGATGCGCTGAGAAGCAAAGGTAGCAGGTTGCAGGTGTCAGGTTTCAGAACTGTTCTAGGAGAAAGCTGATGCGGAATGAAGGCAAGCTCAAAGTGACAATCATCGCTGGAATCATCTGCCTAGCCCTACCGTTGAGTGCGCAGCAGCAACAGCGCACTTTGGCGCCACTGCAAGCAATGCAAGCCCCGGGCAGGCTGGGTCCGGAGGGGCGGCGATTGGCGTTCCTAGTGGGCGCTTGGGAAGAGAAAGTCACCTACCCTGGAGAAACACCGGAACAGAAGAGCGAAGGCGGCACAGGGCGGTGGTTCGCGCGCCCGCTGATGGGGCGCTTCTTGCAGCTCAATTATGACGGCGTGGGTCCACAGGGTCCGTATCGAGCTTTCGGGGTGCTGACCTATGACCGTGAAGCGCAGAACTACAGGATGTTCTGGTTCGACGATTCCGGGGGCGTGGGGGACTACCGCGGGAATTTCGCGGACGAAAACACGCTCAGCCTGGAGCACCGGGGAAGAGTGGACGGTCGCGATTTCCGCGAACGCATCACCTACACGCGCGTTTCGCCGACTGAAATTCACACGAAAATCGAGCAGGCGTGGGATGCGGGCGAGTACCGCGTTTTTCTCGATGCGCAGGCCGCACGCACTGGAGCGCCTGGACAAGGGGCTATGCGGCGTGGAGCGCCGCTGTCGAAACAGCCGCAAGAGTAGCGAAGGGAGTCAGGGCCTCGCTGAATTACTTGGGCGATTCAGCTGGGGGATCTGGTGATTTCCTTGCGTTATTGGAGGAGAAAACAGCATCGCGGAGTTTACCGCCTTGCGTTTTCAGGTGGTCCAGCAGGCGGCGTGCCCAAACAAATTCGGCGGCCAGAATAGCCAGGCCGAGCGCAATAACCACCCAGCCGGGGCCGGGCGTGACCAGCATGACCACTCCGGCGAGGAGCACGGTGAAACCGACAACAACCTTGATCACGCGCTTGGCCTGCAGCAGTGTCTTAAGCCACATTCGTCGATGCGCTGCGGCGCACGCAATCAGAAAAGGATCAAAAGACCTGATACGCGAGGCATGAGCGCAGGGCTATTCTATCATTGACGGCGGAAAAGCAAGGAAGCTGCCAGGTCGGGGTGCCGTGAGCGTCAGGGAGCGGGGGAAACGATGGAAATTCAAAGCGTGAAACTGCAGATTCCGGAAGGCGCCAACATCATTGTGGGGCAATCGCATTTCATCAAGACGGTGGAAGACCTTTACGAAGTGATGGTCAACAGCGTGCCGGGAATGAAGTTTGCGATTGCGTTCAATGAGGCGTCGGGGCCGTGCCTGGTGCGCGTGGAAGCCAACGACGATGAACTGCGTAAGGCGGCGGTGGAGAATGCGCAGGCCATTGGCGCCGGACACGTGTTCGTCGTGCTGCTGCGGCAGGCGTTTCCGGTGAACGTGCTGGGACGGATCAAGGATTGCTTTGAGGTGTGCTCGATTTTTTGTGCGACCGCCAATCCTGTGGAGGTGATCGTAGCGCAGAGCAAGCAGGGCCGCGGGGTGCTTGGCGTGATTGATGGGAGCTCACCGAGAGGCGTCGAGGGGCCGGAGGATGTGAAGCACCGGAAGGAGTTCTTGCGGAAGATCGGATACAAGCAGTGATTCACAGGCAAGTGGCGGAGAGGGTGGGAATCGACCCCATGCTCCGCGTAACTTGTTGACCTCAAAGACAAGCAATTCATGGTAAACGATTTGTGACAGTCGCGGCAGTCTCTTTTGTCGCGCCAGACCCCAGCAAAACACACCTCTTTTGACTAGGACGGCTAGGAAGCTAGGCGCCTTCACGGAATCCTTGCCTGCTCGCATCCAGCTCCCTCATCAACCCGAGCCAAAACCCTGGTCAGCTCCGGGTCGCAGAGAAAACATATATGTTTTCGGCGGCACTGACCGTCCCGGTGTATATGCGACGCCGCTTTTTTCACATCGTCCTATTCCCACCCGGGTATACCCACGGGAAGAGGCGGCGTACGCGAAGATCATTCTACCATTGACTGTTTCTCTGAACCCCTTCCCTCTGCAGGACCACCCCCGGGAATACAAGGACGGAAACTCCGCTTCGGCGAGTACCCAACTTGTTTCGGCTAGTAGTTCTCTCCGAGTCCGTTAGACTGGAAGGTTCATACCCGACAGCGTTTTTCCATATGGGCAACACTTCACCCGCACCTCATCTTTTCGCCAACCTAAACCCACAAGACCGGGAACGCGCTCTCTACAACCTCGACCGGTACTTTGAGATCGTGCTCGGCATCTTCCTACGCCTTGAGCGGGAGCGTGAAGAGCGCGACAAAAAGAGAGCCACCTTTGACGATCCTCCGAGAGCCTCCTAGACTGGAGGGAAAGGTCGATCTCTCTTCTTTAATAATTAACCCATAGCGTGAACGATTCGATTCCAAAAGTTTTATTTGCCTACACACGTGTCTCAACACAGAAGCAGGGTGTAGAGGGCGTTTCCTTGGAAGCGCAGCAACGGGGAATCCGCGACTACGCCGATCGCCATGGTCTCACGATTAACCAATGGTTTGAAGAGCGTGAAACAGCGGCAAAGCGCGGCCGCGCCATCTTCAACCAGATTCTTACCCTCCTCCGCAACGGCAAAGCCCAGGGCGTCATCATACACAAGATTGACCGGAGCGCCCGGAACCTCAAAGACTGGGCAGACCTTGGAGAACTTATTGACCAGGGTATCGAGGTGCACTTCGCGACGGAGAACTACGATCTCCGCTCCCGAGGCGGCCGACTCTCCGCCGACATCCAGGCGGTTGTCGCAGCTGATTACATCCGCAACCTCCGTGAAGAGGTAAGAAAAGGCATCTACGGACGCATTAGCCAAGGACGATACCCTCGCCAAGCTCCGACCGGCTATCTAAACAAGGGCAAGGGCATCAAAGAGCCCGATCCCGTCCAGGGGCCGCTCGTGCGCCAAGCCTACGAGCTCTACGCCACCGGTGCCTGGAGTCTCGAGCGTCTCACCGAGGAGATGCACCGAAGAGGTCTCCGGAACATCCGCGGCAACAAGTTCTCGCTGAACGGCATGTCCGTTATCCTCCACAATCGCTTCTACCTCGGCCTCATACCCATCAAGAGAACCGGTGAGCTCTTCCCCGGTGCCCATGAGCCGCTCGTCCCGAAGAGCCTCTTTGACCGCGTACAGCGGATACTCAAGGGGAAGACTGCCGACCGAGAGCATCGCCACTTCTTCACCTTCAGCCGACTACTCTCTTGTGTTTCGTGCCGCTATCACCTCATCGGCGAGATCCAGAAAGGCCATACGTACTACCGATGCCACATCAAGACCTGCCCCGAGAAGGCGGTCCGAGAAGAAACCGTTGAAGAAGCGCTCCTCGGTACATTCGGCGGGATCTGGTTTCCCGAAGCGGTTGAAGGTTTCTTCCTCGAGCACTTTGAGCGGTTCTGCGAAACGATGGACGGCCGCCAGAAAGAGCGCGTAAAGGCGCTCCGCCTGCAGTTCGACCAGTTTACCGCCCGACTTTCCAAGCTCGCCGACGGCTATACCGAAGGCATCCTCGCCCCGGAAGTCGTCAGGGAGAAGCAAAACACCCTCCTTGCAGAGAAGAAGGGCATTGAGGAAAAGCTCGGCAAGGCAGAGACGGTCGAGAACCAAACGATCAAGCAGAGAATGGAAGCCTTCCTCGAACTGGCAAAAAGCGCCAAGACAAGCTACGAATCCGGTTTTCCCGACGAGAAACGCTCTTTGGTCAAAACGCTCACCTCGAACCTGGCCGTCCAGGGAAAAAGAGTAGCGGTGACGCTGGATTTCCCGTTCTCGGACTTCGAAAGTTGTCCGAAAAGTATCTCTGGTGCCCCAGAACGAGGCGTACCTCGAACCTGGGAAGCGTTGCTTGAGCGTCTGTACGCCTATTACGTAGAACACCCGGCGCCGCTTACGAGCGAAGCGGCGGTCTAAGGACGCGTGGTTATTCTTCTGAAAAAACCTGTCTAGAACAGGAGGTTTTGTATTCCCCTGCAATTCAGGGTAGTACGTTCCGCCGTCTCCGTCTAGACACAAGAAGTTCGCTCTAGGGCGAACGCGATGAGGGTACGACACGTCGCATCAAAACAAGACCTCCTCTCGACGCTCTTCACGACAAGAGGGTTTGTTTTGTCTTTCTCCTTTGTTTCTAATAACTTGTTTCTTTCAGCGCCCAACCGTATTAGGGGCGAGACCACTCTTGTCTGACGGTTCCTTGCTGCCGACAGCACGAGGTTGTCCGGCCAGTTGTCAGGAGAGGGCTTTGCGGGTCGTCTTTATGGGTAGGAGGAAAGAGAAGCCGTGCCAGAATTTCTCACTGCCAAGGAGCTTGAGGCGCTCCTCAAGATCGACATAAAGACCATTTACCGATACGTCCAGCAAGGACTCATCCCGTACGTCCGCATCCAGTCGAATGTCCGATTTCTGAAATACCAGATCCTCGAGTGGATCGAAGAGCAGAACTACCAGCCGCGGACAAGAAACGGCGCATAAGCCCGCAGAGAAGACCGGCCCCTTCAGTCAACCATGCCCTTAGCCCCTTCGACCTTCTCGGTTTTTGACCCCGCGTCTCTTGACGGATAAACGCCCTTCAATGGAAAGAATTCGAAATAGTCCTTCTCGTCAAACCAAGCGCATTTGAAGTCTTTGAGCGGCAAGTTTGCCCGCCGACTGAGCGCCAGGGCATAGACCGTGAGCTGGACGTGCGCATGCTTCTCTTTTCTCGCTTCTGGCTTGTAGTCAAGGATGTGGAGGTAGCCGTTGCGAATCTGCAAGAAGTCGATGTGGCCGGTGACGATGTCGGTCTCGAACGGCAGGTCAAAACCCCGGGAGCGGTAGTAGGCAATATCCTTGGCTGTGAGGAAGACGGGGATCTCGACAGCAACGGTCACCGAGTCATTGATGAGCATGAAGCGCTGCAAAGTCTCGTGGCGCTTTTTGTTCGTAGGTGCGGTTGGAAGTGCCAAGCCTGCGAGACGTGTGGCGTGGTTTTCCTTTCGTGTGACCGCTGGTTCGATGTGGGCGGGGAAGGTCGAGGAGCGGTGCTCCGACGATTGAAAGAGGTGGTGTGGAAAACTCTCTCCAAGACTTGCCAGGTAGTCTTTCACCGGCGACAAGTGGTGGTGGTCAGGGGAGTGAAGGAGAAGCTCTTGCTTGGCCTGATGCAGGTGGAAGCGATAGACCTGTTTATGTTCGAAAGTTCGGGAAATGATCAGGTTGTCGGGCGGGAAGAGGTGTCTCGCGGCATTGCGGAGGCGCGAGTACGTTGTGAGAGGTTTGTATGTATGGAGCCAGGAACGAATTGTGCTCTCGGAGATGTCGAGGCGGGAACGTTGCCGGGCCAGGCGTTGGGTTTCTGAAAGTGAGTTGCCGAGGTTGAAGGTGGAGATCGTGTCGAGGATGAGTTTGAGGGGGTAGGTACGGTTTCTGTTTGGGTCGCCCGTGAATTTGTGTTCGCACTCCGCGCACAGGTAAAGCTGCAAGGTGCGCAGGCGGTTGCGGCGCTTTCCCTTTCTCACCGTGTACGCGGATTGGCACCGAGGACAGATCGGGTTTTGCTGCTGATTGGAGATTGCAGGCATGCAGGGGGACTGGGTTAGGGGTGTGCGGCGTGGAGCGTGGATGTGGGGCGAGAGTCTCATTCATTCGTACAGCCAGGCTCGGGAGGTGTCAATGCCGTCTCCTGGTTTCGGCAAGCCACTGGCCCGAATTTCGGCGGGCCTGGGCCCCGGATTTTGAAGGGGAAGCGGGGCGCGGATTTTGGCGGGCTGGGGCGGAGGGGATGGCTTATGTGAGCGGTTTTTGCGGGGTGGGTGCGGGTGGTGCGGATGTGCGAGAGCGGCAGGGTGTGGTGTAGCTGGTGTGGGTGCTGCGGTGTGACCGGGATTTATAATGCGGGTTTGCCTGAATGGGGCCCGCGGGTGGTGGAGTGTGCTGCGGGTGGGTGGCGCGGGTGGTGGTTGTGCCTCGACTGGAGGCCAGATTTTTTGCAGAATGGGGATGATGGGGTTTAGGGTCAAGGGGCCAGGGTTAAGGGTCTTGGCCCCATTCCTTCCCCGCAGTTGCATCCATGTTCAGCGTGAAAAACAATCTGCTTAAAGCTCGTCTCGGCGCGAGAAATAACGGATACCTGATAGAGCTTTTCGGGCGCGGACGCTTGAAGAATCATCCTGCCCTGCTTGGATGCGCGGAGAAAACGCTGCGTCGGCACGCAAGAACCCTAACGCGGATATTCGACGGAGAGCGCTGGAAACGGTTTCCACCCTTGATTGCAAGCGCCCAGGCGACCGTTGAGGCGCGGGCCCGGTTTCTCGACAAGCTCTTCGGCTCCGCAATCTGGAAGCATCAACCGCATCTCGTCTCGCGCGATCCGAAGAAGCTCTTGCAAAACGCGCGATTTGTCGAGCGCCTTGTCGGATCTCGGCGTTGGATATACTACCCAGCGCTTCTCGCACACGACCAGGCGCACCTTCGAGAGAAGGCGCGGCACCTGACGGAGCTTTGCGGCGGCTCTCATTGGAAGACGTACCCACAGCTCCTTTCTTTTCGGCGCGAGACGCTGGACGCCAGAGCCGCCCGGCTTACGGCTCTTGTGGGCCGCGCGTGGCATACGCGGCCATACCTCCTCATTCTGCCGCCGAGCAAGGTACGTCGTGCCGTTCGGGTGTTGGTTCGGAAGCAGAAGACTCGGACTTTGCCTTCCTGATTTCCTTGCATGTCCTTCCTTTTGGGAAAAACTGAAGAGTGGACTTCTCCTGCCCCGGCACCAGATCGGGCGCTGCAACGCTTTGGCGTTTTCTTTCGCAATACGCTTCATCCCACAGGGGGAGGCGAATGCAAGGTACGCCGTGACTTGGCGATACGCGTTGACGGAAAACGAAGCGCCCGACTCGGTGCGGGGCCTGCCTTGGGGCGGGTCGCCTTTGGCGAGCCTCGCCGCTGGCGGGTGTTTGTTGCCCTGGCTTTTGCGGTGGTGTTCGTCGCGGCCGTTATGCCGCGGGGGGCGAGGGCGGCGATTGGGTTCTTGCAGCAGGCAGCGGGCGGTGGAAGCAACGTTTCAAGCTATACGATTACCCTGACCTCCACACCGGCGACAGGAGACGCCCTGGTACTTAGCCATAGTGGGGATATTCAAGGAGCATCGGACATTTCGTCGGTCACTGGTGGGGGAGTTACCTGGGCATTTGCCAGCAAAGCCGGGGCGGCACAGAACAGAGATCACGAAATTTGGTACGGATGCAATGCTTCGGGGAGCGGGACAACGACAATTACGGTCACTCTCGGAGCTAATCTAGGCGTAGGCAACGGCGCTAGCGGCAACGTCAGTGAGTGGAGCGGTATTGCAGCCTCTTCGTGTCTTGACCAGACTGCTTCCAACAGCGGGAATTCTACCAGCCCGACCACGGGTATGACTCCAGCGACGAGTCAGGCAAATGAACTTTTGATTGGAGGGATGCATAGCGACGACGCCGCGGCATCGGCCCCGTCAAACGGGTTTAGCGCATTGACTTTTGTTGGCACGGCAGTCGGCGGCACCTACTCCGGCTACAGAGTAGTTTCTTCCATTGGGACCTACTCAACGGGGTGGACAACTACAGCTAATAGATGGGCAGCAAACATAGCGACGTTTAGAGCTGCAGGAGGGACGGGCGGCCTGCAGGTAAGCTCCCGGTCGGATACGCTGTCGGATTCGCGGCCTTCGGCGACTTCCAACCACACCTTGGTCTTCACAGTCAACAATGCAATCTATGGCAGCTCTGTCTCGAATTCGAGCACCGTCGTGCTGACGTTCGACGCGTCCTTTAGTTTTCCATCGAACCTTGATTGCGGAGACGTGGATGCCGCGACAAGCGTCCAATTCAGTTTCAACTATCCGGGGTGCGCGGCGACTGCCACTGCTTGGGGTTTCTCGGCGACGGGGTCGGTCATAACACTCGTTCCGCCTTCGGGCACGGGTGTGTATGTGCCAACTTCTACGCAGGTGACGATAAAGATTGGGTCAAACGCAACTGTGCAGCAGCAGGGGGCGCATTGGATTACGAACCCGCCTTCAGCGGGGACGTACACGATTTCGGTTGGGGGGACATTCGGCGGGTCGGGAAATATGCTTGTCTCGATTCTATCGGGGGTGACGGTGGAGGCGCGGGTGGCGGAGCATTTGACGGTTGCGATTCGCGGGGTTCCGAACTGGTACAACGCATCGTGGGGGTATCGAGAGCGGATCACGGTTGACCGGAACAAAGTGTCGGGCAGCGCGACGAGTTTTCCAGTACTCGTGAACACCACCGACCCGGACTGGAGGCACACGGCAAATGGTGGACACGTGGGCAGTGTGACGGGGTGGGATTTTGTTTTCACGGATCGGGACGGCCTCACCAAGCTCGATCACGAGATAGAGAAGTACGCTTCAACAACCGGTGAGTTTGTCTCGTGGGTGCGGGCCCCGTTCCTGTCGTCCACATTGGATACGGTGGTCTACCTCTATTACGGGAATGCAGGTGCAAGCGACCAGCAGAACGTGACGGGGGTGTGGGACACGAATTACAAAGGCGTGTGGCACATGACCACAACATCTACGAATACCACGCTCACGTTCGATTCAACGGTGAACTCTAATACCGGGACAAAGCTTTCCGTTTCAGAGCCGACCTCGACCTCGACAGGGCAAATTGACGGGGCACAGAGTTTTGACGGGGTGAATGATTATGTCAGGGATGGCACTATGAATAGTTTTTCATCCAATCTAACCACAGGCAGTTTTTCTGCTTGGATTAAAACCAGTAGCACAGCCATACAGGTTCTGGCAGGAACTTTGAACGAACCTACAAGCGAAGCTTTTTACAGAATCATAATAAATTTTAACCCGACTACTGGGGCTAATGAGACAGGGAAATTACAACTTTATATAAGGTCAAATAGTACCAATGATTTGGGTGGCGGAGTGAATAGCAACACGGGAATCGTAGATGACAAATGGCATCATATTGTTATGACACACGATAAATCTGCAGGGACAATTAACATTTATGTAGATGGAGTCGTGCAAGATATTGTCTACTTCCAACAACAGACAGGAACATCTTGGATAGCGTGGAATTTTCCTATACTTCTGGGAGCATTAAATAGTGGAGGAACACCACAAAACTTTTTCAACGGCTCTATGGATGAACTCCGCATCTCCAACGTCGTCCGCTCCTCTGCCCGGATTCAAACCGAATACAACAACCAGTCGTCGCCCAACACCTTCTACGACTTGGGAGCGGAGGAGGCGCAGGCGCAGATTGCCTGCTCCGCAGATGACGGGGCGACGGTGAGCGTGGTGAACACATCGGAGACGAACGTCGATTTCGGAAACATCTCCGCAAACACGTTCTTCCAAGGATGCCAGGACATAGAGATTTCGACGAATGCGGGCGGGGGGTACGTGATGACCGCGCAAGAGGACGGACCGATGCGGACAGGAAGCGGGGCGACGATCGCCGACACGAGTTGCGACTCGGGGTGCGACCAGATCACCGCAGGAACGTGGACGAGCGCGGCGAACGTCGGCTTCGGGCATACGTGCAGGAATCAGACGAACAACGACTGCAACGCGGAATACGCGAACGGGACGAAGTTTCGGCGGTTTCCATCCCTTTCCACGGGTGGGAATCTGGCGGTGAAAGTGGCAACGGGGAGCTATACGGGGAACGGGGCGGCGCGAACGATCTCACACGGGCTTGGCGTACAGCCAAAGGTGGTGATGGTGTGGCGGGATGAGGATGCGTCGGTCGGGGGGCTGGTGCTGCGGACTGACCAGCACACCTCTACCTCAAGTATTCGGTTTCCCACGGGATCGGAGCTCACCGTGTTTTCGGGGAACATGATTGAGGCGCTCGGCTCAACGACATTCTCCCTCGGGACCTCGACCTCGGTTAATCAATCGTCGATTTCATACCAGTGGATTGCGTATGCGGGGAATGGCGTTGCGACAGGGGGATACGACGGGGACGGAGTGGATGATCGGAATATTCCTCACGGGCTAGGCGCTGCGCCGAAGATGCTTTTTGTGTGGAGAGACGCGGGCGGTGGGAATTCGGGGATAACGGGGCGAACGGATCAGTACTCCGGAGTCATTTCCTATATGTGGCGGACTTTTCTAAGCAACAGTCAGCGTGTCTCAGACCAAATCAAAGCGATGGACGGGCAGAACTTCCAAGTAGGTTTCAGCTCTGCTGTGAACCTCTTTGGCTCGCGCTATAAGTGGTTCGCGCTCGGAGGGCCGTCCGTGCAGACGGGCTCATACACGGGAGATGGGAACGACAACAGAGACATTTCGCACAGCCTTTCAGCCACACCCAGTGCCACATTCGTGTGGCGAGACCAAGACTCTGTGACCGATGGCCTTGTGGCTCGGTCAGATCGATATAGCGGCGACGTGTCGGCGGCGTTCGACACGGGGACAAACAACACGTCGAGGATCGCGGATATGGTTCAGACAATGACCGTAACAAGTTTTCAGGCCGGCACCAATTCTCGCGTGAACTCGAACACGGTTCCGTATCAATGGTTCGCGGTGAAGACAAGCTCCGCGAAGTCGGAGAAGTTGGGGGAGACGATAATGGCTAGCTCCACGCCCGTGAGCATTGCGGTCGGGCGGGTGAAGTACCGGCTCTCGGTGCCTTCAAGTCAGGCGGCTGGGACGTATACGACGAAGATCATCTACATCATTACGCCCACTTACTAAGCACGAAATTCGAATATCGAAATTCGTCCGTCGGAGCCGGATCCGCCTCCGGCGGAAAGGCCGAAATAAAAATAGGCCGCCGAAGCGGCATACGAATGGGTTTCGCGACAACTGCCGATCAGTACTCCTTTGCCAGGCCAAGTTTTTCTTCGACTCGACGCAACCGTGCTTTGAGAAAAGTAAATTCCTCATCGAGAGATTCGGCTTTCTTGATGTAGTGCTCGATGGTATTGACCAGACGTGTTACCTGGCGCTCCAGCGCCGAAATTCTTTCTTCGAGCTTGCGATGATTCTTGCCGACGATATCATGCACTGCCGTGAGAATGACATTTGTCTGCTCATCAAGAAGCTGCTCCATTTGGGCTCTTGTGGGCGATTGCCCGCGGTCATTTTTGAGCTTTGATTTGTGCATAGGTGAGTTCTAGCCCCAGCATAGCGCACTGGTGGAAGCTGTCAAATTTACAAATGTATGAGCATGGCCCGTACAACTTTCTTAGGGGTTTTCATCATAGCGCTCTTTCTCACAGGCCGCGCAGATACAGTCTTCGCGCAGGGGCCGCTGGAACTTTCGATATCGCCGGTGCGGTTTGAGTTTGCAGGGTATCCGGGGCAGCAGACCCGCGCGACCGTGCGGGTTTTGAATGGATCGGAGGAATGGCTGCCTGTGGCGCTCGAGGTGGAGGATTTTGCGCCACAGGGAGAGGAAGGCAAGATCGCTGTGGGGCCAGGGGCGAGCGGCGAGAGGTCGCTTGTGTCGTGGGTGCGACCGCTTGTTTCGGCGTTTGAAGTGCCGCCGCGGTCGCGCTACCCCGTGGAGTTTGTGGTGGACATTCCGGTGAGCGCCGAGCCGGGGACGTATTACGGGACGATCCTTGCGCGGACGACCAGCGAACCGGCGGGCGCAGGACCGGTCATTGTGACGAAGGTCGGGGCGATTTTATTGGTGGATGTCTACGGGGAGGTGCGGGAGGAGCTCTCCCTTGCCAGCGTTGCGGTTCCTCGGTTTTCATGGAAGATGCCGGTGGATGTCACCCTGCGGTTTGCCAACACGGGAACGGTGCGGGAGCGGACAGGCGGGACTCTCTCTCTGTCGAACATGTTCGGGAAGGAGCTCGCGCGCCTGGCTTTGCCCGAAGAGAACGTGCTTCCGGGGGCGGTGCGACGCATCGGCGTTCCGATCCGGGAGGGGTTGCGGGTCGGACGCTACACGGCGAGGCTCGAGGCGACATACGGGTTACAGAATCAGGTCCCCCTCTCTTTTGAAACACAGTTCTGGTTTATTGACTGGAAGAACGTCGGGCTTCCCTTCCTTATTCTTCTGGGCACGTTCCTATTCCTTCTTTCGCGGCGAAAGAACTTCCGGCCGGCCTTACGGGCGCTCCGCACCGGCCGGACCCGGCCGGAAGTTGCAAATCCGAAGCACGAAATCCAAAACAATCCCTAAGTCCTAAGTTCAAAATCTATCCCAGTAGTGAAAACTCGACTGCGATTATGTTCTACGTCTACGTTTTGCAAAGTGATTTCGATGACGAGCTCTATACCGGTTTTACGATTGACCTTCGGAGAAGACTCGGAGAACACAATCGCGGATTGAACTTTTCGACCAAAAGCCACAGACCATGGAGGCTGATCTACTACGAAGCCTGTCTCAACGAACGTGACGCTAAGCGCAGGGAACAATACCTCAAAACAACGCAAGGTCGACGTCTGCTAAAGCGCAGGCTTAAAGAACATTTTTACTTAAGAAATCATTAAGTCGAGTTTCTACTACTGGGTATGCTCACGTTTTCCATCGTTGTCGCCGTGTTTGTTCTTGTGGTGTACGCCTTTCGGCGGAATTTTCGGCGTTCGTTTTATGTTCTCTGGACGGGAGACGAGAAGCCCGACTGGGACGCGGTCTATAGAAGGTGGTACGGGGAGGAAGAGGGGACAAAGCTTTGGGGTCGGGACGGGAGGACGTTCTGGACGGGATTTTGATGGGTTCAGGGGCGGAGCTCGGTGCGGGAGGTGGTGGGTGGATTTTAGAGCCTCCTTACCGCCTCGCGCATCTTGTCGGTGGAAGTGCTCAAGTAGCGGGCGGTTGTTGTGATGTTCTTGTGCCCGAGTAACGATTGCACCGTGCGGATATCCGCCCCCTTCTCCAGAGCCCGGGTCGCAAATGTCTTCCGGAACTTGTGTAGATACCAGTGCCCAGGGAGCTTTGCCCTCTCCACGATGGTTTTGAGAAGCCGCAAGAGGTGTCCGTTGGGATTGCCTCGGAAAGATGGGAACACAAGCGTCTCGTGCCTGTGCGGCAGAGCCTTGAGCATGGCTACCAGCTTCTGATGAAGCGGAACCTCCCGCTCTTCCCAGTCTTTTGGAATGAAGTCCTCGTTGAGCTTGGCCTTTACCGTGAGAATCCCCTTTTGCAGATTCAGGTCCGTCCAGTAGAGATGCGCGAGCTCCTGCTCCCGAAGGCCGGTGTAATAGAACGTCTTGAAGATCGCGCGTTCCTCGGGCGTGCAGGTTCGAAAGAACTTCTCGAGCTCTTCTTCGGTGTAGGTATCAACAACTCTCTTTGTGACCGCGAGTGCTTTTAACTTCGCCGCCGGGTTCGAAATAGCCGGATCGCGAAATCCCTGCAGATAGTAGAAGAACGTGCGGATGGTTGAGACTTCGTAGTTCACGTTCCTCGGCGTGATCGGCTGGCCCCACGGGTTTTTCTCTTTTAGTCGCTCATCTCGATACGCATCGATGTCTGCGGGCGTGATCGCTTCAACATGTGTGTACGGTTTGAAGAACGCCCTGAAGTGATCCATCACCGCCCTGTAGCGTTTGTGGGTGTTGGGGCGCTTTTTTGTTTTCACAGACTCCAAGAAATCTGAAACCGCGTCCTCTACAACGAGGATGTGTTCTTTCGACTTGAGAACCTTCTTCCCTGATCCCAGCACGGCCCGGCCCGCAAGCTCGAATTCCTTCCGCTTCTTTGCTTCGAGCGCTTGCGCTGGCGTCGTCCCCGCCTTCTGATATCTCCGTTTCTTGTCTTCCCGCCAGACAATGTAGAAGTGATTCGACTTCACCTTGGCCCAGACGTACTGCCGGGTCCTGGGATTTTTCGGTATCGGCTCCCATCGCCAGCGCCCTGTGGGCAGTTTGACGTACTGCAGGACGTTCACCCGCCGGTGTGCCAAGGGACCCTCCCGGAGCTTGCCGGAAGATAGCACGGCGACAGTTTCCTAGTCAATTCAAAGATTGGGTGGCTAGGAACAAGCAAATTCCCAAGTAAAAAGTAGGAATGGCGGAGAGGGTGGGATTCGAACCCACGGTAGAGTTTCCCCTACACACGCTTTCCAAGCGTGCTCCTTAAACCGCTCGGACACCTCTCCGCGTCGAGTGCAACTCAAAAAGAGTAGCAGATGGACGAGAAAGCGGCAAACGAACGCTCGATCCACAGATTCACTGGCAAATCACCAGTGCAAGCTCACAGATTTCGCAGATTCGTGAAACACAACGAAGAACACGGAGGCAGTAAGGAAGCGAGGACAGGAAAGCGGAGGGTCTGGTAGACTGAGACGATCGGCTCCGGGGTGGTGCAATTGGCAGCACATCAGACTTTGGATCTGAGAATCTTGGTTCGAGTCCAAGCCCCGGAGCCAAATCAGTGGCGAGTGAATAGCGAATTAAGAGGAGTCGAGGGGCGGACGAAAACGTCCGCCGTTTTTGTTTTATGACGGGATTTGGCGGGCAAACGATGGTGGGGACTCTGCGGAGGGTGATGGTGTGCGCGCCGAAGGTCGCGGGCTGGACTCGGCCGGAAGGCGTGGCGCAGTGGAAGATGCTTGGCTACAGCCATGAGCCGAATTTTGCGCTGGCGCAAGCGCAGCACGACACGCTGCGTCGGGAGTTGGAAGCTGCGGGTGCGGAAGTGATCGCGCTGCCCGTTGGCAATGGATTCACGCTCGATGCGGTGTATGCGCACGATCCGTCCCTAATGACGGACTGGGGCGCGATCTGTATGCGCATGGGCAAGTCGGAGCGGAACGGCGAGCCTCCAGCGCATGCGGCGATGTATCGCACGCTGGGAATTCCGGTGCTGGGAGAAATGGCGCCACCGGGGATGGCTGAGGCCGGCGACATGGTGTGGCTCGATGGGAAAACGCTGCTGGTGGGGCGCGGCTATCGCACGAACGCGGCGGGGATCGAGCAACTCCGCGGGCTGCTGGGGCCTAAGGGCGTGCAGATGATTGTCGCGCCACTGCCGCACGGCGGCGGGTCGGCGGTGTGCCTGCACATGATGAGCTTGATGAGCATGCTGGATGAACGGACAGTGTTGGTGGATTTGGAGTGGCTGGCGGTGCAGACGGTGGAGCTGTTGCGTGAGCGCGGGTTTCGTTTTGTCGAGATTGACGCGTCGGAGCGCGCGACGCTGGCGTGCAATGTGTTGTCGCTGGGGGACGGGAGGTTGCTGGCGCTGGAGGACAATGCCAGGACGAACGCGCGGCTGCGCGAGACAGGATTCGATGTGCGGACTTTTCCGGGCAGCGAGGTGGCCATCAATGGTGGCGGGGGACCGACCTGTTTGACGAGGCCGATCCTAAGAAGGGTTTAGGGTGTTGGGTGTAGAAACATTGAACTGCGGGAAAAGCTCCTCGATGGAGACGTAGAGATCGCAGAGAGAGCACAGAGATAAAAGATGAAACGAGGGATGAAGAAAGTCATCAGGGCGGCGGCGAAGACGGCGCGAGTGTATGCCGAGGACAAGAAAAAGACGGAACACTTGCTCGACGAGGCGGCGCGGAAGGCGCGGCGGGAAAAAGGGCTGGTGGGGGCATTCGAGGATGACTTGGGCGCGCTGCTGCGGCTGCTGCGGGCGTGGGTGAGGGGGCAGTACAGGGTGGTGCCCTGGAAGACGATCGTTCTCGCGCTGGTGGCAGTGATTTACTTTGTGGACCCGTTCGACCTGGTGCCGGATTTTGTGCCGCTGATGGGATACGTGGACGATGCCGGCGTGATCGGTTTTGTCCTGCGGTCGATCGGGAAGGATTTGAAGGTGTTTCAGGAGTGGGAGGGGTTTGAAAAAAGGGCGTAGTCCGGATACAGATTGACCTTCCGCGAGAATTGCAATACTTTCACCGATGTAATTCGACAAGAATCCAGAAGAATCAAAGAGGAGCAGGCTATGACATGGCGTGCGCGGATTTCCCTTCTGTTAATGATGGCGTTGATGGCAGCGATTTGCGGCGCGCCGCGCTGGGTGTTGGCGCAGGAGAAGCCGGCGGCGAAGGTGGAGCAGAAAGAGGCCGAAGCTCCAAAGACAAAAGACGGCAAGAAACTTTTCACTGCGCAGGACGCGCTGCGAATCGCCGGCGTCGGCGGGCCGCGGATTTCGCCGGAGGGGACGCACGTGGCGTACACGGTGAGCGAGATTCCGAAATTCGAGAAGGACAAAGAATGGAAGAGTGCGACGCAGGTGTGGGTGGTTCCGGTAAGCAGGGAGTCCGCGCGGCAGTTCACGCGCGGGGAAAAGAATGCAAGCGCGCCGGAGTGGTCGCCGGATGGGAAGCAGTTGGCATTCCTGACCGACCGCGAAAAAGACGGCGAGCGGCAAGTGTGGATCGCCTGGGCGGACGGCGGCGAAGCGTGGCAGGTGACGTCGCGTAAGGGCGGCGTGGGCGGGTTCCGGTTTTCGCCGGACGGGAAAAAGCTGCTGCTGAGCGCGACAGATCAGCCGTCGAAAGATGAAGAAGAAAAGAAAAAAGTGAAGGACGACACGCTGGTCATCGATCAGAACATCAAGATGACGCACTTGTGGCTGTGGGACATCGAGAAGAAAGACGAGAAGCGTTTGACGGAAGGCGAATTCACAACGAGCGACGCGCGGTGGTCGCCGGACGGCGCGCGCATCGCCTACGTGACGACCCCGACGCCAAAGGCCGACGACGGCGACTTGACGGACATCTGGGTGCTGACGGTGGCCAGCGGCGAAAAGAAAAAGCTGGTGGAAAACGCGGGGCCGGACCAGTCACCACGCTGGTCGCCGGACGGCAAGTGGATCGCGTACACGATGGCCGAAAGCGCGGGCGGAGTGAAGCAGACGCACATGAATGTAATTTCCGCGGAGGGTGGAGTGCCGCGGCGGCTGACAGCGAAGTTTGAACTCGATGCGGGAGCACCGGTGTGGTCTCGCGATGGGAAGACCATCTATTTCAGCAGCAACGTGCGCGAAGCCATTGAGCTATATGCGTGCGACGTAGCGTCGGGAACAGTGAAGCAGATTTCGAACCGTGGCGGGGTCACCGGCATCGCGGAAGTGAGCTCCGACGGGATGACCATCGTGGGCACGCTCTCCGAAAACAAACAGCCAGCGGAACTCTACAAGTCCAACCTGAACTTCACATCGTTTAACGTGCTGACGGACCACAACAAGTGGCTGAAGGAATATGCTTTGGGTGACGCGGAGGTAGTGAAGTGGAAGAGCACGGACGGGACAGACATCGAGGGCGTGCTGACGAAACCTGTGGGATTTGAAGCCGGAAAGAAATATCCCTTCCTGGTCAATCCGCATGGCGGGCCGACGGGCGCATCGCTAACGGCGTGGAACAGCACGTCGCAGGTGATGGCAGCGAATGGTTACCTGGTGCTGCAGCCGAACTTCCGCGGGTCCACGGGGCGCGGCGAAACATTTGCGTCGGCCAACAAGAACACATGGGGCAAGGGCGACTACGAGGACTGCATGACCGGAGTGGAGTTTGCCGTGGCGCAGGGCTGGGCGGATACGGACCGGCTGGGGGCGTTTGGGTGGTCGTACGGCGGTTACATGACGTTCTGGATGCTGACGCAGACGGATCGCTTCAAGGCCGTGTCGCCAGGCGCGGGGCTATCGAATATTTATTCCATGTATTCGCAAAACGACATCCAGAGATACCTGCGGTATTTCTTTGGCGACGGTTCGCCGTGGGAGAACACGGACCTCTACTGGGACCGCTCGCCCATGAAGTACGTGAAAAACGTGAAGACACCAACGATGATCCTGCACGGGCAACAGGATACGCGCGTGCCCATTGCGCAAGCGCAGGAGTTCTACCGCGCGCTGGTGGAGCGGGGCGTGCCAGTGGAATTCGTAGTGTTTCCGCGCGAGGGGCACGGCTTTACTGAGCCGCGGCACCAGATGGACCGCATGCGTCGCTATTTGTGGTTTTTTGGGAAGTACCTGAACAATCCGCCGGTGACGGAAGCGGAGCCGCAGAAAGGCGAGGCGAAGACTAAGAGCGCGGAAAAGTAGGCACGCGAAACGCGTGAAGGAGGCGGCGCGAAGCGAGGTGCCAGCGTCAGTCTGCGGCCGCCGACTTCCGGCGCGAGACCTTCCGCAGCCGGCCAGGCGCGCCGGGCGCTCTTAAGCGAGAGACGCGGCGCAGCAGGCTCTCGAACTCGCGTTCCAGAACCGCACGGCCAAGGGAAAGGGACCGGGACTTGCCTTTCATGGGACGACTCTCCTCCGCTGAATCAAACCCACCAGCGGAAAAAAAGTTGTGTCGGCTAATTGAAGGAATAAATTACGCCGGCCCTTGGAACTTGTCAAGAGATTACATTTCAAAATAGTAGCAGGTTGCACATCTGGTGCAGAACGAATAGGCTGAGGCGCCGATGCGAGATGTGACACCGGAATTTTTCGCGATGGGGATGATCTGGTACGTCGTGTTTCTGTTTTCCACGACGTGCCACGAAGCGGCACATGCGCTGGCGGCGAAAATCGGCGGCGACCCGACGGCGTTCCACGGCGGGCAGTTGACGCTGAATCCGATTCCGCACATCCGGCGGGAACCGTTCGGGATGGTATTGATCCCGGTTCTGACTTACTTCTGGATGAGCCGCGGCTCGATGATTGGCTGGGCCAGCGCGCCGTACAATCCGGAGTGGGAGCAGCGTTACCCGAGACGCGCGGCGTGGATGGCGCTGGCCGGGCCGGGGGCAAATTTTTCGCTGATGCTGCTGGCCGCGGCCGCGATTCGCGGGGGCATGGCGGCGGGAGTCTTTCGGGCGCCGCAAGTGGCGAATTTCTCGCACATCACGGAAGTGGCCAACCCGGCCGATGCGGGCAGCCTGCTGACGTTTGCGGCAACGTTTTTGAGCGTGCTGTTTCTGCTGAACCTGCTGCTGGGCACGTTCAACCTGCTGCCGGTGCCGCCGCTGGACGGAAGCAGCGGCATCACGCTGCTGATGTCCGAGCGCACGGCGCTGCGCTACCTGGACATGCTGAAAGATCCGATGTTCCGGATGGCGGGACTTCTGGCGGCGTGGTGGCTGTTTGGGAAAGCCTTTGATGTGATTTTTACCGCCGCTTTGAACTTGCTCTATCCCGGGGCAAGTTATCACTAAAACCAACGGCTGCGAAGAAGGCGGACGAAGGATGTCGCGCATGCGCACGAGTGCGCCGCTCAGCGTACCGGCATCGCCGCGCCATGCGTGAAGCGAGAGCTACGGTTGGCTGCCGGAGTAGGGCGAAGCGCTCGGCGTCGTGGCCGGCAGCGTGATGGTGGCATCCAGGCGAACGAGGATACCGGTCTGCGCAGGCAGCTCGACTTCCTTGCCCTTCTTGATCATCACGTACGACGTGCCGCCGATCAGACCGATGGCCAGACCGCGCATCGCGTGGCTGAAAATGGTGCCGATGGCGGTGCCGCCTCCGCCGCCGATGGCGACGTTCACGAGAGTGCCCTTGACGTCGCGCTTGGCCTCGACGATGACGCCTTCCTCGGTGCGGATATCCTTGCGGACACGGCCGTTGACCGACGTCTCGTGGATGGAGATGATGCTCATCGGCGCGGGAATTTCCCGGCGGTCAATCTCGATGGATTTGAACTTGAGGTACATGGCCGCCTGGCCACGCAAAATGCCGAAGCGCTTGGCGCGAGTGATTTGCGAAACTTCGCCGTTCACACGGGCGCCGGCGGGCAACAGGAGCTGGCCGCCGATGTAGACGGGCTCGGCCACCGTGGCGATGAAGGGGTCGCCTTCACGAGCCACACTGGTGGTCAGGCCGTTCAACAACACAAGGCGCAACTGCGTGCCTTGCAAAAGCTGATTGGATTGGGATTGAACCGGCGGGGCCGCCAACAAAAACAGCGACACGGCGACGCCCAGCGCGAGAATACGTTTCATGCGTTCCTCCAGTGCTCCGTAACGTGGAGCGTGCCGCTGGCGCCGCGGACCTGTCCGAGCGGTTGCGAGGCCGCCGCGGACAAGAAGGGTGCGGAGGAAAATCACCCGCAAAGAGAATAGGACAAAAACCAAAAGAACAGGGACAAATGCAAGAGAAGAGTTCCAAAGAGATAAGAGCGGCACAGAGGTGACTGGAATCAGGAATAAGGATTTCGGATTCAGGGGAAGGAAACGACACAACGAACGAAACGGATCGCGCAGGCGCACGAAGGCGGATGCCCGTTCCGCGGCGAGTATGTTAGACTGCGGGACGCAGACAAATCCCGCAGCTTCGGGAAGAAGAAACGGGATGAGACTGCCGGTGCGCGGAACTTCGGGCTCTGTGCGACGAATCCCCGCAAACCCCGCCAGGCCCGGAAGGGAGCAACGGTAGCGGGACCGATTCGGGCGCCGCGGAGTACCCGAAGTTCCTCTCATCGTGCAAGCGCAGCGCAGATTTTTTGCGACCCCATGAGCTACCAGGTCATCGCCCGGAAGTACCGCCCCAAGAATTTCCGTGAAGTTGTCGGCCAGCAACACGTGACGCAGACGCTGGCGAACGCCATCGAGACCAACCGGGTGGCGCACGCGTACATTTTCTCCGGGGCGCGCGGCGTGGGCAAGACGACGACGGCGCGCATCCTGGCCAAGGCGCTGAACTGCGCGAAGGGGCCGACCGTCGAGCCGTGTGATGCGTGCTCGTCGTGCACGGAGATCGCGGCGGGGACGTCGCTGGACGTGATCGAAATCGACGCGGCGTCGAACCGCGGCATCGACCAGATCCGCGAATTGCGCGAAATGGTGCGCTACGCGCCGGCCGCGAGCCGCAACAAAGTGGTGATCCTCGACGAAGCCCACCAGCTGACCGATGAAGCCTCGAACGCGCTGCTGAAAACGCTGGAAGAGCCGCCGGACCGGGTGATCTTCGTGATGGCCACCACGCAGCCGGAAGACCTGGTGGATACGATCAAGTCGCGGTCGCAGCATTTCCATTTCCGCGCGCTGACGTTCCAGGAAATCTCGGACACGCTCACGCGCGTGGCCAAGGACGAAAAGCTGGAGATCGAGCCGGGAGCGCTGGCGGTGCTGGCGCGCGCGGCGGAAGGCAGCGTGCGCGACGGGCTGTCGCTGCTCGAGCAGGCCATGGCCTACTGCGGGCGGCAGATCGGCGATGCGCCCGTGCGGCAGTTAATGGGCGTGGTGGCGGAAGAGTCGCTCGACGAGCTGATTGGCGCAATCGAAACGCGCAGCGCAGGGCGCGCGCTGGGACTGGTGCACCGGTTGATTGCCGAGGGACACAACCTGCAACATTTCTGCCGTGAGACCATCCGGCACTTCCGTAACTTGCTGCTGGCGCGAGTGTGCGGGGCGGAGTCCGAGCTGATCGTGGCGCCCGCGGACGAACGGCCGCGGCTGAAAAAACAAGCGGCGCTTTTTACGGAAGAGGACTTGACGCGGTTTTTCCAGACGCTGCTTTCCACCGACGACGCGATGCGGCACAAGCCGGACCCGCGACTGCATCTCGAGATTGGATTGTTGAAGCTGGTGAACGCGGCGCGGCTGGCTCCGCTCGAAGAAGTGATTGCAGAATTGCGCGGAGAATCGCCCGCGCGCCCGGTGGCGAGCGCGCCACGCGCGACCAGCGCTCCAGCGGCAAACGCGCCGCGAGAGATGGCGAGTGCCTTCGGATTCTCCGCGGCTGCCGTTGCGCCCGCGCCCGTGGCAGCGCCGGTGAAAATGGAAAGCGTGCCGCAGAAGAGCGCGCCGGTGGCGATGGCGCCGCCCGGCGCAGTGGCGCAGGCCATCGCCGTGAGCGGCGGGCTGGCCGTGGTGCAGGTGGAGGAAATCCGCGCAGCCATTTCGTCGCAGAACAAGCTGCTGGCCTCGTTGGTGGAACATGTGAGCCGATGGGAGTTGGATGGCAGCGAGATCCGGCTGTTCTTCCGGAACGACGGGCGGACGTTTGCGGAGATTCTGCAAGGCCGTGACCAGATGGAAAAACTGCGGACGATTACCAGCGCGGTGCTAGGGCAGCCGCTGCGGGTCTGTGTTAGACTCGAAGCTGGTGGTGCGGCAAGCGCTCCTGCGCCAGCCACGAGGGCGACACCGGAAAGCCGTGCACGGTTCGAGCAAGACCCGGTGGTGCGGGCCATGATGGAACGGTTCGGCGGGCAAATTTCAAGCGTGAAGCGTCGCGACGAGGACTAGTCCGATGGAAGTGAAAGCGCTGCAGCAGATGTTGATGCAGTTCCGGCAAATGCAGGAGAGCCTCCAGAAGCAGGTGGAGGAGCTGCATGTGGAAGCGTCGGCCGGAGGCGGCATGGTCAGCGTGAAAATGAACGGGCAGAAACAGGTGACCGCGCTGCACATCGAGCCCGAGGTGTTCGCCGGCAAAGACGCGGAAATGCTGCAGGACCTGATCACTGCGGCAGTGAACGAAGCCGGGCGGCGCGTGGACGAGGCGCTCGCCGATCAGATGAAAAACATTGCGGGCGGAATTACGGGGATGCCGGGGCTCAAGATACCGGGATTGTTCTGATTTTTTTCTGTACTGACTTTCCAGCGAGAAAACTCATTCATGTCGATAAGTCGAATGGTCGAAAGGTCTACATATCCAAACCTTCAGACCTGGGGACTTGCGGACGGATCTACGGATGCCTGATTTTGCAGAACCTATCGCGCGGTTGATCGAAGAGCTGAAGCACCTGCCGGGCATCGGGCAGAAGACGGCCCAGCGGCTGGCGTTCCACATCCTGCGCACGGATGCGGAAGAGGCACTGGCGCTGGCGCAGGCTATCCGCGACGCGAAGGAAAAGATCCGCGAGTGCACGGTGTGCAACAACATCACGGACACGGACCCTTGCTTTTTCTGCACCAGCGCGACGCGCAACCGAAAGACCATCTGCGTAGTAGAAGAGCCGAACAGCATTCAGGCCATCGAGAAGACGCGGGAGTTCAGCGGGCTGTACCACGTGCTGGGCGGAGCGCTTTCCCCGCTGCAGGGCGTGGGGCCGGAACAACTCAAGATCAAGAGCCTGATCGAACGGCTGAAGGGCGGAGTGGAAGAGATCATCATCGCCACCAATCCCAACGCGGAGGGCGAGGCCACCGCGATGTATCTTTCGAAGCTGATTAAACCACTAGGCATCAAAGTAACACGCATCGGCGTGGGCATTCCGGTGGGAAGCGACCTGGAATACGCGGACGAAATCACCATGCTGAAGGCGATGGAAGGACGAAGAGAATTGTGAGCCGCGCTACAGAAAACTAGTGGCCGCAGGTTGCTCCGACTTCGGGCGCGTCGCCCAGTAATAAATCACATACAACCAGGACAGGAAGCCATGCACGATGGCCAGGAAGATGGATTTGTGCCGGCTCCAAGAAATGGTGATGGCCAGAACAGAACCCAGGGTAATCCCTGCACGGGCTGCTTCCACGTTGACGGGCATCGGATTTCCTCCTCAATGTGACGCGATGTTAGCTGAGTGCGCAACTCACCACAAGGCGGAAACCGGTGCACCTAGGCGCGTTTCCCGTGATGCCAAGCCACCATTTCAGGCTTTGCTTGAATCGCTGTGCCTGGGGCGGTATAAGGGTGTTACCTGAAATGCGAGTGGTGGCGCGCCAATATCTGCGAGATGGACGGCGCGGCGAGTGGGGCAGAGCATGGGACGTATTGATCGGCGGACATTCCTTTCCGGCCTAACGGGGGCGCTGGTAGCGGCGTCGGCGATGCCGCTGCGAGGCGCGCCGTTGTTGCAATATCCCACCGACAAGCAAAAGCCGGGGCCCGGGTATGGAGGCACGCCGATTACTCAGTTGCCCGGCGGAAAAACGTGCTGGCTGGATGTGTGCGCGCCGCTGGTGGTGGAAGACCCCAAGCTGGGCATGAACACGGAAATCCTCCTGACGGCGACGTGCTTTCCGGGAGTGGACGGCTTCCGCGAGCCGGGCAATGGCACGGAGTACAAGATCGAATTGTTCGACGCGAACGGAAAAGAGATGAAGCTGGGAAGTGCGGCGGACCTGGTGATTCCGGCGATGCGGCCGACGGTGCTGCGCATGGGAGATATCGCGGGAAAGAAAAAATTCTGGGGCGGGGCGCGCATCCGCGTGGCACCCAGCGGGAAGCAGCCGGTGACTCATGCGGGAGACTTGTTCAGCACGGGATTTGTGCGTTGGACGACAAAGGAAAATTTCGACAATGTCCATGCGCACCCCGCAGCGCCGCTGCAGATGGTCGGCAAGTTTTTCTACTCGATGCCGTTTCCTTCCCTCGACGAGTATCACTGCGCAATTGCACTATTCAATCCGAATGACGCGGAATCCGCGGGAGTGCTGAAGCTGATCGAGGCGCAAGGAAATACCGTCATCGAGCGCGCCTATGCGTTGCAGCCGCACACAACACAACTGTACACACTGGGGGAGTTGCGACCCGTGGATTCTCCAGCACAGGCGTTGCACATTGCGGCGGCGCCGACTAACGCTGCGCGCAGCGGCGGTGTGTTAATGATCGCCAACGAGACGGACGCCGTGCCTTACGCGTACACGTTCATGAAGGGGCGGCAGGGCGGGAGCTTTACGGTTGAGCACCCGCTGCACTTCGCCGACCGGCCGGTGGGTCCTGGACGAAAGTCGCCCTACGGGCCGAACCGGTCGTTTCCTGCCGAAGCGCTGCTGTACACGCCGCTGCTGTTCAACGGCAGGACATTCGGCGGGGTGCAATTCGAATCACGGATGTACCTTAGCTCGAGCCGGTGGCGCGAAGAGTACCTGTGGTTGATGCCGTTCGTCACGGACGCGCGCGGGATGATCGCGTGGGTCTCCAACCGCGACGACAAATTCCCCGAGCGCGTGGCGCCGGCGGCCGCGTGCGAGCAGGGGCTGCTGCGGCTGGGACAGTTCCAAAGCTGCCGCATGGAGGCGAAGACGCTTCCGCTGGAGCGCAATTTCGCCGGCGGATTCGGCGTGGCCACGATTCCGCCGACATCGCACTCGCTGATGAAGGTGGAAGTGCGCGCGGCAAACTGGGGCCGGGTGGCGTTCACGCATTTCCGGCCGGGCGGAGCGTTTCACAAGAAGTATCGTCTCGCGGCGGAGCGCGGCGGGGTGGCGACCGATTACATTGTGTCCGGGTGCCAGGTGCGCGGGAGTGCGACCGCGCGGAAGCGGGACACGCTGCTGGCCATCATGAACATCGAATTCGAGGAGGAGCACACCGGAGCGCCGAAAATCCAACTGTTCGGGCCGTCTGGGCTGGTAGCGGAAAAGGCTTTGGGCGAATTCCCGCCGCTGGCATGCCGGCACTTGCTGCTTTCGGAGTTGTTTCCGGAATTACAGACCGAACCGGAGCGGCCGGTGACGCTGCGCATGATTGATGCAGGCGCGATGCTGGTGGTCAGCGTAGTCCACATGGATTACGAACGGCGAGACATTGCCCTGGAGCACGGGTCGGACCGGCACGCGACGTGGGGGGACTTCAAGTGCTAGGCAGGCGGCCGGCGCCGCTGCGCAATGGCGCCAAGTACCGAGAAGTGCCGCGCGGCAGGGCCGGCTAAAATCTGTCCTATGTCGCATTAACTGATTCGCAGCAGGGAGTTGAATCAGGGTTTCCTAAAGGGCGCGTGATGGTATTCTCCGAAATTGCCCCAAGTGCACCCGGGGGACTGCGAAATGGTCGAATACGCCCCAAGCAACGAACCTGATGCCGGAAAACGGCGAAGCACGCGAATCGTTCAGGCGATTCCGATCACGGTGACGGGTGTGGACGCCCTGGGGCAGCCGTTCCGGGAACGGACCTCGACGCTGATCGTCAACTGCCACGGATTTAAGTACCAATCCAAACATTACGTACTGAAGGGCACCTGGCTGGAAATGGAAGTGATCCACGCCAAGGCCGACGAACCAGCGCGCAAGCTGCGGGGACAGGTGACCTTCGTCCAGCGGCCGCGCACGGCGAAAGAGCTCTTTCAAGTCGGCGTGGAGATGGAACCGGCTGGCAACGTGTGGGGCATTGCATTCCCGCCGGAAGACTGGACTCACTTCACCGAAGAAGGTGCTGAGGCGTCAGCGCTTCCGCCGGCCAAAGCACCAGCAGCGCCGGCCGCTCCCACAGTGGTGAGCGCACCGGTGGTGAGCGCACCGGTCATGAGCGCGCCGCCAGCGATTCCGCACAGGGAGACGCAGCTGCGATCCGTGCCGCCCATGGCGGCAGTGGACCTTTCCGGGAGCGCCAACCAGCAAATCGCGCGGATGCTGGCGGACGCGCAAGACCAAATCCAGCAAATGGCGCGAGAGGCAGGCGCAGCGGCAGTTTCCCGCGAAGCGGCGTCTCTGCTGCGCGACCTGAATATTCAACTCAAGATGGCGGCGGAGAAAGCGGTCGAGCAAGCGTCCACGGGGTTTGCCGACCAGCTGACCCACAAGGCACTGAAGAAAATCGAAGAGGCACAGGCCACCGGCGCTCAGGAATTGCGGACGAAGTGGGTACAGGAATTTGAAAAGCAACTGAGCGGGTTGAGTCATGGCGTGCTGTCCAAATTGACGGAATCGGGTGAAACGTTCCGTAAAGAAATCGCACAGAAGCTCACCGCCGACGTCACCGCGGCGAATGGCCAGCTGGGAGTAATCGAAAAGCGCGTGAAAGCGATGCGCGAAGAGATGGCCTCCCATTCCGCAACGATTCCGGGAATCCTGGAAAACGCGCAAAAGGATATGGGCACAGTCGTGGAATTGGGCCGGAGCCAACTGGCCAAGCTGGAGGAGTCTGCGCGGAGCCTGCATGCGCAGATTCAGGCGGCGTCGGACTCCGCGCAAACCGGCTGGCAGCAGAAGCTGGAGCACGACCTGGTAGAGGCCAAAACGCGACTGGAACAGACGGTGACATCGACGTGTGCCAGCGTGCAGAACCAACTGACCGAGCAAATATCCAAAATGGCTTCGGAGGCCGCGACGCGCGTGGGGAAGGCGCTCGACAAACGCACGGCCGACATGCAAACGTCGATGGAAACGACGATGACGGAGACAGAGCGGCGCGTCAAGTCGCTGCAGGACGCGCTCGGGGAGGGTCTGGCGAAAGGCGCGGCCTGCGCGGCGGAGATGAAGGCCATCTCCACACAGGTGGAGACGCACTCCAAGCAAATTGAGGGATTGGCGCGAAAGACCGGAGAAGAAGTGGTCCGCCAATTCGAGCAAATGCTGGCCGTAAACCGGGAGCAATTGAACTACCAGGCGGACAGCGTGCTGGCCGGCTTGGCGCAACGTCTGGAACCGGCGCTCGCCGAACGAGGCGTGGAGATGGTGGCGCGAGTGGCCGCGGACGTGGAAACGAAGGTGGCCTCGCAATTGCACCGGGCCGAGGGCGCCATGAAACAACTATCGGAATTGGAAGCCGTGGCTGCGGAAGCGCTGCGGCGGGAGCAGGCGCGGCTGCAAAGTGAGGTTGAGAAGGCCGGCAAATTTGTGCTGGCGCGCTGCCTGGAGGAATTGGAAAAGAAGGTGGCCTCTCAATTGATCCGAGCCGAGGGCACCATGAAGCAACTATCGGAATTGGAAGCAGCGACAGCAGAAACGCTGCGGCAGGAGCAAACGCGGCTGCAAAGTGAGTTTGAAAAGGCCAGTAAGGCGGTGCTGACGCGCTGCCTGGAAGAACTGGACGCAAAGACCACGAACGCAACGCACGAAACGTTCGAGCAGCTGTACAAGTCGGCGGAATGGTACCAGCACAAGGCGCAGACTACGATGCAGACGGCGTTGGAAAAAGGCATCACGCAGTCCGCAACGCAACTGCGTGAAAAGGCCGCGGAGATTTCCGCGATGTTCGCTTCCGAGCTGGACCATTACAGCCGGAGTTACGCCGATCACACCCAGGGGCTTCTGGATGAGGCGGCGAAGGAAATGACCAGCCGTATCCGCGCGCAGGTGGTGGAAACGACCGAGGCCGGCGCGGCAAAATTCAGCGATGAAATTCACCACCTGGCGGAAGACAAGGTCGAGCGGTTGAAGGCGACGAGCGGCAGCGCGGTGGAAGAAGCCCGGGCCCGTCTGGCGATGCAGGTGGAAAACGTGTGCGGGGAACTGGACTCGCGGGCGGCACTGACGACGTCGGAATTCCAGACGCGCGTTGCCGAGCGGCTGCGGCAGAGCGTGCACGATGCCAAGCAGGAGTTCCAGACCCAACTGGTGCCGGTGCTGGATGGCTGGCGCGAGGAAACGCGAGCGCAACAGGAACAGTGGCTGCAATCGCTCGGCCGTAAAGAAAACGAATCGGTGGAACAGTTCAAGCAGCGGCTGGAAAACGTATCCAATTCGTGGATGGTGGCGGCAGTGACCACGCTCAGCCAGCACTCCCAGGGCGTGCTCGATTCACTGGCCAAGGCCGTGGAACAGCGGCTGCGGGATACCTGCGCGGAAGTGTTTGCCGGCGTGGGCGAGAGTATGCGGCAGCGGCTGCTGGGGCTGTCGACGGACTTGAAAAAAGAAAGTGGCAAGTAAGCAGTAGCCAGGAAATTGTTTTTCCCTCTAAACGGAACTCCCTTACTCGAATAGATAGCGCGGAAGCCCGTCCAAACCGCCGCGCAGCAAAATCTGTATAATGACTGCCCTGTGGCAAACCAGGCGTATAGCAGCGTATGGTGCAACGGCTTTAGCGAAGAGGCCATGCTGGGGCTCTTTGAGAAGCTGCTGGAGACGGTGCCGTCTTCGCAAAGCTGGCCGGGGTTTTCGTGGCTGGTGATCCGCGCCGTGGACTCCACGGAAACACCGCTCGAAGAGCGCGACCTGCGCGGGTTTCCGCCCACGGCCAGCGAGCTGATCGAAATCGCGCGGAATCACCTGCACGCCGATTGCTGCTACGAAGTGCAAGCCAACTGGGACCTGTGGACCTACGGCCTGAGTACGGGGCGCTGGAAAAAAGGCGCGGAACGGCTGGAGCTGATCTGCAACGGCCCGGAGTACGACGGAGAAACCTGCGGCGAGGCAGGACATTTTCTGATTGATCTGGGCATGGAACACCTGTTTACCGGCCATGGAAATCTGCTGGGAGCCAGGAGCGGTGCGGCCGCGGCACCACAGCATCCGGCCGAAGCAGAGTTCCTGCGGCGGATGGCGGAACCGGGAAACTTGCGCGAGTATCACGAGAAGACACGGGAAAACATCGTGTCGCTGCTGGACTGGATGCGCAAGATTGATGTGGCCCTGCCGTTGGAAAGGTCGCGGCTATGGTCGGAGGGGGAGGACAATTTTGAAGCGCGCCTGGATGAAATTCTGGCTCTGCGTTAGCGCAGCAGGAATGCTGCTGTGCATGGCGCCGACGGGGAGTTCCGCCGAAGCCACCGCAGAGGCCAAACGAAAGAACGAGACGACCCTGGCCGGCCTGCGCCCCGGAAGGGACAAGCTGCGCACAGCGGTCAATGTACACGGACCGTACTACCGGCAGGTGGTGCCCGGCGCAGACGATGTGGTGGCGTGGGTGGACAAGGTGAAGCACCGGCTGGTGCGCGTGGAATTGGACAAGGACGGCGTGATCCAAAGCGTGACCGTTTCCACAATTGATCCGCTCATCGACCAGCCGAGTGACCCCCAGAAAGAGCCGGATTCGGCACTGCCGTCGGTCAAGCTGGCCACCGGGCGCGGGCTTCGCATTTCGTATAACATTCGCAGCGAAATAGAAGAAACCTACGGCGAGCCCAACTCCATCACCCCGTCGACACAACACGGGAATGACGTGACCTTGCTATACTATTCGTTTGATTGGGCGGGGCCGAAAGTGCCGCAAGTGATGGAAGTGAGTTGCGAGCGGACCACAGGAAGAGTGGTTCAAATCACCCTGGCCTATCCGAGCTTATAAAGAAAAACATGAAACCGCAGCGGACCATTCTCTCCCTATGCATGACTTGTGTCCTCGCGCTGGGCACAGGATGCAGCAGCGAGCCACCGGCGAAGCCGCCGGAGGCCGCCCAGCAGCCGGCCGTGCCAACGGTTCCGGCCGAGTTGCAGGGCGCGGCAGCCGCTGTGCTGGGCGACGACGCGGAAGTGCTCGTATATGGCGACCTGGCCAAGACAGGAAATCAGCAGATTCTGGTGATCAACCGGGTCAGGAAAACGCCGGAGAATACGGTGCCCGGCATCCTGCTGACGCGAGCGTCCCTCCTGAGCCAACAGGACGGAAAATGGTCGGAGCTTTTGCACGTGGACGAGCATCTGAAAAACGGTAATGGCTTTCTGGCAGCGACGCCAGTGGCGCCAGTGACCGGCTGGCGGTTGCAATACGAGCAAAACGCGGAAAAAGGGTTGCTGCTTTATTTCACGCCGTTGCAGCAGCCCGCCGGGGGAACACTGCAGACCATCGGAGTGCGCTGGAACCCGAAAGTGAAGCGGTACCAGTCGCTCGACCGGACCTACGAGCATTTTTTGGGAGAGGCGCCGATGCTCGAGAAGGTCAAAAGCTACCTGCGCTGAAATTCTACTGTGAGCAGCACCGCACAAGACGTCGCAACCAAGCCCGCCGCGCGGAAAGCACCGCCGCGCTCGGCGATGAAAGATCTGCGCGGACTGCTGCCCTACCTGGGCCGGTACAAGGGCGGCATTACGCTGGGCCTGCTGATTCTGACGGCCATGGGCGCGGTGGGCAACGTGCTCCCGCTGGTGATCGGCGCGATCATCGATTCTCTTTATGGCCACCCGGTGCCGCTCCAGCAGACAAGCGGGCTGGCGGGACCGCTGGTGCATCTGCTGATGCCATTTTATCAGCCATCCGACCGCCACACGCTACTAGTGCTGTGCGTGATGCTGGTGGCAATCGTGACGCTAAAGGGAGTGCTGTCGTTCCTAACGCGCTCCATCATCATCGGAGTGTCTCGCGATATCGAATTCGACATGCGCAACGACCTGCTGGCGCACCTACTGGTGTTGGAGCCGGAGTTCTATGTGCGCAACCGCACCGGCGAGTTGATGTCGCGCTGCACGAACGACTTGAACGCGGTGCGCATGGTGCTGGGGCCGGGAATCATGTACAGCGCGACCACCGTGGTAACCATGGCGCTGGCGATCGTGCTCATGCTGCGGCTTTCGCCGGTGCTCACGCTGTGGGTGATGCTGCCGGTGCCGCTGGTGGCGTGGGCGGTGCGGCATTTCGGGAAAGTCATTCACAGCCTGTACGAATCGATTCAAGCCTCGCTCGCAGCGCTTTCGGCAAAGGCGCAGGAGAATCTGACCGGTGTGCGCGTCATCCGCGCCTACCGGCAGGAAGAAGCGGAGAAGCAATCGTTTGGCGAGCTGAATCGCGAGTACGTTGGACGCAACATCAAGCTGATCCGCACGTGGAGCTTGTTCATGCCGGCGCTGACGGGGCTGATCGGCATTACCTTCCTGATCATTCTGTGGCAGGGCGGCCGGCTGGTGATTCGAGGAGAGATTTCGCTGGGCGCGCTGATCGCGTTCAACTCCTACCTGGGGCTGCTGGTGTGGCCGATGATTGCGCTCGGCTGGGTGACGAATATTTTCCAGCGCGGCGCGGCGTCCATGGGCCGACTGAATTACGTCTTGCAGGCCGAGCCGAAGATTAATGACCGCGAAGCACACGATCCCGCTCTGCGGGACGGAAGCATTCGCGGCGAAATTGAATTCCGGAATCTGACGTTTGCGTTTCCCACGCCGCGCAATGGAAACGGGGCGAAAAGCGACGGTCAACCAACCGGTCAAAATGAGCCGGTGCTGAAGGAGATCAATCTGCGCGTGCCGGCGGGCTCCACGCTGGCCGTGGTGGGACCTACGGGCTGCGGGAAGTCCACGCTGGCAGCGCTGGTGGCGCGGATGTACGAGGCGCCGGCGGGCTCGCTGCTGGTGGACGGACGACCGATCCAGCAATGGCCGCTGGTCACACTGCGGAAGTCCATCGGATTCGTGCCGCAGGATACGTTTCTGTTCAGCGAAACCGTGCGGGAAAACATCGCGCTCGGCGTGGAGAATGCTTCGGACACGGAAGTGGAGCGCGCCGCGGGGATCGCCAGCATCGCCGGTGAAATTCACGACTTTCCGAAACGCTACGAGACGATGGTGGGCGAGCGGGGCATCACGCTCTCCGGCGGGCAGAAGCAGCGCACGGCGCTGGCGCGGGCGGTGATCCGCGCGCCGAAAATCCTGGTTCTGGACGACGCGCTCTCTAGCGTGGATACGCAGACCGAAGAGCGCATCCTGCGCGAGCTGAAAGAAGTGATGCGGCAGCGCACGACCATTCTGATTTCTCACCGGTGCTCGACGGTGAAAAACGCGGATCAAATCGTGGTGCTGCGCGATGGGCGCATCGTGGAGCACGGCACCCACGACGACTTGCTGGCGGCGGATGGATATTACGCGGATTTGTATCAGAAGCAGTTGTTGGAAGAAGAGTTGGAACAGGTATGAGCAACATTCACGAAGAAGAGGCGCTGGGGAAACCGTACGACGCTCAACTGGCGCGGCGGCTGATGCACTATCTCCGCCCGTACAAGTGGCGGGTGATTTTTGCGCTGGCGCTGGTAATGGCGGTGACGCCGCTGGAGCTGGTGAGCCCGTACCTGTTCAAGGTCGGCCTGGACCGCTACATCGTGCCGGGGGCCGCGCGCCAGGTCGGTTGGGAAGAAGCGTCCAGTGGACTGGCGATCATCGGCGCTCTATACCTGGCCGTGCTGCTTGTGAGCTTCGCCGTGCAGTACGTGCAAGTGCGAGTGATGCAGCGCGTGGGGCAGGAAACGATGTGCGACCTGCGCGGAGAAATCTTCGCGCACCTGCAGCGCTTGCCGCTGAATTTTTACGACCGGTCGCCGGTGGGACGCCTGGTGACGCGCGTGACCACGGACGTGGACTCGCTCAACGAATTGTTTGCCGCCGGCGTGGTGACCATGCTGAACGACGTGGTGCTGCTGGTGGGCATGGCCGTGTGGCTCTTCGTGTGGGACTGGCGGCTGGCGCTGGCGGCGCTTTCCGTGCTGCCGTTTATCCTGGCGGTGACCTACTTTTTCCGCAACATTGTGCGTGACGCCAACCGGCGCATCCGCACGGCCATCGCACGGATCAACGCATTCCTGCAGGAACACATCAGCGGCATGAGTGTGGTGCAGCTCTTCAACCGGGAGCGGAAGGCGCAGGAGCAGTTCGAAGAGCGCAACCGCGACCACATGCTGGCGTACAAGGACGCGATCCTGGCGTTTGCGCTCTTCTATCCGGCGGTGGAATTGCTTTCCGTGGCGGCGATCGCGGCGATCCTGTGGTTCGGCGGGCTACGGGTGCTGGGCGGAGGGCTGACGGTGGGCGTCTTGTTTGCGTTTATCCAGTACGCGCAACGTTTCTTCCGGCCAATTCAGGATTTGAGCGAGAAATTCAACGTGATGCAGACGGCCATGGCCAGCTCAGAGCGGATCTTCAAGCTGCTGGACGAGCCGGTCACACTGGACTCAAAACCCGATGCGCTGGCGTTCGAACAGCCGCTGGGCGAGATTGAATTCCGCAATGTGTGGTTCGCCTACCGAAGCGATGGCGAGCCCAAAGACGAAGACTGGGTGCTACGCGACGTCAGCTTCCGTGTGCGCCCGGGCGAGTCGGCGGCGCTGGTGGGGCACACCGGCGCGGGCAAGACCACGGTGATCTCGCTGTTGCTGCGCTTCTACGACATCCAGCGCGGACAAATCCTGCTCGATGGGCGGGACGTGCGCGACTATGCGCTGGCTGACCTGCGGCGGCACTTCGGCATCGTTCTGCAAGACCCGTTCCTCTTTTCTGGCACTCTCGAGACCAACGTGCGGCTGAGCACGGAAGAAATCGACCGCGGGGACGTGGAGCAGGCGCTGCGCGAGGTGGGGCTCTCTGAGTTTGTGGGCACGCTGCAGCAGGGCGTGGAGACGCAGGTGACGGAGCGCGGCGCGACATTTTCCGTCGGGCAGAGGCAGCTTATCAGCTTCGCGCGGGCGCTGGCGCACAACCCGAGGTTCATGATCCTCGACGAGGCCACCTCCAGCGTGGACACGAAAACCGAATTGCTGATCCGTGACGCGCTGGACCGCCTGCTCGAAGGACGCACGGCCATCGTCATCGCACACCGGCTGAGCACGATTCAGCACGCGAATCGCATCCTGGTGTTTCACAAAGGTCGGCTGCGCGAACAGGGCTCGCATCAGGAATTGCTGGCGCAACGCGGGATCTACTACAAGCTTTACCAGCTTCAGTACAAGGACCAGGAGCTGCGCGTGCCGCCGGGGCTGCTGGGCGGCGCACAAACTGCTCCTTTACCGGCGGATGATTAACGCGCACCGCTGTATGCCAACCACCGAAGTGATATCTTCCTCGCGATGAAGACACCGCTCATTTTTGTTTCGGCAGGAGAGCCAAGCGGCGAGATGCACGCTGCGCGGCTGGCGGCGACGCTGCGCGCGCGGACGGGCGCGCACATTTTCGGGCTGGGCGGGCCGCGCATGCGCGAAGCGGGCGTCGAGCTGCTGGCCGACTCAAGCCAGGTGGCGGTGGTGGGAATCAGCGAAGTAGTGCGGCGGCTGCCGTCGGTGTGGAAAGTGTACCGGCAACTGGCGGATGAGGCGGCGCGGCGGAAACCGGACATGGCTATCCTGGTGGATTTTCCCGACTTCAATTTGCGCCTGGCGCGGCGGCTGCACGGGCAGGGCGTGCGGATCGTTTACTTCATCAGCCCGCAGGTGTGGGCCTGGCGGCCGAAGCGCGTGCAACTGATCCGGCGGCTCGTGTCGCGAGTGCTGTGCATTTTCCCGTTCGAAGAGGAGTTCTACCAGCGCGCGGACGTGCCGGTGAACTTTGTGGGGCATCCGCTGGTGGACGCCGTGCGGCCCACGATGACGCGAGAGCAATTCGTGGAGCGCCACCATTTGGACGCGGCGAAGCCGATTGTCGCGCTGCTGCCCGGCAGCCGGCCGGCGGAGATTGCGCACAATTTGCCGGGAATGCTGGAAGCGTGCCGGCTCCTGGAACACGATGGCAAGTACCAATTCGTGCTGGCCGCAGCGCAAGGGATAGCCAAAGAAAGTTTGCAGGAGCATGCGCGGGGCGGCCCGCCATTGCATATCGTGGAGGGCGCGACGTACGACGCGCTGGCGGCCGCGGATTGCGCGATGGTTTCGAGCGGCACGGCCACCGTGGAGGCGGCGCTGCTCGGCGCGCCGATGGTGGTGGTGTACCGCGTGTCGGCGACAACGGCGTTCATCGCGCGGCGGATGGTGCGCACGCCGTTTTTCAGCATGGTCAACCTGATCGCCGGACGGCGCGTGGTGCCGGAATTGATCCAGGAGGCGTTTACGCCGGCGGCAGTGGCAGCGGAGGCCCGGCGTTTGCTGGGGTCGGCGGAGGAACGCGAATCCATGCGAAAAGACCTCGCCGAAGTGAAACGGAAGCTGGGCCCGGGCGGGGCGATTGAAAAGGCGGCGGGGATTATTGCGGGGATGCTGTAAGAAAAGCAGGGATCAGGGTGGAAAAGAGTTGCCGATCGAGTGAGGCGGAGTGACGGGCAACTTCGCGGAGCGTTCTGGTATCCTACGTTAAGCGAATGCGAACAAAACAACAGGCGGTGGGAATGGCGGCGATGCGGAAATGCGCAAACAGGAGTGGGGCCGGGGCGCTAGCATTGGCTCTGGCATTTTTTGTGTGCGCAGGCGCGGCGCGCTCGCAAGAGGCGCAGAGATGGAATTTTCGCGCGACGAATTATGCGGTTAGCGCGACCCTGGTGCCCGCGGAGCAGACGCTGCAGGCGCGCGCCAAAGTGGATTTCGAGGTGCGCGAGGCCTCGCGCAATGTCGAGGTTGAGCTGCACCCAAACCTGAAGGTGACGGCGGTGAACGGCGCAGACGGCAAGCCGGTGCCGTTCGAGCGGGTGGAGAGCACGCCGCTGCGGTTGCGCGTGACGCTGCCGGAAGCAGCAACGCCTGGGCAAAAAGTAACCCTGACCTTTGACTACGCGGGACCGCTCTCCAACGAAGAAAACAGCCCGGTGAAGGACATGCGGCTGGCGTCCATCAGCGAAGAAGGCTCCTACCTGCTGCTGCCGGCGCGATGGTTTCCGCTCACCAATTATCCGGCGAACCGTTATACCGCGACGTTCAGCATCAACGTGCCGGAAAACATGGCCGTAGTGGGCACGGGCAAGGCCTCCGCGCCTGCGCAGGCGCCTCCTAATCCGCCGGCGCCGAGCAAGAAGGGCGAAGGACTGGCGCGGCCGTCGGAGGTGCGGATGGTGTACAGCTTCCGCACGGAACGTCCGGACACACCGGGCACATTTGTGGCGGGAAACCTGCGCGTGGTGCCGGTGAATGCGCAGGGCATGAGCATTCCGGTGTACGTGCCAGCGGCAGCGGTCGAATCCGCTTCAGGCTACGGGGAATCGCTGGCCAATGTGTTCACGGCATTCAGCGACATGTTTGGCGCGATGCCTCAACCGGAAATGGCGATCGCGCAATTGCCCGATGGCACGCTGTCGTCTTACTCCGCGCCGGGACTCCTGCTCATCGGAAAGCGGCTGTGGGATGCAAAGGTGAACTACCGTCTGCTGGCGCGCCTGGCTGCGGGACAATGGTGGGGAAACGCGGTGCTGCCGGCAACGCCGAACGACGGGTGGATCGCGGACGGGCTGGCGCGGTACTCGGAAGCCATGTACGTGCAGCAGCTCGCCGGACAGGAGGGATTCAAGAAGGTCCTCGAGGAATGCGCGGTGGGTACGCTGGCGTTTGAGGGAGCCGCGCCGATTGGGCAGGCCGGGCGGCTGGAACCGTTTTCGAGCGAATACCGCTCAGTGGTGATGAACAAGGGCGCGATGGTGTTCCACATGCTGCACGCACAGATGGGCGACGCCGCGTTCCTGGAGCTGCTGCAAACGTTTTACCGGAACTACGCCGGAAAAGCGGCGCGGATCGAGGATTTTCAGCAACTGGCGCAGCAGGTAGCGGAAAAACGGCCCAAGCCCGACGCGCAGGCTCCTCTGAATCTGATGCCGTTCTTCACCAACTGGGTGAACTCCACGGGCATCCCCGAATTCAAATTGGAATACGTGATTTACCGCATCCCCAAAGGATTCCGCATCGTAGGCAAAATCAAGCAGGACCTGGAAACTTTTTTCATGCCCATCGATGTGAAGGTGGAAACGGAAGGCAACCCGGAAACGAAGACGATTGCGCTCTCCGGCACGGAATCCACGTTTGCGATCGAGACGTTCGGGCGGCCCAAACCGGGCGGCATCATCCTGGACCCGAACAACCAGTTGCTGAAGTCCAGTCCGAAGCTCCGGGTGCGTGCGCTCATCGCGCGTGGAGAAGAGCTGTCGGAGAGCGGGCGGTTCTACGACGCGATTCAGGAGTACCAGCGCGCCCTCGACGTGCAGAAGAATAATTCACTGGCGCATTTCCGCATGGCGGAAGCGTTTTTCTACCAGAAGAATTTTCAGGCCTCCGCCAACGCGTTCCGCGAAGCGTACGGCGGCGACCTGGACCCCAGCTACCGGTGGGTGGAGGTGTGGAGCCACATCTACCTGGGGAAAATCTACGACCTGGGCGGGCAACGCGAACGCGCAGTGAACGAGTACAGCAAGGCGCGCGACCTGGCCGATAATACCGGCGGGGCGCAGGAAGAGGCGGAGAAATACCTGAAGAAGGCGTACGCCGAGGATGAGAAACCAGCGGCACAGTAAACACGAAAATCGAAATTCGCAAAACGAAGAACGGGGCGCGCAACGTCGCGCCCTTTTTTGTTTCAGAGCGGGGCGAGGCCAGTAAGAGAAGTATCGGATATGCCCTTGGAGTGGATGAGCACGGAAAAAGCTTCGCCCATGCCTTCGGGAAAAATGAGCGTCTTCAAGAGGAGGCGGGCACGGATGCGCTCGGCTTCGGACTGGCCCCGCTCTGCGGGGTCGTAGAGATCGGCGAATTCGTTGGCGCGGCCTAGAGCGAGCAGAAAGCTCGATTGCGACTCGAGTCCGGCTCGGGAACAGCCAGCGCGCGCGGCGGCGTGATCGAGCGCGGTGAAGTTGACATGAGCAGTGAGGTCCTGCTCGCCGGGCGCAGCGTAGAAATCTTCGCCGGCGCGGTGCCGCGTGTAGGCCAGCAGCGTGCCGCGCAGGTGACGCTCGTCATAGAGCTCGCGGGCCTCGCGGCCGTAATCAATGGTGAGAATGAATCCGCGGCCGAGGCGCCGCGCAGCATCTTCCATCCAAGCAGCGGCGGCGAGACTTGCTTCGGCTTGTTGACCTTCTAACAGCGCGATTCCCTGCTCCGATAAATATTTTTCAAGCAAAGGCGAGGATAGCGGCCCCACCTGGTCGCACAAGAGATCGCCGTTCACGCCGACATGGATTTCGCGCAATTCGCCGTGCTCGCAGAAGAGGCGGTGAACGGGCAAGGCGTCGAGCAGTTCGTTGGAGAAGATGCAGCCGGCGGGAATGGAATCGGGTAAACCGGCGGCAGCGATGGCGCGGCCGCCCGCGATGTGCGCGGCGAGCACCGATGGCTGCGCGGCGCGTCGCGCGGCGGACTGTTCGACGGCCGTGTAGCGCATCGCGGCGTAGAACTCCGGCAGTGCGCGCGCGGCAAAGTCGAGCACGTGCGCGGCGAGGCGTCCCACGCCCGCGCCAGCTTCTACTACCATGAAATCCGCGGGACGCCCGCAACGCCCCCACATTTCGGCGAGCTGGCGGGCGAGCAGGCGTCCGAAAATCGGATGCACATCCACGCTGGTGTAGTAGTCGGCGAAGCGTTGAGACTCCGCGCGGGAGTAGTAGCCGTGCTGGGGATGATACAGACACTCGGCCATGTAGTCGGCGAAGGTGATGGGGCCGCGCTCGCGGATGCGCGCGACGAGGAGCTTTTCAAGCGGCATCTGTGAATCGGCGGGCATCAGTCCTGGCGCTGCGGATTATTGGTGAACATTTCGATGAGGAAGTCGTGCAGGCAGTCGTAGAGCTGCTTCTGGAGCATCCACGGGAACTGGCGATTTTCGATTTCGCGGGCGTGCATCATGTAAACGTAAGTATGTACCTGTGGCTCGAAGGGCTTGAAGCGGATGAGAATTTCGACGCCGCCGGACGCGGGACGCGCGCCGAATTCGAAGAGCGGATGCTCGTAGCGGGCGAGTTCCGCGGAGACTTTTTCCAGTAGAGCGCTCACGACGATTTGAGCAATCCTTCCTTGGCCATCCACTCGCGCAGCCGGCGCTCGATTTCGTCGCGAATCTCGCGGAACAATGCGCGCTGGCGCGCGGGATCACCGCCCGCCGCAGCGGGATCCGTCAGGCCCCAGTGAAGGCGAGCGCGGCGCGCCGAGAGCACAGGGCATTCCTGCGCGGCGGAGTCGCAGAGCGTGATGACGTAATCGAATTCACCCTGCAAATCGTCAATGTGTTTGCTGCGATGTGTGGAAGCGTCGATTCCCTTCTCGCGGAGCATTTCGATGGCCAGCGGGTGCACCCCTTTGGGATTCGGCTTGGTCCCGGCGCTGGCAACCTCGACTCCCGGCGCGGCCAGGGCCCGCGCCAGCCCCTCCGCCATCTGGCTGCGCGCGATATTTCCAGTGCAAACAAAAAGAATACGTGTGCTCATGAGCGCGCTCCGGCATCCAGAGTGCCGTTTACCTGCATTTCCTTCCACACCTGTTGGAAGACATCGAAAGAGGCCTGATCGAAAAGCACAAAATGAATTGCTTCCAGCGAAGTCTTCCCTTTCAGGTGCTCGACGCACTCACGCAGCATGATCTCCGCGCAATCGCGCATGGGGAAACCGGCAATGCCGGTACCCACAGCGGGAAAAGCTATGGACTTTAGTTTTTTCTCGCCGGCAATGCGCAGGCAGTGTGCAGTGGAGCTGCGCAACGCTGGGCCGGTGGTGCGTCCGCCGAGCTGCATGCTAGCGGCGTGGATGACGTGACGCGCTTTCAGTTTGCCGCCGGAAGTGATGGCCGCAAAGCCGACAGGAATCGAGCCTATGGCGTTGCACTCCTGCTGAATCGCCGGACCGCCCTTAAGCCGGATAGCGCCGGCCACGCCGCCGCCGAGCAGGAGATCGTTGTTGGCGGCGTTGACGATGGCGTCAGCGTCTGACTCCGTCAGATCACCCTGAGAAAGCTCGATACGGTCGGCGAGTTTCATGAAGAGAGAATGATAGCAAGAAGAGGTCAGGAAGTAAGGAGGTAAGGAGGCCGACAAATCGAGACCCTGTCACTTCGTGTAATCATAAACGCCGCGGCCGGATTTGCGGCCCAGGCGGCCCTCGCGGACGTACTGCGCCAGCAGCGGGCACGGGCGGAAATTTTCGCCGAGCGTGCGATGGAGGTATTCGAGGATGCTGAGGCGGACGTCGAGGCCGACGAGGTCCACCATCTCGAACGGGCCCATCGGATGGTTCAGGCCGAGCTTAAGGGCTTTGTCGATGTCTTCGGCGGAGGCGATGCCGGCCTCCAGCATGTAGAAGGCTTCGTTTCCGATCATGGCATTGATGCGCGAAGTGATGAAGCCCGGCGAGTCGCGGACGGCCACGGTTTCCTTGCCCATGCGGCGGCCGACTTCGCGCGCGGTGTCGAGCGTATCCGGCGAAGTATCCACGGCGCGGACGAGTTCGAGGAGCTTCATTTTCGGCACGGGATTAAAGAAGTGCATGCCAATACATTTTTCGGGACGCGAAGTGACCGCGGCGATTTCGGTGATGGAAAGCGAAGACGTGTTGCTGGCCAAAATTGCGCCGTGCGGGGCGCAGCGGTCGAGCGTTGAAAAAACGTCAATCTTGAGCTTCATGACTTCGGGCACGGCTTCGATGATGAGCTCGGCCGCGACACAGGCGGATTCGATGGAGCTGGCGGTGGAGAGATTTTGCAGGGCGACAACTCTCTGCTGCGGCGTGACCTTGCCGCGCGCCACGCCGTCCTCGAACGACTCGCAAATCCAGGCCAGCCCGGCTGCGAGGACCTGCGGCGAAATGTCTTCGAGAATGGTGCGGTAGCCGCCCAGCGCAGCCGCGTAGGCGATGCCGCGGCCCATGGTGCCGGCTCCGAGAACGGCAATGGTGCGAACGTCCACTTGCTCCTCACACGGGGAAAAGTTTCGCGGCGTTGTCGTACAGAATTTTTCGGCGGGCCGCGCCGGAAAGCGGCACGGCCATGAATTTATCGATGTTGCCGCGGACATCGGGGACGCCCGGGCCCGGCCAGTCCGTGCCGAAGAGGACCTTGTCGGCAATTTCCTCGAGCCGCGGAAAATATTCGAGAAGCTTCTGCGGCGGAATGCCGGAAATATCCATGTACATGTTTTTGTGGCGGCGAACGAGGAAAAATGCCTCATTCATCCACAGCGGTCGGCCGCCGTGCGCAAGAATGACGACGAGGTTAGGATAATCAATGGAAACATCGTCGGCGAGCATGGGCTGGGCGTGGAGGTTGCGCGCGCCTGGGAAAATCGATGTGCCGGTGTGAATCATAACGGGCAAGGCGTTGGCGGAGGCGCGCTCGTACACGGCGGCCAGCGGGCCCCAGCCGTCGCGATAGGCGTTGGGCGAATACACTTGATGCGAGGGATGAATCTTCAGGCCGCGGATGCCGATTTTGGCGAGGCGGTCCACCTCCGCGCCGGCGTCGGCAACATATTTCGGATGGACGGAGCCGAAGGCCAGCAGACGTTTGGGATCCGCTTTGCAATAGTTGGCGATCCAGTCATTGACTTCGGGCGGAAAGCCGATCACGTCGGGGCTGACGTAGTTAATCAGGCCGGCGCGCTCGACGCCAACTTCGTCGAGGAACTTCAGGAAGGCGGCAGGGTCGGAGGAGACTTTTTCGATGAAGTCGAAATTCTTGCGGCCACGCTTGATGAGTTCGAGCGCGTGCGGTTTGAACATGTGCAAGGGCTGGATATGGATGTGAATGTCGATGATGGGGGGCATAGGAATCAGGAAGCGCCGTTGCGCCAAGCATCTTCGAGCGCGCGGCGGGTGAAGACGCGGACCATGTCGCGGCGATAAACGGGCGTGGAGCCGGAGGTGGTGAGCGGCTTGGCGGTGCGGATGGCCTGCTGGGAGACGCGGTCAATCAATTCAGGCGAAGCCGTTTGGCCAATGAGCCATTCGCTTGCCTCTTTCACCAGCAGCGGCGCGGGATTGACGGCCGTCAGGGCGAGACGCGCGTCGCGGCAGATGCCGCGCGCATCCACGTCCATGGAAATGGCCACACCGGCCAGCGGATAGTCAATCGAGTTGCGCACGCGCAGCTTGTGGTAGTTGCCGCGGCGACCAGCCATGCGCGCGGGAACGTGCACGGCGGTGAGCAATTCGTCGCGGCCCAGCGCGATGCGGTCCATGCCATCGTTCTTGTAGAACTGCGCGAGTGGGATGCGGCGAGCGCCCGCGGGGCCGACGATTTCGATTTCGGCATCAAGCGTAAGCAGCGCGGGCGCAGCATCGCCGGACCAAGCAGCCCAGCAAAATTTGCCGCCGGGGGCCACATGACAAATCGGCCCATCCTTTCCCGCAAAAGCATCCGGGACTTTCAGTTTCAAGCAGCCGCCGAGAGATTTACGCCAGAAGTCCGACTGGTTGTACCACTGGCAGCGTGTCTCGAGGCACAGGTTGCCGCCAATCGTGCCCATATTGCGCTGCAGCGGGCCGGCGATGGTAGAGACGGCTGCGGCGAGCACAGGAAACTTTTCCCGGATGAGCGCCGATTCGCAGACGGAAGTGAGCGTAGTGAGCGCGCCGATGCGCAAGCCGTTTTCGGGCGACCACTCGATCGCAGCGAGCTGGCTGGCTCGCGTGAGAGACTTGATGTCCACCACGACGCGAGGCGAGAAAAGCTTCATCTGAAGATTGGGCACCACGTCGGTGCCGCCCGCCAGAATCATGGCGTCCGGGCCGTGCGCGGCCAGAATGCTGACGGCGTCCGCGATACTCCGCGGGCGCTCAAGGCGAAAGGCGGGCATAGTCATCTTGCGCCTCCGTTCGCGCCGGGCCTGCCCGCGCGCTGCTGTTTTTCTTTTTCGCGTAGCGCAGCGAGAACTTTTTCTGGCGTGATGGGGAGCGAGTTAATGCGCACGCCGACGGCGTCGTAAATGGCGTTGGCCACGGCGGGAATTGTCGCCGCGAGCGAGCCTTCGCCGGCCTCCTTGGCGCCGAAAGGGCCTTCGGGGTCGATGCTTTCGACGATGATGCATTCGATCTCGGGCGTCTCGAGGGTAGTGGCAATTTTGTATTCGAGCAGCGAAGGGTTCATCAGGCGGCCATTCGACCAGACCATCTCCTCCTGCAACGCCTGGCCCAGACCCATATAAACCGAGCCTTCGACCTGGCCTTCGACGGTGAGTGGATTGAGCGCACGGCCGCAGTCGTGCGCGGCAATGATTTTGTCGACGCGGACCTGACCGGTTTCGGTGTCCACGGATACTTCGACGGTCTGCGCGCTGTAGCTGTAAGCAGGCGAGGGGCCGACGCCGGCACCTTTGTGCTTGCCGCCGCGGGATTCTTCGGGAGGCGCGTAGGTGCCCTTGGCGACGAGCGCGCCGCGAAATTCGAGCGCGGCGGCGATGGCATCATCGAAGGTGATGTGCAGGCGCGAGTCGTCGAGAGAGATGACATGGTCATCGCGCATGTCGAGCAGGCTGGGATCCATTTTGTACTTCACGGCGATGGCGTCGAGGATTTGCGCGCGCATGTTTTTGGCGGCTTCGAGGCACGCGTTTCCGGCCATGAAGGTGACGCGGCTGGAATAGCTGCCCAGGTCAATGGGCGTGAGCTCGGTGTCGGCGGCGATGAGCCGGACGCGCTCGGTGCGCACGCCGAGAATTTCGGCGGCGATCTGTACGTGCATGGTGTCCGAGCCCTGGCCGATTTCGGAGGCGCCGGTGAAGACGGTGACCGCGGCGTCGCGGTCGATCTTCATGTGCACAGTGGTGTGCGGAATGTTGGAGCGAATGATGGGATTGGCGGCGCCGCTGACGTAATGGCTGCAGGCGATGCCGATGCCCTTCCCGTATGGCAATTTTCCCTGCTTTTTGTTCCAGCCAGAGCGCTCGACAACTTTTTCGATGCACTCGGGCAAGCCATAGCTGGTCACGCGTAGGCCGTTGACGGTGATGCACGGCGCCTGCAAGAGATTGCGCCGGCGAACGTCTGCGGGGTCGAGGCCGGCGTCGTGCGCGAGATCGTCGAGCAAGGATTCAAAGGCGAAGCGGACGTTGACGGTGCCGTGGCCGCGCATAGCGCCGCAGGCGGGCTTGTTGGTGAGCACGCGGAACCCGTCGTAGCGGACGTTGGGAATTTCGTAAAGCGCACCAAGCAGCGCGCCGGAGTAGAGCACCGTGACCGGGCCGTAGCCGCAGTAAGCGCCGCCGTCTTGCACGACGCGCGCGGCTACGGCGGTGATCTTCCCTTCCCGGGTGAGCCCGACTTTCATGTCCGCAACCGTGATGGGACGGCCGCGATGGGCGAGAAAAACTTCCTCGCGCGTGTAAGTAATCTTGACGGGCCGCCTGGCTTTTTTCGCGAGCACACCGGCGGCAATTTCGATGGGGATCACTTCGCTCTTGCCGCCGAAGCCGCCGCCGATGAGCGGTTTGATCACGCGGATCTGGCTCATGGGCATTTCGAGAACGTCAGAGAGCGTGCGGTGCAGGTAGTAAGGCACCTGCGTGGAGGAGTGCACGGTGAGACGGCCGTCGGGCTCCCAGATGGCGAGCGTCGAATGCGGCTCCATGGCGGCGTGGTTGACTTCGCCGGCGAAGTAGCGCTGCTCGCGGACGAACGCGGCCTGCGCGAAGCCGTCGTCCACGCTGCCGAAATTGTGGTGATACTCCTTCTCGATGTTGCGCGGCTTTTCGGCGAAGAGCCAGTGCTCGGCGGCTTCCATGGAGAGGAGCAGATCAAACCACGCGGGGAGAATTTCGTAATCGACGCGGAGGAGGTCAAGCGCCTGCTCGGCGATTTCCGCGGAGGTGGCGGCGACGGCGGCGACGTTGTCGCCGATGTAGCGGGCCTTGTCCTTGGTGAAGACGCATTCATCGTGGCCGATGGGCAGAATGCCGTAGGGACGCGGCGCGTCTTTGCCGGTGGCCACGGCCTTTACGCCGGGGAGTGCCTCGGCGGCGGACGTGTCAATCGAGCGGATGATGGCGTGCGCGTGCGGCGAATGCAGAATGCGGCCGATCAACATGCCGGGCACGGAAAGGTCATCCGCGTATTTGCCGAGGCCGGTGACCTTGGCGCTGGATTCGATCATGGCCAGAGGTTTGCCGATGATGGAGTGCTGGGCCATGTCAGCGACTCGCTCCAGCGGACTTACTGGCGGCTGCGCGCTCGATGGCCAGCTTCACGGATTCGTAAATCTGCATGTAGCCGGTGCAGCGGCAGAGATTCGAGGAGAGCGCGTTGCGGATTTCGTCGAGCGAAGGATTGGGGTTGCGGTCGAGCAAAGCTTTCGTCGAAATCAAGAAGCCTGGCGTGCAAAAGCCACATTGCGCGCCGCCCGCGTCGCCCCAACTAGATTGCACGGGATGCAACGCGTCGAGAGCACCGAGGCCTTCGACGGTAGTGAGTTCGCAATCCTGATAGCTCGCGGCCAGCGCGACGCAGGCCAGCATCGGCGTGCCGGCGGCCAGCACAGCACAGCAGCCGCAAGAGGAATCGTCGCAGCCACGCTTGGTGCCGGTCAGGCCGAGGTCCTCGCGGAGCACGTCGAGCAAAAGCTTGTTGGGCGGGACGGCAAGTTCGTAAAGTTCGCCGTTTATTTTGAGCTTGATGAGCTGTTTGGTCATGTGGTCAGTTGTCAGTGACTAGTTTTTTGAGCGCAGCTTCGTCAAAGCCGAGGACGATGCGGCCGCCGCGAATCACCACGGGGCGGCGAATCAGGTTCGGATTCGCGGCCATCAGCTTCAATGCTTCGGTGCGCGACGGCGGCTTTGCAGCCATATTGCGCTCGCGATACAGCTCGTTGCGCGTATTCAAAAAGAGCTTGTAGTCGCGGCTGCCGATCAGCGCGTCGAGTTCCGTCACGGTGAGCCGCTGCTTATCCAGATCGCGCAATTCCATTTCAACGCCTTTTTTGAGCAAGAGACCTCTTGCTTTGCGGCAGGAGGTTCAAGTGGGTTTGTGGAGAAATTGGAGTTTTGCCTTTGCCATTGCTCACCGTTTCAATCGAGTTTCCTCGCCTCTGAAGAGGCGGGCTACAAATGCCGACCTGAAAGCCTAAGCAAAATCAATAGCGCGGGACGGAAGGGTCAATCTCCTCCGACCAGCGCGCGATGCCGCCGGCCATCGAGCACGCCGCAATGCCCTGCTGGCGCAGCCAGACAGCGGCGTTCAAGCTGCGCACACCGTGATGACAATACACGACGACTTCCTCTGCGGCTTCGAAGAGCGGCAGATGCGCGCCCATCGTTTCCATGGGCACAAGCGTCGCGCCTTCGATGCGGCAGGTTTTGTGCTCCCATTCCTGGCGGATGTCCACGAGCAGCATTTTGTCGCCGCGGTCGAGGCGCTGCTTCACCTCGCGGGGCGAGACTTGAATGTCGTCCGTCATCGATTCAATACCCGAAGTCCGCCGCGGCGGACATAGCGTGCTGTTTTACGCCCAACGACTCGACACGGCACGCGCCAAGCAAATTCATATATTCCTTGCGGTCCTTCACGCCGAGAACCCAGCGCTGGAGCCACTGCTCGAAGTCCTTCAGCTCGCGTGATTGCTCGTGATACTGCGAGAAAAACGCATGGTCACGGCTGTAATGGCCCTGCACGGGCGAAGGGTGCGCGCCCCAGGGCTCGTGCACGACGGCGGCAACAAGAAAACCGGGAATCAGCGTGCGATTGGGGTCGGAGGCGATAACCTCCGGCGCGACAATTTCCTCCGCGACGACGATGACTTTGCGCGCGGCGCGCGCGCCGTCCACGGCGACACCGAGCGAGCCCCACAGATGCGCGTTGCCGAACTGGTCGGCGCGCTGCACGTGGATGACGGCGACGTCGGGACGCAGCGCGCGAACGGCAATAAGTTTTTCTTCGTTGACCGGCGAATTGAATTCGCGCAGGTTGCCGTTCTTAGCGAGCAGGTCGCTGCCCATCGTCGAATGCGTGGGCATGAATGGCACGCCCATCGCTCCAGCGTGCAGCCCGAGCGCGAGGGTGAGGTTTGAGTAGTCCACAGTGGCCAGTGCGCGCGGGATATTTTTTTCCACTGCGCGGCGGAAGCAGTAGCCCACGCCGGCGGAGACGTTGCCGACCCATGCGGCCATGGTGCGCGCCACGCAGCCCGCGCCAATCATCTGGTCAAAAAGAATATCGGAGATGGGGCCGACCAGAGTGAGGTCCCGGCGGGATTGGCGGATGAGCTCGTGTCCCGCGGCAAAGGGGATCATGGGCTCGAGCTGCGCGCCAAGCAGAACCATCGAGCCATCGGGCACGTGCGCGGCGACGGCGTCGTGCATCGACAGGAGTTTCAAAGTTCGAGATTCGGCGTTCGAGTTCATCGGCCTTGCCAAACAGGAGCGCGTTTCTCAAGAAACGCGCGGATGCCTTCCTGGGCATCCTCGGTCTTCATCAATTCATCGAGATAAAGCTCTTCGGCATCGCGCAAATGCTTTTCGAAATCCATGCCAGCGCGGTCGAGGAGCCCCCAACGAGTCAAGCGGATCACCGCCGGGCTGAGCTTGCGCAACTCGCCGAGAAGTTCCTCGACGCCGGTCGCCAGGGCGTCGTCGGGCACGACGCGGGAAATCAGGCCGAGCTGCTTGGCTTCTACCGCGGAAATCGTGCGGCCAGTGAGGATCAAATCGAGCGCGGCGCGCAGGCCAACGAGTACGGGAAAGGTGACAACGGCGACCGGTGGAAAACAGCCGAGCTTGATTTCCGGCTGGCCGAATTTGGCGGACTCGGTGGCCACGACAAAATTGCAAAAAGTAGCCAGCTCACAGCCGCCGCCGAGACAGGCACCGTGAACAGCAGCGATGCTGACACAGTCGGCATGCGCCAAGATGCGAAAGATGGCGTGGAAGGCGTGCAGCATGCCGGAGACGCGGTCGGACGTGTGGTCCTTTACTTCCGCGCCGGCCGAAAAACCTTTTGGCCCGGCACCTTCAAAAACAATGAAGTCGCAGCGCTTGACGAGATCGGTGAGCGCGTGTTCGAGTTCGCGCATCATCGAAATGTCCATGATGTTGAGCGGCGGACGGTCGAGCGTGATCCAGGCGGTGCGACCTTCGGTGCGAACGCGGATCATTGCGGTCTCGGTTGTCATGATTTGCCCACTCCTGTCCAGAAGTGTTCCGGGTCGAGCTCGCGGATGACGGCGAGCTCGGCGGCGGTGGGGGGCGGCGTTTCTTCGAGTTTTTCGGCAACGCGCAGGGTCCAGCCGGTAGCGGCAAGGATTTCTTCGACGGGAATGCCGGGATGCGCGGAGGCAAGGAATGCTTCGCCATCGGCGCCGAAGCGGAGAACGCCCATCGTGGTGATGACGGCGGCAGGGCCGGAGCGCACGGGAAGTCCGCGCGAGCGGCGCCAGGAATTGCCCGTGCCGTAGCCGGGCGAAGTGACGTGGCGAACACGCTCGACCAGACGCGCGCGGTCGTGCGCGAGAAGCACGACGGTGCGCTGCGCGAGGCAGGCGATGTCGCAGGCGCCGCCGGAGCCGGGCAGGCGGATTTCCGCGGAGCCGCGCAGTCCCCAGACTGAGTTGAGATTGCCGAAGCGGTCCACTTCCGCCGCGCCGAGAAAGCCGACGTGGACGCGACCCTGCTGCAGCAGCGACATCACGTCGAGCATCGAGCCGCACAGCGTCGCGCCGTGCAGATTGGGCGAATCGCCCATGGTGTAGAGCATTTCCGGCGAAGGCGTCTCGCGGATGATGCCGTTTTCGTACAGGGCGATGGCGTTGGCGGCGTGCGTGCGGCGCGCAAGAAGAAACGCAAGTAGCGGCAGACGCATGCCGACAAAGACCAGCTCGGCGTCGCGGATTTCGCGAGCGGCGGCAGCGACCATGAGTTCGCCAAGCGAGTAGCCGCGAGCGGTGCCGGGTTGGACGGTGGCGGACATTCAATGAAATGGGCGGACACTCAGGTCCGCCCCTACGAGATCACTGCACCGACAGTTTTGGTGCGATCCATTTCGGCTCGTTGGCCTGAATATCCTCGACGAGCTTGATGTCCTCGGGCTGCGGGAGCATTTCCTTGAGGTGCGCTTCGAACTCGCGCGCCGAAAGCAGCTCGCCGTGGACGCTGTACGGCTGATTGGCAAACTCGCCGATGTGGCGATTGAATTTCAGGTCCGGCACGTAGAGAGGTAGCGCGCCGGCCGGAACGCCCTTGTTAATCAGCTCGATGAGCTGTTTGCACTCGAGGTGATAGAGGTAGCGGTTATGCTCGTTCATTTTGCCGAGGTCGGCTTCCTGCTTGGCCTGCGGCTCGTCGAAGCGGCCCTTGAGACCCCAAACGTAAAACCAGTGCGCGGAGCTGGAATTATCCACGCCGAAGAGGTCGTAGCTGACCGGAATCCACTTGTTGACGAATTTTTGGATGACCTGGAGTGGCATGACGCCGGCCTTGACGATGCGCTTCAGGCCGTCCTGGCCGGTGCCGAGGTGGAACGATTCTTCCTTGAGCATCGGGATCATGGATTGCGCGAGCGGCTCGAAGCCGGAATAGCTGAGCATGGTAAGCTGGAATTTGCCGTCGCGGTCTACGAAGTCGGTGTAAGTAAAAAAGTCGAGCCAGTTGTTGACGTCTTGGTTGAAGGCGCCGAGTAGCCGCTTGGATTCGAAGGCGCGGCGTTCGAGCATCTTCTGCGCTTCGACGCGGCCGCTGTAGCCGAAGTGCGAAATCAGCAGATGGCACATCTGCCAGCCGTGGCGCATCTCCTCTGTGACCACGCGGCAGAGCGACTGGCGATCGTGCTCGCTGGGAGAATTAAGAAAAAGCTGGCGCTGCTGCTCGACGGAGGCGAATTCCGTGTCACCCTGAAAGACAATGAGGTTCATCAGGGCGTCGCGCATGCGCTGATCGGGAATTTCCAGCACGCGGCGCCACTTGGTGCGGCCTTTGTAGGCACCGAATTCAATTTCGTTCGAGCGCGTGGGGCCAAACTTGGCCTCGAAGTGATAGTTGGCGATTTCGGGGTAGTCCACGCCGATGTCCTTCCGCCACGAGCCGAAGAGGTCCACCCAATCGTCAAAGGTCGAGATGCGAGAAGCGGGCATTTGGTGAATCTCCTTTTCAAATGTCAACAGTGTTGCGCGAAATCTAAATGCCCCGCCTCTCAAGTGGCGGGCTACAAATGGCTACCGACCGCAAAATTGGGGCACGCGCTTTTCGAAGAAGGCGCGCAGGCCCTCGGTGCAGTCCTCGGATAGAAAACATTTCACCTGCTGCTGCACTTCCATCTCCAGAGCGCATTCGAGCGCGGCGCGCTCGGTGCCGAACAATACTTTTTTCACGGCCCGGGCGGCAATCGGCGGCGCGGCGGCGAGCTTGCCGGCCAGCGCGCGGGCTTCCTCGGCAAGGCGAGCGTGCGGGACAACGTGGTTCACCACGCCGATGCGCTCCGCTTCGACGGCGGAAATCATCTCGCCGGTGTAAAACATCTCTGCGGCGCGCGCGGGTCCGGCCAGACGCGGAAGAAAATAGGTGCCGCCAAAATCCGGGAACAGGCCGACCTTGGCAAAATTCTGACCAAAGGCCGCGTTGTCCGAGGCGATGCGCACGTCGCAAGCCAGTGCGACGTTCATACCGGCGCCCGCGGCGGGGCCGTTGACGGCGGCCAGTACAGGAATGGGCGTATCGCAAATCGCCAGTGCCAAGTGACTACCGCCGCGCAGAAGCGATTCCAGCTCATGTCCGGCATTGCGGCGGCGCGCGTCGGCGATGAGCGCGAGGTCGCCGCCGGCGCAGAACGCACGGCCGGCCCCCGTGAGAACGATGGCGCGAAGCTCCGGGTCGGCAGCAGCACGGCGGAAGGCTTCGAGCAATGCCGTGGTGAGGTCAACGTTCAGGGAGTTGAGCTTGTCCGGACGGTTCATCGTGAGGGTGAGAATGGCGCCCTCGCGGGATTCGAGGAGGACGGGGGCGATGGCGGGTTGTGGCGCGTGTGACATCGTTATCAATCGCGGTGGACAGGCTGGAAAGCCTGTCCTACGAAATCAGTGTTTCGACTTTGCGACCAGAGCGGCGAGCTGCTTGAAGTAGCGCAGCTTTTGCGCCTGGGTGGCGCCAGCGTTCTGGGCGCTCGTTGAGGGCAGAACAAACACAGCGGCGCCGTACAGAGTTTCTTTTTGCAAGCCGAGCTTGCAGGGACGCCCGGTAAATTTTTCGTAACAGAGCTTGCCGTTGAAGGCCACGATGCGCGGCGAAAATTCCTGCATTTTCTGCGCGAGAAGGACGCGCCCTTCGGCCCACTCCTCGCGGCCGATTTCCTCGATGCCCCGGGTAGGGCGTTTGACCATGTCCGTCAGGCCGATGCCAAATTCGATCATGCGCTTGTCGTCGTGATGGTCAATCGGCTCGGGAATGATGGCGGACTCGTAGAGCAACGGCCAGAACTGGTTGTTGCGGCCGGCGTAATAATGACCAACGCGGGCCGAGTTTTCGCCGGGGTTGAACCCGACAATCATCAGCTTCATTCCCTTGCGCAAGTAATCCGGCAGAGTTTTCATTTGCTCCTAGGAAACAGCACAGGCTGGTAGCCTGTGCTAACTGCCTAATCCTTCAGATTCACCCAGACGCTTTTGACCTGGGTGTACAACTCCATCGCGTGCATGCCGAGCTCGCGGCCGTAGCCGCTCATCTTATAACCGCCGAATGCCGCCGCGGGATCGTAATTGTTGTAGGTGTTAATCCAGACCGTACCAGCCTTGAGCTGGGCAGCGACGCGATGAGCGCGCCCGATATCGCGCGTCCACACGGCGGCGGCGAGGCCGTAGGGATTGTCGTTGGCCTGGCGGACGGCGTCGGAGACGTCGCCGAACTCGATGGTGGCCAGGACGGGGCCGAAAATTTCTTCGCGGGCGATGGTCATGTCGTTGCGCACGCCATCGAAGACGGTGGCCTCGACGAAGCAGCCCTTGCCGCCGCCAAAGTCGGCGCGCTTGCCGCCGGCCACCACCGCGGCGCCTTCCGCCTTGCCCTTTTCGATGTAGCCGAGAACCTTGTTCATCTGCTGTTCGCTGACCAGCGAGCCGAATCGCGTCTTGGGATCGAGCGGGTCGCCGGGCTGCGTTTTTTTCGCGCGCTCGACGAGCTTGTGCAGGAAATCATCTTTCACTTTTTTCTCGACGAAGAGGCGCGATCCCGCGGCGCAGACTTCGCCTTTGCCGTAGAAAATGCCGAGCGTGGCGCCCTTGACGGCGGCGTCGAGATCAGCGTCGGCGAAAACGATGTTGGGCGACTTGCCGCCGAGCTCGAGCGAAACGTGCTTCAGCGATGCGGCGGATTCGCGGATGATTTCCTGGCCGGTGGCGGTGGAGCCAGTGAATGCGATTTTGTCCACACCCGGGTGGCGGACGAGCGCGCGGCCGAGTTCGCGCGTGGAGCCGGTGACGATGTTGACCACGCCTTCGGGCACGCCGGCTTCCTGGCAAAGCTCGGCAAAACGCAGCGCGGTGAGCGGCGTCCACGGCGCAGGCTTGAGCACGACCGTATTGCCCGCGGCCAGCGCCGGAGCGATTTTCCATGAGGCCATCAGCAACGGGAAATTCCACGGGATGATCGCGGCAATCACGCCCACTGACTCGCGGAGCGTGTAATGCAGGAAGGGCCCTTTGACGGGAACCGTTTCGCCGTGAATTTTGGTGGCCCAGCCGGCGAAGTAGCGGAACACTTCCGCCACCATGGGAATGTCCACGTAGCGCGATTCGAAAATGGGTTTACCGTTGTCGAGCGTTTCCAGCGTGGCCAGCTCGTCGGCATTTTTGTCCACGAGATCGCCGAGGCGCCAGAGAATGCGTCCGCGGTCGGAGGCGGACATCTCGGGCCACTTGCCGGAGTCGAAGGCTTTCCTTGCGGCTTGGACAGCGGCGTCGGCGTCGCGCTCAGAGGCTTCGGCGACCACTGTAAGGTCTTCGCCGGTGGCGGGATTCAGCGTGACATAGGTCTTGCCATCCGCAGCGTCGAGCCATTGGCCGCCGATGAACAGCTTTCCAGGTTTCGGTTGTACGACTGCTGAAGCCATAGTACCTTTCGCAAATCTAGAAACTTGAAAACGGGCCGATCTAAAATGCGGCCCCTACTTGCCTTTGAAGGACGCTTGACGTTTGCCGACGTAGGCGGCGATGCCTTCCTTGGCGTCCTCGCTGGTGAACAGCAGTTGCTGCAATTCGCGCTCGATAGCCAGCGCTTCCTGGAATGGAACCTCCGAGCCACTGACCACGGCGCGCTTGATGCGGCCGACGGCGCGCGAAGCCTTGTTGGGCGGGCAGAACTGCCGCGCGTAGGCCAGGACATCCTCCCAGAAAGTTTCTTTCTCGTAGATGTAGTGAATCAAACCGAATTCGAGAGCTTCTTCGAAGCTGAAGGTGCGGCCGGTGATCATCAGCTCCATGGCGCGGGCGCGGCCGATGATGCGCAACATGCGCTGCGTGCCGCCGGTGCCGGGGAGCACGCCGAGATTCACTTCAGGCAACCCGATCTTGCCGCCCTCTTTTTTGGCGATGCGGATGTCGCAAGCCATAGCGATTTCCAAGCCGCCACCGACGGTGTGGCCGTTCAGCGCGGCGATCACCAGCTTGGAGGTCTGCTCGAGTCGCGAGAGTGTCTCGTTGGCGTGCAGGCAGAAGTAGTATTTGAACTGAGGATCCACGCGGTTGAGCATGGGGATGCTGGCACCGGCGGAAAAGAATTTTTCGCCCCCGCCGCGCAACACGATGACGTGCGCGCTCTCGTCCATGCGCGCGGCGAGGATGCAGGCATCGAGCTGCTGCATCATCTCGTAGGTGTACGTATTGGCCGGCGGATCGCTCATCTCCAGGATGGCGACGCCGTCCTCGACGCGATAATTCACCAGCGTCTTCTGCTCGACTGTTTGCGATGTAGCCATTCTAGTTCCCCTCTCTCGGTGCGTTGCGTGTAGTCAAAAATCCGGCTCCTACATCCGTGCGTGAGCCTTCGAGCCCACCAGCGTGCGCGACGCGCGGGCGGCGCGGCCATTGGAGGCGCGCTGCGGGCCGTGGCCGTTGGAGACTCCGTCCAGAAAAATCTCCGCCATGGTAGCGGCGATGCAATCCGGCGAAGGATCCACCTTCGGGTTATACCACGTGTAAATCCAATTCATCATGCCGAACAAGCTGAGGACGGCCACGCGCGGATTCATGCGGCGGGCAGCGCCGTTGCGGCGAAGGTTTTCGAAAATCCCCAGCGCGAGTGAATAATAGCGTTTCTTGATTTCGGCGATTTCGCGGCCGTAGCGCCCATCCAGCTCGTCGGCTTCGTGGGAGAGGACTTTCATCTCCACGGGGTGCTGCAGGAAGTAATCGAGATGGTTGCGCACGAGGATTTGCACGCGGTCCACGGGTGCTGCCGCGCCGGCGAGACGCTCTTCCAGGCGGCGGACGATTTCGGAAAACGTGTATAGCTGGATGAGATAGAGGAGCTCCTGCTTGCTTTCAAAGTAGTAGTACAGGCCGGAGAGCGAGACGCCGGAGACGCGGGAAATATCGCGGATGGAAGCGCCGGCGTAGCCTTTTTCGGAGAACACGCCGGCGGCATGGCGCAAAATGTGCGCCAGCTTGCGGTCGAAGGCCGGAAAGTGATTGTGGGCGGCTTTGGCCACGGTTGCGCGATTCGTATGTCGAACGTTCGTTCGAAAATATACGTCATTTGGAGAGTGGCGTCAAGGGGTCAAGGAAAAATATTTCTGCATCCGGAGAGCGCTTACTAGAGTCAGATAACCGAAGCTAGGCGCCATAACCATGGGTGCGTGCGGCGAAAGTGAGTATGGTAATCTGTTGAGCGGCTTCCGGATGGCATGCGCTCCCGGAGCAGGCCAATCAAGGTCCATGGATCCCACATCCGCCAAACCGGCGCAGACACCGCCCAGCATTTCCGAGGGCGAAGGCACGCTCGTAGCCCAAGCGAAGGCCGGAGACGTTCGCGCGTTTGAGGAACTGGTGAGCCGCTACGAGCGGAAAATTTTCCGGCTGGCCATGAACATCACGCAGAACAAAGAGGACGCCGAAGACGTGATGCAGGAGGCGTTCCTGAAGTCGTATTCGCACCTGAAGGATTTCCAGGGTGATTCGCGCTTCTATACCTGGCTGGTGCGCATTACCGTGAACGAAGGGCTGATGAAACTGCGCAAGCGGCGGCCCGGGCAGATTTCGCTCGACGAGAAAATCGAAACGGAAGACGACCTGATGATCCGCGAACTGGAAGACTGGGGACCCAGCCCCGAGCAGCACTATGAGCAGGCGGAATTGCAGCAGATTCTTCAGAGCGTCATCGGGGACCTCGACCCGACGTTTGGAATTGTGTTTGCCCTGCGCGACATCGAGGACCTGTCCACGGAGGAGACGGCCGAGATCCTGGGACTCAGCGTTCCGGCGGTGAAATCGCGACTGCTGCGGGCGCGGCTGAAACTGCGCCAGAAATTGAATCGTTACTTTCGAAAGCGAGAAGAAAATTGAAGTGTAAGGACATCATCAAAGAACTGAGCGGCTACTTGAACGGCGAATCGGACGGCGCGCTGATGGCCGAGGTGGAGCGCCACCTGTCGAATTGCGAGGATTGCCGGCTGGTTGTGGATACCACGCGCAAGACGATACACTTGTATTGTAATTCCCAGCCGGCGCCGCTGCCGGACGACGTCCGTGGCCGACTGCACAAAGCCCTGGAAAACCGCCTGCGTCGCCGGCCGAGCTGAGGCGCGTCGGCAAACCTGCCGTTCCCGGAGATTCAGAAGCGAGCTGCGGCGGGGCTGAAAAAGTTGTAGCCTGCAGAGACCCTCGATAGCTTCATTTGAGATTGGAAAAAGAAAAAGCTAGCCGCAGTGTTCCCAGAGAGGAATGCGCATGCCGAGCTGTTTTTCCTGCGCCAATTCGAAAACGCGGGCGGCGACGGCCACGTCCCAAATAGCAATCCCGTTGGACTTGAAGAGCGTGATCTCGTCGTCGCTGGAGCGGCCGCGAATGCGACGGGCGACGATGCCGGCGATTTCGCGAACGGCGGACCAGCGCAGCTCATCGCCAACAAAAGCCTGAATGAGGTCGCCAGCTTCCTGACGGGATTGCTCAATGGAGTCCACGGCGATGAGTGCGGCGCGCGAGACGGCTTCGTCGTCAAGCTCGCGCTTCTGCGGAAAATTCGCGCCGATGGCGTTCACGTGCATGCCGGGAGCGAGCCATTTGCCGAGCACGACGGAGGCGGCAGCGGTCGTGGCCGCGATGACGATATCGGCACCGCGCACGGCTTCCTCGGCGGAAGCGGCGGGCTCGACAGGCAGGCTGAGCTTGTCTGACATTTCCCGGCAGAATTGCGCGCGGCGCTCGGGATTGCGTCCGAACGCGCGAATGCGCTCGAGTTTGCGGACGGCGGCAACGGCTTCGATTTGTGTTCGCGCCTGGAGACCTGTGCCGACGATGCCCACGATGTGCGCGTCTTGCCGCGCCAGGAATTTTGTGGCGATGCCGGTGGCGGCACCGGTGCGCATCTGGCCAAGATAGTCAGCTTCGATGAGCGCAACGAGCTCGCCGGTTGCCGTGCGGAACAGCGGCACAACAAATCGCAGGCCGCCGCGCGCGCTGGTGTAGAGCTTCATGCCCATGTAGCCAGAAACACAGTCGGCCGCGGCCATGTAATGCAGGTAAGCGCCGTTGGGCGGATGCAGGCGCTGGCGGGGATGGAGGACGGCGGTGCCGTCGGCAAGTCGCAAAAAGGATTGTTCCACCGCGTCGAGGGCGATGGGCATGGTGAGCAAAGAGCGGACGTCGGATTCGGAGAGGAGAATGGCCATCGTGTTGTGAAAAGACAGATTCCTCTGCCCGGCGGTAAACGCCAGGTTTCAGAATCACAGTGTCACATGCAAGGCCGCGCTACTTCAGCTGGACGAGAAACGTGCGGCCGGAGGCGGTCATTTCGATCTTGTCTTCGCGGGCGAGCCAGCCCAGAGCCATGTTCAGAATGGTGTCGTTGATCTTGAGTTGTTTTTTCAGGGCTGTCATTTTGAGCGGGCCCTGCGAATCGATCGCCAACCAGATAAGTCCCGCAGCTTCTCCCACTTTTTGGATGAGCATGACACTTCCTCAGATGACTGCGACCAAAATGGTGGCACTTTAACGGCGGAAAAGCAACGCAGGGCTAGAAATTGATGCGGAAACGAAGAACACGCGCGCCTTGAGAATCGAGCACGAGCAATTCGCCTCGCGGAGTCACAGCCACATCCATGGGCGCAGGCTCATTCGTATGAAGGCGCGCCGCCAAATTCTCCGAGTGGAGATAGCTGCCATCTTTCGACCACACGTAAATTCGGTGCTGAGCAGGATCAGCGACAAAGATGTGCTTCGAAGACAGAGCGAGGCCGGCCAGGACAACTGGCGCTGGCTCGGTGGCAGGAACGGAGAACGTTGCGACGACGCTTCCATTAGGACTGAATTTTTGCACCAGCCGTGCTTTTGTGTCACTGACGTAGAGAAAGCCTTCTGCATCCGTGGCAATATCCGCAGGCTCGCCGACATCGCCGGGTCCGCTTTTCGCGGTGCCCCAGGTGGAAAGCAGCCGCCAGCGCGGGCTGTATTTTTGGATTACGCGGCGGCCACGGTCGGCCACAAACAGATTTCCATTCGCATCCACGCTGATTCCAAAAGGCTCCGCGCACTTGCGAGGGGGTGCGATGTGCAGTGACCGCAGGCGATCTCCATTGGGGAAAAAGATCACAACATTTCCCCGGGTGGGGTCCGCGACATAAACCGCGCCACCACCATCCAGCGCGAGACCGTCCGGACATTTCACCAAACCATCCTGAAACGAAAAGAGCGGTTTGCCGTCATGCGAGAACTTGTGGACAAAACCATTTCCCATATCAGAAAGGTAGACGTTTCCCGCAAAATCCACCGCCAGACTGCTCGGATAGCTGAGTTGCCCGGGACCCTCGCCGCGAGTGCCCCATTCGCCGAGGAATTCGAGCGGCGGGGGCGCGGGTTTGGGCGGCGGGGACTGGGCTTGCTGGGTGAAGCATGCAGTAGTCGTCAAGAGAACGAAGATTCCAACGCAGAGGCGCAGCGGGCACAGAGAACGCGCAGAGGATGGGGCCAAGAAACTCACGGGAGCATTATAGGAGTGGAAAGTGACGAGTGGCTAGTCTCGGAGGCGTCACTATTTCCTTGCGCGAAGGCGGCGGAGGATGTTTTGCCGCATGCGATATTCGCGGGTCTCGTCGCCGGATTTGCCGACCGCCGTAAAGCTGACGGCGGCTTCGGCTTTTTCGAGATTGGCTCCGGGAGGAATGGGCGTGACGCGGATGGGAAGGCGGGCGCAGAAATTGGATTCGATGTACGCAGTTTCGTAGCCGCGGCGCGTAGAGTTCCAAGTGTAAAAGCGCAGCAGAGTGAAATCACAAGGCTGGCCTTCGCCGCCCATGATGCCGGCGGCGAGGTATTGCGGCTTCATGGGCCGCTGTATCGGTGTCTCCCCAGCCGCAGGCTTCTCTTCGACAGAAAGATCTTCCGGGGCGTCGGGGATGCGGTTGAGCTCGAACCAAGCGACAAAGCGGATGCCGGCAGCGAGGTCGCGAAGAGGCGCAGGCAGGTCCAGCTCGATGAAGCGGCCGAGGACCCAGCCGGCGAGGTCGCCGGCGTCCGCGTCGCGGCTGCGGATGAAGAGCCAGTCTTCCTGGCGCGGTATTGCCCGCGGTTCGCCAGTTTGCTCTTCCGGCTTCTGCGCCGCTGGAGATTCCTCTTCGGGGCGTTCGGCGACCGCGCGGGCAAGAATCTCCACGGGCACGTCGCGGGCGAACTGGAACGAGCGCGGCGAAATGCGGCCGGGCTCGCCGCGGAGGTTAGTGAGGACTTTTGTTTTGCCGCTGGCTTGCGTGGGCATGGGTTTCGATTTTTCGAGATTGCTTAAGGCGCGCTGCCAAAGTTCCGCGGGCATCAACTGCTTGGCATCCAGCCAGCCGGTCGCTCCATTGGGAGCGAGCACGCGAACGTAATCCACACCTGACCACGGCTTCGATTCGATGATGCCCACACGGTCACCGTAATGCAGTGACGCCGCGGGCTCGCGCACGGCGGCCAGACGGTTCCACACAGTGGCTCTGCGCTCGGAAACGTAGGCCTGCTCGCGAACGGACGGGCTGGACGGGCGCATCAACAAGTAGCCGACGCCGAGGAGCACGCCGAGAATAATGAGGATGATGTGAATGCGGCGCATCAGGACTGGTCGCCGAAGGAAATGCCCACGCCGCGGGCGGTGCGGACGAAATCGTCTTTGGGATTCACGGTCTTATAGACACCGATGGCCTCTTCCAGTGGGACGGCTACGATCTTGCCGCAGCGCAGGCAGACCATTTGGCCGAATTCGCCGCGGGCGATGAGGTCGGCGGCATGCACGCCAAAGCGCGTAGCGAGGATGCGGTCAAAGGGGCTGGGCGAGCCGCCGCGTTGGATGTGGCCAAGCACGGTGACGCGTGTCTCCCGGCCCGAGGACTCGCGGATGGCGTAGGCGATGGTGTTAGCCAGCTGCCCGGGCTTGGTCTCTGGAAACGGCTTTCCCAGAGCATCCTTTGACGGGAGCTTAGCGCCTTCCGCGACAACAATGAGGCTGAATTTCTTGCGGCTCAGCTCGCGCTGGCGGATTTTCTCGACGATGTGCTCAATGGTGAAAGGAATTTCCGGAATCAGGATGACGTGGGCTCCGCCAGCGATGCCAGCATGCAACGCGATCCAGCCGGCGTCGCGGCCCATGACTTCAAGGAGCATGACGCGGTGGTGCGACTCCGCGGTGGTGTGCAGGCGGTCCAAGGCGTCGGTGGCGACTTGCAGCGCGGTGTCAAAGCCGAAGGTCACTTCCGTGGCGGAGAGGTCGTTGTCAATGGTCTTGGGGACGCCGACCACTCTCATGCCCAGCTGGAAAAACTTGTGCGCAATAGAAAGGGTGCCGTCGCCGCCGATGACCACGAGCGCGTCCATCTTCAGGCGCTTCATGTTATCCAGGCAGAGCGCGGAGAAGTCCTTAACGACCGGCTGGCCCTGTTCGGTGGTGTGGTAGCTGAATGGATTGCCGCGATTGGTGGTGCCAAGAATGGTGCCGCCACGGGGCAAGATGCCGCTCACGCTTTCTTCGGTTAGCTCGCGAGCGTGTTCGGGCCAGATCAGGCCGTCGAAGCCGTTGGTGACGCCGACTACGCGCCAGCCGTAGTCATTGATTGCGGTGCGCACCAAGCCGCGAATCACAGCATTCAGTCCGGGGGCATCACCTCCGCCAGTGGAGACGCCAATCGTGCGAATATTGTTGGACATCAGGCTACCTCGAGAGGGCGCATGCGAGGGACATTCTACAACAGGCGGGAATCAAGGTTCAGGAATAAGGACACCGCAAGCATAGTGACAAGCTCTGGAATCGGGTTTAGTGTGTGGGGTATTGGGCGCAGGAAACACTGTCCACGAACCGAGGAGAGGCGATGAATTTTTTGGACAAGCTGAAACCACTGGGGCTGCTGCTTTTGCGGTGGGGAATCGGCGTGATTTTCATTTTTCACGGTTACCCAAAATTGTTCGGCGACGCGAGGCGCGCCATGGACTTTTTCGCCAGCGTCGGGCTTCCAGGATGGGCCGTGTACGTAGCGGGAGTGGTGGAGTTTTTCGGCGGATGGCTCTTAGTGGCCGGACTCTTTACGCGCATCGCTGGCCTATTGCTGGCCGGCGAAATGGCCATGGCCATTTGGAAAGTCCATCTTAGCGAAGGCGTTCTGGCGTGGGACGAGTATCAATTCCCCCTGGCGCTGGCGGTTGCTGCGTTTGCCCTGGCCACCTGCGGGGCCGGTGCGATTTCCATGGACAAGCTGATATTCAGAGATAAAGCCTGAAGGGTAGGTTGCGGGAAGAAAACAGCGAGGGCGCCCCAAGACCTCAGGACGCCCCTGCACAATGCAGCAAGGCTGGTTATCTGGGCTGCTCGCCGGCGGGTTGCGGCGGCGCAGCCGGCAGCGGATACGGCGCCACGGGCATGATCAGCCAGGACACGACGTAAATGACGACTCCAGGGAAAACACCCGTGAAAAAGGTCAGCAGCACCCACAGAATGCGCGTGAGCACTGCGTCAAGTCCGAAGTAGTCGGCAAAACCGGCGCAGACTCCGGCAATCCGCTTGTTGGTGGCCGAACGCATCAGGTAGCGCTGGGCCATGGCCGGCTGCGGCGGGGCCGGCACACTCTGGCGTGCGCCGCAGTAGTAGCAAAAGTTCGACCCGGGGGCGATCTCTCTCTGGCAGTTGGTGCAAATCATCGAAACACCTCCAGCGCTGTGTGTTCCTTCCTACCCTGAATACGTTTAGAGAGGAGAAAAAGTTCCCTGCCCCGCGCGGCCGGCTAATCCTACCGTCGAACAACGAGGCAGCCGGCCAACAGGTCGTGAAGCCCCTGCTTGCGCTCCGTAAAGGCAATCATGAAAAAGCCAATGCCGAGGATGATGGCGGAAACGACTTTTCCAAAAAAGCGTCCGGATGCCTGCACAAAGTTGAGGCGGTGACCCTTCAGATTCGTAACGTAGATGTCCATGGCGCGCTTGCCGATGGTGGCCTGCCAGGGTGAGCTTTCAAACGTGGCTGCATACAACCAACCGATAAGAAGCCCGATGAGCAGTCCTTTGGCGACCTCCGCGGGCTCCATCGACTGCTGAGCACTCAACGGAATGCCTCGCGCGGCGGCGATGAACAGCTCGATGGCAAAAAAAATGAACCAGTCAATCCAATACGCGGCGAAACGTCGCCAGAAGCCGGCATAGCGAGCGCTGTACGCCGGTTGCGCTGCCGGCATGGCTGCTGAGGTTACGAACGGAGCAGAATACGCGCGTTCCGAGGGAGCTGGAGCAGGCGCACCATCTTCCGGCGTGGCCGCGGCATCCGGCGCGGGTGCCCAAACGCCGGCACCCGGCTCGATCAGAACGGTTACGGAAGGCGGCTCAGGCTCCGGAACTGCTGGCGGCGCGGACTGCACGGAACTGCCACAGTGATTGCAAAACGTTGCGTCTTCCGCCAAAGCATTTCCGCAATTGTGGCACTGCAACGTGAGCCTCCAGGAAACATCATCCGCCAAACGAGTGAGCGGATTCTATCGCAGGAATGGCAATTCAACAATGAATGCAGACTTAGGAGATTCCCAGCAGCGCGCCAAGCAGGTGGCGGACATCCTGAATTACCGGCTTCGGGGCTCGCCCCGCTCTTTTCGCGCGGCGTTGTTTCCAATCCACACTCTTGAGGTGGTCAGAGAGAATCACACCCGTGACGCCCAAGCCCCTGGGAAGTTCCACTTCGAACGGATATCCCTTCACGTGGCTCGTGATGGGACAAACGACAGCAAGGCCTGACTTTTCATTATACGAAGCGGGCGAAAGAACGATGGCTGGACGGCGCCCGGCCTGCTCCCGGCCGGCCTGTGGATTGAAGTCCAGCCAGATGAGGTCGCCGATGTCTGGCACATAGCGAGTGCTCACCACAACTCATTTCCTCGCGGAGTGCCCCAATCGGTTTCGCGGTGCCGGTTTTGTGGCGTGATGCCGCGAACGAGCTGAGCCAGTTTGGGCTTTGATTTTCGGGAGTGAATTTCAACCGCGCCGGGCCGAGACACACGTAGCTCGATTGGGTCGCCCCGGTGAAACCTGGCTTTTGTCGCCACGGCCTTGGGGATACGCACCGCCAGGCTGTTCCCCCATTTTGCAACTTGCGCCTTCATGATCCTTTTCTCCTTATATGTATCTACGGCGTATATACTACGGCATCGCAACGGAAATAGCAATGTCGGGAGACGTCGGCGCAAAGGTCAGAAGGCGAAGAGGTCGCGGGCGGCGCTGACGATGTCCGCGGTCTGCGGCAGGATTTCGTCCTCCAGCTTGGGCTGGTAGGCGCAGAAGGTGTCCGCGGCGGCCACGCGGCGCACGGGGGCGTCGAGGTGTTCGAAAAGCTCGTCGGCAATGCGCGCGGCGATTTCCGCGCCGTAGCCCCAAGAGCGCGTGTCCTCGTAGGCGACGATCACGCGGCTGGTTTTACGCACCGACGCGGCGATGGAGTCCCAGTCGTAGGGGCTGAGCGTGCGCAGGTCGAGTAGCTCGACAGAAACACCGGCGCGCTCGAGTTCGGCGGCGGCAACCTCCGCGCGGCGCACCAGGGCGCCGTAGGCAACGATGGTGATGTCCGTGCCTTCGCGGACCACGCGGGCCTGGCCAAAAGGAATGGTGAATTCGGGACCGGGATATGGCGCGCGGTTGTAGGGCTGGCGGTAAAGGTGCTTGTGCTCGAGGAAGAGCACCGGGTCGTCCGCACGCATAGCCGTGCGCAGCAGGCCGCAGAGGTCAAGCGCGGTGGAAGGCATCACCACGCGCAGGCCGGGGATGTGGGTAAACGTCACTTCGCCGCACTGGCTGTGATAGATCGCGCCGCCGGTGAGGTAGCCGCCGATGGCTACGCGGACGATCACGGGGCACTTGAAGGTTCCGCCGGAGCGCCAGCGCATCACAGCGAGCTCGTTGCGAAGTTGCATCATGGCGGGCCAGATGTAGTCGAAGAACTGGATTTCCACCACGGGGCGCATACCGCGGGCGGCCATGCCGATGGCGCGGCCGACAATGTTGGCTTCGGCCAGGGGCGAATTGAATACGCGCGAAGAGCCAAAGCGGCGCTGCAAGCCTGCGGTGGCCTTGAAGACACCGCCCTTCCCTTTCACTTTTTTGAGCAGCTCTTCGCGTGTGCAGTCGGCAATGTCTTCGCCGAAAATGACAATGCGCGCGTCGCGGTCCATCTCATCCAATAGAGTCGTGGAAACCATCTCTACCATGGTCTTCGGTTCGCCGGTGAATTGCGGCGCAACTTCAAATTGCTTGCCGGCGGGGTCCACGTCGGGCGAGTACACCCAGAGGGAAGCGGAGCCGGAAGGCGGCAATGCCGAAGCAAGAGCGCGGTCGGTGGCTTCGAGGACTTCACGGTCCACGTCGGCTTCGATGCCTTCGATTTCTTTTTCGTCGGCGATGCCTTCGCGCACCAGGAACAGGCCGAAAGTGGGAATGGGGTCTCGGCGGGCTTCCGCTTCCCGCTCCTCTTGCGTCTTGTAGAGCTTTTCGTCGTCGGAAAGCGAGTGCGAGTACGGCCGAGTGACGTGCGCGTGCACCAGCGCAGGACCCTTGCGCGCGCGGCAGTATTCGGCGGCGCGTTTGCAGATGGCGTAGCTCTCCACCGGGTAGGTGCCGTCGCATTCGGCGATGTGCAGTCCGGGAAATCCGGAAACCAGCTTTGAAATACTGGCGCCGGCGGTCTGCACTTCGACGGGCACAGAGATGGCGTAGCCGTTGTCCTCGATCATGAACAGCACGGGCAGCTTTTTTGTGCACGCGGAATTGAGCGCTTCCCAGAATTCGCCTTCGCTGGTGCTGCCTTCGCCGCCGGAAACGTACGTAATCTCGTCGGCTTGATGGTGCACGGCGTGGCCCAGCGGAGCATTTTTTGCCTGCGCGAATGCCTGCGGAAACTGATCGTAGTACAGCGACGCCTCGGCGGCACCGACGGCGTGCAGATATTGCGTGCCGGTGCAGGAGGACTTGCTGACGATGTTGAGCGCCTGATGGCCCCAATGCGAAGGCATTTGGCGTCCGCCGGAGTTGGGATCGTCCTTGGTGCCGAGCGCCTCGAGGAGCATTTCGTATGGTGTCATGCCGAGCATGAGGCACAGGGCGCGGTCGCGATAGTAGGGAAAAAACCAGTCGTAGGAAGGCTTCAGCACGAGGCCGGCGGCGGCAAGGATGCCTTCATGGCCGGCGCCGCTGATTTGAAAGTAGATTTTGTTCTGGCGCTTGAGCTGAATTTCGCGGTCGTCGATCCGGCGGGAAAGATACATCGTGCGGTACATGCGGAGAAGCGTGTTGCGGTCGAGGCCGTGATACTTCGTGGCGTCGAACTTGGCCGCTTTCACACGTGTCTGCACCGCCATCCAGTCCACCTCGGTTGTTCGAAAAAAGCGTCGCGCGGAGACAGACCATTATAGCGGAGGAGCGGCGGGCGTAAAGAACAAGAATCGCGCCGACCCGCCAGATGGGTAAATGGCTTCGTCCGGGAAAAATTCAAGAAAGCGAGTCGAAGCGCTCGGCGGTGGAAGCGAAGCCGTCTTCGCCCGAGCGGTGCACCTGCGGCAAGGCGGACTTGAAGGGCTCTTCCGAAGGGATGCGCTCCACCCAGCGGTGCTGCGAGAGCTTTTCGTGATCGGAAAAATCGAGCAGAACGAAAATGCGGATATGCTCGCCGCCGTTCTTCTTTTCTGGGGACTCGCGGTCGAATTTGAAGACGATCTTGTTGCCCAGCCGGAAGCCCTGCTTCCAGGCTTCCAGCTTGTGACGCGCCTGCTGCGCCGCCTGCTCGTTCGCTCCGAAATCGAAGATGAGATACGATTGCGCCATGTGTAGAAGTATATCGGCACGCGGGAGGAATTGCCAAGTGATGCGGCGCGATAGCAGAGATATTCTTGGCCCCGATCCTTCGAGGCTCAGATTCGCTGCGCTCTGCCTGGTTGCGCTCGCGTGGGTGATTTCCTGCCCTGCCTTCGCAAAAGCCGCTGCCGACGCTGCGGAAGTGCAAAAGGTCCGCGTAGAAAAATATGAAATTGCGGTGCGGTTCGAGCCGGAGAAAAGTTTTCTGCACGCGAAAGCGACGGTGACTCTGCGCGCTGAACAGAAGACGGAAACCATCGAGTTGGAGCTGAATCCGCGGCTGAGCATTCTGCAAGTCACCGATGTGCAAGGACGCAAGCTGGAATTCCGGCGCAGCGGGCGGCTGGGGTCTCCGAAATTGCAAATATGGCTGGCGGAGGCAGCCGCGGCCGAGCTAGAGATTCAGCTTACATTTGTTTACGAAGGCACGCTGCTGCGCGGCGCGCTCGACTACATCACTAAGGACGGCATCTTGCTGCGCGACGAGTCGCGCTGGTACCCGGTGCTGGATATGTCGGCATTTACACAAAATGACATCAGCATTCACGTACCGCCTGGATGGTTTGCGTTGACGAGCGGGAATTGGACGGAACCTGGGATGAAGCTCAACTCGCCTTTCCAATGGCGTACAAAACAGGCCGTTTCATCGCGTTCAATTGTGGGCCTGCCCGTTAATATGCGCTGTCACGAGTCCGACGACATGATCTTTGCTTCACCACCACTTCGATTTAACGTGGGGCTGTATCGTTGGTTCGGCTGCCCGCAATCCGGAATGCCCCTGCGGGCTACGGTTAGTCGAATCATCCAGAGCAATGTTGTCTTAATGGACGGCCCACGCAGCCGGACTATTACGCTTGTACAAGGTTTTCCCGGGCAACAGGGTGCTATTGGCTATTCCGCGCCCGGATTTCTGGTGGTGAGCGAAGACGTCATCAAGTTTCACGACAACCCCGGCTGGGCTCCAGAATTTCTGCCACACGAAATCGCGCACCAGTGGTTCCCCATCGAAGTGACGCTGGCGCGGCCGGAAGACGGCTGGCTGGCGGAAAGTCTGGCGGAATATTTGGCATGGCGGTATTTGCTCGAAAAGGAGCCGGAGCAGGCGCGGCGCATGATTCAGCGGGCGATGCGCGATGCGCTCGCGCCAGATCCGCTGCGGCCGCTGGCGCTGGGGTTGCAACTGTTCCGCGAACCGTGGGAAGTGGTGCATGCGACGCTCTATCAGCGCGGGCTGCTCGTGTGGCGGACACTCGAAACGGTGATTGACCGCGAGCGCGTGGACCACGCCCTGCGCGAATACTACAAGCGGTTCGCGGGCAAAAGCGCTTCCACGATAGATTTCCGGAAAATCTGCGAGGAGATTTCCGGGCGCGACCTGGGCTGGTTCTTCGAATATTTCATCAGCGGCACGCAAATACCGGAGATCAGCCTGCGGCGGATGCCGTCCGATGCACCCAACGTGCTCGCCGGCGAAATCGTGGTGAACAATGTGCCGGCGGATTTTCAGGTGCGCGTGGAAATGCGCGTGCAGACATCTGCGGGGCCGGTGAACCATTCCGTGGCCACGCGCGGCGAGGTGACACCGTTTTCGCTGAATCTTGCGGCCCCGGCAACGCAGGTGACGCTCGATCCGGACATGCGCCTGTTGCGCTGGACAGAAGCTGCGCGGAGGCATCGCCAGCAGGCAAAGCTGTTCGGGCAGGTGAGTGCGTTGGAGGACGGCGGCGAGTTTAGCCGGGCCATTGAACTGTGCCGGCAAGCGATCGCACTCGACCCGGACGATGTGGCGGCCAATCAGCTGCAGATTCGTTTTGTGATGGGGCGAATTCTTTTCCGCGCGGGAAAGCTAGCAGAAGCAAAACGCGAATTTGGCAGCGCGTTGGAGCTGGTCTCCCTCGGCGCGATGGGCACTGATTTTTACCACGCGTGGGCGCACGTGTATCGCGCGCGAATCGCAAAGCGTCTTGGGCAAATCGCCACGGCGCAAAAAGAAGCAAAGGCAGATTTGGCAAGTAAATCGCCGGCGATGGAAACAAAGGTCGCTTGGCCGGAGGCGCCGAGCCGCCAAATGAGCGCGAGGGAAGCCTTGCGGGAATTCGTGCGCGCACCCAAGTGAGCTGGCGGGCTGATTCGCTCCTGCACATCCATTGGTGGTGCTACTTGAGGCGCTGGAGATCTTTCTTCGCGCCCTCGTGGTTGGGGTTGAGCTGAAGAGTCTTCTGGATCTCCTGGATGGCTTCCGGCTTGCGGTTCATTTTTTCGAGCACCAAAGCCAGCCGCCAGTGGGCATCGGCGTGCGTGGGTGAACTCGGCTCAGGCTCAATGGTCAGATATTTTCGGAAATACTTTTCGGCGCGGGGTAAGTCGCTGCCGTCCACGAGCAGGACATTGCCGGCGCTGTAGTACGGCGAGAAGTTGTCCGGAACGTTTTTCTCGGCCTGAGCCAGAATCGCATCCAGCTCTTGCCATCGTTTTTGCCGCGCAAAGACCACAGCCTGGCCGCCGTAACCGCCGGTGCGGTCGGGCTCGAGCTGGAGTGCTTCGCGCGCGTGCTGTTCCACCAGGTCGTACTTCTTTTGCCCGTCGGAAAAGTAAAAATTCACCAGCGTCATGCGGATGCTGTAGTTTTTCGGATCCGCCTCGACCGCTTGCAGGAAAACCGGCTCGGGCGAGTCAGTCTTTTTCTCATACTGGTTCATGCGGTTCTGTGCCATGAACCCGCGCGCCGGGTTGATGCTCTTGATTTCAGCCAGATACCTGCGCGCTTCGCTTTTTCTGCCGCCGATGATCCATGGGGCTTCCATGTGCCACTCCATCAAGCCCCAGAGGGAATTCAGGTGATTGGGGTCCAAAGCCAGAGTCGCTTCCATTTCTGCCTTGCAGCGGCGTCCAAGTGAAAGAGAACGTTCCTTGCCCGCGAGCCTGCAAACGCTTTCGCCCACCTGTCCACGGTATGCAGCGCTCTTGGGGTTTAGAGCGGCCGCGCGCTCCGCGAACACAATCGCGCCGTTAAAGTCACGGTACGCGTTACGCACTTGAGAGAGTAAAAAGAGCGACTGCACGTCGTTGGGGTTGGCCTGCACGCGGGGCTCGAGCAAAGCCTTCGCGCGCTTCCAGTGATTGCCTTCGACAAGGGCTTCGGGTGAAGGGTCGTTGATGGCGGCCTGCGCCAGCGCAAACCAAAGCGTGGCTGCAAACAGCATCAGTGTGGGGACGGCGCGAAGACGCATTATTCTTCCTTTCTTTCGAATGCTGACCATTATACGTAAGCTTGGACGCGCTCAACTGCCCCTCAGGTTTGCCGGCACCGCAAGAGTAATAGGCCAGAAAGAAACCGGCACAAAAACCGTGTTGCAGCGGACAATTCCCCATGATACCCTCGGCGAATAAAAAGCGAAGGAGAGTCGATGCTTCAATCCTTGGCAGTGCGAACATCAAGCGGGCTGGCAACCGGCGTGCGCAGCGCAATCGAGGAGCTAGCCGCGCGCGATCACACCGGCGAAGTCATTACCGCCATTCATCACATCCCGGCGCGCAAGGCGCAGTCCGTGGCGATTCCGGACTGGGTGCGGCCGGAGCTGGCCGCGGCGTACGCAGCAAAGGGCGTGACTGAACTTTACACGCACCAGGCTGCAGCGGCGGAGCGCGTGCGCGCGGGGCGTAACGTCGTGGTGGTGACACCGACCGCCTCGGGCAAGACGCTCTGTTACAACCTGCCCGTGTTGAACGCGGTGCTGGAAAACCCCGACACTCGCGCAATGTACCTCTTCCCCACCAAGGCGCTGGCGCAGGACCAACTCGCGGAGCTGCACGATTTGGGGCAGCGGTTGGAAAATTCGTTCGGTGTGTTCACCTACGACGGCGATACGCCCACCGACGCGCGGCGCGCCATCCGCGAAAAGGGTCACATCGTCTTGACCAACCCGGACATGCTGCACACCGGCATTCTGCCGCACCACACGCGATGGACGCGCATGTTCGAAAATCTGAAGTACATAGTGCTCGACGAGCTGCACACCTACCGCGGCGTTTTCGGAAGTCATCTTGCCAACGTGCTGCGGCGGCTGCGGCGCATCGCGCGGTTCTACGGCAGCAACCCGCAGTTCATCTGCTCGTCAGCGACGATTGCGAATCCGGGTGAGCTGGCCTCGCGGTTGATCGAAGCGGAGGTGGACGTGCTCGATGAAAACGGCGCGCCTGCCGCGGAAAAGTTCCTGGTCTTCTACAATCCGCCAGTGGTGAACCGCTTTCTCGGCATCCGGCGGAGCTGCATCAACGAAGCGTCGCGCGTGGCCCAGGAATTTCTGAAGCGCGGGCAGCAGACCATCGTTTTCGCCAACAGCCGTCTGCACACGGAAGTGATGCTCACCTATTTGCGCGAGGCCAATCGCGTGCCGCCGGGACAGCCGGAGGCCATCCGCGGCTACCGCGGCGGCTATTTGCCGGGCGAGCGGCGGGAAATCGAGCGCGGGCTGCGCGACGGGAAAATCCGCGGCGTGGTGTCCACCAACGCGCTGGAGTTGGGCATCGACATCGGCTCGCTGGACACGGCGGTGATGGCCGGATATCCGGGAACCATCGCGTCCACCTGGCAGCGCGCGGGCCGCGCGGGGCGCCGCTGCGGGAGTTCCTGCGCGGTATTGGTGGCGTCTTCCGCGCCGCTCGACCAGTTCATCGTGAAAAATCCGGATTATTTTTTTGGAAAGTCGCCGGAGCACGGCTACATCCAGCCGGACAACCTGGAAATCCTGGTCAACCATTTGAAGTGCGCCGCGTTCGAGCTGCCACTGAAGGAGGAGGAGAAATTCGGTGACGTGGATTTGCCGGAGCTGTGCGCGCGGCTCGAGGAGGCCGGCTTCCTGCATCGCAGCGGCGAGCACTGGCACTGGACGCAAGAGGCTTACCCTGCGGACACCATCAGCCTGCGCTCCGTGACCAGCGACAACTTCGTGATCATCGACATCACCGGCGAAGCGGAAGTCATCGGCGAGATTGACTTCACGAGCGCGCTGGAGTTTGTGCATCCGAAAGCGATTTATCTGCACGAAGGCCAGCAGTACCACGTGGAGCGGCTGGAATTTCAAGAGCGCAAGGCCTACGTGAAGCGCGTGGACGTGGACTACTACACAGATGCGGTGCGCTACACGCAGGTGCGCGTGATGGAGACCGCGGAACACGCCAGCGTGACTGGACCCGCGGAGCGCGCGCACGGCGACGTGCTAGTGCGCTCGCAGGTGGTGGGCTTCAAGAAAATCAAATTTTTCACCAACGAAAATGTCGGCGCGGGGCAGCTCGAGCTGCCGGAAAACGAAATGCACACCACGGCGTATTGGGTGACGCTCGAACGCGCGCTGGTGGAGTCGCTTCCCTTCTCGATTTCCGAGCGGCAGGCGGGCATGTTCGGGCTGCTGCACGCGCTGGAGTCCGTGGCTACGCTGCTGCTGATGTGCGACCGTCGCGACCTGGGCACGGCCATCGGCGAGCGGCCACCTTCGCCAAACGTTGGTACGGAATTCGAGGAGCCGCCTTCGTTCGAGGAGATTCACAATCTGCCGCAGAGACACATAGGACGCGGAGGAAGTACAGGGACGGATGAAATCAAAGAATTCTTCGAGCCCAACCTGTACCTCTACGACGCGTATCCGGGCGGCATTGGTTTCAGCGAGCCGCTGTTTCGCGTGCACGATCTGCTGGCGCGAAAGACGCGCGAACTGATTGCGGGTTGCGAGTGCGAAAAAGGGTGCCCGTCCTGCGTGGGCCCGGCCGGGGAAAAGCACGAGCATGCAAAAGAAGCAGCGCTGGCGATTTTGGATGGATTGTGCGGAGGTAAATGAGTACTTCACTGAATGATCGGTTCGGCCGAATCGCGGCGCTGCGGCCGGCGCGCCGCGCGACGCCAGAGGCAGCGGAACACACGCATTCGATCGCTGACCCGGACGCGTTGGCGCGGATTGTCGGCGGCGAGGTGCGGCGAAACGAATTCGGCGAGCACGTGGCTGTGAAGCGCTGGTACGCCGAGCCGGAAAGTTTCACGCCGCACGCCGCAGCGCTGCGGCTGCTTGCGCCGGAGTCGGCCGCCGCGCTGAGCGATCCGCAACAGTGGCTCTTCCTCGACACAGAAACAACGGGCCTGGCTGGCGGTACGGGGACGTATGCGTTTCTGGTGGGCGTAGCGTGGTGGGACGCCGGCGGGCTGCAAGTCGAACAGTTTTTCATGCGCGATTTCGGCGAGGAGCATTCCCTGCTGCTGGCGCTCGGCGAACGGCTGCGCGAGCGGCCCGTGCTGGTGACGTTTAACGGCAAGACGTTCGACTGGCCGCTACTCGAAACGCGCTACCGCATGACGCGCGCCATTCAGGCGGAAACGTTGCGCGCACATCTCGACCTGCTGCATCCGGCGCGGCAATTGTGGCGCATGCGGCTGCAATCGGTGCGGCTGACCGAGCTCGAAAAACACATTCTCGGCTGGGACCGCGGCCCAGACCTGTGCGGCGCGATGATTCCGCAGCTCTATTTTGATTATTTGCGCGGCGGCGCGGCACAGCCGCTCGCGGACGTGTTCCGGCACAATCAGCAGGACTTGCGCGGGCTCGCCGCACTTTCGGGAAAAATGTTGTCGCTGCTCGCGGAGCCGGAAACAGCGGACTGTGAGGCCCTGGATCTCTTTGGATTATCGCGACTGCTGCGCCGGCGCGGAGAGATGGCACGCTCGCGGCAACTGTACGAGCGTTCTCTTGCCTCGGGGCTTCCGGGCGAGTTGGATCGCGCCGCGCGGCGGGAATTGGCGCGGTTGGCCAAGCGCGAGCGAGATTTCAGCCGGGCGACGGAATTGTGGAATGAGCTCGTAGGGGCGGACAATGACAACGCCGATGCCGGGCTGGAGGCGTACGAACAACTGGCAATGTATTATGAGCATCAGGCGCGCGAGCCGGAACGCGCCGCGGCGCTGACCCGCGAAGCACTCGCCGCGCTGGGGGAAGCGTTGCAAGCAGGCAGTTTAACGCCGGCGGCCCACCGCAAGCTGCGCTCGCGCTTGGAGCACAGGCTGGAGCGGCTGGCGCGGCGGGCGGGCCAAATTGACCGGGCGCTGTTTGCAGCGGCTGCATCGCCGGCGCCGGTCGCTGAATCCAATCGACTGCGCAAACGGGTCCGGCGGCAAGCCGCATCGAAGAGTTGAATTTGCCCGCAAAGTCCGGATAGCCTCTTTGCGACCCGTGCCGTAGCCTACCGGGGAGGAGACAATCGATGGCTGCGATCAATCAAGACATCCTTCGCGCGCAACTCGAGACGCGCAAGCAGCGGCTGGACGCGGCTATGGCCCGCGCCGGGCACAACGGCGAATTCGAGCGGCTGATGCACGAAGTCGATCACGCACTCGAACGCATCGAGCAGGGCACCTTCGGCATTTGCGAGAGCTGCCACGAGCACGTCGGGGATGAATGGCTGCGAGCAAATCCGCTGGCGCGCTATTGCATCGAGCACTTAAACGTGGAACAGCAGCGCGAACTGCAAGCCGACTTGGACATGGCCTCGCACATCCAGCGGAAACTGCTGCCGAAACAGGACGTGAAACTGGATGGCTGGGAATTGCATTACCACTACGCGCCGGTGGGTTCGGTGAGCGGCGACTACTGCGACGTCATCCCCGCATCGAACGGCGCCGGCGAAAACTATTTCCTGCTGGGAGACGTGTCCGGCCACGGCGTGGCCTCGTCCATGCTCATGACGCAGTTGCACGCCACGTTTCGCAGCCTGGTGAGCTTGAGCCTGCCGGTCAACAAACTGGTGGAAATGGTCAACCGCATCTTCTGCGAAAGCGTGCCGACCGGACACTACGCCACGCTGGTGTGCGGCCGGGCGAGCCGTTCGGGCGATGTGGAGCTCAGCAATGCCGGGCACTTGCCGGTGCTGGCCGTGCAAGGCGGCAAAGTTGCGCGGCTGGGCGCGACCAGCGTTCCGTTGGGAATGTTCTGCGCCGGGAGTTTTCCCGTGCAAAAAGTCCAGTTGAGTGCCGGGGATTCGCTAGTCCTCTATACCGACGGCCTCTCCGAGGCGCGCAACACGAGTGATACCGAATACGGCGTCGGGCGGCTGACGAATCTGGTCGGGCAGCAGAATGGACTTTCGCCCCAGGCGCTGGTGCAGGCGTGTCTGGATGACCTTCGGAAATTTTCAAGTGACGTGCCGCGGAAAGATGATTTGACGGTGATGGTATTGCGGCGAATGCAGTAAAGCTGCGCCTGCCGTCGGCCCGGAAACTACTCGCGGCGCCAGAGGCGGATGGAATTGTCGCCGGCGGCGGAGGCCAGCCAGCGGCCGTCGCGCGAGGCGACCACCGCGGCGATGCCGAAGACGTGGCCGGTGAGCGTCTTCAGTTCCCTTCCCGAGGAAACTTCCCACAGCTTGATGGTCTTGTCGCCGCTGCCAGAGGCCAGCACGCGCCCGTCCGCGCTGAAGGCCACGCCGTCCACACCGGCGGCGTGACCGGAAAGCGTACGAAGCTCGCGGCGCGACGCCACGTCCCACACTTTAGCTGACTTGTCTTCGCTTCCTGACGCCAGCATGCGGCTATCCGGGCTGAACGCGACGCTGGTGACTGCATCAGTGTGTCCCAAGAGCGTTGCAATTTCCTGCCCGGACGAAACCTGCCACAACTTTATTTTTTGATCGCGGCCCCCTGTGGCCAGCAGCCGCCCGTCAGGACTGAAGGCCAGCGCGTGAACTGGCCCGGCGTGCGCGTCCATGCTCTGCACGCCGCGCCCGGAAGGCATCTCAAACAATTTCACCCGGCCATCCTGCATGGCTGCGGCCAGCAAGCGGCCGTCCGGACTGAACGCCACCGCGAGGAAACCCGACGACTCCTTCGGCAGCGACGCCGCTTCGCGGCCGCCGCTCGCGTCCCAGAGCTTCACCGTGCGGTCGAGGCTGGCTGACGCGACGAGTGCGCCATCGGGACTCACGGCCACTGCGGTGACGGCCGCCGCGTGGCCCTTCAGCACGTACAGCGCCTGCCCGCCGCCAGCATCCCAGAGGCGCACGGTTTTGTCCGCGCTGCCGGAAGCGAGCAGATGGCCGTCTGCACTGAAGGCGATAGAAGAAACTGCGCCGGTATGTCCGGCCAGCGTGCGCGAGAAGGAATAGTCCGGCAGCGGACGCACTGGCGCCGGCGGCGGCGCGACCGGCGCGGACACAGGAATCGTTGTGGCCGGCGGTGGAGAAGTGGTCTTGGCCGGTTCGCTGGCCGGCGCGGATTCGCGAGGCGCATTCGGTTCCGGGCGAGCAGGCGTTTCGGACCCACCTGACGCAGGCTGTGAGGCCGGCGGGGGCGTAGATTGCAAAGGCGCAGCAGGTTGCTGAACGACCTGCGCTGCGGGTGCTGGTGCCTGGTCCAGCGCTGACTTTGCACCCGTGAAATTCTTCACCGCAAAAAAACCGCCGACGACGATCACCAGAAAAACTCCGCCGAGAATCAAACCCGTGTTGAGAGTTGCGCCGGGCTTCGCGGATGGCGCGTAGGCAGCGGGCTGCGGCGCAGGAGCGATTTCCGGGCCGATAGGCACATCTGCCCTTGCAAGCTGCGCAGCGGGAGCGGACGCGGCTGGCGGAGCTGGCACGGGAGTGGCGGCGGCAGCGGGAGGTGTGCCGTCGGCCATGGGCATGGAAGACGGCGTGGGAATGGCCACCGCAGCGGTGGGGCGCTCCTCGAGCTTCCCGGAAAGCGCCGCTTCCAGTTCGTCCACGGATTGGAAGCGGTCGTCGGGATTTTTTTCGAGGCAGCGGACGATGGCCAGCTCGATGTGCAGCGGCAGCGTGGGCTCATGCTGGCGCGGCGGCACTGGTATTTCCTTCAATTGCTTGAAGACAATTTCCACGGCTGTCTTGCCGCGGAAAGCGGGTGTGCCGGTGAAAATTTCGTAAAGGATGAGGCCGAGAGAATAGATGTCCGAGCGGCCATCCACTGGCTTGCCCTGCACCTGCTCGGGAGCCATGTACGCGGGCGTGCCGATTACCACTCCGGCGGCGGTGGAGGAGAGGCCCATATTTGAGCGCGCGATTCCGAAGTCCATCAGCTTGACGTTGCCCACCTGATCGATCATCACGTTTTCGGGCTTGAGGTCGCGGTGGACGATGCCCTGCGAGTGAGCTTCGCGGAGCCCGGAGCAAATCTGCTGCGCAATCTGCACGCCTTTCTTGGGGGCCATGCTGCCAAAGCGCGCGAGGATCTGCCGCAGGCTTTCGCCTTCCACCAGCTCCATGGAGATGTAAGCGGTATCGTCGCTGCGGCTGAACTCGTGAATGCGGCAGACGTTTTTGTGGGTGATGCGGCGCGCCACGCGCAACTCGTGCTTGAAGCGGGCCATGCCCTCGGCGTCGGCTGCAATTTCCTTGCGGAGAACTTTCAGCGCGACGAGGTCCCCGGTCTCGCGGTCTTTCGCCTTGTAGACCACGCCCATGCCGCCATTGCCCAGTTCACCGAGAAGTTCATAGCGGGCCGAAAGCGAGACAGCCGGCATCGGCGTTGTCGTCGAAGAGGGCCCTTCGCCTGCGGCTGTTTTCTGCACAGCGACAGGCGGTGTGGGCTGTATGAGATCCTCTACGTTCAACCCGGGCGCACTCAAATCACCGCGCTTGAGCGCAACCGTGGTGTGATGGCGCAGATCGACGTAGGTTTGTGTCTCCGTCCAAACCACCTCAAAGACTTCTTCCTTGCCGCCGCCCTTCTTCAGTTCGATTTCGCCGAGCGGATTGCAGCGGAACGAAAAACCGGGCGGGAGGGCGTTGCGCACGCTGCGTGAAATGAGGATCTGCGCCGGGCCGCAGCCCTTGATGACGCGGGCGGCGTTATTGACGCCTTCACCGTAAAGGTCGCTATCTTTGCGAAAGCACTTTCCGAGGTGGATGCCCACGCGAAGCTGCAGGCGGCTCTGCTCGGGCAGCGTGGCATTGAGTTGGAGCAGCCGGCGCTGGATTTCCACGCCGGCGCGCACGGCCTGCTGTGCCTCGGAAAATTCCGCCATCACCGCGTCGCCGATGGTCTTGACGGGCCGGCCGCCTTGTTCCACGACGGCTTCGGAGGCCAGGTCGGCATAGCGCGTCACCATGGCCAGTCCGGCTATGTCTCCGTGCCGCTCAAAGTAGGAGGTGGAGCCGACCACGTCCGTAAACAGCACGGAAACTTCCGCCAACATCCGGCCGAGCTCCTGCTCGACTTCGGCACGAGCCTTCAGGAGCTGGTCAATGCGGCTTTGATTCGTGGTCATGCGCTTTTTGCCGCGTGGATTATAGCGCAGGCGGGAAGCGCGTGCGCCGCGATGCGGAGGAAATTGGAGAATAATTACGGCGCGGCGTGCGTTGCGTAAGCGCGCGGCACGGGCAGCGGCGGAACGCCGGCAATTTTTTCACCGGGTTTGCCGGAGGCGGCGGGGCGCTGCGCGTCGGGCCAGCGGAGCGCGCGGGTGATGCGGTCGAACATCGCGCGGGTGGCTCCTTCAGCGGTGAAGCATTCTTCATGGTGGCAGTAGAAGAAGACGCCACCTTGCGCGGTTTCGAACGAAAAAAAGTTGGGTCGGCGGAAAAGACTCGCGCGCGTGGCGTATTTCAGCTCGAGGGCTTCGCTGTACGCGCCGAAAAAGCGCGCCGCATCGGGGTCGGCGGCCAGGCGCAAGCGGAAGAGGAGCAGGACGCGCTTCATCTTCTGCTGTTCAAACACGGCGTAAGAGTCGCCTGCCCATTCCGGGGAAAAGCGCTGGGCGCGCTCTTCGCCGAGAAACTGTTTGAGAAGCGCGTGCACGCCGAATTCGCCAAGCGTGTTCTCGTCCAGTTTTTTCCATTCGCCAGGCACTGCTTTGACGGCGGCCGCCAACCACACCGGCGCAACATTTTCTCCGGCGAGGTAAAGATCCGGATGAAGGATCTGGTGGGTGGAAGCGGGCGGTTTCGAGAAGATCTCGTAGAACTTCTCCCAACTGCCGCCGGCCTTGAGAATACGCTGGGAAAAGGCCGTGCCCGCCAGGTACGGAAACAGCAGCGAGTCGCGGATGTAGGCGGGTGACTTGGCCAGTTGTGAATTCTTGTCCACCTCGCCGACCATCTGCGCGCGAATGAACTGCTCGATGTCGGGCAAATCTCTCACGCTCAGATTTTGCGCGCGCAGCATGTACTCCAGCATGCCCACGATGGCGGCACCTTCCAGCACGGAGTGGCGGGCCATTTCGGCGTCGTCGTTGGGCCGCGCGGCTTCGGACCACGGCTCGATATCGAAATGCTGATCCTGCAGGGCATGGACGAGCTCGTGGGACATCACCATGCGCTGCTCGCGCAGGGGAATCCAGTCCGCGATGTAGAACTCCTTGCTCTTCGGGTCGTAGAGGCCGGCCACCTGTTCGGTCAGGAGGTCCACGACGAATTGTTGCAGCTCGAAGCCGCGGGGGATGAGTCCAAACGTTTCCAGCGCCAGCTGGTCCGCGTGCCACTTGGCGGCATCGCGTTCCTCATGCACTTCGCGCAAGACGAACTCACGAATCTCTTCACGCGTGCGCACTGTTTTCTTCAGTGGCGATTTCACCGGCAAGGAAATGATTTTGCTCACGTCAGCGAGAACTTCGTCCGCGGCTTTGAGGAATTCGGGGTTGGCGGAAGTCGTGGGCAGCGCAGGGGAAGATTGCTGGGAAAAGGCAGCCGGCAAGAGCAGAAGAATTGCCGCAAAAGTAAAGGCGAGACGGTTCATCGATTTGTCAGCTCCCAAAACAATTCCACCTTTGTTGGTGCCCAGAGAGATTCTTCGCTTTGCTCAGAATGACGAGGATAACAGGATTTGAGATGGCATCAGGGGCCGGCGGGTTTTCTACCGCGGGCAAACCAGACCAGCCCGGCCATGCGGCGCTCGAGCTCGATGGAGGCGAGTCCAGCAGCGGCGAACAGGGTGCGCAGCTCGTGCGCTTCAAAGCGCAAGCATCGCTCGGAGGCGATGGCCCAGGTGAGCAGCTTGCGCGTGTCCTGCGGGCCGAGACGGCGGCGCTCGCAATAATCGCGTACAGCGCGGCGGTTCATCGAAGCATGCGGGTCGAGCGTAGCCACGATGCCTCCGGGCCGCGTAACTCGGATCATCTCGCGCAATACCGCCGCAGGTTTTGCGACAAAATAGACGACTGTAGTGGCGGTAACCAAGTCAAAAGAGTTATCGGGAAACGGCAGGCGTTCTGCGGGCGCTCGATGAAATTGGATGGAGTGGACGGCACCTGCAGTTTGTGGAGAGGGCCAGCGGCGGGCAAAGCGAAGCAGCCACCGGCCGCGGTCCACGCCGGTGACGCAGCAGCCGCGCTGCGCGAACAGGCGCGCGAGATGGCCGGGGCCGCAGCCGACATCCAGTACACGAGCCCCGGCAGCCGGTGAAAGCCACTCGGCGAATTCGGCGCGCAGCTCAGCTTCGGGGCCGCTGGCGAGTTTCTCCGTGTAGTAGCCCGCGCCAATCTCGAAGAGGATCCAGCGAAACCAGTCACGGGGCGAGTTCCAAAGCGGAGACACCGGGTGCCGCGCTCAGGCGGACGGCCCCGGCGGGGCGGGCAGGAAATTCATCAGCAGGTTCATCAAGTCAGAGCGGGTGAGAATCCCGACCAGGCGCTCCCCCTCGACGACGGGCAAGCATCCCACTTTGCGATCCAGCATGAGCAAGACGGCATCGCGAATGGAGGAATCCGGGGTGACCGTGACGGGATTGCGAAACATCACGCGTTCGATGGGCGTGTTCTCGAAGGTGGCGTTGTATTCCTCTTGAGTAATAGGACTGAGAAGCGAGGGCGCACAGCGCTGGACGTCGCGCTCGGTAATGATGCCTACGAGGCGCTCGGCGTCCAAGATGGGGAGATGGCGGAGCGAGCTGCGGCGCATGGTGATGGCAGCGTCCAGCAGCGACGACGCCAGCGGGATCGTGGTCAGGCTGGTATTCATGATGTCGCGCACGCGCTGAGGATTGCTCATCGAGCCTCCGGCCGACCAGCCACACTCGCAAGGAAGTCGCGGCTATGTTTTCACAGTGCGCGCGAACAAGTCAATGCATAGCATGGTCGGATGCGCAGCAGAACGCAAAGCGCCGCCGCTATGGCTGGGTGGAAGGCGGGGGCTTGGGTGCGTCGGATTCCTGGCGCTCGGAGCGGCGCCACGAGAAGCCGTCCCATTGATAGCGTTCCTGCATCATGCGGCGGCACAGGCGAGGGTTCTGTTCGTCGTTCTGCGAGCAATAAGACAGGTGGAAGCCGTCAGGGCGCACTTCGTAGGAGGAGCGCTCCAGAATGTCGGTGGTCCAAACGGCAGTGAAGCGGCCTTCGGCAAAGCGCCAGGCGGCAAATGTGCCGGTGCGGAGTTCGTCGGTGCGGCCATTCACCGTAACGAATACGATGTCGGAGGCGGTCATGGGCACCAATTCGACATATTCGTCGAAATAATCGGGAAATTCCCAGCGGTCAATGCGCGCGGCAAATCGGTAGCCCTGCGGGGACGGCGGAAAATAACGGATAGCGGATGGGCCGCTCAAAGAAAAATTGACGACGAGCGCGTAAAACACTTCGCCATTCGCTTTGGCACCCAACCGGACCAGCTCGTAGCTCTCGCCGATGGCGCCGGGCCGCGCGAGGGTGGCGGCAAAGCGTTGATTGATGACGGCGAGGTCCCGGGGGCCAGTGTGGTTCAGCTGCTCCGCGACGAGTTCATCGAGCAGCTTGAGAGTTTTCTCCTGCAACTCTTCGGACTCGTCCACGCCGGCGCGGCGAAGCTCCACCACCTGGGCTGCCAGCTTTTTGAACTCAGCCGGGCGCGGGTCTTCCTGCGCAGCGGAAGGCTGTTGCGCGCGGGCGAGCGATGCAGCCAGCAGCGCGAGAAAGATGAACCGTGCCGTACGGCGATGCGCGTTGCCCCTCATTCGCGGTCCACGTCGGCCCAGCCGCCGCTGACGTCGATGGCCTGCCCAGTAACGCCGGAGGCGGCATCGGAGGCGAGGAAGAGCGTCATGGCGGCGACTTCATCCGGGGCGAGGATGCGCTTCAGCATGGTGACGGAAACGTATTTGTCGCGGATTTTTTCGACCGTCACTCCCATGGCCGCCGCGCGCGCACGGAAGACGCTTTCGAGCAGGTCCGTCTGAATGGGGCCGGGGCAGATGCAGTTGACGCGTATGCCTAAGCGGCCGACTTCTTCTGCTAGGCTCCGCGAAAGGCCGATCAGGCCCCATTTGGAACTGGCGTAGGAGGTGCGCTGGGGATAGGCGATTTTCCCGGCCATTGAGCCGATATTGATGATGCATCCCGCCGCGGCGGGAGATGTCGCACTGCGCGCCCGGGCCAACATGCCCTTCAAGACTTCGCGGCAGCACAGGAATGCGCCGGTAAGATTGACAGCCAGGACGCGCTCCCATTCGGCAAGGGATACCCCCGCAAGCGGCCCGGTGGGGCCGCCGATGCCGGCATTGTTGACCAGCACACGGACGGGGCCGAGCGACTCTTCGGCCTGCTCCACCATGCGCGTGACGTCCGCTTCCCGGCAGACATCGGCCACTACGGGCAGCGCGCGACTGCCCCGCGCGGTGACTTCCTTGGCGGCGGCCTGCGAGCCTTCGGCGGTGGTGCTGACCACGGCCACCGCAGCGCCTTCCTCGGCAAACGCCAGTGCGATGGAACGCCCAATACCCCGGCTCGCGCCGGTGACTACGATCACTTGTCCTTCGAAGCGGCGCTTGGAATTCATCGGTGGGCAACTGTAGTACAGAGCGGAACGCGTGTAAAGAATGGCCGCGCGCGATGGGAGGCGCTGGGCCATGCAAGCCTAGGTTCACGCCTGCCGAGGATTTTGGAGGCGTGCACAACCGGCGACAGCGCGCAAAGTACGCCGAGAGAAAGAGTGGAAACAAGGCAGTATAATCACCTGGTTAAGGAGAGCAATGAGCCCTGAGCGAATTCTGGTGGTGGACGACGAAGACGCGATCCGCGAGGTGGTTGCCACGCTGCTCGAGGCCAAAGGCTATGAGTGCGTCTTGGCAGCCAACGGGCAGGAAGCGCTGGGGCAACTGCACGCCCATCCGCCCGACTTGGTGTTAAGCGATGTGGTGATGCCGGAAATGGACGGGATGGAGCTGCTGGGGAGAATTCGAGGCAGGGACGAATCCGTGCCCGTGGTGATGGTGACGGCGATGCATGATATTTCCATCGCCCTGGAAGCCATTCGCCGCGGCGCGTACGACTACATCTTGAAGCCGTTCGAGCGCGATCAACTCTACCACGCCGTGCATCGCGCCCTGGAGCACCGCCGGCTGCGCCAGGAAAACCACCGTTACCAGCAGGAACTCGAGCAGCGCGTCACCGAGCGCACCGCGCAGCTCAGCAAAGCCCTCGAAGAATTGGAGCAATCCTACGACTACACGCTGGAAGCGCTGGGGGGCGCTCTGGACTTGAAGGATGCAGAAACGGAAGGCCACTGCCAGCGCGTAACCGCGTACACCATTTGCATCGCGCGCGCCATGGGCGTCAGCGGGCCGGACCTGCACCACATCGCGCGCGGAGCGTTTCTCCATGACATCGGCAAGATGGCCGTGCCCGACAGCATCCTGCGCAAGCCGGGGCCGCTGACTCCGGACGAGTGGGCGGTCATCAAGCGGCACAGCGAAATCGGCTATGCCGTGCTCAAGAGGATTCCGTTTCTCAAGGAAGCGGCGGAAATCGTGTTGGCCCACCAGGAGCGCTACGACGGTTCGGGCTACCCGCACGGCCTGAAGGGCGATCAGATCCCCCTGGGCGCGCGGATTTTCGCGATTGCCGATACCCTCGACGCCATGATTTCCGACCGGCCTTACCGGCGGGCGCTTTCGCTCGCCGAAGCGCACGAGGAGATCGGCAAATTTGCCGGGACGCAGTTCGACCCCAAAGCCGTGGAAGTCTTCCGCAAGCTGCCGGACCGCGTGTGGCAGGAATTGCGGGAAAATATCGGCGAGCCTTTTCGATTGTCGCAATTGAAGGATTTGTGAAGCCGGGGTATTGAATAGGAGATTCGGAATTCTTCAGGGCTGAAAGTCTTTCTCCTCGCTGGCACGTCTGCTGAAAAACCAACGTGACAATAAAATTGGGGGAGGCGCGTAGCGCCTCCCCCATGTGTTTCGCGGCTCTGGCTCACCCCAACTGCCGGGATGAGTCAGGAACCGGATGGCTTAGAAGCGGACGCGGAGAACCATCTGGATAATGCGTCCCCCGTTGTCGTCCGTCGAGTTCACGTCCCGGAACGAGTTGGTGATCTGGCCGAATGTGGAGGCAGCCGATATAGCCGACGCCACACTCGTTTCGCTCCCTGGGAAGATGAAGTTGATGTTGTTAAACGCATTCAAGAACTCCGCGCGGTATTCAATTTCATACCGCTCGTAGATCTTGATCTTCTTCACCACGTTGACGTCCATCCGGTAGAAGCTCGGCCCGTACAGGTACACCCTCTGGCAGAGCTTTCCCGGCGTGTCGCACGGCTTAATGAACGCGGTATTCGCCAGTCCTGTGGACCCAATCAGCGCTGCCGGGAAATAGAAGACCTGTCCATTCGGCAGCTTGCGAATGGAAAGCGAGCTTTGGATCTGCTTGGGTGTAATCCCCGTCAAGATGACGCCCGGATCGGCGGCGTTAACGGTGAGGTTGTTTCCACCGCTGGAGAGCCGGAAGACGCGGCCTGAGCGCCAGCGGTTAATGCCGCTGACTTCCCAGCCTTCGATAATTCGATTCACCCATCCGTGGCTCGAGTTCCACTTGCGACCCGGGCCAAACGGGAAGGAGTAAATGAAGTTGATCTTGAAGTCGTTCCGCACGTCCCACGGAGACGCCCCCTTGTCGAAGCCGGGGTTCCGCAGAGTCGTAAAACCCGAGAAGCTGTCCGAGGCGTTACCGTAGTAGTTGGTCAGCGCCTTCGAAAAGGTGTAGTTGCCCGAGAACTGAAGCCCCTTGGAATAGCGCTTGCGGACCTCCACCGTCAGGCCGTTATAGGTGGAGTGGGAGTTGTTGGATGTGCGGAAAGAGCCGTTGGAATGCGGGTTGACTACCCAGAAGTTTACTGGATAAGCGGTTGCTCCCGCAGGCGTGGTGGCAACGCCGCTGCAGGGATTGGACACAGAGGCGCCCTGCCATGGCGCACCGCCTAAGCCAACCAGGTTGCACCGGAAAGTCGTGTTGAATGCAACGTCGTTGGCAAACGCTCCGGCCGCTCCGTTAGTTAGGTATCGGCCAAACGTCGTGGGGCTGCTGGCAAGACCCGCCGAGAAGTTGCTGTTCGCCTGCGAACCCGCTGCCAACCCGGTGAACGCCTGGGTCAAAATCGGCACGGGCACAGTGCCCAAGCCGGGCAGAAGGTTAGCGAAGCTGGCAAACGACGTTGAGGTGCTTCCTGCGGCGGTCCGGCAGGCCACCTGGTTGGCCCGGCAGATGGTCAGGTTGTTCTTTGCGAGAGCGAATTCCGCCAGGAACCCGTTTTCAAAGATATTCACCTCGTTGAGGCTGTTCTGCCTCCAAAGCCCCGAACCGTGGTTGCCGATGTAGCGGACCTCCACGACGATGCTCGGAGAGAGTTCCCGCTGAATCCCGAAGGACCAGTTGTGGACCAGGGGGACCCGCAGGTTGGGTTCGAATGCATTCACGCCCTGGCTGGACATCGCCGTGATCTGGAATGGCGCCGTCGGAAAAGCCAGCGGGCTGAGGTTGAGCGCTCGCATGTCGCCAGCCAAAATACCCGACAGCGTCAGGCAACCGGCCGTAAAGGATCCAAGCGTCGTGAAGGGCGGCCCGATGCCCGCGCAGTTGGCGCCGGCGGCAGAAGGCGGAGCCACGCCGGTCACTTGGATCGTCGCATTCGCGCCCGGGTTGGACTGCGCGATACTCGAGAAGTTGCTGGTGCCTTCGCGCGTGTAGGTGGTCGAATAAGCCCCGCGGAACACCGTCTTGCCGGACTCGCCAAAGACCGACTTCAGGAGTTTATTGGAGAAGCTCGGCGTCCAGGCCAGGCCGATGTTGGGCGCAAAGTTGTTCATGTCGGTGTTGTACCATCTGTTGGTCCCATTCAGCTCGAACACCGGAATCGAGCCGGTGAGGGTCCCGGGTTTGAACAGGTTGTTCAGGCCGGAAACGCCAAAAACGCCGGCCGCGCCCTTTTGGACGCGGAAGGTGATGTTCTTAGGGTCTGTGGGTGCAAATTGCAATTCGTAGCGCAGCCCCACGTTGAGGGTGAGCCGCGGAAGGATGCGCCACGAGTCATTGCCATAGAAGCCGAACTCATGCTGGTTGATGCGTTGCAGAATAGACTTCCCGGCCGCGTACTTCCGGGTGTCTTCCTGAACAGAGACTGTCCCGGTGTAGCTGGTGATGCGACCTACCAGGGAGGCATACAGGTTGCGGGCGTTCCCCGCGTCACTGCTCGAACCAGGGTTCACAATCGCTGCGGCAATCAGCGAGTTCGCGGGGTCCGCAGTAGCTATGCCCATCGTCGCCGTGTTCACCAGACGGTTGGCAAAGTACCCTACGAGGCGAACACGCGTCCAGGTGCCACCGAGCGAAATATTGTGCTTCCCCCTGGACCAACTGAACGTATCGATCAATTGGAATATCCCGCCGTTGCGGCCTTGCGCATTGTAACCGAGGATCGGGCCAGTGATCGATCCCGGGAAGTTTCTCGCAAGATGGACCGTTCCCAGGTTGTTGTTGATGTTCGGGTAGAGACTGATGTCCAGGTCCGGGAAAAAGATAACCGGCGAGCTGGTCAGCCCGGCGCGGACCTCGTTACTCTTGGTGGCTCCGATATTCCAGCGCACCGCCGTAACCCATTCGTTGCGGTTGGAAATCTGGCTGCCCTGGTTTGTGCTGAACGGGGCCACCGGAAAGCTCCGGTCAAGGCCATTCAGGGTGTCCGGCTGCGAAATGAAATAGTTGTAGTGGTAAATGCCGGTCCACTGAATGTTCTTGGTGATGTTGTAGTCGAGCCGAACGTCGGGGAATCGCCGGCGGGCGGCCACAGTGTTGTTGAACGTAATGTCATCCAGCCAGGCGCTGTTCAACACATTAGGACTGACCCCTGTAGCGGTGCGCGCGGTCTCCACTGCGTTGAGGATGGACATAGCGGCCGCGTCCGTTACGCTCTGGAGACCGGGAATGGTCGCCGCATAAGCCAGTAGGTTGGCTGTGCAGATGGGTCCGCCGTTCGTGGTGTTCCGCGGGCTATTGGCAACGCACGTCAGCCAAGCCGGCAGTACAGCCGGAATAGCGGAAGGAATGTAGTTGAACCTTCCGGCCAGTGAATCCTGGCTGAAGATTGTGCGCGTACGACTCACCGAGGAAGGGTTGCTGTAGAGGTCCACGGAAACGAAGAAAAACGCCCTATCCTTCCAGATGGGGCCGCCCACTTGACCGCCGTACTGATTCAGGCGCTGGCGCTGCCGGGGAGTTTCCTTGACCCCCGGCGCTTTTTGGTTATTGAAGAAGTAGTTGGAATTGAAGAAGTCGTTGCGGTGATACCACCAGCCGGCGCCGTGGTACACATTGCCGCCGCGCTTGGTTTCGAAGCGGATCTGCACGCCGCCTTCGCCGGACTGCTCGGAACCCTGGCCGGCCGTGCTGATGCTGAACTCCTCAATCGAGTCGGTGCGGGCGTTGACGATGGTGAAGAAGCCGTCGCTCGACTTCAGCACGTTGTCCTGGGCGTTAATGCCGTCCAGAGTGATGTTGATGGCGCCTTTAGGCAGGCCCATGAAGGAGGTATCGCGGCTCCGGCCGATGGTGCTGGCCCCCGGCATCAGGATCGCCAGGTCAAGAGTGTTGCGGGAGGTCAAGGGGAGCTGGGTGATCTGCTTGCCGGTGATGGAGGTACCCACGGTGGTGGACACGGTTTCCAGAACTTCCGCTCCAGCCTCGACAACCACCGTGGATTCCAGCGCGCCCACCTCAAGTTTGGCATCCAAGTCATAAATCTGACCGACGGTGATCTTGACATCCCTGTACTCGGCGCCCTTGAAGCCCTGCAAACTGACGGTGACGGTGTAGACACCCGGCCGCAAGCTGGCGGCCGAGAAGTGGCCATCCGCGCTGGACTTGGTTTCGAACACGGTGCCGGTGGCAGTGTCTTTGATTTTGACAGTGGCGCCGGCAATGACTGCGCCGGTCTGGTCGGTCACTGTACCGACGAGCTGGCCCGACGAGGAGACTTGGGCCATCATCTCGGTAGCGCCAATCAGGCACAACGCCGCTAGCACAACGAAGCAGAGAAAACGCTTTGCCATCGTTCCTCCTAGACGTAATTCTCAAGTGCTGCGGTTCCATGTTGAACAGACGGGCCCGTCAGACCCAGGCGGAGCTGGAAAGAAAAACTGCTAAAGTCTGAGGCGGATTCGGATTCAGCGCGGAAGGAGCACTTGAGCCACACAGAATTTTTGGAGCGAAACTCTTTCGACATCCTGCGGAAAGGTGTGGACACACCTGCGGAGAGCCCCCAGAAACCACCCAAGCGAACAGGGATTCGTGTCCTAAACCCAGATTCGTCCAAAGAAACGCCCCCACAGGGTACAACTGTCGGTAGTTTTGCTGCACGGAAAGTGCCAGTCTTCGGGGGAAATGTCAAGAGCCTAAAGTGCTTATTTTCAGGCAGTCGTGAGGCGGACTGGAATGATGCTAAAATCGCTGAGTTCCAAAATTTGGAGAATACTGCTGGAAATAGTAGGGAAGCTCTCTGAGCTGTGGAAAACGCACAATTCTCGCGCCAGCTTGCCATTCCTATTGGCGCGTTGTAATATCCGCAAGAGGAAGATTCTATGGCATTGGTCGCGATCAAAACAGCGTCTACAACCGGCTACTGCGATTGCATCTGTGGCTGCTACGAATTGGCCAGCCTGCGTGATGAAGAGACTGGAAAGGGCTATTGCCCACGCTGTGGCAAAGAGCATCTGGAACTGAACCAGGGGATTGGAATGCCCATGCCGGCGCCGTCGAAGCGGGAGTCCAGCCACGGAAAGCCCGCCGCCAACCCACACGTACCAGAACCCGCCGACCCTCCCGGAAGATTACGGTAGCACCCAGCTCCGTACCAGGCAGTATTCCGGCACTACGACGCAAGCTTTTTCAAGCAGCGGACGATGCGCTGCACTTCCCTCTCCGTCAGCCGCGGGTGAATCTCCATCAACACCAGATGCTCGGCCAGCCATCCAAGCGCGGGGTTCGTCCCTCCAGCCTCCGCATCCTGATAGGCGGGCCAGCAAAGCCGCAGCGTCACGCCGGCCCGCGCGCCTCGCTCGCGCCACGCGAAGGCCTCCCCTGCCTCGCTCCTGACGAGCAGAAAAGAGCAGGAGTCCTGAAAGCTGGGTTCCGGCCGAAATAACAGGCGCCTTGCGGGGCCCAGCGAATCGCAGATCTTTTCGACAATTCGCCGGCGTTCCGCCGTATGGGCGGGAAGCTCCGCAAGCAGCCGGCGCGCGCGGCGCGCGGCGAAGCCGGGCAGTAGCGTGTCGTATCGGCCGGAGTCGTAGAAACCTCGCGCGCGAAGACCGAGCAGACTCTCCAGTGTGCGGCCGGCGAATTCGGCGGCCCGGCTCCGCGCGGGGCGGTTGGCCGCAAAATCCACGCGGCGAAGCAATCCGTAGCTTAAGGCCAACCTCGGCGCGGCATGAAAGGTTGCGTCACGCAGGGCGCGGGCGCGCGCCATCCGCTCGGTCGAGCGTGTTGCCAGCAGGCCGCCGCCATAACACCAGTCGGATTTTGTGAAGGAGAAAAGAGCCATGTCACCGTGCGCAGCCGCGCCCGGTGCACCAAGGACCAGAGCGCAATCCTCGATGAACGGGACGCGGCGCTCGCGGCAAATTTCGGCTAGCGACTCGATGGATGGCAGCGGGCGGCCGAAGTAGTGCACCGCGACCGCAGCGCGAGTAGCCGTCGTGAAGGCAGCGCGAAATACTTCTGGCGCGACGCCTAAGTCTTTTCCAACTGGATAGAAAATGGGCGTGCCGCCCGCACGACGCACCGCTTCGGGCACTTGGGCGCATACAAAGTCCGGCAGGAGGACGTCGCCGCCGCGCAAGTCCACTGCATCCAAAGCCAATCGCAAGGCGGCGCGGCCGTATCCCGCGGCAACGCTGTCGGCAAAGCCGTACTGTGCCGCGAATTCCAGTTCGAGCTGTTCGACCGCAGAAGTCACCCGCGGATTATGCGGGAAATGGTGCCAGAACGGGAGGAGTCTCGCTGAGCGTATAATGCGCTCGGGAGCATCGGTGCCGGGTCACAAGAAATACGATGTGTTTATGGACGGAGGCTGCGCGTTTTGCCAGTGGGCACGCGCGCGTGTGGAGCCCTTCGACACCGACGAGCGGTTGAACTTCCTCGACTACAACGATCCGACTGTAGCTGGGCAGACGCCGTTTTCGCGCGAGGAGCTCGACCGCGAAATCCATGTGCGCGCGCCGGACGGCGCCTGGCATGCTGGATTCGCAGCCTGGGTCGAGCTGCTGCGAGCGATGCCGTTTCTGAAATGGCTCGGGGCGCTACTGGGGACTTCCATGTTTCACAATTCCGGGCCCAAGTTGTATCGGTGGGTGGCCCGCAACCGGCACCGCCTGCCGGGTTCGCCGCCGGCGTGCCGGACCCACCCTGCGCCGACTTCCCCCGATGCCGCCGGGAGGCCCGGACGGGCAGCCTAAAAACATTCCTTTGTTTCCGGGCGGTGCATCATATAATAGGCGCTGGGTGGCTCAGGCCCTTCTAATACAATTGCGATTTTCGGAGTTAAATCGCGCTTGGGAGTTTGATCGTATGCTAAAACGAATTGGGTTTTCACTTTGCACTCTGGCATTGCTCTTGTTTGCGCTGCCTGCCGCCGCGCAGCAGCCGCAGGCGGCCGTCGCCAAAACGCATTTGAAAGTCGGCGACATGGCCCCGGATTTCACTCTCCGCGACAATGCCGGCCAGCTCGTGAAGTTGAGCGACTTTCGCGGGAAGAAGAGCGTGGTCCTGGCGTTTTACGTTCTCGCCTTCACCGGTGGTTGAACGAAGGAACTTCAGGCGTATCAGGCTGATATCGCCAAGCTGGAAGCAAGCGAAACACAAGTCTTCGGCATTAGCGTGGATAGTGTCCCGGCTAACGCTGAGTTCGCCAAAAAAATCAATGTGAGTTTTCCTCTGCTGAGCGACTTCACGCGCAAGGTCTCTAAAGACTACGGCATCCTGAACGACGAACGACAATTCGCCATGCGCACCACTTTCGTCGTGGACAAGCAAGGCGCCATCCAGTTTATTCAGGAAGGCAACGGCGCGGTGGATCCGACGGGAGCCATCACGCTGTGCACCGATCTCAAAAAGAAGGACGCACCCAAGTAAAGCCCCGGGAACGGAATTCGCCCGGTTCCGCGAGCGCGGGACCGGGCGAATTTGTGTCCAGGCGTGATTGCGAATAGAGTTTTGCGGCTGCACTAATGACGGACGCCAGCACGAACACCGCGAACGAACTCATCCCCATGCTCGATCTCCGCGCACGGTACGGGGCCTGGCGCGCAGCGGGCGCGGCATCGGGCACCGAGTCGCGGGTCGCGCCCATGCGCGAAGAGTCCGGCGGATGAGCGGCGCCAAACAAATTCTTTTTACAATCTTGCGGACGGTCATCGGCATTGCGCTGGTGGTGTCCCTGTGGCGGTCGGGCGCCATCCGATGGACAGCAATGGCCGGGCTGGCCACGCAGTGGAAGATTGCGCTGTCGGTGATCGCCTTGCTTCTGCTGGACGCCGTGGTCACCGCGTGGCGGCTGCGCGTATTGCTCGACCCGCGCGGCTTTCACCTGCCGCTGTATTCGGCCTTCCGCCTGACGATGATCGGAGTGTTTTTCAACTCCTACCTCCCCGGCTCCACGGGGGGCGACCTGGTGAGAATTTACTATGCGACGGAGGGCAACTCCGGCCGCAAGACGGAGGTGGGCACCATCGTCATGCTCGACCGCGCCACGGGCATGTTCGCGATGATGCTTTTGCCCCTGCTGCTGCTGCCGTTCTTTCCGGAGCTGCTGGAGAAATCAGCGGGACTGCGAGCGGTGCTGTGGGTGGTGGCCGGAATTGCCGCGGCCACTTTGGTGGGCACGCTGCTGTGCTTTTCCGAGCGCGTCCGGCAAAGTGCTCCGGTGGAGTGGGCCATTCGCCGCCTGCCGCTGGGCCGCTACATCGGCATCGTCTACGATACGCTGCACGCTTACCGCGAACATCCCGCGCCGCTATTCTTGGCGGTGGGGATTTCGCTCGTGGCGCACATGCTGGCCATGAGCGTGGCCATGCTCGCGTCGCTGGCCACTCATCCCGGCGAGTTTGCGTGGAAGATGTGCGTGGTAATCCCCATCGGATTCGCGGCCAATGCTCTGCCGGTGACCCCTGGGGGCCTCGGGGTTGGCGAGGCGGCATTCAGCAAGCTGTTCGCGCTGGCCGGCCTGACTAGCGGCGCAGAAGCCCTTCTCGGCTGGAGAGTGCTCACCCTCCTGATCAGCCCGCTCGGGCTAGTGTATTACTTGCAAGGCCGCAAGCGCTTCGTGCACGATACAGGGGAGAATGAAGACCCTGATGGCAAACTGCAGGTGCGCTGATTCAACATCGCCCCTTTCGGGCCGCGATGGAAGAAAGTCAGACTGCACGTAATTCCTCCTTCCCAAAAGAGAACGCTGCTAACTTTGTGTAATTCCTGTGCCTCCCGTAATTCGTTGTAGTTAAAGTTGTTATGGAGTTTTCGTCGCCGCTGGCTAAATGGCCCGTGAAGTGCCCGTATTCACAGGGGGGGCATCTCACGTGGGGGAAACGTCCCTTTTGAGTTGCAGCGAAGTCCGCAAGCAGCTACCGAGCTTTTTGAACGAAGCGGTGGATGTGCACACCGCTCAGCGAATGCACTGGCATTTCGGCCACTGCAAGGACTGTCGCATGATCCTGCGGTCCGCCATGGAAACGTTCCGCCAGTTCTTCCCAGAGAAGCGCACAGCAAGCCCCCTGTACAAGTCTCACGCCGCCTGAAAACTTCTCAGCAATGCTGCATTCGCGGGGATCCAGAAACACCTGCCTGAACATCCATCATTCGTTATATGAAAGGTCGAGAGCGGTCCGGCGGAGAGTCGAGGGGAAGATTCACGACCGGCATCTGCGAAGGCGCAGGCCCGGCCAATTCGGGGAGTTCGCCAGAGGGATCATCGGGAGCGTTGCGTCGCTGGTAGGACAGAAAGACGAAGCCGCCGATGAGAAGAAATACCGGTGCGACGAGCGCGGCGATGCCCAAGTTGAGGGCCTTGCGCGCTTCGGCCTGCTGCGCCGCGGCGGCGTTGGTGCACATGGCGCACTGCGCGGACGCCGCGGGAGCCAGCGCCAAAACGAGCGCCGCGAGAAGAAGCCCGGCTGCCAATCGTAATTTCATTGTACTCCTTGCAAAATCACTTCGGCTGCACGACGCCCTGCGGAGCTTCGTGGGAGTCGCGCAGGCGGATTCCGTCCGGGAAAATCAGCGTCATCATGCCGATGCAAAAGAGCGCGGCCGGGATCAGCGTCCACACCAGGCTGGTTTTCTCAAAGCGCAGGTGCATGAAGTACGACATGATCAACCCGGCCTTCACCACCGACAAGCCAATTAGCAGGAGAAGCATGGTAACCGGCGGCAGGTGCTTGTAGGCAAGAAACACTTCGACGCCGGTAATGAGCACTAACCAGATCCACACCCACGCAAAGAGCTTCGTGGTGGGGCCGTGTGCTTGCGAATCAGAGGATGGAGAGCTCATTTCGTTTCGTCCGCTCCTTCAGCGTACTTCAATCTTGCGATCAGTACTTCACCGACATCAGATAGATCATCGGGAAAACGAACATCCACACCAGGTCGACAAAGTGCCAGTAGAGCCCGCTCACTTCGACGTCTTCGGCAGAGAACTTGCCGCGGCCGAAACCCGTGGCCACGATGCCGAGGTAAATGACGCCGATAGCCACGTGCGTCATATGCAAGCCGGTGATGCCGAAAAACGTGGCGCCGAACAGCGGCGAGCCGCCCCACGGATTGGCGAACGGTCGCAGGCCTTCCCCAATCAGGTGCATCCATTCGGTGGCGTGCAGGCCGCAGAAGATCGCGCCGCCCAGCATGGTGGCCAGCATCCACCGGACGGTCGCGGCGCGGTTGCCGCGATGCGCCGCGGCCACCCCCATCACCATGGTCAAGCTGCTGCCCAGCAGCACCACGGTCATAATGGTGGAGAACACGATGGCCGGCACAATTGGAAATGGCTTCGGCCAGTTCGGATTCGTCAGCCGGCAGTAGCTGTAGGTGAGCAGCAGTGCGGCGAAGGTCAGTGTGTCCGACACAATGAACAGCCACATCCCCAATTTCTTGGAGCCGATGGAGTAGGGATGCGCTCCGCCCGTCCAGGAGGACTCACGCAACACGTCGGCGTGGGAATCAGTCACTTGTCACCGTCCGATGTTCAGAAGTAAGAGCAGAAAAACCCAAAGCCCGTCGAGAAAGTGCCAATAGATGGCTACGCCTTCCGCGGCAATTGCGCGCCGCCGCCAATCCGGCCGCCCCGCGCGAATCGACACGTACAGCAGCGCGAACAGTCCAATCAGCAGGTGCGCGCCATGCGAAGCAGTGAGCAAGTAGAAAAAGCTGCTGCTCGGATTTGTGGCCAGGAAAAGTCCCTGGTCGGCAAGCACGCGCCAGGCCACAATTTGCCCGCCGAGGAACAGCATCCCCAGCGCGGTGGTGATGGCCCACCAGTTGCGAAACTCGGCGACGCCGGCCTGCGCCAGTTTCCGCCGCGCGACTTCCACCGTGATGCTCGAAGCCACCAGCACGGCCGTATTCAGCCAGAGTATCCGCGGCATTTCGATCGGCTGCCAGTCGCTGCCTGTTCCTTTGCGGACGATGTACGCGCTGGCCAGGGCCATGAAGAACATCAGAATCGCGGCCAGTGCCACCGAAACGCCGGTGAGGTACATGCGCCGCTCGCGCCCGAACGCGCCGGGCTCGCGACGCCAGTCTCCGCCGCCACGGTTCGCGGGCGGACCGCCGCCTGCGTTCAGAATGTCGAGCTCATCAGTGATGGCTACGCCGGGCAAATCGTTTCTCCGTTGCGCGTCCCGCAGCGCGGTACGCGCGCAATGCTAGCTTTTGACCACCTTGTCGGGCGGCGTGGTTTGCAAAATGAAATCCTCGGCCACGCCAGGGACGCTGAACTCGTACGGGCCGCGATAGACAGTGGGCTCGTGGCCCGCAAAATTGTCATGCGGCGGCGGTGAGGGGACGCCCCATTCGAGCGTGGTGGCATTCCATGGATTAATGCCCGCTTTCTCGCCTTTCCAGATGCTCCACAAGAGGTTGAAGAGGAAAATGAACTGCGCCGCGATGGTAATAAACGCGGCGTAGGTCATGAAGTGATGTACCGGATCAAGCGCTTGCAGGAAGGGTGCGCCGCTGGTGTCCGCATAGCGCCGCGGATGCCCTGCCAAGCCGATGAAGTGCATGGGCATGAAGATGGCGTACACGCCGACGAAACTGAGCCAGAAGTGCAGCTTGCCCAGCGTGTTGTTCATCATCCGGCCAAACACCTTTGGGAACCAGAAGTAGGTCGCGGTGAACATGCCGAAAATGGCCGCCACTCCCATGATCAGATGGAAGTGGGCGACCACGAAGTAGGTGTCCGTCAGATATTGGTCCACCGCCGGCTGCGCCAGGAACAGCCCCGAAAGTCCGCCGCTCACAAACAGCGAGACGAAGCCCAGCGCAAACAGCATGGGCGTGGTGAACTGGATGTTGCCGTTCCACAGCGTACCCAGCCAGTTGAACGTCTTGATAGCCGAAGGCACGCCGATGGACATGGTCAGCACCGAAAAAGCGATGGCCACATACGGGCTCATCCCGCTGACAAACATGTGATGGCCCCACACAATAAAACCCAGAAAAGCGATGGCGCTCAGAGCAAACACCATGGCGCGGTAGCCGAACACTGGCTTGCGGCTGAACGTGGAGAGAACGTGCGACGCCACGCCCATGCCCGGCAGGATGGCGATGTACACCTCCGGGTGGCCGAAGAACCAGAACAGGTGCTGCCAGAGAATCGGCGAGCCGCCTTTGTGCGAGATCACTTTTTCGGTCAGCACGAGGTTGCCGGGAATGAAAAAGCTGGTGCCCGCCGTGCGGTCCAGCAGCAGCAGGATGCCCGCGGCGAGGAGCACGCCGAAGGCCAGCAGCGAAATGGCCGCAGTGATGAACCAGGACCACGCCGTGAGCGGCATGCGCATCAACGAAAGGCCGCGCGTGCGAAGGTCTAGCGTGGTGGCAATGAAGTTAATCGCACCCATCAGCGAAGCGCCGGAGAAAATCGCGATGGCAATCACCCACAGGGTCATGCCTAAGCCCTGGCCGGGCCCGGCGATCTCGCCGATGGCGCTGAGCGGCGTGTACACCGTCCAGCCGCCCAGTGGCGCGCCGCCGGTCACAAAAAACGCCGCCATCAGCACCACCAGGGAGAGGAACGTGGTCCAGAAGGAGAGCATGTTCAGGACGGGGAAGGCCATGTCCGCCGCGCCAATCTGGAGAGGTAGAAAATAATTCCCGAAGCCGGACTGCGGCGCGGTGGTGAGCACCATGAACACCATGATCGTGCCGTGCATGGTCATCAGCGCCAGGTACTGCTCCGGCAAAATCCCGTCGGGAAAAAACGGCAGCTTCATCGCCGGCCACGCCAGCCGCAGGCGCATCAACGCCGAGAGGAACATCCCCACAAAGGCGGAAAATAGCGCGAGACAAATATACTGTTTGCCGATGACCTTGTGATCTAGGCTGAAAATGTATTTGCGGATAAAACCCTTTGGCGCTTCATGCTCATGAACAGCGCCAGCATGTGTCGTCATCGATTCTCTCCTCGAGAATGGAAGGAAATCATTCCGCGGTCATGTCCTTGAGCCATGCGGCGTAGTCTTCCCGCGAGAGCACCTTGAGAAAGGTGTTCATCAGGTGGTGTCCCAGGCCGCAAAGCTCGGCGCAGACCACCTGGTATTCGCCGGGGACGGTGGCGGTGAATTGCAGCGGCACGGTCATGCCGGGCACAGCATCCTGCTTGAGGCGCAGTTCGCGGACGAAGAAACTGTGCGTCACGTCCTTGGAGCGGATCAGCAGCTCGACCGGTTCATTGACGCGCACGGCAATCACCGAACCGGGGCCGAGGATAATGTCGTCCTTGCCATCCGGATCATCGGCGTCCACCACCCACGGATCGCGCGTGAATTCCTGCTCCGGATGAGCTTCAAACTTGTACTTGCCGAATTTTCCGTCCGGCCCGGGCAGGCGGAAGGACCACTTGAATTGCTGGCCGATCACCTCGATGCGCATGGCCTCTGGCGGAGCGGGCTTGATGCGCACCGCAGCCCAGGTGCGCTGCGAAAGAATGCCCAGGCCGATAAACATGATCGCGGTGGCCAGCGTCCAGACCACTTCCATCACGTTATTGCCGTGCGAGTAGGTGGCGCGCTGCCCGCGCGCGCGATAGCGGAACACCGCCCAGGCCAGCCCCAGCTGCGCCAGCACGAAGACGATGCCGGTAATCACCAGCGTGCGCATGAACTGCTGGTCAATTTCCTTGCCGATCTCGTTAATCGCCGGTGGGAACCACCAAGTTTTGGCGGCGAAAATATAAACTGTGAGGACGGTGAGAAGCACCAGAAGAAGTGCCAGGATCGTTGCTGTTGCTGCGGAACCTGTGTTCCCTTTTTTTGGACCCATCGCCTCCGCTCCCCATACTTCGGCCGTCTGCCGCAGGTGTCCGTGCTCAGAAAAATGACGAAGAAATTGTCCGGGCGACCGAGCCGCGTAGAATACACTGCACACAGCCAATTGCAAGAATCATTCTAGAACAATTCCAAAATTTCCGAAAGGGTCTGCGTGGAATTGTGGATGGAAAAGTCGCCAATCACCCGCGCTTCGCTTGCACTTGCCGCCAAGCCCACGGCCAGTTAGAATGATTTCCGCCTCATCAAGTGCGGAAGTGGCGGAACTGGCAGACGCACCATCTTGAGGGGGTGGCGCCGTAAGGCGTGTGGGTTCGAATCCCACCTTCCGCACCATTCGTTTTCATTGCTCTCCAGCACCTCATCCCAGCAAAAGAAAAGGGGCACGATAATCCGCGCCCATAAAAACTTTGGATGGCGAGCTTAGCTCGCCCCTGCGTTACTGCTTCGGCGGCGGCGTCTGCTTGGCCGGCGGCGGTTGCGGCTGCGTCGGTGCCGGCTGCGTGCCGGGAACGGGAGTCGTCGGAGTTCCCTGCACCGGCGTTACCGGCGCGCCGATCGGAGCGGGCGCCTGCTTGGCAGGCGGCGCAGTTTTTTCGAGAACGGACGAGCCGGTGCTTCCGCTGATCCCGCTCGACTCGCGCAGCACCAGCGACATCGTCGTCACCATGAACATCACGGCGCACCACGTGGTGGCCTTGGAAAGAAACGTCGCTGCGCCGCGCGGGCCGAACGCTGTCTGGCTGCCCGAGCCGCCGAACGCGCCGGCCAGGTCCGCGGCCTTGCCGCTTTGCAGCAGCACCACCACGATCAGCAGGAAGCACAGCAGCACGTGCACGGTGATCAGCACGGCCGGGACTTTCCAGCCGAGCGCGATTAACCCGCCACCCACCAGGAACGACAAGAACCATTTCACTTCAGAAGGCATTGCAGACTCCGTCTAAAAATTCACGATGGACGCGAACGACCCGGCATCCAGGCTGGCGCCACCCACCAGCGCTCCGTCAATCTCCACCTGCGCCATCAACCCCTTGATGTTGTCGGGCTTGACGCTGCCGCCGTAGAGGATGCGCAGCGCGGCGGCGCGCTCCATCGAAAACATGGCCACGGCCAGTCCGCGCAGCATGCGGTGCGCTTCCGATGCCATTTCAGGAGTTGCCGTGTTGCCGGTGCCGATGGCCCAGACTGGCTCGTACGCAAGAATGATACGAGAGAATTCTTCTGCGGTCAACGAAGCGAAGCCCTCCCGGAACTGCTGGCTAAGCACTCGTTCGGTCAGCCGCGCCTGCCGTTCGGAGTTCAGCTCGCCCACGCACACAATCGGCGTCAGATCGGCGCCCAGCGCGGCCTTGATTTTCTGGTTGACCATGTAGTTGGTCTCGCCAAAAAATTGCCGCCGTTCGGAGTGCCCGATGATGACGTAGCCGCAGCCCGCGTCGACCAGCAGCTTCGTCGAAATCTCTCCGGTGAACGCGCCTTCCTTTTCCCAGTGCATATTTTGCGCGGCAATGCCGATGGTGGAGCCGCGCGCGGCGTCCACCGCGGCCGCCAGCGCCGTAAATGGCGCGCCGATGACGATGTCGCAGTGGCCCGAGTTGGCCACCAGCGGCTTCAGCGCGATCACGAACGCGCGCGCCTCCGCCTGCGTCTTGAACATTTTCCAGTTGCCGGCAATCACGGGTCTGCGCATAGATTCGCTCGATTTTTCCATTGTTTCATTGAATCAATGATTCAATGAAAAAATGATTCAATTCCTCATTTTTCCGTCAATGCTTCCACTCCCGGCAGTTTCCGCCCGCCAAGAAACTCCAGCGAGGCGCCTCCGCCGGTGGAGATGTGCGAAATTTTTTCCGCGACACCCGCCTGGTGTGCTGCGGCCACGCAGTCGCCGCCGCCGATGATCGACGTCGCTCCACCCACGGTGGCATCAGCGATGGCCCGCGCGATTTCCTGCGTTCCTGCCGCGAACGGCGCCATCTCGAACACCCCCATCGGGCCGTTCCACACAATCGTTTTCGCGCCGGCAATTTTCTGGCGAAACGTGGCCACGGTCTTGGGGCCAATGTCCAGCCCCATCCAGCCCGCGGGCGTCGCGCCGACGGGGCAAGTTTGCGTTTTCGTGTCCGCCTCGAACTCTTCGCCAACGACGTGGTCTACCGGCAGCAGCAGCGGAAATCCGCGCTTCTGCGCTACGCTGCGGAGCGTGCGCGCCAGTTCGAGCTTGTCGTCTTCCACTAGCGATTTCCCCACCGGCTCGCCCAGCGCTTTCAGAAACGTGTAGGCCATCGCGCCGCCGATGAGCATGGCATCGGCAATCTTCATCAGGTTTTCGATGACTTCAATTTTGTCGGACACTTTCGCGCCGCCCAGCACAGCCACAAACGGCCGCTCGGGATTGGAAATCGCTTTGCCGAGATAGGCCAGCTCTTTTTCCATCAGCAGGCCCGCAGCGGATTGCTGGACGAATTTCGTGATGCCCACCACGCTGGCGTGCGCGCGGTGCGCCGAGCCGAAGGCGTCGCACACGAATATGCCATCGCATAATGCGGCAAGCTGTTTCGAAAAATTTTCGTCGTTTTTTTCCTCCTCCGCGTAGTAGCGGACATTTTCGAGCAGGAGCACGCCCCCTTCGCCCAGCGCCTTGCTCATCGCCCCGGCCTCTTTGCCCACGCAGTCCGTCACAAACCCCACGGGATAATGGATAAGCTCGCTCAACCGCACCGCGGCGGGGCGAAGAGAATATTTGGGGTCGGGCTTCCCTTTGGGACGCCCGAGATGCGAAGCGAGGATAAGCCGCGCGCCTTTGGAGCGCGCCAGTTCGATGGTGGGCAGCGTCTCGCGAATACGCGTGTCGTCGGTGACTTTGTCGCCGTCGAGCGGCACGTTAAAATCCACACGCATGAACACGCGTTTGCCGGCAAGCTCAAGATCGCGGATGGAGAGTTTGGTCATCAGGAATCCGAAACGCGAAACTGGAAACTCGAAAAAACCAGACCATGCGGGCGAGTTTCGAGTTTCGAGTTTCGTTTTTCGATTTTCGTTTCTTACAGCTTCCCCGCCATAAACTGAATCAAGTCCACGCAGCGGCACGAGTAGCCCCACTCGTTGTCGTACCACGCCAGCACCTTTACGCAAACCCCCGCGACCACTTTCGTGTACCCCGCGTCCACGATGGCCGAATGGGGGTTGCCGCGAAAATCGGCGGAGACCAGTTCCTCCTCGGTGTACTCGAGGATGCCCTTCAGCGGGCCTTCGGCCGCGCGTTTCATCGCCGCGTTCACTTCTTCGACGGTGGTGGCTCGGCCCACGGTGACTGTCAAGTCCACCACACTCACGTTAGGCGTAGGCACGCGCATGGCGTAGCCGTCGAGCTTGCCTTTTAGTTCCGGCAGCACGAGGTGCAGTGCTTTCGCCGCGCCGGTCGAGCTGGGAATCATGGAAAGCGCGGCGGCGCGCGCGCGACGTAAATCTTTGTGTGGCAGGTCAAGCAGTTTCTGGTCGTTGGTGTAGGAGTGGATGGTGGTCATCGTGCCATGGACGATACCGAACGTTTCGTTGAGCACCTTGGCGACGGGCGCAAGGCAGTTCGTCGTGCAGGACGCATTCGACACGATGTGGTGCTTCGCCGGGTCGTAGGTCTTGTCGTTCACGCCGAGGACGAGCGTGTGGTCGGGGTCCGTGGCCGGCGCGGAGATGATCACTTTCTTCACCGTGCCGCGCATGTGCTTCTTGGCGTCGGAGCCCTTGGTGAACAGCCCGGTGGACTCCACCACGATTTCCGCACCCACTGAGGCCCAGTCGATCTCGGCGGGGTCTTTCACCTTGAAGACTTTGAAAGTGTTGCCGTCCACGGAGATGGAATCCTCGGTGTGCGTCACCTTGTTATGCAAATTGCCCAGAATGGAGTCGTATTTCAGTAGGTGCGCCAGCGTTTTTGCGTCGGTGATGTCGTTTACCGCGACGAACTGCACGTTCTTGTTGCCGAGCGCGGCACGCACGATGTTGCGCCCAATGCGCCCAAACCCGTTGATACCCACTTTAATCGGCATGAAAAGCCTCCGGAATAATTTGCGAGTTGCGGTTCCGCTCGACAGGGCCACGCGGCGTAAGCGGAAAAACGATGCTAGGACGCAGCAGAGAAAATGTCAATCATAGAGCGATTCGCCGTCAGTAATGATTTGCATGGGTACTCGAAGGGACGCGGGCCAGTTAACGGGGAAACTCTTTCACGCGAACGACTTTCTCTCCGGCGAAGGTGACGAAGATGGTTCTCGACGGCGGCTCGCCGTAAATCCAATCCTCCAATTCGAGCCCGTCGGGGTCGCGCTCGCGGATCTTGCGTTCCGGGCGGCCCATTGCGGCGACCACCATTTCGCGGTCCATGCCCACCACGGCTTTGCGGTCCTTGATGGCCTGCTGCATTTCCGGCGGCAGCGTCTCCACCCAGTTCACTGTAGCGGAGCGCTGCTTCCCAAAATCCAGCATGGGCGAGAGAAACTCCTTCACTTCCTCCGGCGACATATCCGGCAGGGATTTGCCGAAATCGAGGATCAGCGTGGATCCGTTGCCCTGATAGCCCGCCGGATTGGCCCCGCGGTTGAGGGCAACGTCCTGGTTGGTGCCGCTACCGGCGCTCACCTGGATGCGGTCTCGCAAGCGCGTGCGGCCGCGCCCTCCGCCGTTGATGTCCACCACAATCTCGCTGCCCTTAAATGCGATTTGCGTGATTTGGACAGTATCGCCGGGGTTGGCCACGGAGCCGGCCTTGTTGATCGTGCGGCGCAACGTGGCTTCATCAATCGGCTTGCCGGGTGTAATGCGGAATCCACTCTTGCCGCCGGGCAGCGCTTTTTTCACGCGCACAAACTCGCCGGAAACATAGCGGATGATTTCCAGCCGCGAGTACGGCTGGAGATTCGCGGCCTTGCTCTTCTTCTCTCCGGCTTTGGGCGCTGGACCATTCCCCGGCTTCGCGCTCGCGGTCTGCTGGAAATCGGGCAGAACAGGAAGCGTATCGCCGGGAGGCAACTGGGCAGGCTTAGACGAAGGAGGCAGCAACCGGGCAACTCGCGGCGTGTCCGGCATCGCCAGAAGGAAGACACTCAGCGCGCAGGCCAGCCAGTTCATACCGCCTCTATCTTAGAACTTCTGCCATCGCAGGAGAAGCAAAAACGCTTTTCGTTCGCGCCAGCCACACAATGGCTGCGATGCACGCTCCCGTCAGGATGATGCTCCCCTCCGGGCCGTACGCGGCGCCCGTCAGCCAAGCAGGTCCGCCGACCTGGGCCTTCAACAGATACGGCTGAAAAACGCGGGTGAATCCGCTGACGGGAAGTCCGAAGACCGGCCCCAGAAAAAAATTCCACGCCCAGTGCAGACCGAGCGGCAGCCACAGCCCGCGCGTCTTGAGATACGCAACGGCCAGCAGCACGCCGGCGAGCGCCGTATTCGCGGTGGAAAGCGGAGTGCTGGACGGATTCTGAATGTGCGCCACTCCGAATAGCGCGGAAACTGCGAGCACTGCGCCGAGTTTCCCGATGGAGTCCACCAGTCGTTGAAATGCGTAACCCCGAAAGGCGATCTCCTCTGCGGCCGCTGCCAGCAATACAAAAATCGCCGTGCCGCTTCCGCTAAAAACGAAGTCAACGAAATCACCAGCCAGGCCGCGGTAGTAAGCGCCGCCGCTCGCGACGATTCCGCCCACCGTGGCGGCGATCAGCGCGCCGCTGCAAAAAATTCCCATGGCTGCTTCTTTGCCCCACCCCGCGTAAAACCACAGCCCCAGAGTGCGAAAGCTGCGCCGGTCAAACACGCGGATGAAAAAAGCAGTTACCAATAGCAATACGCTATTCGTGAGCAGATACCGGAAATTGCTTCCAAAGTGCAGCGTTTCCAAGCGCAACGCAGGGAAAATGAGCAGCAGCGCATCCAGCCCCTGCGTGGTGGCCGTGAGCGCCACGCCCGCCAAGAAGATAAACAGCACCACGCGCCAGATGGGACGCAACAACTTATCCGGCCCGAGAAAAATGCGCTGGCCCAGCGGCTTAGGCTGTTTCGGAGGTGCGGAGATTGGAGTTTCTTTCATCTGCATGCGTGGGCTTTAGCTCCGCCCTTCATGCACAGGCGCGAGGGATTACTTGGAAACTTTCACACGCACGCCGTGGCGATCAATGCGTACCGGCAGGATTTGTCCGCCCGCTGCGGCCACGGCCGCTTCCACGCGTTTGCGCGCTCCGGGCTCGATGAGCAGCGCCAGGCAACCTCCGCCGCCCGCGCCGCACACTTTTCCGCCCAGCGCGCCCGCACGCCGCGCCGAGGCAATGATGCGGTCGATTACCGGCGTGGAAATCGTGGGGATGTTGCGGCGGCGGAAGGACCACTCCTCGCGCAGCAGGCGCCCGGCCTCGTTCCATCGCCCGCGCTCGATAGCCGCCTTCATGGCCACGGCCACGCGCGTGATTTCTTCCAGATTGCGCCACACGCGGCGGTTGCCGTCCAAGTGCGCTTTCATCACTTCCCAGTTGTTGATGCCGGACTGCCGCGGCTTGCCCGTGTAGCACAGCACCAGCCGGCGTTCGAGTTCATTCAGATTGACGCGCAGAGCTTCGCGGCGCTCGCCGCCGGCTTCCAGATGGATGGCGCTGGCGCCGCCGAACGCCGGCGGGTAGTGGTCCTGCGTGCCGGTGGGAACATGGATCACGATGGCTTCCGCGTCCCGGCTGATGTGGATCCAATCCTCCAGCTTTTTGCGCGCGCCGGTGAGCCGGTCGAGCGCGGCGCAGATGGCCACGCACATCGCGCTCGAGCCGCCGATGCCCGCGCCGGCGGGTGCTTCCGAGTCAGTGGTGAGCGTGAACCCGCCGCGCGGCTTGAAATAGCGGACCAGGTGCGCGAGCAGCGGCAAATCGTAGCCTCGCGCGCGAGCCAGCGCGCCGAGCGAAGTAAACGATTCGCGCCGGCGCGTGTCGCGAGAAATCAGCTGGATGCGGCGCCCGCGCGCCGTCTCCAGCACGCAGGAGGCGTAGCGTGTCACGGCCACGTTCACCGTCACCGCGCCTTCGTGATAGAGATAGATTGGCCAGATGTCCAGCGTGCCGCCGGCCAGGTCAATCCGCGTCGGTGCCCGCGATTCTATGCGCACTTGAGTTCGCCTTGTTGGAGCGGGCCGCAGTTTACCCTGAGCGCAGCCGAAGGGTGTCCGCCCTGAAACTCTTGTAGCTCCGGTCAGTCTGTCCCGCAATTCGGGACGCATGGAACCTGCGCTACAATTCCGGCGCGCATCATAGCAGATGAGCCGAACCGCGCAACTCGATTCCCGTTCCCGCGCAAACCCTTCCGAGCGGTTCCTGCTCGGATTTGAAGGCACTTCCCTGCCCGACGAACTTCGCGCATTGCTGGCGCAAGGGCTGGCCGGCGTGGCGATTTACCGCCGCAATTGGGAAAGCATCGAAGGACTGTGCGCGTTAACGCGGGAGATCCGCGCCGCCGCGGCGCGGCCAGTACTGATTGGCATGGACGCGGAGCCCGGCGGGGCGTTTGCTTTGTCCGAGCCGTTTACCTCATGGGCCACAGCCGCAGAATTGGGTGTCCTGAACGATTCGAAACTGGTCCAGCGCATGGCCCACGCCATCGGAACGGAACTTCGCGCTGCCGGCGCCAACCTGAATTTTTCGCCGATGCTCGACCTGCACGCCCATGCCGATAGCCCGGTGACCAAAGACCGCAGCTTTGGCGCGAACCCGCAGAGCGTCGGCGCGCTGGGCGCGGCATTTATTCGCGGTTTGCGCGATGCCGGCGTGATGGCCTGTGCTAAGCACTATCCTGGCCATGGCGACGCGCTGCTCGACCCGCACTCCGATCTCCCCGTTTTTCGCGGCACGGCACAGCGCCTGGACACCATGGAACTCGTGCCCTTCGCTGCAGCGATTCAAGAAGGCGTGCAGCTCGTAATGACCGCGCACATTCTGTTGCCGGAAATCGAGCCCAAGCGCCCGGCCTCACTCTCGCGCAAACTCATCGAGCACACCTTGCGCGAGCGCATGGGTTTCGGCGGTGCGGTGCTCGCGGACGACCTGGGCATGGGCGCCATCCGGAAACGCTACGGCATCCGCGAAGCGGCCGTGGAGGCAATTCGCGCCGGCTCGGACATCGTCATGCTGTGCCACGACTGGGCGGACGTCGCGCCCGCCGTCGAAGCGGTCGCGGCGCTGGGCAGCCACAAACACAACCTCACGGAGTGGCGCGCCAGTCACGAGCGCATTGCATGGATTCGCGATGCGCTGCGGGTCGCGGAAAAGGAAAGCGCCGCCAAAGGGCGGGAAATCATCGGCTGCGCAAAACACCGCGCTTTGTCCGAAGAAATTCGTAATAGGATTTTGAAATTGTAGGGGCGACCGGAAGGTCGCCCTCCACGGCTTCATGCGCTAAACGGCCCTAAGCTTCCCCGGCGCGTGTTTTTCCTCCTCGAGTTTTTCGTGGGCCAGTTGCGGATCGAAGCAGCGCCGGCAGCGCGCCTCGTACATCCCGCCGGCTCCCACCACGATAAGATCTTCGGAGGCAATCAACCGCTGCGTGTGCACCGCGGGGTTGCCGCATCGCACGCAAATCGCCAGCAGCTTGGTGATTTCCTCGGCCACGGAGAGCAGCCGCGGCATCGGCTCGAAGGGGCGGCCCATGAAATCCGTGTCCAGCCCGGCGACAATCACGCGCTTGCCGGAATCCGCCAGCTTGGTGCAGACGTCCACAATTTCTTCACCGAGGAATTGCGCTTCGTCAATTCCGATGACTTCCGTCCGTGCCTCGACTTTTTGCAGCACTTCCGCGGCGGAGCGTACATTATCTGAACGGATGCCCAGCCCGGAGTGCGACACGATCTCGGTGTTCGCGTAGCGCTGGTCGATGAACGGCTTGAAAATCTGCACGCGCTGCCGCGCGATTTCCGCGCGTCGCAACCGGCGGATCAACTCTTCGCTTTTTCCTGAAAACATCGGGCCGACAATCACTTCGATCCAGCCCATGTTGTGCTTGACGATGTCCACGAGTGCAGCCTCCCGGCGCTACCCTAGCACAATCCTTTGTGGAAATTCACCGTGCAGCAAGCAATTCCCCGCCTCTAAAGAGGCGGGCTACATCTTTTTGTACAGCGCAGCATTGAAAAACGGCGCGAACGCATTGATCACCGCCGTGCGAAACGAATCCTGCCGCGTGTGCAGATTTTTCGTGAACACGCCCCAGGCGCCTTGCTGGTCGCGGATTCCCTGCGCGCCGGAGAAAGCGTCAATGGCCTTGCCGAGCTCGACGCCCTCGTCCACCACGCGCCGCGCCAGCGCCTCGGGCACAAGGATCGCTCCGCTTTGCCCGTACGCCCCGCGCGTGCCGTCGCTCACGTAGGCCCAGCTTTGCAGAAAAACGAGCCGCACGCCATTGTCTTGCACCACGTCGAATCCACCTTCGAGCCCGACAAAGTATTCCCACGCTTCGCCGCGCTCCCGGCCCATGCGCACCAGCGCTTCAGCGCGCCCGCGCGCGCCGGCCATCAAGTCGGCGCGGGAAAGCGGCGTGTGCCCCACGCCGCTGGCCACCTCGACGCCGACCACGTCGTACAGTGCGGCCTCATCGAGCGTCGGCCCGATGACCGAGAGCGCCTCCCACACGGCGTTCAATTTCGGCCTCCGCGTGCTGCCCACCACGACGATGATTTTTTTCATTGTGCGCAGGTCCAAATGCGAATAGAGAAAATAGAAATTAGAAAATGGGCGGCGAACTTAAGTGCTGGCCCATTTTCTATTTTCCCTTTTCTCTTTTCTATGTTTTCCAAAGTTGCGTTTGCCGCTCGCGCGCGTAGCGCTCCGTCAGGAATTTTTTCAGCTCCTCCACGGAGCGGAAGACGTGGTCGGCGCACGCCAGCATCCACCCGCTCACCTGCTCGGGCGGCGCTTCGCTGACCAGGTAGACGGGAATGCCCTTGCGGAACGCCACGGTGAGTTCGGCGGGTGTGCCGCCGCTGCCGCTCGCAGCCGCGCCGGATTCCCAGTAGCAGATCAGGTAGTCGGCCTTGTTTTCGATCAGGTCGAGGTCGTACTGGATAATTTTCCGCACCACGCGGCGGAAGCGGTCCAGGTCGGCGGACTTCCACTCGCGGAAATGCGCCATCTCCTCTTCGGTGAGGTTTTTCTTTTCATCCTCGGCGGGGTCGTACACGCGGTGGCCCAGCTCGTCGCTGAGGAACGGTGCCAGCTTGCGGCGCCACAGCTTGCCGCCGTCCGATGCAAATTCGATGGGGCCGCAGAGATAGACGAGCATGAGTTTTTCAGTGCGCGCGGGTGAAGGCTGATAGTAACAGAAGATTGAAATTCGAAAAGCGAAATCCGACAAACGGCACCGCCTCCGCGCGCAGCCCGATTTTCGGTTTTCGATTTTCGTGTTTCGGATCTGGAGCGGCCGAGGGGACTCGAACCCCCGCCTACAGCTTGGCAAGCTGTCGTACTACCCCTATACTACGGCCGCTTCGCTCGACGACTGCTCTTCATTTATAGCACGCGCCAAGAAGTTCCGACAAGAGCGCACCACGCGCATGCGCACCCCTGCCGCGGCCGCCACGCAACGTCCAACGCCGCCTCTAGCCAATTTCCAGGATGCGCGCCGTGCGCACCACCGGCGATCGCTTCTGGCGTTCCGCAAAGTTAGCGGCCTTTTCGCGATCGATGTACACGCGGGCGAATTTCTCGCCGTCCTGGTAGAACACCGTCACCTGCCAGTGGCGGTGTTTGCGGCGCTTATCTTTGCCCAGCTTGCTTTTCTTACGTCGTTTTTTCACGGTGTAGGCCTCACGAATCATTCCAGACTATGCCAGACTATGGCAAGTCCCGCGGGGTCTGGCAAGTGTCAACTCTTTAGATACCTCCGCGTACATAGGGGGCAGCCAAAGACACCTTGATGGGCCATTTTGGCGGGTATCCACACGAAACTTTTTTACAACTTCAGCGAACCTTTTTGCCCACATAGCGTCTAATGCTATGAACGGAAAAACAGCAGGAAACAGGGGGGGCTCGAGGGTTCTGGAATCTGACGCTTCCTGGACGAAACCTTTTGGGGCTTGCTGTCGTATCAATCAGTAGGCGAGTGGCGTAGACAAAGAGAGAATGACCATGACGATTAAGCTAAACGGGACGCCGACCATCGAGAATCTGGGGAAGTACTCCCCCGAATGTGTGGAAAAACTACGCCAACTCCTGGCGAACGGGGCTCCGGCCGAGCCGGACACGCATCGCAAGGACTTCTATGAGCTGCAGAACGGCAAAAGCGTTTACTGGATCCACATCTCGCCGGTGAACGGCCACGTGGTGCTGCTGGCCATGTGGCAGAAGCCGTCACTCGCCGCCGCCATCAAGGCCGCTCTGGTTTCGCACGCGGCCTGACGATTCATAGGGGCGGACCTAGGTTTCCGCTCCTTTAGAAACTGAAGCACCAAAACAGGGGGAAGCCCGCACATGGGTTTCCCCTGTTTGTTTTTGGGCTCGTCTTATTTCTTGGCGGGAATTTCTTTTTTCCCGGTCGCTTCCGCCTTCGGCTCTGCCTTTTTCACCACGTCAGCGGGCTTGAAATTCAGCATGTCCAAGGTCGTGCGCGCCACCTTGAATACCATCGGCCCGATGCTGGAGCGTGCGAATACATCGCCCTTGCCCGCGGAGAATTCCACCTTTGTCGCGGAGCCATCCTTCGCGGTGAGTTCAATCTCCACCGATGGACGCGCCAAGCGAGCGCGCTCGGCCGGCGTCGGCGAATCAAGAATGGCTTCCGCGCGCGCCTCGCGCAGCGCGTTGAACATTCGCTCGGTTTCCACTTCCCGGCCTTTCATCGCGGCGGGATCGGAGACGATCCACTTCCCTTCCGCATTCTTCGCCGCCACCAGTGTCCCATGCTCGTTCTTCACGCGCATGCGCACCAGATTTTCTTCGTCGAACACGGCAATGCGCCGGTCGCGGAATTCGAGCACGGGCTTGTCCGAACTACTGAGCACGTCAGCAGGCAGGAGCGCGACGTCGGACGCACTGTCCACCAGCGCATAGACGTTGCTGCCGGTAAAATCTTTCGCGCCGAGGCGCAGACGGTGCGCCGCGCCGGATTTCAGTTTCAACTCCAGCGCAACCGCGGGCGCATCCAGCCCGAACGCCTTCAGCGCATCCGCCGAGCCCGGCGGCATAACTGCAATTGTTTTGCTGATGCGCGCAAAGGATACGCTGCCGAGCAGACCGTCCACCGCGCCTTCGTCCGCCAAAGCATCGACAGGCTGCGTGATGCGCCAGGCAGCGCCGCGCTTTTCGACGCGCAGAGTCTCGCTGCCCCGCGTGAGCGTCAGCGCGGTGACCTCTTCCTGCTTGAAACTAAAAAGCGGTTTTGACGCGGCAGCCGCGTCCTCTGCCGGTTTTTCGCGCTTGAATTCGAAATACCACACGGCGCCGCCCAGCGCCGCGGCCAGCAGCACCAGCAGCAACGTGCTCTTTTTCACCGGCGTTTCCACCACATGAAAAAGCCCGCGGCGATCACCACGCCCGGCAGCAGCACGATGCTGAACCAGAAAAACATGTTCTGCTGGCTGCGCGTGAGGTTCACGCGGCGGTTCGCCGGCGATTTCGGACGGATGGAGATGAGCGCTTCGTCCTGCGCGAGCCAGTTGATGGAATTGAAAAACAGGTCTCCGTTACGCTGTGCGCCCAGGTAGCGGTTGGAGGCGAAGTCGGAATCGCCGATCACCACCAGCCGCGCTTCTTTCTCTCCCGTCTTCTTACTGGCGGCGACGCCGAGCGAAACAGGCCCTTTGGTGTCCTTGCCCTCGTCGAACTTCGCTTTGCCGCTCTTCAAATCCGTTTCCGCCCAGCTTTCTGGCGATGTCATCAGCAGCTCGTTCACCTGTCCCACGGCTTGCGCATTGCTGCCTGTCTTCACCGAGCGCGCCAGCGGAAAAATCGTCATGCTGCGCCCGAAGTTCTTAGTGATGGGATGCGCGCCGTAGCTCATCACCAGCGGCACGCCCGGGCCGGTGCCGATCAGCCGGCCGTAGCCGCTGACGTCGAGCACGGTGTCCTTCCCCACGGCGACATTCCACGCCTGAAAAATTCCATCGAGTTGCGCGTCCGTGTCCGGGTCCACCAGCAGCATGGCTTTGCCGCCGGCTTCGAGGTATTGCGCAATCATCTGAGCTTCCTGCGGGAAAAGCGCTTTGGCCGGCCCGGCTTCGACGAGCACGGAGCAATCCGCGGACACTTGGTTTGCGGCGACCAGGTTGACCTCTTTCACCTGGTAGTTCTCGCTCTTCAGCCCGGTCTCCACCGCGCCGTACCCTTCCCCTTCCTGCGAGGCGAGCGACTTTTCGCCGTGCCCCTCCACGAAGCAAACCGTCTTCACCGCGTCGCGCGTCACTTTCAGGATGGCGCTGGTAAGGTCCTGCTCGTCCGTGGATTCCGGCCGTTCCACGCGCGTGCCGCTCACCACAAGCGTTTCCCCGAATCGCTGCACGCTGTACTGCTTGGCGATTTCCGGCTTTTCCTGCGGGTCCACGAATTGGTAAGAGATGCGCCGGCTGCGGGCCTTGTATTCGGTGAGAAGATCGCGCAGCCTGGCATCATCCAACTTATCGAACTTGAGCACCTGCACGTCTTTTTGCAGCGCGCCGAGGATTTTTTCCGTCTGGTCGGACAGGCTGTACAACTTTTCGGCGGTCAGATCGAAGCGTTTGCTGTGCCGCGCCGCAAGGAAATTCACCAGGCCAAGAATCGCCACAACCGCCAGCGTCAATACAGCCGTGTTTGTGCCGAGCTTTGTGCCGCGTCGCCGGAAAAACGTCAGCACCGCCGCAAAATTTCCGCCGACTCCCAGCACAAACATCACCGCGCCGCCGATGAGCAACCACTTGCTGATGGGCTGCATGGTTTCCTGAATGAAGTAGCGCAGCGTGCCGGCAATCACCAGCGTGCCGCCCAGCCAGGCAATATTCTTGAACACTTCGACGCGGCTGATTTTCATGCCCGCCTCCAGCGCAGCGCGTCCACCGAGCGGTGCGTCAGGAAGAGCCCCAGCACAATCATGCTGGCGTAAAAAACCAGCCCGGACGTATCAATCACGCCGCGCGTGAAGTCGTCGTAGTGCCGCAGGATGGAAACATATTGCAACACTTCGCCCATCGCCGATGAGGAGCCGCGCGCGCCGATGTCAATCACCCAGAGCATCAGGAACAGCCCAAAGGTGGTCATGGAAGCGACAATCTGGTTTTCCGTGAGCGAGGAAAGAAATCCGCCCAGGGCAATCAGCACGCCGCCCAGCAGCAGCACGCCGAGGTAGCCCGCCAGGATCAGCCGCCACGGCGGCCGCGGCTCGCTCGACAAGAACAGCACCGCTTGATACAGCGCGGTGGGCAGCAGCATCAGGGCAAAGAGGCTCAGCGTGGCCAGGAATTTGCCCAGCACGATATCCAGTTCGCGCAACGGCGAGGTCATCAGCAGTTCCATCGTGCCGCGCTTTTTTTCCTCCGTGTAATTGCCCATGGTGAGCATCGGCGCCACAAACAGGACCACCGTGCCCAGCAGCCCGAAAAAGTTGCGGATCACCAGCCCGGGCACATCGATTTCCGGCGGGCGGCCCATGCGCATCCCCTGCATCGTCGCTTGCAGTGCGTTCTCCATGAAGAGGACCACAAACTGATAGAAGAAAAATCCGGTGAGCACCAGAAACACGCCGGCCACCATGTAGGCGATGGGCGACACGAAGTAGTGGCCCATTTCTTTGCGGTAGATCGCGATCAGGCCCCTCATCGTTTCTTCCCTTCGGCGGGCGCGGCGGAATCTTCGGTGGTGAGCTGGAGGAAAATATCTTCCAGGCTCAACCGCAAGCTGCGCAGTTCGAGCAGTTCGTGCCCCGCGCTGACCACCTTAGCCGCCAGCGCGCCGCGGATGTCCTCGTATTCCGGCTGGCATTCGACGGTGGCGACGAAATGCCGCCGCGCATCCATCGACGGCATCTCCACGCTGCGCACGCCCGGCACTTCTTGCAGCAACGCGAAAATCTCCGCATCGAGCGCGGCGGCGCCCGTGTCGCGTGACACCGCGCGCCCTTCCACGCGCACGCGCTCCGCGCCCTTCAGCTGCGCGGTGAGGTTGGCGGGCGTGTCCACCGCGGCCACGCGGCCCTTGTTGATGATCACCACGCGGTCGCACGTCATGGACACTTCCGGCAGAATGTGCGTGGAGAGAATAATTGTGTGGCTGCCGGCCAGCGACTTAATCAGGTGCCGCACCTCGATAATCTGCTTCGGGTCGAGTCCGATGGTGGGCTCGTCGAGGATGATCACGTCGGGGTTGTGCACCAGCGCCTGCGCCAGCCCCACGCGCTGCTTGTAGCCCTTCGAAAGCCGTTTGATGAGCTCCTTGCGCTTGTCGGCGATGTTGGCCATCTCCAGTGCAGCGTCCACGCGCCCCGCGCGCGTGGCAGCAGGCACGCCCTTGATGCGCGCGACGAAGTCGAGATAGCTCGCCACGCTCATGTCCGGATAGAGCGGCGGATGTTCCGGCAGGTAGCCGATGCGCCGGCGGACTTCCAGCGAGGATTCATGCACATCATAGCCCGCGATTTTTGCCGTGCCGCTGGTGGCCGGCAGGTAGCCGGTCAGGACGCGCATCGTCGTGGTCTTGCCCGCGCCGTTCGGTCCCAGGAAGCCGAGGATTTCTCCCTTGCCCACCGTGAACGACACATCCTCCACGGCATGCACCGCGCCAAACGCTTTGCTCAGATTTTGTACTTCGATCAATTCCCCTCCCGCTAAGTATGCCTAAGAACGAAGCGCACCATTCTACGCAATCGCGCGCATGATGCAACCGCTGGCGCCGCTCCATGAAATTTTTGCGCCCGCCAAACGTAGCAATAGAGAAGGCAGAAGCAGGTTTTCGGTTGCCTTGCACGGTACCGCCGGCATCTTGCCGGCGCTTCGGTCCGTCGTGGCGATTGGCACAGTGCCTTCCTGGCGAAGCAAACGGCCGCTTTTCGCTTTTCGCTTTTCGAATTTCGATTTTCGGCTTTTGGTGGTATGGTGGCGCCAATTGCCTTCCCGGAGGCCTGAGGGATGAAGGAAAACTTCTGGAACTGGATGCTGATCGGCCTGGGCGGAATCATGGTTGTCGCCGAATTGCTGATGGGCGCGGTGACCGGCTTTGATCTGGCTCTCATGGGATTGTCTTTGGTGGCGGGCGGCGGCGTCGGGCTCTACTTTGCTTCCACAAAAATCGGACTGATCGCCTCCGGCTCGCTGGCCTTTCTCTACGTGGTTTTCATTCGCCAGCGGCTGCGCGTGCGACTCACGCCGAAGGAACACGTGCCCTCCAACGTGGACGCGATTTTGGGGCGCAGCGGCGTCGTCACGCAAAAAATCGGCGCGCACGAACCCGGGCGCGTGAAGATCGGCGATGAGGAATGGCGTGCCACGCTGGCCGCCGGAGCGGGCGATGCGCGCGAAGCGGGCCAGACGGTAACCGTGGTTTCGGCGGAAGGGGTCACTCTGACCGTGAGGTGATGCGATGAACGAAGCGGTAATTTATTTTGTGCTGTTTGTAGCCGTGGTGTTCGGCCTGGTGACCATCGCCAAGTCCGCGCGGATCGTTGCCCAGTACGAAAAGGGCCTGATCATGCGCCTCGGCAAGCTCCATTTGCTGGTGGGCTCCGGTTTGCACTTCCTCGCGCCGTGGTTCGACGAAATGATTCGCGTGGACATGCGCGAGCGCGTCATCAACGTGCAGCCGCAGAAGGTCATCACCAAGGACAACGTCACCGTCGAAGTGGACGCCGTGGTCTACTACAAAATTGTGGACCCCGCCAAGTCGCAGTTTGAAATTCAGAATTTCGACTACGCCTGCACCACGCTCGCGCAGACCAACCTGCGCAACCTGGTCGGCGACCGCACGCTGGACGAGACCCTCGTCGCCCGCGACATGATCAACACCAACCTCCGCCAGGTCCTCGACGAAGCCACCAACAGTTGGGGCGTCAAGGTGACCCGCGTCGAAGTGCAGAAAATCGAGCCGCCCCGCGACATCACCGAAGCGATGTCCCGCCAGATGAAGGCCGAACGCGACAAGCGCGCCGCCATCCTCGAATCCGAAGGCATCAAGCAGAGCCAGATTCTCCAGTCCGAAGGCATCAAGCAATCGGAAATTCTGAAGGCCGAAGGCGACGCGCAGGCTCGCGTCACCCGCGCCAACGCCGAAGCCGAAGCGGTGCGCCTGGTCTCCACCGCCGCGGAAACGTTCTTCAAGGGCCGCGCGGAAACCATGCGGCGGCTCGAAGTGCTGAACAACACGCTCGCGCAGAACACGAAATACATCGTGCCCGCCAATAGCGACCTCGTGGCCGTGCTCGGCCTTGACGGCGGCACGCCGCCGGTGGTGCCCATCAAGACCGGCCAGCGCGGCCTGGCCGACGCCTCCCGCGCCGCCAGCGACGCTGAACGCGGCAAGTTGTAATGCCTCATCCGTCGTAGGGGCGCTGCTTGCTGCGCCCTCTTTTTGGAGTGCGGCGGCTCGACGCCGCTTTATAGGGGCGTCCGCCGTGGCGGACCGCGCCCTCTTGTCATCCTGAGTCCCGATGCCTTCAATCGGGACGCGCCTTTTGTGTCCCGATGGTTTCGATCGGGACGAAGGATCCCTCTTAGAACGCCTTTCTTTCAGAATGGGTGTAATCTGTGAACTTGCACGGGTAATTTGGCCGTGAACCTTCGGTGCTGTGCCGGAGAACCCCCCGGTGATTTGGCCGTGAATTTGCGGCGTATCTCATGCTCCTCGGAGGCGCCATGCAAGCCGTCGTGATTCACTACTGTCCGATTTGACCCATCAAGGCTGCGATAGCCGCCCGGGTGGCGGCAGCGCTTCGGCGCGATCCAGAGCTTCACGTGGAAACTGTGCGGGGCGGCTTGGGTGAGTTGCGTGTAAGCGTGGGCGGAAAAGACGCGGTGAAGACGAATCGGCTTCTGTACACGCGTCCTAGCCGGGTCGTTGAGAGAGTTCGAGCTTACCTGAACAAGCTGGCGAACAAGCCGAATACCACGTAGCACTGGCTCCCGATCCCGACCTCTCGGGAGTCGGGACAGCCTGTGCTTTGGAGTGCGGCTCCCGACGCATCGGGATGGGCACCGCTTTGTATTGCCGCTGCTCGCATGTCCAAAGCGGATCCAAAGGGAGAGCTTTCAAACTGTCTCAACAAATTGAGTGTAGCCCCAGTTCCCTCAATATGTGTGGGTTGGATTAGACATCTGGTAATACATCAATTGAGTGGGGAAGCCTTTTCGATTATAGTCAGGTGGCTATGGCTGAAAGAATCCCGGACATCAGTGGTTCCTCTATCGTTCTCGTGGGCTCATTTAATCCAGCGATCTTTCAGCCGCAGTGGTTTGCACGGCAGGAACTGCTTCCCCAAAAAGAGATCGACGCAGCGGAGATAAAAGTCATCGTTCCGCAAATCTCCCAATTCGAGACAGAGCGCTTCGTTGTGCAAGTCACTACAGACAGATTTATCGTCAGCTCCAAGCCGAACGCCAATCCCGCTCCGCTGCGGGATCTCGTCCAGGGTGCTTTCTTCATCCTAGAACACACTCCGGTTAAAGCCATGGGCTTGAATCATCAAATGCACTACTCAATGGAATCAGAGGCGGCCTGGCATCAAATCGGTGACAGACTTGCTCCCAAGGAGGGTTGGAACGAGATTCTAGAGGGGCGACCAGGCATGTCATCATTGACGATACTAACCAAGAAAACTAATCCGATGGGGGCCGAGTTTAGGATCAAAGTAGAACCGTCGGTCCAATTTCCATTTGGAGTCTACTTTGAGACGAACGAACATTATCCTGCCCCAGAAAGTGAACCTCTGAAGGGGCTGATGGAAATACTGACCGGACGTTGGGAGGAAGCGCAAATCTATGCCTCAAAAGTCGTTGATCACATCCTTGCCTGGGCAAGAAAAAGCAGCTAGCAGCGGTTCAGCCACCACATCTCTCGCGGTTGCTGACAGCCCACTTTTCGAATTTCCTTCGCGGCCCAATCTGGGTGGTCAGCAAAGTTCCCAATGGTTGGGAACTGGCGCGTTTGCTTCGCCAGTTCTGTCTGAGACTGCGATTTCCGCCGAAAAGTTTAACCCCGCGATACCCTGTGGCGCGACGCTACGACCACGTCTAAGGCTGGCGATTTCAGGCCGTACTCCAGTACTGAAAACGAGACAGCTTTGGGAGGGGACGGTAACTGAAGTTCGGGATGTAGGATTTGTTGCGATTTTGAGTGACAAAACAAACCCACGCAACCCAGCAGAGCAGGCAACCTTCGAGTTCGACAACATTGAAATTTCTCCCGAGGATCAAAAGCTAATTAGTCCCGGTTCATCTTTTTACTGGATAATTGGAAATGAGTGCACAGTCGGCGGCCAAGTGAAGAATGTATCCATGGTGCAGTTTCGGCGAGTGCCTGCGTGGACTCAACGTAAGCTCAAACGGGTGGCTGATCGTGCCCGCCGCCTTCGAGACCTATTTCAGGAAGAGTTGTGAGCCGATCGACACCTCCCAATAAGGACGAATTTGAGATTTCTATTATTGGTCCTGGTCGCGGCGAGTGTGTGATCGTCCATCTTGGGAACAATGAATGGTGCGTCGTCGACTCGTGCGTTCCGCGTGGGAGCTCCAAATCGGTAGCGATTGAGTATCTGAGCAGTTTTAAGAATGGCGCCTTAGACAGAGTCAGGCTAATAGTCGCCACGCACTGGCACGATGACCATATTCATGGTCTTGCCTCCATACTAAGACAAGTTCCCACTGCTTCATTCTGCTGTTCTGCAGCATTGAACACAGAAAATTTTTTCGCGCTCGTCGGCATAGCTGAAACCGGGGGCCAGAGGAACTCCGGTGTTGACGAATTCGTTTCCATTCTGGAGACCATGGCCGAGAAGACTACAACGCCACAAGCAAAGAGGCGTGCCACACCAATGTGGGCCACGGAACATCGAAGTTTGCTGCAATTAAATCAAAGGGACGGTTGTTTTCCTGCCACCGTTACGGCATTGAGTCCATCCGACAGTACTATCAAGCTCGCGTTCGCCGACTTAGCTCGACTCCTGCCGCAGACTGGCGATAAGCAGCGCCGCGTTACGAACCGTTCTCCCAATCATACGTCAGTCGTACTATGGATTGAAGCTGGTTCAATGAGAGCATTACTAGGAGCCGATCTGGAGCATACCAGCCAATCAGATGAAGGTTGGATGGCTGTAGTTAAGTGTCACCATGATCCGCAGTCTGCTGCTCTTTTCAAGGTGCCGCATCACGGATCCACAAACGCCGATTATCCACAAGTATGGACACAAATGCTGGTCGAAAATCCCATCGCGGTAGTGACACCGTTTACTGGAGGCAAATCTCTGCCGCGGCAATCTGATCTTTTTCGGCTCGCCAAACGTACCACTAGTTTGTACTGCACTGCGCCGAGTGCTGGTAAGGTGCCGTCACGCGAGGCACTGGTTGAAAAAACCATGCGGAGGCAAGTGATTGATCGGCGAGTCATAGAGGGCAACCCTGGACATGTTCGTGTACGATGGTCTCTCACTAATTATGTAACGAGCCCGGTCATTGAGCTCTTTAATGGTGCCTATCAAATAATCCAACAATCCCCAGCAATATCCCAGAGTTAATTAAATAACTTTTTGTTGACTTCCAGCCACCCTCGCGCTAGACTCTCCACATTATCTAGTAGCTATACGCCAATGCCGCCCGTAGCCATTCGCGAATCGCCTTTGCTTTGTACCCAGCCGCGAGCCCGCAAGACCGTTTGCCCGGGGATGAACGGACATCATCTCCCGCACAACCGCTTGAATACAAACCACTTCCCTGTGTTGCAAATTACATCAAACTCGCAACTCTTTTTCTTTCATGCGTTTGGACATCATCTCGCAAAACTATGGGTGGGGTGCAATACGGGTAGCCCTTTAACTCCTCCTGTGCCGGCGCCTGCCCCGACAAAGTCGGGGCGGCGCATTCGTTCTTGTCCGCCACTGGCCACTTCTTCATCATCCGCGTTCATCTGTGTTCATCTGCGGTTCCAACCTATTTTCTCTTTTCTATTTTCTATTTTCGGCGTCGCAACTCTTTGGAAACTCTGATGAGCATTTTCGTCGCGTCCTTTGCTAGAATTGTTGGGCCGCCCCCGTCGTTGACGGAGGACTCATGAAGGTTGTCTTCGTTGTTGGTGCCGGCCCCGCCGGCCTGTACGCCGCGCAAAAAATTGCGCGCGCCGGATATGAGGTCGTCATTTTCAACCGCGACATCAAGCCCGGCGGCCTCGCCGAGTACGGAATTTATCCCACCAAAGAAAAAATGAAGGGCGGTCTGCGCAAGCAGTTCGCCAAGATCATGGCGCTTCCCCAGGTCAATTATTTCGGACATCTTTCCGTGGGCGAAGGCTACGCGCTGCATCTCGACGCGCTGCGCGAATTCAATCCTGCCGCGCTGGTGTTTAGCGTCGGCGCGCAAGGCACCAAGGAATTGGGCTTGCCCGGAGAGCACGCCAAGGGCGTCTATTCAGCAAAAGACTATGTGTTTTACTACAACCAGTTGCCGCCGTTCTCTTCGCAGGATTTTTCGTCGGGCAAGCGCGTGGCCATCGTCGGCATGGGCAACGTCGCCATCGACATCGCCCACTGGCTGCTCGTGGACGACCCCCATCATTCCGCCGAGGAAGTCACCATCGTCGCGCGGCGCGGGCCCTTCGAAGCCAAGTTTGACGAGAAAGAGTTTGACTACGTTGCCGAGCATTTCGACCGGCGCGCCTTCGAGCAAGAGCTCCAGCGCGTCAAGGAAAAAGTGGCCGCGGTGGGCCAGGACATCACGAAACTATCCGAGACAACCTTCCCCATTCTTGCCACGCCCGCGCAGGACGCGGTGAAACCTCTGCTCAAATTCCGCTTCCTGTGCTCGGCGAAAGAAATCATACCCGGACCGAACGGTCGCATCGAAAAACTGGTGGTGACGGAAAACTTGTTGGTGCCCAAGGGCGAAGGCACCGCCGCCAAGGCTACCGATCAAACCGCCACGCTCGATTTCGACACGATGATTTTCGCTATCGGCGATACCGCCGATCCCAAAGTCGGCCTGCCTTTTAACAAGGACAGTTACGTCACCAATCCCGATCTCGCTTCCGGCGAACACGCCGCCTACGAAGTGTTCGACCCGTCCGCCGGCAAAGTGGTGCCGGGAACCTTTGTGGTGGGCTGGTCGCGCAAGGCCAGCGATGGGCTGGTGGGCGTGGCTCGCTTCGACGCGGAAAAAGGCGCCACCCACGTGCTGCAATATCTAGAACGCGCCCCCGAAACGATGACCGCCAGTCCCGAAGAAATTTCCCGGCACATCGAGCGCGGCGGGCGCCAACTGGTGGACAAGGCCGGCATCGATTTGCTGGGCCGCGTGGAAGCCGCGCAAGCACAAAAGCTCGGGCTGCCTTCATTCAAATTTGCTGACGATGAAAGAATGCTCGCGGCCATCGCGCAGGAAAAATCTGCGCCGGTCTCCGCGGACGATTAGCGCTTTGCCGATGGCGGCGGAGAAAAAAACAGCAGCGCGATCATGATCACGCTGCCCGCGAGCGGCGCGACGAGTCCGGCCTTCAGCCCGCCGAACGATGTGGAAAGATAGCCCACCGCCCACGGCAGCGTGGCGCCACCCAGCGCGCCCATCGCAAAAATTCTTCCCGCCAAGCGCGCGGTCGCCGCGCCGAACGTAGGCGCAATCCACGCCACTTGGATCGGATAGACCGCGGAGAGTCCGAATCCGGCGAGCGCGGCCCACGCGAGCACAGCGCCGAGAGAACTTGCGGCGAGCAACCCAACGCCGCCTAGCGATGCCAGCGCCAGCCCGCCGATTACGATGCGCGCTTCCGTTACATACCGCAGCACCGCCGGAGCCAGCCCGCGACCCACGAGCAGCGCACCCCAAAAAAAAGATGGCGCCATCATCCACAGCGTTCCCTCGCCTGCGCTGTTGCGTTTGGCCAGCGATGCCACCCAACCGCCCAGCGCGTTTTCCGTCCCCACGTAGAGGAAGAACAGCGCGCCCAGCACGGGACCAAAGCGCACGCTCCATACGCTGGCTTGCACCGCCGATGAATCTGCTGCTTCCAGTGCTTTCTTCGGCTCCTCGAACGGAAGGACGGTCAGCAGCAGCGCGACAAGGACGAACGCCGCTGCGAGCGCCGGAGCCATTGTGCCGCCGAGCCCCTCGCGGTGCAGTACGGCAAAGAGGAATGGACATACCACCGCGCCCGCGCCCCACGTAAAGTTCAGCAAGCTCAGCGCCGAGGATCGCCTTTCGGGATTGCTGTCCGACACCCACATGTTGGTGCAGGCGATGGTGAACCCCAGTCCGATGCCGTAGCCGAAGACAGTGAGCAGCCCAACAGCCCAACTGCCCATTCCCAACGGCAAAGCGCCCGCAGCGGTGAGCGCAAATCCCAGTACCAGCGAGAAGCGAAAGCCGCGGCGCGGCAGCAGCAGTCCGGAGAGCACCGCTCCGGCCATCGATCCGGCGAACTGTGCAGTGAAGAGATAGCCGGCCTGTGCGTCGGCCAGCGACCAGCGCGCCGAAAGCACCGGCAGCAGCGGGCCGAGCAACGTGGTCAGCATGCCGGTCAGAAATACGCCGGAGTAGATGACCACGCTGGCCCGAGTGCTGGCAGATTGGCGTGATGCAGTTGGCAGTGAGCGGTTCATCGTGTCCATTCGAAAACTTGGAGGGGAGAAGCTATCACATCCGGGAGGGCAGCGCAGTGGCTGGCCGCATGAGTTGCACTCCATTTGAAGGAATACACGCGTTCGATCCCCGGAATGTTTTCGCCGCCCAGACCAATGCGGGAATAAGCATCTCAAAAGGACACTGAGCGCCGGGCGAATAGCTTATTGGCGACAATCCGAATTGCACCATTCCAATGAAAACAAAGCAGTAGCCGAGGAGAAGTTTCGTGGTTCGGATTGGTACTGCTATTGCGTTGAATTTCATGGGGGAGTGTCGAGTTGCGTTGGCGGAATGCACGTCTGGCGATGGACTTGGAAGCGCTGAATCACCCTCGGAAACGCCCGGCCAGTTTCCCTGCAGCCGGCCTAAGGAAAAGCGGATCACAATGCTCGCTCGCAGCAGAAGGTAGCCAACCATGAAACGATCTCGCAGAATTGAGGAAACAGGATCTTAACTCAAACTTCAAAGGCCGAAAGAATTCTGGAGGTAAGCATGAAGCCCAGACTATTCGACAGTTCCATCGTGGGGGACCCCCAGAAAGCAATGGATTTCATCACCAACATTCTGGAGTCCTCGACGGAATATTCCGTCATCGCCAAAGACCTCGAGGGCAAAATCCTTCTGTGGAATGAGGGTGCGCGCCGGTTGTACGGCTACGAGCCGGATGAAGTTATCGGCAAGGCCAACTCCGCCATGCTCCACACCGAAGAGGATGTCGCGGCTGGCAAACCACAGCAAATCATGGCTGCGGCTCTGGCGCAGGGCAAGTGGGAGGGAACAATAAACCGGAGGCGCAAGAGCGGCGACCTATTCACTGCGCGGCTGGTGATCACCCCGCGCCACGACGCCTCCGGTAGGCCCATCGGCTTTCTGCTGATCTCCAAAGACATCTCCGATGAAATCCGTCTTACACAGTACGCCCGCAGCCTGATCGAGGCCAGCCTCGACCCTCTGGTCACCATCAGCGCCGACGGCAAGATCACCGACGTCAATGAGGCCACCATCAAAGTTACTGGCGTCTCCCGCGAGGAGCTCATCGGCACCGATTTCTCCAACTACTTCACCGAACCGGAAAAAGCCCGCGAGGGCTATCAGCAAGTCTTCGCCAAAGGCTCGGTGACCGACTACCCGCTGACCATTCGCAGCAGGGACGGGCGGTTGACCGATGTCCTCTACAACGCCTCCGTGTACAAAGATGTCCGCGGCAACGTGCTCGGCGTCTTCGCCGCCGCTCGCGATATCACCACCCAGAAGCAGGCCTCCCAATACGCCCGCAGCCTGATCGAGGCCAGCCTCGACCCGCTGGTCACCATCAGCTCCGACGGCAAGATTACTGACGTCAACGAGGCCACTGCAAAGGTCACCGGGGTGCCCCGCGAAAAACTCATCGGCACGGACTTCTCCAACTATTTCACCGAGCCGGAAAAGGCCCGCGAAGGCTATCAGCAGGTCTTCGCCAGAGGCTCGGTGACCGACTACCCCCTTACGATTCGCCACGTGGAGGGCCGCAAGACCGACGTGCTGTACAACGCGTCGTTGTATCGCGACGCCCGCGACAACGTGCTGGGCGTGTTTGCCGCCGCCCGTGACGTCACCGCCCAAAAGAAAGCCGAGGAGGAAGTAGCCGCACAACGCGCTCGAGAGCTCGAACGACTCGCTGAACTGGAACGATTCCAGAAGCTCACGGTCGGCCGCGAACTCAAGATGATTGAACTGAAAAAGGAAGCCGAGGAACTGAAAAAGAGAATTGGCGTTGTTGAGGCGAGCCCGAGATGACGGCCGCTTTCACAACCAGGGATCAGGGACAGGAAGAAAAGATCCGGGCGCTGGAGAATGTGCACAAGGCGACCCTGAATATCCCGGAGGATTTTAATTCCGAAAGAGCGCGGCTCGAAGAAACACAGCGGGCTCTTCTAAATCTCCTTTCCGATTTTGAGGAAGAGAAAACCGAGCTTCGGGACATGCCCCGGGCCTTACAGAATATCTTGGAGGACTTGGAGACCGAGAAATCCAAACTGGATGTCGCCTATCGCCACCTCACCGCAGAAATCATGGAACGCAAGCGAGCGGAAGAAGCGCTGCGGGATAGCGAACAAAGACTTACTCTCGCCTCGACCTCCGGCGAAGTGGGCGTGTGGGATCTGGACTTGACTACCGACCAGGCATGGCGCTCACTTCAGCACGACCGGATTTTTGGCTATGAATCCCTTCTTCCGCGTTGGAGCTACGAGGTCTTCTCTGGCCACGTGGTTCCCGAGGACCGTGAGCTTGTGAAACAACGATTTGAGGCGGCATTTCAGACCGGCCACCTCACGTTGGAATGCCGAATCATTCGAGCGGACCAGGTTGTGCGCTGGATTTCCGCCAAAGGAGAGGCCTGCCGCAACGCGCAGGGCCAGCCCATCCGGATGATGGGCGTGATCACAGACATTACCGCGCGCAAGCAGGAAGAAGAGGCTGTTCTGAATTCCCGCGACTTGTTGGAGCAGCGCACTGCACAACTGGAGGCGGCCAACAAGGATCTGGAGGCCTTTACCTACTCGGTTTCGCATGACTTGCGAGCCCCCTTGCGGCATGTGGATGGCTTCTCCAAAATTCTTCTGGAAGAGTTTCAGGCACAACTCGCACCGGAAGCCCAGCGGTACTTGGAGCGGATTCGCAACGGCACGCAGCAGATGGGCCATCTGGTGGACGACTTGCTGAACCTGGCGCGGGTGGGCCGCCGGGAGCTGACGTTGCAGGTGTCGGGATTGAATTCCATCGTGGAAGAAGTGCTGTCGGACCTGAAGCCGGAAACGGCGGAACGTCAAATTGAATGGAAGGTCGGCAAATTGCCGTTTGTGGAGTGCGACCCGGCGTTAATCAAGCAGGTGTTCATAAATTTGCTCTCCAATGCCATCAAGTTCACACGGACGCGAGACCGCGCGCTCATTGAAGTCGGCGATGTGAAGCAAGACGGCGGGCCGGCGGTTTTCGTACGCGATAACGGCGTCGGCTTCAACATGAAATACGCCGACAAACTATTCGGCGTATTCCAGCGCCTGCATCGCGCGGAGGATTTCGAGGGCACCGGAGTCGGACTGGCCACCGTGCAGCGGATCATCCACAAGCATAGCGGCCACGTCTGGGCCGAAGCGGAACTGGACAAGGGCGCCACATTTTATTTCTCGTTGGGAAACCAGGGAAGCATCCCTTCCAAAGCAACCGCGGCAAGTGGGAGGTGAAGTATGTCGAACAAGGAAGTGGAAATTCTTCTCGTGGAAGACAACCCAGACGACGTGGAACTGACGCTTCACGCGCTGCGCCAGGAAAAGCTGGCCAACCAGGTGGCCATCGCCCGTGACGGCGAGGAAGCCCTGGACTTTCTTTTTTGCCGAGGCCCTCATAGCGGGCGCACGTTTGCAAACGGCCCCAAGGTCGTGCTGCTGGACCTCAAGCTGCCCAAGGTGGACGGGATCGAGGTGTTGCGCCAGGTCAAGAATGACCCGCGAACCAAAGCGATTCCCGTGGTCGTCGTGACCGCTTCGCGGGAAGAAAAAGACATGGTCAATAGTTACCATCTCGGCGTAAACGCTTACATCCAGAAACCCGTTGACTTTGAGAAGTTCCGCGACGTTGTGAAGCAACTGGGCCTTTTCTGGCTGGTGGTCAACCAGCCACCGCCGCCGTCCGCATTCAAAGCCAAAGAACGGGCATGACGCGGGCCGGCTGGACACTTCTGCGGCCTGTCCCTCTTTTGAGGGCGGCCGCCAGCGAAGGTGCGAGCAAGTTTCGCGAAGGAGACACGGGCCATGGCATTAACAACCAAATCGCCAGTCAGCAAACCAAGTACATCTTCGCGACCCCTGCGGTTGCTCATCGCGGAGGACTCGGCGGCCGATGCGGAATTGACTGTGGCCACGCTCAAGCGAGCGGGCTATTCCCTGTCGTTCGATGTCGTAGATACGCCACAGGCCTTCCAGGCACGGCTCACGCAGACCGATTACGACATCATCCTTTCCGACCACAATCTGATCACCTGGACGGGCATCGACGCCCTCGAGCTGCTTCAGAAGTCGGGTAAGGATATTCCCCTGGTGGTGCTGACCGCCACGCTGGGTGACGAAGCCGCCGTGGACTACGTAAAGCGTGGCGCCGCGGACTACATCCTCAAGCACCGTCTGGACCGGCTTCCCGTCGCGGTGGGCCGAGCCTTGCAGGAGAAGGCGCATCGCGAGGGGGCGTGCCGCCTGCAGGAGCAGATTCTTGCGGGCAAGCGCGAGTGGGAGCTTACTTTTGACACGGTTGCAGACCCAGTGCTTGTGCTGGACGAGGAGTGCCGTATCCAGCGTGCCAACCGCGCTGCGGCCGAAACTTTCGGTCTGCAATTTTCCCAGATGATCGGCAAGCATTGTTACGAAGTGGTTCATGGCCTAGATAGAGAGCATCCGGATTGCCCGCACGTCCTCATGCGGCAAACCGGGCTAGAAACCCGGCGGGATGTTGCGGAGCCCCGACTGAACAAGATCTTTCAGACGACCACCACTCCCCTCCGCGACTCGAGTGGCGGGATTCGGGGGTGTACCCATGTGATGCACGACATTACCGAACGCAGGCGTGCCGAGGGCGAAATCCGCAAGCTGAATGAAGAGCTGGAGCAGCGCGTACAGGAACGCACTGGCGCACTCGAACGCGCCAACCAAGAACTCGATGCGCGCCGGCGGGAAGCCGAGCGCGCGAGCGGGTTCAAAGACCAATTCCTCTCCACCATGAGCCACGAGTTGCGCACGCCGCTGAACGCGGTGCTGGGCTTTTCCGAGCTGCTGGCGGATGGGAACTACGGCCCGCTGAACGAGCGCCAACAGCGTTACGTCAGCCACATTCACAGCGGCGGAAAGCATCTCCTGCGGCTCATCAACGACGTGCTGGACCTTTCCAAGATCGAAGCCGGACGGATGGAACTGGCCATCGAAAGCGTACCGATGGAATCCACGTTTGAGGACGTGCTCACCGACCTGCGGCCATTGGCCGACAAGAAGTCACAGATCTTTTCCGTGCATTGCGCGCCGGCCCTGACCGTTCGTGCCGACGCTATGCGCTTGAAGCAGGTGCTCATGAACCTGGTGGGTAACGCCATCAAATTCACACCGGAAGGCGGGCGCATATCGCTGCAGGCGCGGCCGGAAAACGGCGCGGTGCGTATCGAAGTGCGCGACAGCGGCCCCGGTATTCTGCCGGAGGAGCAAAAGCGAATTTTTGAAGCGTTTGTCCGCCTACAAAAACCGGGCAAATCCTCGGAAGGCACCGGGCTGGGCCTGGCCATCACGCAGCGGCTGGTGGAGCTGCACGGAGGACACCTGGGCTTGGAGAGCGAACCGGGCGAAGGGAGCTGCTTTTACTTCCAGCTGCCCTGCGCCACCAGCCGCATTGAGCCGGACGCAAAGAAACCCGACGAGGAACTTCGGCTGGGTGGGCGCGTGCTGGTTGTCGAAGACGACCCGGTGGCGGCCCGTCTGATCGAGGTCCAGCTGCAATCGGAGGGCTTCGAGGTGTCCGTATGCGATCGGCCGAACCGCGCGCTGGAACTGGCGGCCGAGCTGCAGCCTCGCGCGATCACGCTGGACGTGCTGATGAACCCGACCATGGGCTGGGAAGTGCTGGCGCAATTGAAAAACGATACGCGCACCAGCGCGATCCCCGTCATCATCGTCACGGTGGTGGACCAGCCGGCGGTGGGAGCCACGCTGGGCGCGGAGGAATATCTGGTCAAACCGGTGCAAAAAGAGGCGTTGCTCTCGGCGGTGCGGCGGTGCCTGCGCAAGCATCCGGCCGCGGACGGAGCGGGAAACATCCTCGTGGTGGAAGACGATACGCCGACCCGCGAAATGATCGCCGAACTGCTCCGCGCAGAACAGTTTTCCGTGGCGACGGCTGCCGACGGAGCGGAGGCCCGCGCCGCCGTAGCCGCGGCCCTGCCGCGCCTTGTGATCCTCGACCTGCTGCTACCAAAAGTGAGCGGCTTCGAATTGCTTTCGGAATGGCGGGCCGACCGGCGCACCGCGGAGCTTCCCATTTTCGTCCTGACCAACAAAGACCTGAGTGCCGAAGAATTGCAATACCTCCAAGCCAACGCGAAATCGCTCTTCCGTAAGCAGCAGCAGTGGAAGCAGGTGCTGCTGGAACAACTCCGCCAAGTCACGGGGCACAGCGGCGGGAAAACCAATTGAATGCTCGCTGCCTCGGGAGTCCACGAAGAAATCCCCGCTCATTCGTGCCGCCTGTCCCTGCACGGTGAAGTCTAGTTCGAACAACGATGCGCGCTTTCTAAAGAGGCAATCGGAGGCGGGCCTGGCAGCCCGGGCGTGGAGCGCGGTTCTCGACGGAGAGACTGCCGCCGTGGGCTTCGGCAATCTGGCGGGAAATCACCAAGCCAATGCCCGAGCCGCCAGGCTTGGTGGTGAAAAACGGCACGAACAAATTGGCGGTATTCGGCAGCCCGGGACCCTCATCCTCCACCAGCACTTCCAAGTAGTTGCCGTTCTTGCGCCAGCTGACGCTGACGGCGCCGCTGGTTTCGAGCGCGGCATCGGCGGCATTGCGTAGCAGGTTGATGAGCACCTGCTCAAGCTGGTCGCCGTCCGCGCGAACCGTGAGGGCTGGTCCGGCCAGGACATTTACGGCGACGCGTGTCTCCAAGCCCGCTGCGCGGCGCACCCAGTCCGCCAGATCCACCGGCTGCAATCGCGGAGGTGGGAGTCGCGCCAGGCGGGCGTAGGCGTTCATGAAACGGTTCAGCGACTCGGCGCGCGCGCCGATGATGTTCAGGCCGTGCTGCAAATCCGCTTCCCAGTCGGGCGGCCGTTCGCCGCGCCGCAGGACGCTGCCCAAGCTTTCCGCGACCGACTTGATGGGCGCCAGCGAATTATTCAATTCGTGGCCGAGCACGCGGATCAGCCGCTGCCAGGCCTCGCGCTCTTCTTCCCGCAGCGCGCGGCTTAAGTCGGAGACCACCAGCAACTGGTGCGGCAGCCCGCCTTCGCGGAAAGCGCCGCGGCGCAAGCCCCAGCGGCCGCTGCCGCCCGCGAACGACCTCTGCACAGTGCGCGTGGGCTCACCCTCCAGGAACTCCGCTAGCCCCAACTCGCTTGCGCTGGAGCCGATCAGGCGTTCCTGGGGCCGGCCCAGGAGTCGCGCGCCCGCGCGGTTCACCAGGCGCAGGCGGTGCTGGCCATCGAAGGTGAAAATGGCCACGTCGATTTCCGCCATCACGGTGCGCAGCAGCGCAGTGGCCTCCAATTCGCCGAGGCGCTGATCGTGCATCGTCTGGCTGAGCGCGTTCACCTCGCGGGCCAGCTCGCCGATGGAATCCTGGTTGCGGGCGCCGCGCGCGCGGATGGAGTAGTCGCCTTCGCGCAAAGCGCTCACCAGGTTGGCAAAGGTTTGCAGCAACCGCACGATCCGCTCGCGCACCGAAAGCGCAACGCCCAGCCAGAAGCTGAGGATGACCAGCAACAGCGTCCATTGCGTTTTTGGCGCGTAGTCGCCAATCCACAGCAGGATCATCGCGGCCAGGACGGCGGGAAGCCCGGCCAGCAGAACCGTGTAGAAGATGCGCCTGTCGAAGGAAAGCTTCATAGGCCGTACTTCTGGATGCGGCGGTACAGCCCGCTGCGGCTCAGGCCCAACGCGCGAGCCGCGTGGCTCACGTTGCCGGAGTGACGAGCCATGGCTTTCTGGATGAGAAAGCGCTCCACGTCTTCCAGGCTCATGTCCTCGACCCGCGAGGCGCTTTCGCGGGCGGCGCGCAACCCCAGATCGCTGGCGCGAATGTGGTTTCCGAGAGCCAGCAGCACCGCGCGCTCGACGGTATGGTCGAGCTCGCGGACATTGCCGGGCCAGGAATACTCCTGCAGGGCCTGCAGAGCTGCGGGCTCGAACGCCGCCAGCGGCTTGTTGTAACGGCGCGCGTGCACGCCGAGAAAGTGCGTGGCCAGCCGGGGCACGTCGTCGCGCCGATCGCGAAGCAGCGGCAGATGAATCTCGATGGTGTTCAGGCGGAAGAAGAGGTCCTCACGAAAGCGTCCGGAGGCGACTTCCGCCTGCAAATCCGCATTGGTGGCAGAGACCACGCGCACGTCGACGCGGCGCGTTTTGGACGAGCCGACGCGCTCCATTTCTCCGATTTCGAGCACGCGGAGAAAACGCGCCTGGAGATTTAATGGCACGTTGGCGATTTCATCCAGAAACAACGTGCCGCCGTCCGCCATTTCAAAGCGGCCGACGCGGTCAGCGCGCGCGTCGGTGAATGCGCCCTTCACGTGACCGAAGAGCTCGCTTTCGAAAACGCCTTCGGCCAGCCCGCCGGCATTCACCGTGACCAAAGGCTTGGCGGCGCGCTCGGATAGCGCGTGCAGCGTGCGCGCCACCACTTCTTTGCCGGTGCCGTGCTCGCCGGTAATGAGCACGTTGGCGTTGGAGGGGCCCACCCGCGCAATCAGTTCTTTCAATGGCTGCATCGCCGCCGACTCCGCGATGAAGGTGGGCAAGCCTTCCGCGCGCAGCAGGCGGTTTTCCGCCTCCAGGCGCTGCCCGCGGCGCAATGCGCGGCTCAACTCCACCTGCGTGCGCAGCACGCTGAGCAGGCGAGCGTTTTCCCAGGGCTTCTGAATGAAATCGCGTGCGCCGCGGCGCATGGCCTCGACCGCGACTTCGACGCTGCCCCACGCGGTCATGACCACCACGGGCAGCGAGCTGTCGATGGTGCGGATGCGGTAGAGCAGGTCAAGGCCTTCCTGCCCTGAAGTGGTATCGCGGGCGTAGTTCAAGTCGATGAGCACCACATCGAACTCGCGAGCTTCAATGCTGGTCAGCACGCCGGCCGGCGAGTTGACCGCATCGATCTGAAAGCCCTCGTCCTTCAGCAGCAGACGGAGTGAGTCAACCACTTCCGGCTGATCGTCTGCGATCAACACACACGCCGTTTTGGCATCCGTGAGTTTCATTGCGGCACGCCAGCCGGAGGGAATTGTAACGCCGTTTGCAGTCATAATCGATTTGGCTGGAGCAGACACTTCTCCCGGGTGATTCGCCCGGGGGCGGGCCGCGGTTTATTCGTAGCGCAGGGCGACCATGGGATCGACCTTTGTGGCGCGCCGCGCCGGGATGTAGCACGCCAGCATGGCCACGCCCAGCAGCACCGCAGCGACGCTTGCAAACGTCAGTGGATCGGCTGCGCTCACGCCGTAGAGAAATCGCGAAACCAGTTGCGCCAGCGCAAGGCCGATGCACAAGCCCGCGCCCAGGCCTACTCCCACCAGCCGCACTCCCTCTCGCAAAACCATGCGCAGCACTTTCGCGGCGCCCGCCCCCAGCGCCATGCGGATTCCAATCTCGCGCGTGCGCTGGCTCACCGAAAACGCCATCACGCCGAAAACTCCGAGCGCCGCCAGACTCAGGCCCACTGCGCCGAAAAGCCCCAGCAGCGTTGCGCCCAGGCGCGCCGGTGCAAGCGACGAGCTTACATGCGCGCTCATCGTTCTCGCCGGAAATACCGCCAGGTTGCGGTCAAACGTACGGATCAGGCTCTCCATGGCTTGCAGCAGCGCGCGGGGTTCTCCGCCGCTGCGCACCACAAGCGCCATGTGCGATTGGTACTGCTGCGCGAGTGGCAAAAACAAGTACGGCTGGCTCCGCTCGCCAATGCTGTCGTACTTGGCGTCACGCATCACACCAATCACTTGCAGCGGCGTGCCGCTGCGTCCGCCCAACAGCAACCGTTTGCCGATAGGATCCTCATTCGGCCACATGCGCGCAGCGAGTTGTTGGTTGATCAGGGCGACGCCCGGAGAATCCGCGCGGTCCTGCGTGGTGAATTCCCTGCCCTGCAGGACAGTGATCCCCATTGTCTCGCAGTAGCGCGGCGCGACCGTATTCACGCCTGCGCGCACTTCGGACTCTGCTGTGTTGGGGTCCGCGCCTTCTCGGCTAACAAAGGCCACGCCGCGGTCCAGCCCCAGCGGCAGCCGTTCCACAAGGCTCGCGGAAAGCACGCCGGGCAAAGATTCTGCGCGTTCGACGATTTGGCGGAATGCATCGACGCCGGCAGCATCCGAGTAACCGGCCAGCCGGAGGTCCAACGGGACCGCCGCCACGCGCGCCGCCACAAACCCCGCATCTGTCTTCTGCGCCGTTTGCAAGCTGCGCAGGAACAGTCCGGCGCCGATCAGCAGGAGCGATGCGAGTCCCACTTGCATTACGACGAACAGGTTGCGCAAGCGCGACTTCCAAACTTTGCCCGCACCCAAGTCATTTTTCAGCACGGAAACCAGGTCCACGCGCGAGACCGCAAGAGCAGGCACCAAGCTGAACAGCAGCAGCGTCAGCAAGGAAACGGCGAGTGTGAACGCGAGTACGCTGCGGTCCGGACTCACATCCAGCGTGATTCGCGTCCCGCCGGGCAACTCCATGCTCGACAGCAAACCGGACGTCCACGTGACCAGCAGCATCGCCGCAGCACCGGCCAGCAGCGCCAGCGGCACCGCCTCCAGCACCAACTGGCGCACCAATTGGCCGCGGGTTGCGCCAAGCGCCAGCCGCACTCCAATCTCTTTTTTTCGCGATGCGGCGCGGGCCAGCATCAAATTCGCCAAGTTGGAGCATGCCGTCAGAAGCAGCAATCCAACAATGGCGAAGAGCAGCGCGGCAAGCGGCAGGAAGAGTTCGCCACGTTCGCGCGGATCCACGCCGCCGGCGACCGTGTACAACTCGACGGGGGTCGGCCGCCCATCGGCCGGCTGACGCGGTTCGTCCTGCTCGAGCAGAGCGGTCAGCGCAGCTTCCGCCTGCTGGATGTTTACGCCCGGCTTCAGGCGACCGACCACATTCATCCAGATAAAGTCGCGGTCCACGATCGCGCTGGCTGCACGCGCATTCGCGCGGGGAAACAAAATCGGCTGCATCATCATGGGAACCCAGAGGTCGCGTTCCTTGCCGATCTCGTCGCCAATGAAGCCTGCGGGCATGACGCCCACAATGGTGAAGCGCATTCCGTTCAGCAGAATTGTCTTCTGCAAAATTTCCGGGTCTGCGCCAAAGCGCCGCTGCCAAAGGCCTTGGCTGAGCACCGCCACGGGGTGCGCGCCCGGATTGTGATCTTCTTCGGGGAGAAATGTGCGGCCTTTTGCCGCTGGGGTACCCAGCACGGAAAAGAAATTCGCGGTCACCAGCTCACCGGTCACCAGTTCCGGCTCGCCGCCCACGTTCAGGTTCAGCGACATCGTGCCACCTTGCGCGAACATCCCGGAGAACACAGCGTTGTGGTCGCGGAGAAATTCGTACGATGGATAGGAATACGAGCGGGAAAGATAGGCCAGCTCGCCGGGCTCGTGAACCAGAGGCAATGGGCGGAGCAGAAGCGCGTTCACCACGCTGAAAATAGTTGTGTTGGCGCCGATGCCCAGCGCCAGAGTCAGCACCGCGACGATGGTGAAGCCGGGATTCTTGGCCAGCATGCGCGCGCCGAATTTCACGTCCTGCCAGAGCGTCTCCATGCGCAGCCTCCTCGCGATCAGCTCTGCACCATCCAGCCGTCTTTCACCTGGATGATGCGGTTGCCGTAGGCGGCCCAGTTTTCGTTGTGGGTCACCTGAATGATCGTGGTGCCTTCGCTATTCAGTTTTTTGAACAGCTCCATGATTTCTTTGCCCTGCCCGGAATGCAGGTTGCCGGTGGGCTCGTCGGCCAGGATGAGGCGCGGTTTGGCGATCACGGCGCGAGCCACAGCCACAAGCTGCTG
>Ga0080064_1000222_pt1 | contig 165769 bp, 159 predicted proteins | sample Subgrocontami54m_FD_69260 | JGI IMG/M metagenome (GOLD analysis project Ga0080064, IMG submission 69260) | Subsurface groundwater microbial communities from S. Glens Falls, New York, USA - GMW46 contaminated, 5.4 m (SPADES assembly) (version 2) ...
GCAGCATTGGTAAGATTTGCGAAACCTGCAGCTACATCAGCAGCAGCGATTGCACCACTTGCAGTTAATGTTAATCCATCAACCGTTACTGATTGTCCAGCGATTAGGTCTTGGAATGTGATAGCATGTGTTTCTGTTTGGCTTGCACTACCTTGAGTATCAGCAGCACCAACAGCAGTCGGAGCAGCTACTTCAGCAGTTCCAGCAGAAGTTACAACGATGTCAGTAACATTTGTATTTGCAGTTTCACTTGTGAAAGTTACAGTTGCAGTATCAACAGCACCTGAAGTCCATGCAGTAGATTTTGCACCGCTCCATGTACCGTTAGTCACAGCAGAACCTTCTGTTGAGGCAGCATTGGTAAGATTTGCGAAACCTGCAGCTACATCAGCAGCAGCGATTGCACCACTTGCAGTTAATGTTAATCCATCAACCGTTACTGATTGTCCAGCGATTAGGTCTTGGAATGTGAGTGCATGTGTTTCTGTTTGAGCTGCCGTCCCCACACCAACAATAACCTTATCCGTCCCAGTATAATCAGTGCCATCATGTCCTAGCGTAATACTATCCGCCCCTCCAGCTGCACTAATTTGGTTTATGCCTGCACCAACAGTGATAGTATCACCATTGCCAGTACCACCAATAAAATTAGTTCCAGTTGTTTGAATATCTAGCGTTGAAGGTCCAGTGTCGTAGTCATGGATAGATACTTGGACATTACCTGCACCTGTTATGGTTGAACCATCCGCATGTTGTGGATGAATCCACAAAGTAATTCCGGTACTTACGGTAGCATCTGCACCGGCATTGAAAGTTAAATCTAGACTGTTAGATATGGATAGAAGATTTGTATTTGCTGTAATATCGCTTGTAGTTAGATTAATAGTACCTGTTCCTCTGATAGCACTATATGTTGTACTCTCAATAGTAGCATATGATGTTATTACGTCGGCTTGTGCTGGCGTTAGTACCAATGTTTGAGTGCTAAGATTTAAATAGTCAGTGCTAGGTGTCCATGATGCAAAATCAACGGTCGTCGTCGCATTAATGCCGCCTCTTGTAAATGTAGCAACATCTTCAGTTATGCTCATCGAGATATTACCAGTTGCAGTTCCTCCAAATGTTACTACACCTTCCGTATCTGTCACAGTAAATGTAGGAGTTGCAGGAGTAGAACTTCCACCACCACCACCAGTCGAAGGAGTTGTCGGAGTCGTCGGAGTCGTCGCCTCTTCAACAACTGCAGCTGCATCTTCTTCTACTGCTGTCGGGTTTGCTGCTATGCTTGTAGCTAAAGTTTCAGGGTTTGCTACAAACGACGCATCTTGTGTTGCTGCTTCTACCGTTGCTGTTGCCGCAGTTAAAGTAGCAGCGATATTTGTTACCGTTCCTGCTGTTACATCTTCTGCAAGGTTTTGCATAACAGTCTTAAGATTTGCAAGAGTTGTTGTAAGAGTAGCTGCCGAATCAGTATCTGCTAAAATAGCTTGAACTGACTCAAGCGTTGCCGTCGCATTTGCAAGTCCAGCCGTGTCAGCTGCTGCCATAGTGATAACACTCTCAACTATACCAACCGTGCTTGAATCTGCCGTTACTGTTGCAATAACTTGTGCAGCAAAAGCCAAATCATTTATACCTGCATCTGCCATCGCTATGCCGACTTGGGCTTTGTTGTTTAGAAGTGCAGCATCACTTGAGCTTCCGGTTGATGCTTTTACACCATTTACTATTGCTAAAACAAACTGATCCATCGGAATATTGCCAGAAGCCAGTTCTGCCGCCCAGTAAGTTGCACCTGCCGTATCGGGAGAACGTCCGAGTACATTTGCATATACTTGAGTTATGAGAACAGAACTGTCTGCATCTTCACCGTAAGTATCTGTAAACTCTTGTTGTTCATTTGCCCAGTTTGAAGCGATAGATCCAAAATCCATAACGTCGTTGTCTAGTTCATTTAGCCAATATGCTAAACCAGCCGCATCCGGCGCTCTGTTAAAGTACGCAGTGTACAGCTCCGAGAGCAATAGTCTGTTTTCTTCCATAACTTAATCCTACCTTGTATTTGATTTTTAGTTTAATAAACAGGGCAGTTTACTTGTCAAGCGTTATATTTAGTGTTATATAAGTTTAATTTGTAAAGAAATTGAATGAAAAGTTAATTTATGGAATATTGTTATTTGGAAGCGGAGATTTATCTTCGCCCATTGACGAGGTTAAAACCTCGTTTCCGAATCTGATGGCGAGGTTAAAATCTCGTTTGTGAAGTTGATGACGAGGTTAAAACCTCGTTTGTGAAGTTGATGACGAGGTTAAGTATAGATTTGCAAAAAGGAAGCGAAGATTTATCTTCGCCCATCTTTATGAAGTTTGTAACCTACACCTTTAACTGTTTCTATGTTAAGTCCATGCAGTTTTGCTTTTAGTCTAAAGAGTAGCTGTCTGCGGCTGTTTTCACTTACGGCTTTGTCATACCAAAGCATCAGTTCAATCGCTTCTATGCTCACAATTTGCCCGATGTTTTGAATAAGCAGCTGAATTAGTGCCAGTTCTTGTTTTGTAAGTTCAATAATATTGTCATGTAAATAGAGATTTTTCTCATTTTGATTAAACCAATAACCATTTCCTAACTCTATAATGGTTTTAACACCGTCTAGTCCATAACGAAGAGAAGTAAGCCTAACTTCTCTTAGCAACTGCTCATCAAGATATGGTTTTACTATATAGCCCGTAAAGTTTACTTTTGAAACTTCTTTGAGTATGCCATCATCATGAAAAGCGGTAAGAAAAATCGTAGGTATCATTTTTGTTTTATGAATCAACTTTACGGTTTGGATGCCGTTTAGTTCACCTTTAATCTGTATATCCGTAATAATAATGTCAATATTTGTAGATTTGACAAAAGTGATAGCAGCATTGGAGTTGGATGCAATGCCTGCTACTTCATAACCTGCCGACTCTAAGACATTTTTCAATTCTAAAGCTAAGATGCTTTCATCTTCTATAATTAATATTTTTATTTTTCGCATAGTGTATATTAAACATAAAAAGTTATATTTGGCGTTATATTTTAATAATTTTTTAAACATTTATGGTAAATTAATAAAATTAGTTACAAAATAGGGTTGCAAAAGGAAGCGGTATGGCAAAAATAAAAACTATTATGTTGAAGATTTTATTTTTTGTATTTTTCTCAACCGTACCGCTTTTTTCTCAAACAATATTTTTAGCAGATAATCAAGCCCCGATTAATCTTCTGCAATCCGGTGAATTATATATAGACCATGGTGGCGTTGAGAGTTTTGAGACACTTTACAATAGCAGTAAGTTTTTAAAAACAAGCGAGGAGTTTATCAACTTAGGCTACGCATTTAAGAGCGTTGCATGGCTTCGTTTTACAATCAACAATGATTCAAACGAGACTCAAAAGCGTTATATAACTGTTGATAACACCATGCTCGACACGATAGAGCTTTATAAACCCTCCGAAGACGGGAACTACACAAAGGAGCTGAGCGGTGTTTTTCAGAGAGAAAGATTTGATAATATCCTACACTTTAACTTCCCCGTAGAGCTAAAACCATCAGAGTCACAGAGTTACTATCTCAAAGTTACCTCAACAACCTCCGCACTCTTTTTTAAATCCTACCTCTACAATGAGAGAGATTTTTATAAAGAGGAGATTAGCAGACAACTCTTTTACACTCTTTTTATCGGTGCCATGGGAATCCTTATACTCTACAACTTCTCACTCTTTCTGTTTTCCAGAGATAAAACCTATCTCTATTATGTCTTCTATATGATTGCATCTTTAGCTCAGCATCAGACTTATACCAGCATGGGTCTATACATGTATCCAAACGATATGATTCAGTATGTTATCCAATATGAATCCCATTTCGGCATCTATTATATGACAATTTTATCTCTTGCCATGGTTCTTTTTACCCGCTCTTTTTTAGAGACCTACAGATACAAAAAAATTGACCTCTTTTTAAAGTTTATGATTGTTCTCAACATTGCACTCTCTCTTTTAAATACAGATGAAAATTCACTTCTGGATATAGGGATGTATGAGGAGTACTTTTTATTAATAGCATTATTATTTATAGGGTTTTATCTTTATTACAAAAAAAACGCACAGGCAAAATATTATATCATTGGCTGGGGCGTCATGTTGAGCGGAGTAATCGGAATACTTTTGCATAACTTAGGAATTTTTAGTGTTCAGTACCACTCTTTTTACTATATTTTTGAAGTCACGATTTTATTTGAAGCAACTTTCTTCTCAATTGTTTTGGCATCTAGGCTCAAAACCCTATCTGTAAAGCTTTTGCAAAAAGAGAGAGAGTATAGTTCAGAACTAGAATCTACAGTAAAAGAGCGTACAAAAGAGTTACATGTAGCACTTGAAACAGAAAATATCTTAAAAAAAGAGCTACATCACAGAGTAAAAAATAATATGCAGTTTATTATCTCCTTGTTTAAACTTAGACTCTACCCTTTTATGAGTGATGACATCAATAGAGTGATAAAAGAGGTTACCTATAAAATAAAAGGTATGGCAAGAGCGCATGATATGCTTTATTCTCAAAAATCACTCAATACTATTGACACAAATGAATACTTTACTCAGTTAATTAACGAGTTAAAAAACGGTTATGAAACAGAGCATATAAGATTTGATATAAAAGTAGAAACAGAACTTGATAGTGATAGGCTTATTTATTGTGGTTTGATTGTCAATGAAGTGATTATCAATGCTTTAAAATATGCATTTGATGATGGGCAAAATGGAGTAATCAACCTAAATCTTTACAAAAATAAAGATGAAACTATTTTAGAACTCTCCGATAACGGAGTAGGACTTAAAGAAAATCATAAACAATCCTTTGGTCTTCTTATGGTAAATACACTCGTAACGGAGCAACTAAAAGGAACTATTGAATTTGATACAAAAAATGGAACAACAATCAAAATAAAAATTTAAGGAAATAGCTTTGAAACTTATCATAATTATTACAATCTTTTTTCAACTGCTTTTTGCAGATGAAAATAGTATTAATATTGAGCCTATAACGGTTGAAGCAGAACATCTTACACAAGAATATAATAACTACTCAAAACATGATTTAGAGGCGAGAGATATTGATTCACTCGATGATTTAAGTGCTGTCCTGCCATCATTTTCTGTTTCAAACTATGGCTCAAGAAATGTAGCTTTTACATCATATAGAGGGCAAGCAAACTTTATGACTACTACCTCACCGGTAGCCATATATATAGATGATATTCCTCTTGCTTATGTAAATACTTTTTTAACACATGAGTTATACAATATATCGGATGTAAACATTTTAAAAGGTCCTCAAGGATTTACAACCGGCTTAGGCGCACAAGCAGGTATTATTCAACTAAAGATGGATGATAAACTTGTAAAAGAAGCAGAATTTAGCAGTGAAGTTAAGATGGCTAATTATGCTGAAAAAAGTTTGGTTCTGCACTCAAAAACTCCTATAGAAGACGGAACTATTGCTATTGATACTCTTTATAAACAGCGAGATGGATTTACAAAAAATCTTTATGACAATAAAAGTTTAGATGATGAAGAGACAAAAGCTTTGAGTGTTAGGATGATTAAGAATATTGATAATTTAAAACTGACTTTCTTGGGTCTTCAAGATTTTAACAATGACGGCGGAACCCCTTATCATGACAACCTTCAAACGCCGTTTGTTATGAATCAAAATGTGCAAGGATATATACGGCAAAATAACCTGCTTAGTTCAATAAAACTAGAATATTTTGCGAATGATTATGTATTCAAATCTGTAAGTTCCTTTCATAACTATAGGTCAAAAGAGCTGCTAGACGGAGACCGCACACCGGAGAATTTTTTGACGATTGATAGCGATGAAAATTATAAAGAGTTTACTGAAGAACTCAGCATGCAGATACAAAAGAGTGGTTGGGAACTACTAAGTGGTCTGTTTTTTGCCTCACGCTATGAACATACTTATACCGAAAACCATCATTATGAATATCTCGATACCAACGGTTATAGAATATGGCAAACATCACAGCCTGAGAAAAGTTTTGCCCTCTTTAGCGAATATGCAAAAAATATAAATGAGAATATTATACTTACCGCAGCTCTGAGATATACATGGAACGAAAAAGATTTTAACAACAATATCAGTCAATCTTTCCCGATAGAAGTAGCCGAGTATGGATTTTTAAATACAGCTTATCCTCACATCATAGCAACTTCTCACTGGCAAAAAGTTTTACCAAAAGTAAAAATAGCTTATAAACAAGATAATGCAAATTTGATTTTCTTACAATATGCAGAAGCGTTTAAAAACGGTGGATACAGTTATGATGATTATGATATTAAAACATTGAGTTATGACCCTGAGGAATCAAAAACTTTGGAGTTGGGATTTAACACAAAATGGAAAAACTCATTAAACCTTAGCGCAACACTTTATGCAACACATGTTGATAAACTTCAGGTTGAAACCATACGCTCTGACTTAAGCAGTTATATAGACAATGCGGCAAAAGCTGATATTTATGGCATTGAAAGCGAGTTGCGCTATTTATTTAATAATAACTTTAGCGTACATAGCGGTGTAGGATTTATTCACTCCAAATTTGATGACTATATATCCAACTCTAATAATTACTCCGGCAATCAACTGATAAATGTTCCCCAATATACCTTCCAATTTGGTTCAGAATTCAGTTTTAGTAAAAACTATTATCTAGATTTAGTATTAAAATCAAACGGAAAAACCTATTTTGATAAGGCAAATACGGTATCTGAATCATCCTACACTTATGTTGATACGAAAATGGGGTATAAATCTAAAAAATTCTCATGGAATGTTTACATTCATAATCTGTTTGACAAACGATACCTAAATTACATTATTGCAGCAGAAGGATTTAATGCGTATAATTTTGGTGAGCCTAGACGGATAGGCGTATCTTTAAAATATGATTTTTAGAAGTATTTTATAAAGCTTGTAAGTCTGTGAGAAAGAGATTGTGTAAAAAAATGGTGGACCCTCAGAGATTCGAACTCTGGGAGGTATAACCCTCGCCGGTTTTCAAGACCGGTGCTATCGACCAACTCAGCCAAAGATCCACGTTTGTAAAGAAGTTATTATAAAGATTGGAGGTGCCACCCAGATTTGAACTGGGGATAGCAGCTTTGCAGGCTGCGGCCTTACCACTTGGCGATGGCACCAGTTTCAACAATAACTTATAATAATGGTGCCCGAAGCCGGACTTGAACCGGCACACCCTTACGAGCGAGGGATTTTAAATCCCTTGTGTCTACCGATTTCACCACCCGGGCTTGGGTTTTTTTTCAAGATATCGGATATCTTTTTTTATTTAATATTTTATGGAGCGGGAAACGAGGTTCGAACTCGCGACCCCAACCTTGGCAAGGTTGTGCTCTACCACTGAGCTATTCCCGCAATTTTGTCACTTATTTTTTAAGTGGGTGGAATTATAGCCACTTAATTTTCATTTGTAAAGAGTTTTTAGAAATTTTTTTAGAAAAAATGCTATAATCTCGTAAATACTAAATATATAAGTTATAAATTAAAGGATTTTTATGAGAAGTGATACTATAAAAAAAGGCTTTGATAGAGCACCTCACCGCTCGTTGCTTCGTGCAACAGGTTTAAAAGATGAGGATTTTGACAAACCTTTTATAGGTATAGCAAATAGCTATATAGATATCATTCCGGGACATTTTTTCTTACATGAGTACGGTGAAATCGTTAAAAAAGCCATTCGTGAAGCAGGTGGAGTACCATTCGTGTTCAATACGATAGGCGTTGACGACGGTATTGCCATGGGTCATGACGGAATGCTTTACTCTCTTCCTTCACGCGAAATTATCGCAGATTCTATAGAAACTGTTATGAACGCACATAAACTGGATGCTCTTATCTGTATCCCAAATTGCGATAAAATCGTTCCCGGTATGATTATGGGTGCACTTCGTGTAAATGTTCCAACTGTTTTCGTTTCGGGCGGTCCAATGCCGGCAGGGCATAAAAAAGACGGTACACCTATAGATCTTGCTACTGCATTTGAAGCGGTTGGTGTTCATGCTGAGGGGAAAATGAGTGATGAAGAGTTATATGAGATAGAGTGCAATGCATGTCCAAGTGGTGGAAGTTGTTCCGGTATGTTTACGGCGAATTCTATGAATACTCTTTGTGAGGCGATGGGAATCGCACTTCCGGGAAACGGAACTATTTTGGCCATGACGCCTGCAAGAATAGAGCTTGTTAAAAAAGCTGCAAAGAGAATCGTAGAGATGGCAAAAGCAGATGATAGTAAATACAATTTACGAAATGTTTTAAATGAAAAAGCTGTTCATAACGCATTCGTTGTTGATATGGCAATGGGTGGAAGCTCAAATACAGTGCTTCACATGTTGGCAATTGCAAAAGAGGCTGGGGTTGATTTTCCAATTGAGAAAATTAACATGATAGCTGACAATGTAGCACACATTGCTAAAATATCACCGTCATTAACAACTGTTCATATGGATGATATTAATCGTGCCGGCGGTGTAAATGCAGTTATGAAAGAGGTTAGTCGCAGAGGCGGGCTTCTTTATCTTGACAATCCGACTGTAACAGGTGAAACGCTTGGCGAACGTATAGCGGATGCTAAAATTTTGGATGAGAGCATAATTCATACAAATGAAAATGCTTACTCACAAGTCGGTGGACTTTCAATCCTTTTTGGAAACCTAGCACTTGAAGGCGCTGTTGTAAAAACTGCCGGAATTGAAGCTAACATGAGACAGTTTAAAGGTACCGCAATCTGTTTTAATTCTCAACCGGAAGCGATAACGGGAATTATGTCACATAAAGTTAAACCAGGAAATGTCGTAGTTATTCGTTATGAGGGACCAAAAGGCGGACCGGGTATGCAAGAAATGCTTGCTCCAACAGCACTTATTCAAGGAATGGGACTCGGAGATAGCGTAGCTCTTATCACGGACGGTCGTTTTTCCGGTGCGACAAAAGGTGCAAGTATCGGGCATGTTTCTCCTGAGGCTGCTGAGGGTGGTTTAATAGCGTTTGTAGAAGACGGTGACGAGATAGAGTTAGATACTGACAAACATTTGCTGAGATTAAATGTTAGTGATGAAGAGATAGCAAAAAGAAAAGCAAATTACAAACCTTATAAAAATGAGGTTAAATCGAAGTGGCTAAAACGCTACCAACTTTTAGTTTCAAACGCTTCAAACGGTGCAGTTTTAAAAACAGAACTTTAATAATTTGTACGCAAAATGAGCAAAGCCCATTTTGCTACGCTAGCCGCTGAAGCACTAAAGCTTGCCTTTTTTGAGGCAGAAAATAATAAATAAAGGTAAAAATTTTGAATGCAATAGCAATAAAACATAATGGCGAAATAATAGATTTACAAACAGCAAAAGAATCAGGATTTGAGGGAGAACAGATACTTCTTGATAACTCGGAAGAGTCTTTAAGTGTGTTAAGACACTCAACCGCTCACTTGATGGCTCAAGCTATAAAATCTCTCTATAGCGATGCAAAGTTTTTCGTAGGACCAAATGTAAAAGAGGGCTTTTACTATGATTTTAAAACAAGCCATGAGATAGGCGAAGCTGACCTTAAAGAGATTGAAAAAGAGATGCTCTCAATCGCTAAAAAGAAGTATCCGATAGAAAAATATGAGATTACTATGGATGAGGCAAAAGAGAAATTCAAAGATGACCATCTGAAACTTTTTGTAATGCAAAGAATCCCGAGCGACACAGTTTCTATTTACAAACAGGGTGATTTTGAGGATTTATGTCGTGGTCCTCATCTGCCGAATGTGGGACTTATAAGATATTTTAAACTTACTAAAATTGCAGGTGCTTACCTTGGAGGAGACTCTAACAACGAAATGCTTACTCGTATTTACGGTATAGCATTTGCAGATAAAGAGGCTCTAAAAGCTTATCTTGATATGATGGCTGAAGCAGAGAAGAGGGATCACCGTAAACTTGGTGCAGAGATGAAAATGTTTACATTCCGTGAAGAAGTCGGTGCAGGTTTTCCTATCTGGCTTCCTGCGGGTGGAAGGCTTCGTGCAAGATTGGAATCACTTCTGTTTAAAGCTCACCGCAAACGCGGTTATGAGCCTGTTCGCGGTCCTGAAATGCTTAGAAGCGACCTTTGGAAAACATCGGGTCACTACCAAAATTATGGCGAGAACATGTACTTTACAAACATAGATGAGATAGAGTTCGGGGTAAAACCTATGAACTGTGTCGGTCATATTAAGATATATGAAGACGAGCTGCACTCTTATAGAGATTTGCCAATTAAATATTTCGAGTATGGTGTAGTTCATCGCCATGAGATGACGGGTGCGCTTCACGGACTTTTCCGCGTTCGTGAGTTTACACAAGATGATGCACATATCTTTTGTAGAGCAGATCAAATTGAAGAGCAAATTATAGAAGTTGTTGATTTTGTCGATAAAATCATGTCTACATTTGGGTTTAACTATAAAATGATGCTCTCGACAAAACCGACAAAAGCAGTCGGAAGTGATGAAGTGTGGGAAATTTCTACACAGGCACTAAAAAATGCGATGGATAAAAACTCTCTTGTTTATGAGATAGATGAGGGCGGTGGAGCTTTTTACGGTCCAAAAATCGATATTAAGATAACAGATGCAATCGGGCGTGAGTGGCAATGTGGTACAATACAGCTAGACTTTAATCTGCCAAGCAGGTTTGAGCTTGAGTATAACGGTGAGAATAACGATAAGATTCAGCCGGTTATGATTCACAGAGCAATTTTAGGTTCTTTTGAGCGTTTTATTGGTATATTAACGGAGCATTACGCTGGAGAGTTTCCGATGTTTATTGCTCCGACTCAAGTTGCAATCGTTCCGATTGCTTCTACGCATAACGATTATGCAAAAGAGTTGGCAGATAAATTGATAGATTTAGGGGCAGATAGCGAGATCTACTCAAAAAATGATTCTTTAAATAAAAGAATCAGAACAGCTGAAAAGACAAGGGTTCCTATGTTGGTAATCATAGGAGATGAAGAGGTTGAGTCTCGTAGTGTTGCGATTCGTGACAGAAGAACGAGAGAACAGTATAATCTGAGTGAGAGTGAATTTCTTTTGCTTATACAAACTAAAATAAATGAGGTAAATTTTTGAACAAAAAAGACCGTGTCATAATGAATGACGATATCCGTGTACCAGAAGTACGTTGTAATGTAGATGGAGCTGAGTCATTAGGAATTATTTCTACTGATGAAGCTATGGAAAAAGCAAATGAGTTGGGCTTAGATTTAGTTTTAATCGCTCCAGATGCAAAACCTCCTGTTGCAAAGATTATGGATTACGGTAAGTACAAATACCAAGAAGAGAGAAAGCTTAAAGAACAGAGAAAAAATCAAGTTAAAATTGATGTTAAAGAGATTAAATTGTCTGTTAAAATTGCAGAAAATGATGTTGCCTATAAAGTAAAACATGCAAGAGAGTTTCTTGAAGAAGGAAAGCATGTAAAGTTTCGCGTATTTTTAAAAGGTCGTGAAATGTCAAATCCTGATTCGGCAAAAGATGTTCTTCTAAAAGTTTGGGCTATGATTGAGGATGTTGCAATTATGGATAAAGAACCTAAGTTTGAGGGTCGCTACTACAATTTATACGTGTTACCTAAAAAGTAGTTATAAACTCTCGCATCTTTAGCGAGTAGTGTTTTTACTCCAGTCACTAAAGATGATTTTTCTCATCTTTAGTACATGAAATCTTCTATCTTGATATTTTAGCTCTTAACTCTTCTTCTTGTATTACGCCTGTTGCATATTTAATAACAACCAGATTTTCACTCTCATTTATATACCACTCAGTTATATGCTCATTCTCAAGGTTTTGTAACTTTGAGATATCGATATCTGCCTGTGAAATATAGAGGTGGGAATATCTCGTCGGATTTTGAAGTTTAAGCGTCCATAGAAGCCACAAAGTAGCAATAATCGCAATAGATACACCGATAGTCTCTCTATCACTAAAACCCAATAGCAAACCTGCAGAAGTTCCTCCGATAAATGTAGAAAAATAGGCTACAGAGTTGGCAATTCCCAACGCAGCACCTTTTTGGTGTACTTTGGCGAATTTTGTAATCATTGATTGGACTAACGGTTCCATCATATTAAAAGCGATGAAAAACATAACAACGCCTATTATAAAAAGCGTGCTTGAACCTGTAAGTCCCATAATTAAAAATGAGCCGATAAAAAGAGCTATAGAGAGTAAAAATATCTCTTTTGGCTTATTATATTTTTCGCCAAATACTGCGGCAGGACCCATCGCAACCAAGCCAAATACCATAGCCGGCATATAAGCCATGTAAAGATCTGATTTTTGCCAAGCAAAAGCATCACTAGTTAGAATAATGGGAATAAGAACAAATGCAACAGTCATTAATCCTTTTTGCATAGCATTAATAATAATCATATTTAAAAGATTCGGATCTTTTAAAATATCGGAAGTTTTTGATGTCGCATGATATACATGTTTAATTTTCGGAGGAGTAGGTACTTTTGTAAAAAGAAGAACAATCGCTAAGAGAGCAAAAACGGCAGTAAGTATAAAAAGAAATTCAACACCGAATTTCGCCCCAAGAACAGGACCCAAACCCATTGCAAGAGCAAAACTTACGGCAATTGAAGCTCCCATTATTGCCATCGCTTTACCTCTTGTTTCTTCAGGAACCAAATCTGAGATCATGGCAGCAATAACAGAACCGATTGCGCCGGCTCCTTGGAGAAAACGACCAACCATAAGAGTATATATATCAGTAGAGTAGGCACAAATAATAGAACCGACTAGAAATATAAGCAGACCAACCAAAAGAGTCGGTTTTCTTCCTATCTTGTCGCTCATGGCTCCAAAGGGAACTTGAAAAATTGCTTGAGTCAGTGCGTAGCCGCCTACGACTATGCCTACAAGAAGTGGAGTTGAGCCTTCAAGCTCAAGAGCGAACACGGAAATAACAGGCAAAACCAAAAAGAGACCTAAAAACCTGAGAGAGAGAATAGCTGAGAGAGGAAATACTTTTTTGAACATTATCTACCTTAATTTATATATAATTGCGAAATTATATTTAAAAGATTGTTTACACAAACTTTGTGAATCAAAATATTGCATATTTAAAGAAAATTATAAGGGCTATAAATGAAACTAGTATTGGCTACGTCTAATAAAGGAAAAGTAAAAGAGATAAAAGCACTTTGTAAAGAGTTTGAAGTAATTCCCTATAGTGAGCTTATGGAAGAGTTTGAAATAATAGAAGACGGAAGCAGTTTCAAAGAGAATGCTCTTATAAAAGCCAGAGCGGTTTTTAAAGCTTTAAATAGCGATGATGTAATAGTGATGGCGGATGACAGCGGAATCAGTGTTAATGTTCTTGATGGGAAACCGGGGATTTACAGTGCAAGGCATGCAGGAAAAGATGCAACCGATAAAGACAACTTATATAAGCTTATTCAGGATATAAAAGATAAAAACGTAACATCATCGCCTGCATACTATACAGCCGCAATAGCAATTGTTACAAAAAATAGCCAATACTGCGTTCATGGCTGGATGTATGGAACAGCGATAAGTGAAGCAATCGGTGATGGCGGTTTTGGATATGATCCTATGTTTATACCACTTGGGTATGATAAAACATTAGGAGAGTTGGATGATGAAGTTAAAAAAAGCTTATCTCACCGTGCAAAAGCACTTGGGCTGGCAAAAATAGTTTTACAAACGTTATAAAACTTTTTTGCTTAATTCGTAAAATGAACACTCAATTTTATCTAGAAAAATATTTAACTTAGTACCGTATCGCTGTAAAGTCTGCATGTCATTTCCTTATTTCAAAGTATAACTTTTAAGTAAGCAAATTGCATTCCAATATATTTAGAAAATAAACTAGCTACATGTAGTATAAGAAAACAGCTCCAACAGCTATTCTATAAATTCCAAAAGTTACAAATGTGTGGGTTGTGAGAAATTTCATCATCGCCTTAACGGTTACAAATGCAACAAGAAATGCCATTGTAAATCCAACTGCTAAAAGTGAGTAATCATCCACAATAAGCTCATTACGGTTTTTAAACAAATCATAGGCAGTTGCTGCAAACATGGTTGGGATTGCCAGTAAAAAAGAGAATTCTGCGGCACTTTTGCGAGACAATCCTGCAAAAAGCCCTCCAATCATCGTAGCTCCTGAACGGCTTGTTCCGGGTATCATTGAAAGAGTTTGAAAGAACCCTATCATTAAGGACTCTTTTATGCTCAACTCATCTACGGTTTTGTCCTTGCTCTCATCATGATTTCTTCTGAAGTATTCGATAATCAAAAACATAACACCGCCGATAATCAGCATAATTGCAACGGTTTCAATGCCAAAAAGTGCCTTGATTGTTTTGTAAAATAAAAATCCAAAAACAGCCGTCGGCAAAAATGCTACTGCAATTTTAAGCCATAAAGTTTTATTGACAAGAAGTTTTTGTGAAAACAAAAATAGAACTGCCAAAATACTGCCGAGCTGAATAGATACTTCAAAGGTTTTGTGCGCAGCTGTTTGTTCAAGTCCCAGCAGGTGAGAAACCAGTATTAGATGCCCGGTAGAAGAGATCGGCAAAAACTCAGTGAAACCTTCTACAACCCCTAAAATTATCGAATCAACTATAGTCATAAAAGCCCTTAATAAAATATGTCTTGAATTTTTTATTGCAATTCTAGCATAAAAATAAAGAGTCAATTTAAGTTATTTGGATATAATGCGAGGTTTTAAATTATAACTATTTAGGAACTTTTACATGTTACTTTTCACACCGGGACCGACTCCAGTACCCCAAAATGTTCGCAACGCTATGTCAGATGAGACAATGCACCACCGCACACCAGAATTTGAAGCTATTTTTGAAAAAACTAGAAAACATCTTTTTGATCTGTTTAAAAGTGATGAAGTTTTGATGCTTGCATCGAGTGGAACAGGCGCTATGGAAGCAGCGGTTGTAAATCTCTGTCATAACACACTCTTAAATGTAAACTCCGGAAAGTTCGGTGAGAGATTTGGAAAAATTGCCATCGCTCATGGACTTAAAAGTGTTGAGATAAAAAATGAGTGGGATACTCCTGTAAGTGTTGATGAGGTTGTAGAGGCAATTAAAAGCAACCCTGATATAGATGCTATCGCCGTTCAGATAAGCGAATCGGCAGGCGGACTTCGTCATCCTGTTGAAGCGATTGCAAAGGCTGTAAAAGAGATAAATCCGAATATTATGATTATAGCTGATGGCATTACAGCCGTGGGTGTTGAAAAGATTGATATTACAAATATTGACTGTCTGATTGCAGGAAGCCAGAAAGCACTTATGCTTCCTCCTGGGCTTGCGATTTTAGGGCTAAGCAATGCAGCAATAGAGAAAATCGGAAAAGGAAAAGGTTACTATTTCAACCTTGCTACCGAGATAAAATCTCAAAGAAAAAATACTACTGCATGGACGGCTGCTACGACTTTGACTATCGGGCTTTTAGAGATATTAGAGACGATAGAGAAAAAAGGCGGACTAGATAAGCTTTATGAAGAGACTGCGACTAGAGCAGATGCGGTTATTTCTGCACTTCAAGCAATCGGGTTACATATATATCCAAAAACTCCTGCGTTATCTATGACGACAATTGATGATGAGAATGCATCGCAAATCAGAAAAATTTTAAAAACCGATTTTGGCGTAAATGTTGCAGGCGGACAAGACCATCTTGAAGGTAAAATTTTTCGTATAAATCAGATGGGTTTAATCGCTCCGTATGAGATTTCATGGGTTGTAAACTCTGTTGAACTCGCTCTTGCTAAACTTGGAAGAAGAGATTATGACGGGACTGCAAACAAAATTTTTAATGAAAAATATTTTAAGTTGGCGAGTAAATGATACTAGAGCACGAAATTCCTAGCGGTTCAAAACTCTACTTTGGCAAAAGTGCAAAGGTAAAAAGAGAGATAGAAAAAGTTGCTAGCGATATTTTATACTCTAAGGGATTTGAGGAGATCGTTACTCCAATATTCTCATATCATCAGCATAAAAGTATTGCGGATGAGAGAGAGTTGATAAAAGTAAATGATGAAAACAATAACTCTATCTCTCTAAGAGCCGATTCAACAATAGATGTTGTTAGAATTATTGAGAAGAGACTTGGACGAAATACCGAACATAAAAAATGGTTTTATATCCAGCCCGTTTTTCGCTACCCAACAGACGAGCAGTTTCAAATCGGTGTGGAGTTTATGGATGAGAGTAAGTTATCATCGGTTTTAAATATTGCAATAGATATTTTTGATAAACTAGATGTTGAGCCTCTTATACAGATTTCAAATATGATGATACCGAAGCTTTTGGTTGAAATGTTCGATGAACTGACTCTTGATGATTTTAGACATATAAATATAGAAAAATTTTTAAATTTAAAAGTTGATTGGTTAGAGAAGCTTGTTTATCTTCAACATGTAGAACAAGTTGACGAGTTGCTTGAGATTGTTCCCTTTGAAATAAAAACAGAATTAACAAAGATGAAAAATTTATGCGGTGCGCTATCTTATAAAAAAAGTGTTTTAGCTCCGATGTATTATGCAAAAATGCTCTACTATGACGAACTATTTTTTAGGGTTATAGACAAAAATGAAGTTTATGCTCGTGGCGGAAGATATAAAAATTCAGAGCTTAGTTCTGTAGGTTTTGCGATTTACACAGATGTATTGATAGAAACAAAAGCGAAGTAAAAGAGGAAAGTAATGAAAGCAGATTTAGTAGTTGGTATACAGTGGGGAGACGAGGGTAAAGGCAAGATTGTCGATAGACTTGCAAAAGAGTATGACTTTGTTTGTAGAAGTCAAGGCGGGCATAATGCAGGACATACGATTTGGGTAGATGGCACAAGATATGCGCTTCATCTTATCCCATCAGGTATATTAAACCCATCGGCTATTAATATAATCGGAAACGGTGTCGTGCTCTCTCCTTCTTCTATCATAAAAGAGATGGAGCAGTTTAGTAACCTAGAAGGTCGCCTTTTTATCTCCGATAAAGCCCACCTAAATCTCTCTTATCACGCACTCATTGACCAAGCAAGAGAGAAGCTGAAGGGTGAAAAAGCTATCGGAACAACGGGTAAGGGTATCGGACCTGCGTATTCTGATAAAATTAACCGTATCGGCGTAAGAGTAGGCGAGCTTTTAAATCCGGTAAAACTTTGTGATTCTATTATGGATTATTTTGCTCAAAATAGAGCTATATTCGATATTTTAGATGTTAAAACTCCTAGCCAAAGTGAACTTTTAAATGAGTTAGAAGAGTACAAATCTAAACTTGCCCCGTTTATTACAGATACGACTCAGATGCTCTGGAGAGTTCTTGATGAAGAGTGTAAAAGAGTTCTTCTTGAGGGCGCGCAAGGCACTATGTTAGATATTGACCACGGAACTTACCCGTTTGTAACTTCAAGTTCAACGGTAAGTGCAGGCGCATGTACCGGTCTTGGACTTAATCCTAAAGATATAGGAAAAGTAACAGGAATCGTAAAAGCGTACTGTACACGTGTCGGAAACGGACCATTTCCAAGTGAAGACTTAGGCGAAGAGGGTAAAAAAATCCGCGAAAACGGTCATGAGTTTGGTACTACAACAGGCAGACCAAGACGATGCGGCTGGTTTGATGCTGTTGCGTGCAGATATGCAAGCCGCCTAAACGGTTGTGATGAACTTGCACTTATGAAGCTTGATGTGCTTGACGGCTTTAGCGAAGTAAAGGTTTGCGTTGCTTATGAACTGGATGGAGTTGAGATAAACTATCTGCCGGAAAATTTAGACAACGTAAAACCTATTTACAAATCTTTTAAAGGCTGGAACAAATCAAAAGGTGCCAGAAAATTTGAAGATCTTCCAAAAGAGGCACAAGATTATATCAGATCGATAGAAGAGATTACGAAGACAAAAGTCGGCATAATTTCAACATCTCCTGAAAGAGACGACACTATAATTTTATAAGGCTGTCATTGTGAAAACTCGCTTTACTTCATTGGTAAAACTTAAAAAAAATAAAGTACAAAATAGTGAGCAGTTTTTGCAAAAAGCAAGTGTAAATTTAAACAGTGCTGCTACGGCGCTTGAGTTATCAAACCATACTTTAAAAGATTTAGAATCTCCAAAAAAAGGCACAATTGGCGAGATGCTTGCTTCAAGAGTTCTGTTCCACTCTCAGATGGATGTGATAAATCATAATAAAGAGTGGGTTGATTTTGCCGTAAATCAGGTAGAACAAGCAAAAAAGCAGTTGAGTGTCGATATGATGGAACATGAGAAATTTCAGTATCTGGATTTTGAAGAGATAAAAGCAGAGCTTAAAAAAAGAAAGTTTAAAGAGGCAAAAGATTTGGATGAGATAGCCTTGATGACATATGCGAGAAAAAATAGATGAAGATTTTTTTTATTGTTTTTTTTACTTTAGCATCTTTAAATGCACTGGAAACAAGTGATAAACTATTTGAGTGTACTGAAATTTTTAAAGCTAGAAAAAGTGAACTTCTTGTAGAGCTTGAGAGAATAGATGAGCAGAAGCAAGCACTCAGTGCACTAAAAACTGCCACCGAAGAGCTATTGAAAAAAAGAGAAGCAAAAGCGTCTCAAGACGAAGAGGTTGTTAATCTGAAATTAAAAGAGATAACATCTAAAGAAGAGTCCATTAAAAAAATGCTTCAAAAAAATGAAGAGACTTTAAAAGAGATAAAAGATATAAAAATGAGTAATATCACTCAGACTTTTTCAAAAATGAAAGCGGCAAGTACTGCGAATGTTCTCTCTGAGATGAATCCACAAGATGCAGCATCAATACTCTCTTCACTAAACCCTGCTGTAGTCGGAGCGATACTTAGCAAAATGGATCCAAAAAAAGCTTCCGAGTTAACTTTAATGTTGGCAAAATAACTCTCCTCTAATCATAAACTAACCTTACTTATTGTAAAATGCCCAAATTTATTTTAACCCAAAGCAAGGTCTGTCGATGAAAATATCACTAAAAACAATACCTCATATATCCAATAAGATTGCAATAGACCTAAATAAAAGCGGTGTTGTCACGATGACAAGGGGTCTTGAACCTGTTATGCAAGAGGCACAAAAGATATTGGCACATGATGTCAAACAAGAAGTTGCGCTTGAAGAGAAAGTAAACGAAATTTGTCAAGATAACGAAGAAGAGATAGAATTTAATCTTGTTGATGAGAGACAGCTGTTTTATATGATTAAGAAAAAATTAGCACCTGAATTTGGCGTTATTTTGAACTATGAAGAACGCTATTCAGATCTATCACATAAAATTTTAGACGAACTTTATGAAGAAGATTTGATTCATTTCGATGTGACGGAAAACCGTATAAAAAATATTATTTACAATGCAATTACGTCTTTTATAGCTGAATCTTCCCAGTTGGACAATGCAATAATGGACAAAATAAAAACGTACAAAAAGAGATATGTTCCCGGAACAGATGAATTTGATATTTTGTATGAAAAATTATATAAAGAAGAGATGATAAAGAGAGGTATGGAATAAATGAGTATGAAAAAAGTTTGGATTTATCTTGAAAACGGAACTTTTTTAGAGGCTAATAGTTTTGGTGCATCAAATACAGTAGTCGGTGAGATAGTTTTTAATGTCTCCATGAGTGGGTATCAAGAGATAATGTCTGATCCATCTTATGCAGGTCAGTTTGTAACATTTACTATGCCAGAAATAGGGAATGTTGGTGTTAACTCTCAAGATATGGAAAGCTGTGCGGCACATGCAAAAGGGATGCTGGTTAGAAAGTATCAAGATAGATACTCAAACTTTAGAGCTGAAGATTCTCTTGCTAACTTTTTAATAGAGCAAAATGTTATGGGAATTTGTGATATTGATACAAGATATATAACAAAGATGCTAAGAAGCGAGGGTGCTATGATGATGATAGCATCTACTGAGATTAGCGATAAAGAGGAACTAAAAAAGATTTTAGAAAACTCTCCTAGAATTGAAGATGTAAACTATATTGAGCAAGTTAGTACAAAAGTTTCTTACAAGCACACTCAGTCAACATATAATGATAGAGATTTTAAATATGACGAAGCACCGACTCCTCAAGCAAATGTAGTAGTTTTAGATTTCGGCGTAAAAACAAATATTTTAAATGAGCTGGTAAGTGCAAATATCGGAGTAGAGGTTATTCCTAACGGTTTTAGCGGCGATGATCTTATAAAAAGATATAACGCCAAAGAGATAGACGGAGTCTTTTTGTCAAATGGACCGGGAGACCCGCTCGTGCTAAAAAATGAACAAGCTGAAATAAAAAAGCTAATAGCTGCAAAAGTTCCGATGTTTGGAATCTGCTTAGGGCATCAGCTACTCTCTATCGCTCACGGGTATGACACATTTAAGCTCAAGTTTGGTCACCACGGCGGAAATCAACCTGTCAAAAATATGAAAACAGGTTTGGTTGAGATTACGGCTCAAAACCACAACTATAATGTTCCTGATAATATTGTAGAGATCGCAGAAGTTACTCATACCAATCTTTTTGATAACACAATCGAGGGATTAAAATACAACGACTCTCCAATTTTTTCAGTTCAACATCACCCGGAATCTAGCCCCGGTCCAAAAGAGAGCAGATATATATTCAATGAGTTTCTATCTTTAATAAAAAGATAGAAACTCTCCTCTTTCTTACTAAATACTTCAAATTTTAGAACAACATATTGTTAATATAGTGTTAACTGAAAACATAAAGTTAATTAAAATTGCAAATTTGTCAAAAAAATGTCACTATTTAAGAATTCTTAAATATTTATACTGTTACTATATTAATGTTAATTAGTTTAATAAATTTAATTAAACATAATTGCTTTGAATCTTAAGGAGTCTATACATGGTAAATCGTCCATTAGAGTATGACTATACTATTGCAAAGATGTTTATGCTTACAACAATCGTTCTAGGGATTGTTGGTATGCTCATCGGTGTAATCTTAGCATTTCAACTTGCTTTTCCAGGGGTTAATACAATCTTTGGACAAGGGTTAGCTGAATATACTAACTTCAGTCGTCTTCGTCCGCTGCATACAGATGCGGTAATATTTGGTTTCACGCTAAGTGGTGTTTTTGCTACTTGGTATTATGTTGGTCAAAGAGTGCTTAAAGTATCAATGGCTGAATCAGCTTTATTGATGTTTTTAGGTAAGTTACATTTTTGGCTTTATTTAGTAGTTGTCGTTGGGGTTGTCGTTTCGCTTTTTGCAGGTGTAACAACTTCAAAAGAGTATGCTGAATTTGAGTGGCCTATAGATATTGGTGTAGTCGTTGTTTGGGTACTATTTGGTATGAGTATTTTTGGTCTTATCGGTATTCGCCGTGAAAAATCACTATATATTTCAGTATGGTACTATATTGCAACTTTCTTGGGTATAGCAATGCTTTATCTTTTTAACAACATGGAAATACCTACAATGCTTGGTACATCTGCAGCAGGTGAAAGCGGTATCGGTGCATGGTATCACTCTGTGTCTATGTATTCAGGTACAAATGACGCTTTAGTTCAGTGGTGGTACGGTCACAATGCGGTTGCATTTGGTTTTACAGTTCCTATCGTTGCTATGATTTACTACTTCTTGCCAAAAGAGTCAGGTCAAGCTATATACTCATACAAACTCTCTTTACTCTCTTTCTGGGGATTGATGTTTGTTTATTTATGGGCTGGCGGACACCATTTACTTTACTCAACTGTTCCTGATTGGATGCAGACAATGGGTTCAATATTCTCTGTAATCTTGATTCTTCCATCTTGGGGTTCGGCAATTAACATGCTTTTAACAATGAAGGGTGAGTGGCAACAAGTTGCAACATCTCCGTTAATTAAATTTATGATTCTTGCTTCAACTTTCTACATGTTCTCAACGTTGGAAGGTCCGATTCAAGCAATTAAATCAGTTAACGCAATTGCACACTTTACTGACTGGATTGTAGGTCACGTACATGACGGTGTTCTTGGATGGGTTGGCTTTATGATTATGGCGGCGCTTTTTCATATGGCTCCTCGTGTATTTAAAAGAGAGATTTACTCTAAATCTTTAATGGTTGCACAGTTTTGGATTCAAACTTTAGGTGTTGTACTATACTTTACATCTATGTGGATTGCAGGTATTACTCAAGGTATGATGTGGCGTGCTCACGATGAATTCGGTAACTTAGCTTACTCTTTTATTGACACTGTAACAGTTCTTCATCCTTACTATGTAATTCGTGGTGTCGGTGGTCTTTTATATCTAGTTGGTTTCTTAATGTTTGCATATAACATCTATAAAACTATGTCTGCTCGCCCTGTTGAAGATCACGAGCTACAAAATGCATCGCCTATGGGCGCTTAACAGAAAGGATAAAATATGTTTCATTGGTTAGAAAAACATCCGTTCTTTTTTGCGGTAGGTGTGTTTGTTGTAATCGCGTTTGCAGGTTTAGTTGAAATTCTACCAAACTTTGCTCAAGCTTCTCGTCCTGTTATTGGGACTGCTCCGTACTCTACTTTAGAGTTGGCAGGTCGTCATGTATATATTAAAAACAGTTGTAATGCTTGTCACTCACAGCTTGTTCGTCCGTTTAAATCAGAAACTGACCGTTACGGTCACTACTCTCTAAGCGGTGAGTATGCGTATGATAGACCATTTTTATGGGGTTCAAAAAGAACAGGACCGGATTTATGGCGTGTTGGTAACTATCGTACGACAGACTGGCATGAGAACCACATGAAAAATCCGGCTTCAGTTGTACCGGGTTCTGTTATGCCTGCATATAAGTGGATGTTTTCAAATAAGGCTGATATTAATACGGCATTTGCTGAGCAGTTAACTGTAGCACAGTATTTTTCTGTTCCTTATAACCAGAGCGTTCCTATGAAAGACGGAACTACTAAAGTTGTAAAAATGGGAGGCAGTGTTGCAGAAGCAAACGCTATTGCACTTGAAGAAGCAAAAATTATTGCAGCAGATATGAAAGATCAAGATGTTAAAGACACGGTAGCGAGAGGCGAGATTCCTGAAATAGTTGCATTAATTGCATATTTGAATAGTCTTAAGTAGGGGATTATAGTGGATATTGCACAACTTCAAGCTTACGGATACTTTATATTAACAGCATCTCTTGTGATTGTACTATATGGTTATATTTATCATTTGTACACAAAAAAGAGAGATGCTGATGGAGTTGACTATGAAAATTATAGCAATATGGCACTAAAAGATGATATTGTCGATACTCCGGTATCGGCGAAATCCGATAAAGAGAAATAGGAGAGAGATATATGAATAAGCTTTATCTTTGGGGAATCATTATTATAGCAGTTATGCTTGGTGCTACTTACTTATCTGTAGGCGGTTCTAAGGGAGGCTTAAATGGTGATATCGTCAACATGCTTGCAGTTGCAGGAGCTGTTTCGCTTGTAATAATTACAGTATTTGTCGTAGTTAAATATGTTCGCCAAATGCAAGTAGATAGCGCGAGCGGTGAACTATTAAAAGATAACTGGGATGGAATAGGCGAATATAAAAATGAGGTGCCGACAGGTTGGGCAGTAATGTTTTTACTGACAATGGTTTGGGGTATGTGGTATTTTGTAATTGGGTATCCGGTAAATGCCTATTCTCAAATTGGTGAATATAATGAGGATGTAGCAGTACATAACTCAAAATTTGAGACAAAATATAAAGATATTACAGGTGAGAAGTTAGTTGAAATGGGTGAGTCTGTTTTCCTAGCTGAGTGTAAAGTGTGTCACGGAATTAGTGCAGACGGAATTGATGGAGCAGCAGCAAATCTAAACAAAAGAATTGATGAAAAATCTGTTAAGCATGTTATAGAAAAAGGTTCAAACAACAAGCTTTTAGGTATGGAAATGCCTATGCCCGATCGTAATGGACTCTTAAATGCAAATACCGGAGCTTTAATTACGGATGCAGAGATTGAAACAGTTTCAAAATTTGTTGCAAACAAAATGAGCGGAGCCGGTGCTGATATATTTGCAGGTACATGTGCAGCTTGTCATGGTGAAGACGGTAAAGGTTTAGATTCTGTTGCACCAAGTATCGCAACATATACGCCTACGTTGGTTAGTAATGTTCTAACACACGGTAAAAAAGGTGTTATAGGTGTTATGCCTAAATTTGACAGACTCAATGATAAGCAAAAAGAAGCGGTTGGTGCTTATATCACTAGCCTAAACAAATAAGGAGTCAGGTATGAATGAAAATAGAAGCGTATTTGCTCTGGATGGTATAACGGGCATGTTGATTGCAACCGTGTTGCTACTAATTATTTTAGTTGGATTAACAATTTGGGGTATTGGTGTGCAAAACACAAGTGCAAATAATTTTTATGATATAAAAGATGAACAGCTAATAAAGATGATTAGTGTTGATAACTCTAAACATTTAGTAGATGTAAAGTAAAGGATAGATTATGGAAAAAATAATTTCATGGGGCTTGGTTATAATGGCTATCTATACTCTTTATGTGGTTTTAACGCCAAATCACCTTTTTATCGGTTAGGAAATTTCATTGAAGTTTTCAAGAGGGCTTTTGGCCCTCATCCTCACACTTTTTTTTAGCACTTCCCTTAGCGCACAATATTTATATAAAGATGAGATAATTTTTAACCCGTTGTTTAATGCGGAAGTTGAAAAGTTAGGCTTAGAACTCTACCAAAAAACAGGAATTTCTCTAAGATTGGTAATGCTTAAAGAGCTGCCAAGCGGCATGAGCATAGTCGATTATGAAAAAGAGCTAATGAAAGATTTTAGCGAGCCTACTATTTTGCTTACTTTTTCAGAGATGAACTCTAAAGTAGATATTCTTGCAAATCCTGCAGCTTTATATGAGTATTTTGATAAACAACAGATACTAAGCCCTGTAGCTTCTTCGGTACAAGCTTTTGTAATGGCACTTTTTTACAGTGATAGTATTTCTTCATTTAAAGAGATTGCATCTAGCCACGGCGGAACTATTATTCCTCTTTTGGCTCAAAAAGCAAAAGAGGGTGAAGTTTTAGGCAAGTATTCAGGTTCTATGTTTAACGGTTATGCCGACATCGCAGAACAGATTGCTTCAAGCAAGGGTATTGTTCTGGAAAACGCAGTCGGAAGCGCAAATCAAAACAGCATAATGGTCGTAAAAGTGCTGTTTTATAGTTTTATATTTTATGGTATATTTATGTACATTAAGAGAAAACTATATATAAAAAGGCAAAAAAATGAGCAGAAGTAACGGCAGAATTTGGCCATATGCAATCGGTGCATCCATAATATTTGTTTTTGGTGCATGTGTCGCAACTATAGTCGTAACAAGTAAAGTGCCTGTTGAGAAAAGTGACACTTACATGATGGGCTATCATGAAGCGGATGCCAAAGCAAACGATATTATAAACGATAGAATTGAATTTAACAAAAAATATAAAATAGAGTATTTGACGGATGATTTTAACTCGCAAAATTGTGTAGTTAAGTATAAGGTAGGCGATATAAACTCCAACTCCGTAAATAATGCAGATATTAAGGTTGTAGTAACCAGACCCGATAATCATAAGCATGACCAAGAGTTGATCAATTCTGCCGTTGAAGGCGGAGTTTATACGTTTAGTGCAATAAAGCTCCCGCTTGAGGGAAGATGGGACATCATGGCAAAAATAAGCATTGATGGTGTTCAAAGATTTTATAATATTAAAACGGATACAAGAAGCAAAGAGATCATAGAATATTAGGTTATAATAAACCTATGAATGAATCTCTAATCGTCCTTCCCTCGGCTCGTGCAATCAGAAATAAGCTCTTGGGCGTAGAGGGTGCTACTCTCTTCCTGCCCAATTTTATCACCATGAGTGATTTTATACCCAAACTCTGCATCGTCAAAGATTTTAAAACCTTAGATGAAGACGGCAGAGTTCTGCTGCTTTTAGAGGCATCCGATTTTAAAGGCTTTGCTAACCTGCAGATTCAGAGAAACTTTTTTACCTTCACAAAAAATTCATCATTTATCTTCAAGTTTTTTCAAGAGCTAAGTGTTGAGATGTTTGACATCAAAGATCTCAGCACCTCCGATATTTACGGCGAGTATGAAGAACACATAGCCATACTTCAAGAGCTGTACGTAAGATATGAATCTTTATGTAGCCAAAGAAAAGTGCTTGATAAGATATTTTTGCCAAAGCTATATAGTTTTAATGAGAGTTACGCAAAAACGTATAAAAATATAGAGCTGCATGTTGATGGGCATTTGACAAACTTTGAACTTGAACTCATAAAAAAGTGCTGCGAATTTAGCAACGTAGAGATTGTATTTACTGCCACAAGGTTCAATAGTAAAATGCAGAGTAAATTTCTAGAACTCGGCATAACTCTTGAGGTCGGATTTGAGTATAAAATATCGCTCAACAAAAAAGAGATAGTTCAAAAAAGAGAGATTATTACAAACAGAAAAGTCACATGCGAATCCCTAAGTGAACCTCTTTTACAAGCTGCGTTTGTCCAAAAAAAGATTTATGATTTTGTAAAGATGGGATATGAACCTGAAAATATTGCCGTTATCTTGCCTGATGAAAATTTTGCTCAGATGCTTAAGGCTTTTGATGAGAAGTCAAACTTCAACTTTGCGATGGGTGAGCCTTTTAGCCAAACAAAAATATATGAGAAATTAAACGCTACATGTAAGTTTATTGAGCAGGATTCAAAAGAGAATGAAGCTCGAGTAAACAGAGCAGGCGATGAGTTTCTTAGAGAGCTTTTTGGAATTTACTATAAAAGTGCCGCAGATGTAAATATCTTAGAGTTTTTAAAAAGGTATAAAGAGAGTTTTGCAGATAAAAAAGAGCTAAAAATTTACGAAGAAGAGCTTTATAGTTTCAAAAATATTTTGCCGTTTATGAAAGAGATGAGCGTTAAATCCCTCTTAAGTGTTTTTTTACAGAGGCTCTCAAAGAGAACGCTTGACGATGTAAGAGGCGGAAAAGTGACCGTAATGGGAGTTCTAGAGACTAGATCCGTCTCATTTGATGCGGTTATAATCGTTGATTTTAGCGACTCGCATGTTCCAAAAAAGAGCGATAAAGATATGTTTTTAAACACCCACATCAGAGAGATGGCAAATCTGCCGACGATGAGCGACAGGGAAAACCTACAGAAACATTACTACGAGATGCTGATAAACTCAAGTAAAGAGGCTGCGATCTCCTATGTAAAATCAAAAGAGAGCAGCGGTTCGAGATTTTTAAAACAGCTCGGCATAAAAGAGAATAATGCTTATTCTGAAGATGATTATGCACAACTGCTTTTAAAAGGGGCAGCACAACATGTAAAAGAGGAGAAGCAAGAGATAGTTTTAGAGTACAGCTTCAGAGATAAAAAGCTCTCGGCAACAAAACTTAAAACCTTTTTGACATGTAAAAGAAAATATTACTACAGATACATAGAACGCATAAACTCTCATGAGATACCAAAAGATATGCCGCAGGAGTATGAGATAGGTCTGGATGTTCATGAAGCTCTTAAAGAACTCTACAGCAAAAAAAGCTCTTACGACAGTGTAGAGAAACTAAAAAAAGATTTACATGTAGAACTTGATGAAGCTTGCGGAAGCAGTGAGTTGGAAAAGTACCTTATAGCTATACAAAAAAGAAGAATGAATGATTTTTGTCAAAATGAGATAGAGCGGTTCGCACGTGGATGGCAAGTTTATAGATGTGAAGAAAAAATGGAGTGCAACTTTAGCGGTATAACCTTAGAGGGCGTAATAGACCGCATAGATAAATGTGCAAACGAGATAGCCGTACTTGACTATAAAACCGGCTCGTATCCTCTCTACACTGAGAAAAACTTTACCGAGGCTACAGACTTCCAACTTGAGTTTTACTATCTCTTAGCTGGCGGTTTAGGCAATGTTACGGAGTGCGGATACTATGACCTAAAAGAGTCTAAGATTGTTAGTGAGCCTTTTTTAAAAGAGAAGCTAGAACTTTTACGCTCACATGTAAACGATTTGCTAAATATCGAAGATATAAACTTTAGCAAGTGCGAAGATGTCAAAAACTGCCTGTTTTGCGACTATAGAGTTATGTGTGGGAGGGAGTAATTTTCTTTTTTTCAAGTTACAGTCAGTGCCGACAAAGTTTAAAAGATTTGAGAGAATTTATAAAATTCTATAGTATAATGGCATAAATTACGCCATCATAGAGGTAAATATGAAAATAAGAACTTTAGAGAGCATTTTAAAAGTAGCGTTAAAGACTTTTCCCGTTGTACTTTTAAATGGAGCGAGACAAGTCGGTAAATCGACACTTGCACTTCAAAACTTTCAAAATTATCTCACTTTTGATGATGGAGAGTTGAGGCTTTACGCAAAAGAGAATCCAAAAACCTTTCTTAAAAATCTTGAACTTCCCATCTGCCTCGATGAGATACAAAAAGTGCCTACACTTCTTGAGTATATGAAAATGCAAATCGACAAAGAGAGGGTAAATGGAAGTTTTTTGCTTACAGGGAGTTCCAATGTGCTTGACCATAAAGATGCGAAAGATACCCTTGCAGGCAGACTTTGTGAGTTAAGACTTCACCCCCTCAGCTCTAAAGAGAAAAATGACAAACCCCATGAAAATGTGATAGAAAAACTTCTAAAAAGAGAGTTCAAACTTGCTAAAAAAGAGTATAGTGAAGAGACTATCAAACATATTATTGACGGTGGGTATCCTGAAATTTTAACGCTTGAGGGAATGCCAAGAGATTTGTGGTTTAAGTCCTACATCGCAACCTACATCGAGCGAGATGCAAGAGATTTGGCGGATATAAGAGACATTGACAGCTTTATCAAGTTTGTTAATGTTCTTGCTTCAAGAAGTGGCACGCTGCTTAACAAGTCAAGCCTAAGCAACGACATAGGCATAAAAGATGTCACAACGGACAACTATCTCTCTATCATAAACCGGATTTACCAAGCCTCACTTCTCAAGCCCTATTTTGCGAACATAGGCAAACAATTTACAAAGTCGCCTAAGGTGTTTTTCAACGACACGGGAGTGCTTTGCTCACTGCTTCGAATCGACTCAAAAGAGAAACTTCTTAGTTCCCCTTATAGCGGACAAGTTTTTGAAACCTACATTTTTTGCGAACTCCAAAAACACCTCTCCTACATGCAAAAAAGCGGCACACTCTACCACTACAGAACAAACGACAAAAAAGAGATAGATTTTATAGTCGAAGTTGACAATGAGATACTCGCCATTGAGGTAAAACAAAGCAGCAGTGTCAAAAAAGATGACTTCAAGCATATCATCGATTTTCAAAGCAGATGTGAGCAAAAGTGCTTAGGCGTGGTGTTTTACAACGGCGAAATGGTTGTAGAGTTCGGGGATGATTTGGTAGCATTGCCGTTTGGGATGTTTTTGTGATTTTGAGAAATAAGGGGAATGGATGGAGTTAGTTTATTTGTGGGTTAAAGATTATAAAAATATACATCATCAAGGGTTTAACTTTTCGCCTAGATTTACATGTAGGTATGATAAAGTAAAACAAGAACTTACGATAGATAAAAAAGATGACTATGTAAGTATTTTTCCTCCAAATATTAATGTTACTGCTATTGTTGGGGAGAATGGGAGTGGGAAGAGTGGAATTATTCAATTCTTTGAAAATATATTTTTTGATCAAGAGATAAAAAAGTATATTTTTGTTTCATATATAAATAAAGAAATGTTAATATATTCCAATTTGACTTTAATAAAAATACTAACAGTATACGAGTATATACTCAATCCTATAAATAATATTTCACTATGCTCTTATAATGCAGAATTACCTTATCCATATGAGCATAGAAAATATTTACACGATAAAAAAGAATTTTATACGATAAATTTACAGGAGAAATATATTTATAAATTAATGTCTTCCATTATTAAAACTGGAAACAATGATATTGTAAATATTGTATCTGATATATTTAAACCTACAAAAATGATTGTTAGTGAAAATATCGAATATAAAGATTACATGCAAAAGGAACTTAAATCTTTGTTGAATGAAGATTTGACTTTTAAAAATATAATAATTGACATGAGCATACAAGAAAACCTTGAATATAAGAAGTTTATATTAATTGACAAATTAATCGATGAAGTATATGAGGGTGAATATGATAATTTTTTAGAAAGTGAAGCAGAAAAGGACTTTGAAAAAAACAAAGAATCTTATAGAGGAAATTCATTAGTGAATGATAGACAAGCATCTGATGAGGAAATATTAGAGTTCTTATCAGATGAAATTTTTAAAAAAAATCCACCAGAACAATATATTAGGGATATTTTAGATAAAACTAAACTTTATCAATTTTTTATGCAACAATTAAATCAAGAACTGTATAGTCATTTTACTTTATCATCATTCAATACAAAACAAAACATAGGTGTGTATAAAGTTTATATTTTTTATAAAATACTTAAAGAAAATTTATTACAAAAATTTCTGCAATTTATTATATCTACTTATTTTAACGATTTAAATAATACAACAATTGATAGCATAGAACAATTGATAAAAGAAATTTTTGATGAATCTAATATTCAACATACTGAAGAATTTTTAAAAGAAAATAATAATTATAGTATTACATTTGATGAATTTAAAAATTTGAAATTTGAAATAAATAATTTTAGTAATGACAAATATTTTAATGATTATTATGAACTGTTTTCATTTGAGTTTTTTGATCAAAAAGGAAAAAAATTTAGTGATTTAAGTCATGGAGAAAAAATATTTTATGGGCAAGTTTTAAATATTTATTTTTATATTAAACAAAATGATATTCAAAATAATTTCATGTTTTGTTTTGATGAACCAGAATTATCTTTGCACCCTATGTGGCAAAAAGAATATTTAAATAAGTTCATAAATTTTATTACAAATTTAGGGAAAAATATTCATTTTGTATTTAGTTCACACTCTCCATTTTTGCTTTCAGACTTACCACAAGAAAATATCATATTTTTAAAAAAAGATAAAAATGGAAACTGTGAAAATGTTACTAAAGAAACAAATATCGAAACTTTCGGAGCAAATATCCACACTTTACTTTCTCACGGCTTTTTTATGAAAGATGGGCTTATGGGTGAGTTTGCCAAGGGGAAGATTGAAGAGATTAAAAAGTTTTATGATTTTAATCAAAAATTCAAATCTAGAATTAATGCAAAAGAGAAAATTAAAGAGCGTGTTAAAAAATACTATCTAAATAAAAAAGAAAAATTTAATCATATTCAATCAATCATCGGTGAGCCATTTTTAAAAACTATCATGAAAAACTATTTAGATGAATTAGAGCTAATCTTCTCCGATGATGAAGATTTAATAAACAAAGAACTAAAAGAGTTAGAAAAAAGAAAGCTATATTTAGAGAAGTTGAAAAATGCTAAAAATTAATTACTCTAAAAGTTTTGATAAAAATGCTTACTATAAATATATATCAACTAAAAAAATAGATATTGATATTTGTAAAAAGAAGAATTCAAAATGTATTGAAAAAGATGGAAAAAAAGTATATGAAAAAAGAATTCAATTAAAAAACATAAAATTTGGAAAAAATCAAAAAACAGTCAGTATTGAAAAGTTATTTGAACTCTATAAAACAAATAAAATAGGTGATTTTGATATTATTTTTCAAAATATTAGTTTCAAATGCTTAACTATTGGGAACTTTAGAACTTTGCAAAAAATCAAAAATCAAATAGGTAAAAAAGACAATAAATACATCAAGTTTATATTTAACTATACAGATTTACAAACCAATAAAATAAAGCCATTTTTTGAAGAAAATTTTCAAACACGAACTTGCTATTTTTGTAATATCCACTTTGTAAATGAATATAAAATTGATGAAAAAAATTATCAAAATGAGTTCACCTTAGACCATTTTTATGACAAAGCAACATATCCATATTTGGGGCTCTCTTTATATAATCTTATCCCAAGTTGCTATACATGTAACAGTAAATTGAAGAAAAATGAAGAATTCAAAAACCTAGCTCCAAGCTCACAAAAATATGATTTTGAAACTAAAGTCAAATTCAAACTTTTTTTAGATGACTCTTGTAAAAATTTACATATAAAATCAAAAGATGATATTGATATAGCACTCAAAGAAAATTATTCAAATCAGTACGATAAATACATAGAGGTTTTCAAACTCAATGAGAGATACAAAGTTCACAAAGATATAGTTTTTAAAATGATTCAAAATGCAGAGCTTTATCCAGAGAGCAGACTCAGAGAGTTGCAAGATTTAACAGGCTTACCATTCCAGCAAATCAAAAAAGATATTTTTAATCTTATTGATGAAAATGAGGATTTATCAAAACAGCCATTTTCAAAACTCATCAAAGATATAAGTGAAGAACTCAAATTAATATAAAAAACAGAAGGAAGGATTGCAATGAAAGATAACAAACCATACAAGGGTCAAAAAAAAAGATTGCTACTTGGAATTAGCACATGACATTTAAAAATCTAATCTCAAACATAAACGAAATACACAACACCTTGCAGATAAAAGCTCTGCAAAGTGTAAGCGTAAATTTAACCATCAGAAATTATCTCATTGGGCATTATATAGTTGAGTATGAGCAAAACGGGAATGATAGGGCTGAATATGGGGCAAGAGTTCTTGAAAGTATGGCTGATAATTTGAAACATATTAAAGGAATGTCAACAACAAATTTAAGGCTTTTTAGACAGTTTTATAGTATGTACCCTCAAATTCATCAGTCACTGCCTGAGCAATTGAAAATAGCTATAAAGATTCATCAGTCGGTGACTGATGAATCGAAGATAAATCTAAAAGTGCAAGCAAATAAGCTTTTAACGCATCTTACTTTTACTCACTTTGTGGAACTTATAAAAATTGATGACGATACAAAAAAACTTTTTTATGAAGTAGAAACAATCAAAGGAAATTGGAGTGTACGGGAACTAAAACGACAAATAGAAACTCTGCTTTACGAGCGAGTAGGTTTGTCAAAAGATAAAAATGCTTTACTTAAAAGTTTAGAAAGTAAAAAAGATATTTACAATCCTTTGGATATTATAAAAAATCCATACATCTTAGAGTTTACGGGATTGGAAGAAAAGGCAAGTTATAGTGAGAGCGAGTTGGAAAGTGCGCTTTTAAACCATATTGAAGATTTTTTACTGGAACTTGGAACTGGGTTTTGTTTTGAGGCTAGGCAAAAAAGAATCTCCATAGAGAATGAGCATGACAGAGTTGATTTGGTTTTTTATCATCGAATATTAAAGTGTCATGTTCTGGTAGATTTAAAGGTCAGAGCATTTTCTTATGCAGATGTTGGACAGATGAATTTTTATCTCAATTATTATAAAAATGAGATTTCTAGCAAAAGTGATAATCCTCCGATTGGCATTATTCTTTGTACCGACAAAAATCATACAAAAGTAGAGTACGCTACGGCAGGGCTGGATGAAAATATGTTTATATCGAAGTATAAAATCGTTTTACCGTCTGTAAAAGAACTTGAAAAATTTATTGATGAAGAGATACAAGATATTAAGGTCGAAAAATTCGACTTTTAACAAAAGGAAAAAAAATGAACGAACAAGAAAAAAACAAGAACAATCCGTTGCATGGTGTCACACTGCAGCATATTTTGGAGACTTTAGTTGAGCGTTACGGGTTTAAAGAGTTGGGTAACAAAATAGACATCAGATGTTTTTTGATAAACCCGACTATGAGTTCATGTTTGAAGTTTCTAAGAAAAACACCGTGGGCAAGGGCAAAAGTGGAAGAGTTGTATATCAAAGAGTGTAAAGATAAATAGGCTAAAATCAGTGGAGATATTAAGTTTTGAAAAACATTTTGCATACATCGGAATTGTTACATGTTCATAAATAACCTAGCCTATGAGGCGAGTGCGGGAAGCGGTAAGACTTTTATGCTTGTCGTGCGTTATCTTAGTCTGCTTTTTAAAGGTGCATCGCCTTCTAAAATTTTGGCTCTTACTTTTACAAACAAGGCTGCAAACGAGATGCAGGAGAGGATTGTTCAAACTCTTGAGGAGTTGGAGAGTAGAGGTGAGTTGGATGAGATAGTAAAAGTTACTGAACTTTCATCTGAGTATCTGCTTGCGAATCGTCAAAGAGTTTTGGGCGAGTTTTTAAATTCGCATACGAAGATAATGACGATAGATAGTTTTTTTACTCAGATATTACGCAAATTTTCGCTGTATGCCTCGTTGATGCCTGATTTTTCAACTTTTTCTTCTCAGCATGAGCTTAAACTTCTCTCTCGATTTTTAAAAGAGGTTAGTGTTGCCGGAAAAAAAGAGATGCTTATTACACTTTCGCTCCAATCCAACAAACGCTTAAGCGATATATTTTTTCTTCTTGATGAGTTCTACATAAAGTTTGGCGAAGTAAAGGATATGGAGTTTAAGAGGCAGGACTATTTGCAGTTTGAGAGTGAAGCATTGCTCTGCATGTCGGAGCTGAAAAAAATCGTAACTTCATGTAAAAGTGCATCTACCACGGTTGTTAAAGCTGTTGAAGCCAAAAATTTTGAAGAGCTTTGCTCTAAAGCTTGGATAGAGAGAGATAGCCTAAATTACAGCACATTTTCTAAATGTTTTACTCCTGTTATGGATGATTTGCTCTGTAAGATCCAAGAAGCGATAAAAAACCAAAATCGTGCAAAGGAACAGAACTTCTTTTTTGCGCTTAAAGAGCTTGTAGATATATACGCAAAGAGCAAAAAAGCACTCTACATGGATGACAGTGAGCTGAGTTTTAACGATGTGACCTACCTTGTATATGAGATTTTAAGAGTTCTTGACGATAGCGAGTTTTTATACTTTAGGCTTGATTCACAGATTGAGCATATGTTGCTTGACGAGTTTCAAGATACGAGCATACTGCAGTACGAAATCTTAAGACCGCTTATAAATGAGATAACATCGGGAAAGGGCATCTTTGACAACGGCAGTTTCTTTTTTGTCGGAGATGTGAAGCAGTCTATTTATAGATTTCGTGGCGGTGTAAGTGCGTTGTTTGATACGGTAAGAGAAGAAAACTCCACACATGTAGAGAAGCTTTTAACAAACTATCGCTCACAAAAAGAGGTCGTAGAGTTTGTAAACGGTGTCTTTGAGCAAAAAATAAAAAACTATACGCATCAACTCTCAAGGGCAGAAGCAAACGCCGGATATGTTGAGGTTATGCAAAATGATGAGCCGCTTCAAGAGGTGGTAACTCAGGTTCAAAGATTTTTAGAGCTTGGTGCTGATATAAACGAGATCGCCGTTCTTTGTGCTACAAACGGTGACGGAGAGGAGATAAAGAATGCTCTTCATAGCCAAAATATAGAGGTTGTAACTGAGACAACTACAAAACTTATCAATCAAAAGAGCGTCAAAGCGATTTTGGAGTATTTGAAGTACCAATATTTTAGAGAGGATATCTACCTGCATAACTTTTTTGCTCTTATTGAACAAGAGATTCGTCCTCTAAAAAGAGTTGATTTTAACAAGATGAAAATTTTAGATGTCGTTAAAAATGTTATAGATGAGTGTGGACTTTTTAGTGATGATTTTAACCTTGTCAGATTTTTAAACACTGTTTCAAAGCAGAGTGATATTGAAGCACTGCTATTTGAGTATGAGAGACTTGACGTAAGCGCTGCTGCTTCGGAGTTAAGCGGTGTAAGAGTGTTGACGGTGCACAAATCAAAAGGGTTGGAGTTTGAGCATGTTATTGTTATGGACAGGCTTAAAAAAGCTCCTCCGGCTCGTGATGCTATAATATATGAGTATGATGGCATCACTCTAAAAAATATCTATCTTCGCATAAAAGGACGTGAGGGCGTAGATAAGCACTATGCAAACGCCATTTTAAAAGAGAAGTCGCTCTCTAGAGAAGACAGTTTAAATGCTCTTTATGTAGCATTTACAAGAGCACGTGAAAATCTTTTTATAATTGTAAAATCAAAAGATTCTATGTTTGATATCTTAGATTTAAAGTGCCAAAAAAATGGGATTTTGAAGTGTAAAGAACTCCTTGATAACTCTATGCAAAAGAGAGCTTTTCAGCCACTAGAGTACAAGGCTCTCTACTATGGGACACAAAGCGATATTTTAGTTGCTGAAAAAGAGCAAGTAGAAGACCTGAAATCGATAAATTTCGGGGTTGCTTTGCACTATATGCTTGAGATGTTAGGTCGCTTTGAAGAGAAAAACATAGCACATGCAAAAGATATGATGATAAACAAGTATGGACATATTTTAGAAGATGATGAGATAGAAGATTTGGAAAAGAGAGTTAGAATACTTTTGCAAAATAAGGAGTTTTTGGCTTTGGTTAACGGAGAGTGCTACAGGGAAAAAGCCATAAGGTACAAAAACAACTTAAGGTATATAGATCTTTTGGTAAAAAACGGCTCCAAATGGAGTGTAATTGACTATAAAAGTTCCATCTCTTACCAAGAAGAGAATATAAATCAGGTCAATTACTATGTAAAAGCTATAAAAGAGATAACGGGCGATGAAGTGCATGGTTACATCTGTTACCTAAAAGAAAGCGACATAAAAATAGTAAAAATATGAAATTTGTCACAAAATATGTAGCGTATAAACTAAAATAAAGTTTTCAAAGTTTATAATACTTAAAACGAGTTTAAGATTTGGGAGAAAATGAATGATTAAAAAATATCTAATCCTTACAATTTTAGTTCTATTTCAAAGCCACCTCTATGCAAAAACTCATCATGTCAACAAAACAACTCATCCTTTTTTAGTAATTGATAAATCGGCAGAAGTTTCAAAAAGTAAAATTATAGAAAAAGCGCAAGAGTATCTAGGCGTTTCTTACGGGTTTGGAAATAAAAATGAGATTAAAACCGATTGCTCGGGGTTTACGCAGCAAGTTTTTAAAGAGTTTGGTCTATCTCTTCCAGGGTCTGCAGCGTTGCAGTCAAAGTATGGCTCAAAAGTTGATTTGAAAGATTTGCAGGTCGGTGACTTGCTCTTTTATCGCACATACAAGAGAGAACCTTCACATGTTGCTATTTATGCAGGCAACGGTCAAATTATTCATGCTTCATACAGAAGTAAAAAAGTTCAATACGATGATATCGACAAGAGATATTATAAACAGCGTTTTATGTATGCAAAACGACTTGCATTCAGTGAACAAAATCTATCAACTAAGCAAAATTAACCGCTCTCTATAAACCTTAAAAAAACCATAAATTAAGTTGTTTATAAGTAAAATAAGATATACTTTCGCCAATTAAACAAGCCATTGTAAATGTATTGTTAAGAAAATTACTTGAAAGGTTCAAGAATGAAATTTACGAAAATTGCAACTCCTGAACAAATCGATCAAAAATGGGTTTTGATTGATGCTGAAGGTAAAACTTTTGGTCGTATTATTACTGAAGTAGCAACAATACTTCGTGGTAAAAACAAACCATGTTTTACTCCAAATATTGACTGTGGCGACTTTGTTGTTATAGTTAATGCTTCTAAAGCTAAGTTCAACGGACTTGGCAAAATAGCTAATAAAGAGTACTTCTCTCATTCAGGTTACTTCGGTAGCACAAAAAGCGTTAAGATGACTGAACTTTTAGAGAAAAATCCGGAGAAGTTATATAAATTAGCTACTCGCGGTATGCTTCCTAAAACTAAGCTTGGCGCTAAAATGATTAAAAAATTAAAAGTTTATGCAGCTGCTGAGCATCCTCACACTGCACAACTAGCTAAGTAAGGATAACTATGGCAAAAGTATATGCAACAGGTCGTCGTAAGGCGTCAATAGCAAAAGTATGGTTAACTCCGGGTGCTGGTAATATGACTATTAACGGTCTTTCACTAGACGCATGGTTAGGTGGACTAGAGGCTAAAAAACTTCGTGTTAAGCAACCACTTGCTCTAACAAAACAAGATACATCAGTTGATATCGTAGCTACTGTTTTAGGCGGTGGTTTCGGTGGTCAAGCGGATGCTCTTCGTCATGGTATTTCTCGTGCATTAGTAAAATTCAACCCTTCACTAAAAGCGATTTTAAAACCTGAAGGCATGATGACTCGTGATTCACGTGTTGTTGAGCGTAAGAAGCCAGGTAAGCGTAAAGCTCGTCGTTCTCGCCAGTTCTCTAAGCGTTAATCGTTTATCGAACTATTTTTTCAGTGCTTTTTGCACTGAAAATTCTATCTAGAAATCTCCCACTAAATAAACTTTGATATAATTGCTCTAAAAAAAGAGTTATTTTGCGCTATATTTTCCTTCTATTTTTATCTATAAATATTTTTTCATCTACGCTTCATCTGGCAACGTCCGCAAATCCATCAAGACTAAACCCTATTTTAGCGACCGATTCAAGCTCATCGGAAATAACCGGTTTTTTATTTAACGGACTTGTAAAGTACGATAAAGATTTATCTACCATCATCGGCGATTTGGCAGAGGAGTTTTACTTTGAAGATGATACGACTCTGCTTTTTAAGATTAAAAAAAATGTAAAGTGGCATGACGGCAAACCTTTTAGTGCAAAAGATGTTGTTTTTACGTATGAAGTGCTTATTTCTTCAAAAATTAGTTCTCCTTATAGCGCAAACTTTAGATTTGTGAAGAGTGTTGAAGTTGTTGATGAACTAACGGTTAGAGTGAAATATAAAGAACCATATTTTAAAGCACTTGAAACTTGGATGATGGGAATTTTGCCGCACCATATTCTAAAAGATGAGCAAAATTTAATGAACTCCTCTTTCAATACAAATCCTGTAGGAACGGGGGCATATAAACTTCATCAGCTTGAGCACTCCAAAAATATAATACTCTCCGCTTATGATGAGTATTTTGAAGGTCGTGCAAAAATTGACACTATATCTTTTCATGTCATAGCAGATCCGATGACGCGTTTTTTGATGCTAAAATCATCAGCTTTGGATGTCGGAAGCATAGAACCTATGCAGTATGAGAGACAGCTTGATGATGGGTTTTTTAAAAAGTTTAATATTTATGAAAATATTTCCCAATCATATACCTATCTCGGCTTTAATTTGCGGCTTGAGAAGTTTAAAAATCCAAAGGTAAGAGAGGCTCTTTCTTTGGCGATTGATAGAGAAGAGCTTGTAAAAATCCTCTTTTTCAATCATGCAAAGGTATGCAGCGGACCTTTTCTTCCTGGGACAAAAGCGTTTAATGAAGATGTAAAAGTACCGCAGCAAAATATTCAAAAAGCAAAAGAGCTTTTAAGAGAAGCCGGCTATGATGAAAATAATCCTTTTACTTTTGAGATAGCAACATCCAATTCAAGCGAAATAAGACCCTACGCTGCCCAGATTTTGCAGCATCAGCTAAAAAAAGCGGGTGTTGTTGTCACATTAAAAGTTATGGAGTGGCAGGCATTTTTAAACATGACCGTATTTCCTCGCAAATTTGACAGCGTTCTTCTGGGATGGGGGCTTTCTCCGACACCTGACCCGTACATGTTTTGGCATAGCCAGAGTGATAAAAAGGGAGGTTTTAATTTAGTTGGATACCATAACCCTCAAATGGATAAGATGATAGAAGAGTCCCAAAGTATGGTGGATGGCGAGAAGTTGTCAAATATTTGGAGAGAGATGTTTAAGATAATAACGGATGACAATCCATACCTTTTTTTGTATATACCAAACTCCATAACAGCCATAAGCAAAGAGATAAAAAATGTTGAGCCAAGCCCTGCCGGTATATGGCATAACTATATAGAATGGGAGAAATAATTTGATAGTTTTATTTGATTTGGACGGTACGCTTATCGACTCTACGGAGGCGATACTGGAGTCTTTTCATCACTCTTTGGATTTTCACAACTTTGCAAAACAAAAAGATGAAGATATAAAAGCCCTCATCGGTTATCCGCTTGATATTATGTTTGAAGAGCTAGGTGTAAAAAGTGACATTGTTATGGAATATGTAGGAGTTTATAAAGAACATTACAGAAAAATTGCAAATAAAAAAACCACTCTTTTAGAGAATGCAAAAGAGGCAATTGAGCTTGTGAGTAAATTTGCAACACTAGGAATAGTGACAACAAAAACGGCACTTTACTCAAGAGAGTTAATGGAGTATTTTGAGCTTATGCAATATTTTGAAGTTCTAATTGGCAGAGAAGATGTGCAAAATCCAAAACCTCATGCAGAGCCCATACTTAAAGCTTTAGAAAAGCTAGATACAGAAAATAGGGAGATATGGATGATTGGAGACACAAAATTAGATCTAATGGCGGCAAAAAATGCCAATGTAAATTCCATTGCTGTACTTAGCGGTTATGATGATGCTAAAACATTGAAAAAGTTTACGGATGTTATATTTAATGATGCCCTTGAAGCAGCCATTTATCTACAAACTAGGAAAAAATAACACACTTTTATTTCTTATGAAAAAAGAGCTTGCTCTCAAGCTATATTTAAGAGCAACTTGTCTAAAATAACCGACTAAAATGGAATTAATGGTTCTTATATTTACTAAAAAGAAGGAGAGTTTATGCTAGAAATTAGATGGCATAGTCGTGCTGGACAAGGTGCTGTTACAGGTGCTAAAGGTTTGGCAGATGTTATTTCTACAACCGGTAAGCATGTACAAGCGTTTGCATTTTACGGATCTGCAAAACGTGGAGCTGCAATGACAGCGTATAACCGTGTAGATGATAAAGTGATTATGAATCATGAAAAATATATGAAACCTGATTATGTTTTTGTTATTGACCCTGCGTTAGCAATTACTACTGATATTACAATAAATCATAAAGATAGTACTAAGTATATAATTACAACTCACATGAGCACTGAGGAGTTGATTAAGGCGCAGCCTAAACTCGAGGGAAAAGATGTTTATACTGTTGATTGTATAACAATTGCAAACGAGACTATCGGTCGTGCAATTCCAAATACGCCTATGCTTGGTGCATTTATGAAAGTTTCTCAAATGTATGACATTGAATTTTTTAAAGAGAGTATGAAGAGAGTTCTTGGAAAATTACCACAAAAGATAATTGATGCAAATATGCTTGCAATTCAACGTGCTTTTGATGAAGTGAAATAAGGGATTAATGATGACAAAAAAAGGGTGGGATGAGTTTGAAATAGGGGCTATGCTTCGCACTTTCAACGGAAAAATAGATGATATTGCTGGAACTCAGCAGCAAGACCGTGACTATTCAGAGAATAGTTCATATACTGCCAGTGTAGCTGACTGGAGACTTATTAAACCGATATTCAACAAAGATTATTGTATTGATTGTCAATTTTGCTGGGTATATTGTCCTGATGTATCAATTATATCAAGAGATAAAAAATTAATCGGTGTCGATATGGACCACTGTAAAGGTTGTGGTATTTGTGTTGAGGCTTGTCCTACAAACCCAAAATCACTGCTAATGTTCCCAGAACAGGCAGATGAAGAGTCAGAGATTGCAAACTGGCCTAAAAAAGATGAGAAGGAAGCATAATGGCATTTGATAAAATGGAATTACAAAAGATAGAAGTATGGGATGGAAACCGTGCAGCTGCTCAGGCACTAAGACAAGCTCAAGTCGATGTTGTTGCAGCATATCCTATCACACCTTCAACACCTATAGTTGAGGGCTATGCAAAATTTTTAGCAGACGGCTACATAGAGGGTGAGTTTGCAATGGTTGAATCAGAACATGCCGCAATGAGTGCATGTATCGGTGCTGCTGCGGCAGGCGGACGCGTTGCAACGGCAACTTCTTCTCAAGGTCTTGCTCTTATGTCAGAAACACTCTACCAAGCTTCAGGTATGAGACTTCCGATAATTTTAAATCTTGTAAACCGCGCACTTGCATCACCTCTTAACGTAAACGGAGACCACTCTGACATGTATATGATTCGTGACAGCGGTTGGATACAGTTTGATGCATTTTGTCCGCAAGAGAGTTATGACTTAAATCTTATAGCTTTTAGAGTGGCCGAAGACCATGATATCAGACTTCCTGCAATAGTAAATCAAGATGGGTTTATGACATCACATACTGCACAAGGTGTTCATACTCTAAGTGATGATGAAGCATATGCATTTGTCGGTGAGTATAAACCGATGAATGACATGCTAGACTTTGAACATCCTGTAACTCATGGTGTTCAAACTGAAGAAGATTGGCATTTTGAACATAAAGCTCGTCAACATAACGATTTGATGGTAAAAGTTATGCCAAAAATTATAGAAGTGTTTGCTGATTTTGAAAAGCTGACAGGTCGTAAATATAACCTAGTAGAAAAATATGACATGGATGATGCAGATGTTTGTGTTGTTTGTATGGGAAGTTCGGTTGAAACAGCTCGTGAAGTCGCAACTGAGATGAGAGCAAAAGGCATTAAAGCAGGTGTGGTTGGTTTTAGAGTATTTAGACCTATCCCGTTTGCAGAGATAATAGATGCACTTAAAGGCGTAAAAGCGATAGCGGCACTTGATCGTTCATCTCCAAATGGAGCTGCAGGGACACTCTTTAACGAGATTGCAGGGGCACTTTTTAACACTGATACAAAAGCACTTCTTTCAGGATATGTTTATGGTTTAGGCGGTCGTGACCTTACTAAAGCACATTTAACAGCACTATTTAATGAATTACAAGCAAATGTAGATGCAGGTAAGGTAACTACACAATTACAGCAGTTTATCGGTGTTCGTGGACCGAAACTGGCATATTTATAAGGAGAAAACTGTGAGTGAAATAAAAAATATTAAAAACTTAAAAGAGTTTTCGACATCTGCAGACCGTTTTGAGGGTGCAAATCTTTTATGTCCTGGTTGTGCGCACTCGATTATTGTTCGTGAAGTGTTAAATGCAACAAATGATGACTTGATTTTATCGGCATCTACAGGATGTCTTGAGGTTTGTACAGCGGTTTATCCATATACTTCATGGGATGCTTCTTGGATTCATATCGGATTTGAAAATAGTTCAACTGCTGTTGCGGGTGCTGAGACTATGTATAAAGCTTTAAAGAAAAAAGGTCGTCTAAAACAACCTGAGCGTACTCCTAAATTTGTCTCTTTCGCAGGAGACGGTGCATCGTATGATATTGGTTTTCAGTGGATTTCAGGGTGTATGGAACGTGGTCACAATATGATGCACATTGTTCTTGACAACGAAGTATATGCTAACACGGGAGGACAGAGATCTTCATCTACTCCTATCGGTTCGTCTGCGACAACATCTCCAGAGGGTAAAAAAAGCTATGGAGAGAAGAGAAATAAAAAAGATATGATGGCTATTATGGCTGCTCATGGTATACCGTATGTAGCTCAAGTTGCTCCAAATAAATGGAAGGACATGGTAAAGAAGATTCAACACGGTTTTGCGGTTGAGGGTCCTGTATTTATAAATGCAGTTTCCCCATGTACTACCGAGTGGAAATTTGATCCAAAAGATACAATGAATATTGCTGATTTAGCAACTGACTCTTTAGTGTTTCCACTTTATGAAATCATAGACGGTCGTGAGTTAAACATCACTTATAGACCGAAAAATATCGTTCCTGTTGAGGAGTATTTGGCTGCTCAAGGGCGTTTTAAACACCTTTTTAAAGATGAGTACAAGTACTTAATCAAAGAGTGGCAAGATAGAGTAGATGAAAAATGGGCGTACTTGCAACGCCGCGAAGAAGCTAGAATCTAGTCAAGTTCTAGCTTCAGCACACCTTGTGCAAAACTAACCCACTCGGCGTACTACAGTACGCAGTCGGGCTTAGTTTTGCACAATCTGCACCAAATCTAAAACTTTTTGTCTACTTTTAGAATTTAGTAAATATCTTGTGATAAGTTATATTTCAAATCTTAAAACAGATCTGCATGACCGAAAAATATCTCTTGACTTGGATTCTTTCTCAAACTCTCCAGTATATTTTTAGCTTTTATTTTTGTCTCTTTATCAAAATAGATAAGCATATTTCTTGAAAATATAAAGTCAAATTTTCCTATTGTTGCAAATGACGGATCAAATAGGTTGACGATTTTATAGCTTACATGTGACTTGACACTCTCTTTTAGTACATAAAGATTCTCTTTTTTTGTAAAATATTTATCAATTATTTGTTCGGATAAATTTCGTACATTTCTCTCTTTGTACTCGGCACACTTTGCTTTATTGATAGCATCAGAGTTTATGTCAATTCCGGTTATATGAAAATTTAAGTACGGAACTCCTGCTTCAAGCAAGGCTATTACAATCCCATAAGGCTCTTCTCCGGTAGCAGAGGGGGCACATAAGATATCTACTCTTGCGTTTGAGGCTTTAACTGATTTTACTAAATCTTCAATCTGTTTAAACTCTCGGTAAAAAAATGTTTCGTTTGTTGTAAGAGCGTCAATGAGTTCTTGTTTTAATTTTTTATCTATTTCTATCTCTTGCAGTAATTTTTTAAATGAACTGATACCCCTTTGCTTGCAAAAGGTTGTTACTTTATTTTTTAAAATAGACTCTTGTTTGTCAAATGTAACGCCTGTTTCATTTTTAAAATATTTTGCAATCGGCAATACATCGTAGTAATCTTCTACAAAATCCTCTTTTTTTTCTATTTCTGGCAACTTTTTTTTCTTAAAAAAATCAAACATTAGCTACAAAACTCTTTTATCTTATTTTTTATCTCTTCTATATCTAAAACTTCTATATTTGGTACATCTTTTCTTGCTCTGCTTGTCATACCGTCAACAATTGCACTTTGAGCATTTTGTGTGGCTGTTTTTGCACCTGCAAGCGAGAGTTCTTTGCATCCCTCTACCCCATCATCACCGATACCTGTTAAAATAATTGCCAAAAATTTTATATTATTTGCAAAGGGCACAAAAGATTTAAATATTGTATTTATATCAGGGTTATATCTACTTTCTTGTGAAGCTTCAACGCTGAAGTATAACTCATGTCCTCTTTGTATAGCAGAAGTTGTTCCTGTGCAGAAGTAAATGTTCGCAGTTTGAATCATTTCATTATGATACGCGAGAGAGAGTGGATTTGCATCATATTTTTGAACTCTTTTAATAAAACTGGGAATAAATTCTGCAGCCATGTGTTGAGCAATAATAAGTGTCGTATCGTAAAGCGGAGGAAGAGCTGCAATTATTTTTTCTATTTGACCAGGACCACCTGTTGAAGCACCGATAAGGACTATTTTATTTATCACGTATGCTCTCTAGCGGTTGTGAGAAGTAATAACCTTGAGAGTAGTCAATACCAAGGTCTTTTACAATCTTGAAGATTTCTTCATTTTCGACAAACTCGGCAATGGTTTTCATGCCAAGCTTTTTAGAGAACTCAACTATAGTAGAGACTACCACAAGTGCATTCTTATCCTTGTCGAGATTTTTAATTAAAGAGCCGTCAATCTTTAAAAAATCGGCTTTTAGTTTGATAAGATATTCAAAGTTGCTGTATCCGGTACCAAAATCATCGATTGCTATTTTACAGTTATGCTTTTTTACCTGATTTATAAAGTGTATAACACCTTCAAAGTTCTCAATAGATTCAGATTCAACTATCTCAAAAACTACTCTTGAACCTATATTGTATCTTTCTAACATATTTAGTATATATTCAGACATTTGAATTTCAAGTATATCTTTGATAGATAGATTTATGGAGAACTCTACATCTTTGTCTTTAAACATCTCAAATGATTGGCGTATTACAGCTCTAGTGATATCAAAGTATTGTCTAGTCTGCTTTGCAACTTCAAGGAAAAAGAACGGAGAGATGATTTTATCACCGTCTCTCATGCGTACTAAAGATTCATACTTCTCATAAACTAAATTAGAGTTATTTACAATCGGCTGATAGTAAGTGATGATATTATCTTTTTTGATTGCATCGGAGAGTTTCTTCGCCCAGTGCAAGTTGTTTTTATATTCATTATTAAGGGAGATATCTTCATTATATACCAAGAAGTTAGTATTGCTTTTTTTTGCGATTTTAAGAGCCATGTTAGCACTTGAGAGTAGGTGCTCTTTATCTTCAAAAGAGATTCCGCAGCTGCATGAGGTAAGTATTTGCTCTTCATCAATCTCCATTCTCTCATTTACAGTTGTTAAAACACTTTTAACGATAGATTCAAATGCATATTTTGAGTAAGCCGTAGATAAAATTACAAATTCATCTCCTTGAAGCCTATAAAATCTTAAATGTTCATCATCTGCAATTAAGCTGAAAATCTTGTCTGCAATAGAGATAATAATTTTATTTCCAAATTCATGTCCGTAAAAATCATTGATTTGTCTAAAATTATCAAGATTAAAGATTGCCAGAGAGATGTTTTGCAGCTTATTTATATCACTGTTTAGTTTTGTTCTGTTTCCATAACCGGTCATAAAATCAATAGTAGAAGCGTTTTTGATCTCTGTTATGTTTGACCTAATTCCGATATATTCGACTACTTTGCCTGTACTGTCCATAATAGGATTTATAATAGCTTTTACCCAATATGATGTGCCGTTTTTATTTCGATTTTGTATCTCTCCCGACCAAGGTTGTTTGAGATCTTTTATCGTATGCCACAAAGATTTAAATGTCTCTTTTGGAGTATCAGGATGTCTTACGATGCTGTGTGCTTTTCCCAATAGTTCCTCTTTTGAGTAACCGCTTATTTTACAGAACTCATCATTTACATAGGTGATAATTCCTTTTGCATTTGTTTTTGTAACGATAAAACTTTTATCTACAGCCGTTTTATACTGTTCTAAAAGTAAGAGAGAATCTCCATACTCTCTCTCTAGCGTGTTTGTAGAGGAGAGAATCTTTTTGATTATAAGTACCATTAAAATAGTGACTAAAATAGCAGAAAGTGCTAAAAAGGAGATAAGCAGTGTCATCTCATAAAAGATTAAATCTAATTTTTCATTTATTAATTTATTTACATTTTTAAACAGTTCGTCTTCCGTTTCTTTTAGAAGATTTATGCTTTTGGTTGATTTATCAAACCAATTTTGTGCAGAAATGTTGAAATCCCCGCTATTTTTATTATCTATAGCAGTTTGCATCATTTCAAATGTATCTTCAACAACGGAATTGGTAAAGTTGTGGTTATGAAAAATAAGTAACTTCTTAGGAGCAATAAGTTCAAAACCGCTTGCATTTGAGTTATATATTTCAAGGTTGCCTGCAAAAGAGAAAAAAAGATTATCTAAAAATATATTAGTGGTAAAAACCTCATTAAGTGCCGCTCTTATTTGTCCAAGTGCTTCTTTGGAAGCGGACAAATGATTGTACGCGGCTATATATGTTCTGTTTTCTTTATCATCCATTGTGGTCGGTATTGTTTTGATAAAAGCAAGGAGATCTGCTATGTTTTTGGTGTAGTAGCTCTTTGCCTCGGAGATAGGCATATTGAGAAGGTATATACTTTTTCTATTTGATTTTACACTATCGAGAATGTTTATGATATATCTATTACTGTTTTTGGTTATATGTAAAAATAGGAATTTTGCTCTGTCGATAGATTTGTCCACATTCTCCATAGCCGACAAAAGGATATCATCTTTGCTGTTTAAATTGTCACTTGCAATAAATCCTGCCGTTAAGCCTCTCTCAATCTGCATGTAGTGAATAACTTTAGATATCGCTTCAGCTTCGAGTATGCGATATTTTGTATGTTCAAGATTTTTATTATTATTGAACAGTTCAAGCAAGATTATAAATGATAAAACTATGACAAAAAGTAGCGGTACAATGGATAAGAATAGTAGTTTTGACTTTAAATTTAGATTCATAAATATTTGTTTTCCGGTATAAAAAAGTAAGAGTACTTTACCATAATTTTCTTCTAAATTTTGATAAAATTGTAACAAAACGAGATCCTGCCATCAAGCATGAAATCTCGTAGAGTTTGTTTACGTCCTAAATGTTTCCAGTTTTGTATGAAGTTCATTTGTCATAGAGTTTAGATGATCAGCCGCCGCTGCTATCTCTTCAACATTTCTTGCATTTTTTGAAGATATTTCATTGATTTGTGAAACTTGAGAAACAATAGATTCTACATTTTTACCGGTTTTTTCAAAGTCGCTTACAGTTCTGTCACTCGCATGTACGGCTTCATTGACGATAGAAACACTTTCATTGATTTTCATCTCAACATCAGAGGCGCTGTTTGACAACTCTTGAATCTCCTCAGAGTTAGAACTCATCTGTCCGCTTACATCTACTATAGATTGAACTATAACATTAATAGTAGCATTGATTTCCGTTAAGCTTCTTTGCGTTCTCTCTGCAAGCTTTCTTACTTCATCCGCAACAACTGCAAACCCTCTTCCATGTTCGCCTGCACGAGCAGCTTCAATAGCCGCATTGAGCGCAAGCAGATTTGTCTGATCTGCAATGTCGGAGATAATTCCAAGTACACTTTTTACTTCGTTAGCATCATGTGAGAGAGTCTGCATTCTATCTGCAAGCTCAATTTCAAGCTGAGCAGAACTTTGGACTTTTGAAGTAAGATGAACTATCTCTTCTCTAGCGGCTCTAAGATTTTCATTTGCTCTTATAATATCTTTTTTACTCTCTTGTGCATCTAAGATGGCTCTTTGAATCTCATCTTTGATTTCGCCTGCTTTTTTAGTAGCTTCGTCAATAACTACAACGCTCTTCTCAACATTTTCTCCAACGCCCATTGCAGTCGTTGAAAGCTCATGTGAGATGGAAGCATTTTCGCTTGCACTCTGTTTTGAATTTTCAATGAGATCTTTTAGCGTAGCAATAAGCGAGTTAAAGCTATGTGCCATCTGTGACAGCTCTAACGGTGCGTTTTCATCGACTTTAATAGTTAAGTTTTTATTATCCGCTATATTTAAAAGTGTTGCTTTGAAACTCTCTATAGGTTTTACCAAACTTGCATTTATCAAAAACATTGCAACGGCAATAATAATAACTAGAAGAATGAATGCATCAATAATTAAAGTATTGCGAATCTCATTTGCGGACGCTACAACTTCATTCTCGCCTATTCTTGAGATAATAGCCCATTTAAAATCTTTTCCGATTTCAATAGCAGAGTAAGCGAAAATAACACTTTCTCCCGTAAAACCTACTGCCACATTAGTACCTGTCTGACCGCTAAGTGCTGCTCTAGAAGCTTCCGTATCCGCAGAACCTTTTGAAGGATTTGCAAAAGAGGCTTTAATAGAGTGCGTATCTTTTCTTAAAAAGCTATCGCTTCTCATCAGTTTGTCTGCTCCGACTAAGTAATCTTCCTGAGTTTTGCCATATCCCTCACGATAGTTCATGATTTTGCTTATTGCTTCATCAGAGAGTTGAAAAGCCAGTACTGCTTTAACTTCTCCGTCTATTTTTACCGGAGTTGCCAAAAACATAGCAGGCGCATCTTTGCTCGGTGCGTAAGGTCTCATATCTACAAAAGTAGGACGACCGTTTTTAAGAGCTTCTTTGTATGCTTGAGCCAAACCGCTCTCTTTAAGTGAGCCACTTGAGAGATTTGCGCCGTAATCAGGCTCTTTTGCACCGCTATACATAACATGACCATGTTTTGCGCAGATAACAAAAACATCATAGTAGCCGTAATCTTTCATATAGCCTTGAAAAAATGTTTCGTGTTTTTTAGTTTTTTCGATTGCAAGAGGGTCTTGGACAGGATATACATCTCCTGCTTGAACTTCCAGCTCATTGTGTACATGTGTCAAATCTTTAACTAACTCTTCTAGGTTCTGTGATCTTGCTAGAACCTCTATATCACCGATTCTTTCACTAAAGAAGTTTTGAATTTGGTTTTTCTTTAGATCTCTGCCCATTGATAACTGTGCATTGTTAGCATTTAGTAATGCCTCTTTGCTCTTTGAGCTTGATATGTAAGTAGATATTAACGCTAATAATACTAAAGATAAAACTACCAATAGTATAACTTGACTCTTTATAGACATTTTTTTCATAGGCATCCTTTTTTTTGATTTATACCTATGAGTTTAGCATAAAAATTAATAAAACATTCTAATTGTTAATTTTTATAATTTTCTAATATATCTTTCGGCGCAGAGAAGTAATAGCCTTGAGAGTAGTCAATACCAAGGTCTTTTACAATCTTGAAGATTTCTTCATTTTCGACAAACTCGGCAATGGTTTTCATGCCAAGCTTTTTAGAGAACTCAACTATAGTAGAGACTACCACAAGTGCATTCTTATCCTTGTCGAGATTTTTAATTAAAGAGCCGTCAATCTTTAAAAAATCGGCTTTTAGTTTGATAAGATATTCAAAGTTGCTGTATCCGGTACCAAAATCATCGATTGCTATTTTACAGTTATGCTTTTTTACCTGATTTATAAAGTGTATAACACCTTCAAAGTTCTCAATAGATTCAGATTCAACTATCTCAAAAACTACTCTTGAACCTATATTGTATCTTTCTAACATATTTAGTATATATTCAGACATTTGAATTTCAAGTATATCTTTGATAGATAGATTTATGGAGAACTCTACATCTTTGTCTTTAAACATCTCAAATGATTGGCGTATTACAGCTCTAGTGATATCAAAGTATTGTCTAGTCTGCTTTGCAACTTCAAGGAAAAAGAACGGAGAGATGATTTTATCACCGTCTCTCATGCGTACTAAAGATTCATACTTCTCATAAACTAAATTAGAGTTATTTACAATCGGCTGATAGTAAGTGATGATATTATCTTTTTTGATTGCATCGGAGAGTTTCTTCGCCCAGTGAATATTCTCTTCATACATTTTGTTAAGAGATTTTGACTCATCGTATACTAAGTAGTCGGCATTGCTTTTTTTTGCGATTTTAAGAGCCATGTTAGCGCTTGAGAGGAGGTGCTCTTTATCTTCAAAGGAGATTCCGCAGCTGCATGATATAAGTATCTCTTCATTTTGTACGCTAAATTTCTCTTTGATAAGATCAAGTATGCTTTTAACCTTTTCTACTAATGCCTCTTCTGAATAATTGGTAGCAAGAGTGATAAACTCATCTCCTTGAAGTCTATAAAACTTGAAATTTTCATCATATGAGAGTTCATTGTATATTTTTTCTGCAATTGATTTGATAATCAAGTCACCGAATTCATGTCCGTAAAAATCATTGATTTGTCTAAAGTTGTCGATGTTAAAAATTGCCGCAGAGAGATTTTCAAGTTTTTGCATATCTTGGTTAAGCCTAAACCTGTTTCCACATCCGGTCAGCGGATCTGTTTTTGCTTTTTTTTCAAACTCTTTTCTTTGTTCTATTATCTCTGTTATATCATACCGTATAGCCAAATATTCTACGATGTTGCCATCTAAATCTTTAATGGGAATTATTGTTGTTTTTGTCCAAAAATCTTTACCTTGTTTCGTTTTATTTTTAATAATGCCTTGCCATACATTTGCACTTCCTATAGTTTCCCAAATGTTTTTATACATCTTCATTGATGTCTCTGTAGAGCTTAAGACATGATGAGTTTTACCGATAATATCTCTCAATTCGTAACCGCTAATCTCTAAAAATTTATCGTTTGCATAAGTAATGATTCCGTTCTTATCAGTTCTTGAGAGAATGGTGCTCATGTCCATAGCTTTTTCATACTCTTTTGAGAGATGTATGGAGTAATCAAAATTTTTATTTGAGAGTTTAAGTTGATTTTCAAAATATTGCGTTATCTGCTTTTGTTGTGTTATATCTGTTCTGATACCTATATACTCTACGATATTGCCGTCTCCGTCCATAATAGGATTTATGATAGCTTTCATCCAGTAGGATGAGCCGTTTTTATTGCGGTTTTTAACTTCACCGATCCACGGCTGTTTGAGATGTTTTATGGTATGCCACATATTTTTAAAGACATCTTTTTCCATATCAGGATGTCTTATAATGCTGTGAGGCTTTCCTAAAAGCTCCTCTTTTGAGTAACCGCTTATTTTGCAAAATTCATCGTTTACATAAGTGATAATGCCTTTAGCATTTGTTTTTGAGACGATGAAGCTTCTATCAACGGTCTGTTTATATTGACCCAGAAGTGCATCCGAGAGTGAATACTTGTCTTCTAGAATATTTGCAGAGAATAGAATCTGTCTTATGGTATAGACAACCATAGTCGTAACGACCACACATGAAGCGATTAAAAAGAATATTAGAGATACCATTTTGTAAAAAACAGTATCTAATTTTTCATTTATAAGTTGATTTACTTTGTTAAAAAGCTCGTCTTCTGCTTTTTTTAGCAGATTGATGCTCTGTGTTGATTTTTCAAACCAGTAAGATGGCTCGACATAGAAATTTTTACTATTTTTATTTGTTAAAGCAATATTTATCATTCTGTATGTTTCATCTACAGCTTCACCACCAAAAGTATTATTATAAAAATTTAGCATATCTTTTGGGACTATTATTTTGAAGTTTTCTATATCAACTGCAAATAATTTCTGATACTCTTTAACCGATATAAAAGTATCATCTAAAAATTTGTTTGTAATAAAAACATCCATTAATGTTGCTCTGGTTCGTCCCATGTTCTCCTTTGCAGAGGTAAGATAGGTATGCGCCTGTATGTAATTTCTATTCTCCTTGTCATTCATCATAGTAGGTATGATTTTTATAAAATCAAGAAGATAAGATATGTTTTTTGTATAGTAGTTTTTGGCATCTTTTACGGGTAAAGAAATTAAATGTGCATCGGCTCTTGACTTAATGTCTTTTAAAATATTTAAGATGTAGTTGTCGCTATTTTTGGTAATTTTTAAGAAAGTAACTTTTGCATTTTCGATTGCTTTGTTTGAATTTTCTCTTGCTGCCGTTAATTTTTCATCTTTTTCATTAAGATTGTCGCTGGCAATAAGTTCTGCCGTCAAACCTCTCTCAATCTGTAAAGAGTGAATGACTTTTGATATTGCTTCAGCCTCAAGAATGCGGTGTTTTGTAAGAGAAAGATTTTTTTTATTTTTATATAGTTCAAAAAGAACCATTGAAGAGAGAGCTATAACAAAAAGCAGAGGAATAGTCGATAACAATAGTAATTTCGATTTTAAATTTAAGTTCATAATTTAATTTCCTGATTTAAAAAAAGAATAAGTACTCTATCATAACTATTATTACAAAAATGTTAATAAATGACAAAATTGTAACAGAATTAAATTGTGATTGATAAGATAGTTGCTATTTGTGGGATAAGGAGTATTTTTTATTTCGATTATAAATGTTACAATAACTAAAAATATAAGGAAAGTATATGCCACTATTAGACAGTTTTAAAGTTGACCATACAATTATGAATGCCCCTGCAGTTCGTCGTGCAAAGGGGATGAAAACGCCAAAAGGGGACGATATAACCGTCTTTGACCTAAGATTTGTTCAGCCAAATAGAGAGATTTTGTCTTCTGAGGGAATTCATACGCTAGAACACCTTTTTGCAGGATTTATGAGAGACCATTTAAATAGCGATAGTGTAGAGATTATAGATATCTCTCCAATGGGCTGTCGCACGGGATTTTACATGAGCCTTATAGGCACTCCGGATGAAGCTAACGTTGCCGAGGCATGGAGAGCTTCTATGGAAGATATACTTAAAGTTAAAGAGCAAAAAGATATTCCGGAGCTCAATGTTTACCAGTGCGGAACTTACAAAATGCACTCGCTCAATGATGCCAAAGAGATAGCTCAAAATGTTTTGAAAAGAGGTATAGGCGTGATGGATAACGATGCAATCGCACTTGATGAGTCAAAGGTAGAAAAGTAAAATGTATATTTTAATTCCGATGAGTTCTCAGGATGCACAAGAAGCAGCCATAACAAAAATAGATGATGCAAAAAGCTGGGTTCAGATACTTTTAGAAGAGGGTGAAGTTGTCGAGGTTGCGTTTAATGAAGATAAAGACGGCTTTGAAAATTTTAGCGAAGTACTAATAGTGATGGATGATAACGAGTATGTTTGGCCTTTTATCGAGCTTAACATGATGATTTTAGTGGCGCATACGCAAAGAAACATCGATGAAATCATGGAAGCGTTTTTGTTTAGAGAGCTTAATGAGTTGGCGTATTGATAAACAGAATTTATGACAAATTTAGAACAATTTAAAAAGCTTTTTAATCCGCTTCCGGGCAATCACTATCTGCATGTCACAACCGCTTTAGATGATATAGCGTTTTTATTTGAAAAGGCGATGCAGGATGTAGGCGGTAAATTTGATTTGGTAATATACGACCAAAATAATTTACAAGCAGATTTAAAACTTCCATACACAAACATACAACATGTCAAAGATTTTAAAAAACCGTTTCGTTCTCTTCCAAGAGACCATGACATAGTTGTTTTAAAAGACTTTTTTTACGCTCACGAAAATCAAAAAATGATTTTAAAACTTGCATATCTGACACTCGCAAATGCCGCAAACATAATAATTATAGAGAAAAAAGGCGTTATGGATATTGGGGCAGTGAAAGCTATGTTAGAAGAGTATGAATTTCGTGCTCCAAACGAGATAGATATCATAGACGGCTACGATCTAATAATAGCAAAAAAGATGCATATGTGGGGCAATGGGTTATAGTAATTTTTATGCACCAATGAAATAGGCTATAAATATCTATGTTCATTGGGTTTTATACAAAAAAGAAAATATTTTCTGAACCACTTTTATACACTTTTTACCACTTTGCAGTACATATAAAAGTACATAAATTTCTTTTGACCTGTTATATTTGTCAACAGCGGAGTTAAATTCGGCAGAAATTCGTAAAAAATATTACGAATTGTAACCTTAAGCAAAGGGGGGGGGTATACAACACTATTTGAGTTTTCATATAAAGATATTGAAAATTCCGATAAGAGGTACTGGGAGATAATAAGAAACTAGATTATGAAAATGTATAGTTTATATATTTCGATATAATTTATAAATTATTTAATTAGGATTGTAAAAATATGTTTAATATTAGCATTAATAATTTTAGAGGTTTTAAAGAAAAGAAGATTGGTATATCAAACGTTAATATTTTAATTGGTGAAAATAGTGGTGGTAAAAGTAGTTTTATAAAGTTACTTTTATTATTGAAGCAATCAATGGAAAGTCCAAATAAAAATAAAAAAATAATGCTAGATGGACATTTGCTAGATTTAGGTAACTTTGATAGTTTCATTAATCATAATAGTGATGATAAAACATTTAGTGTATCAATAACAACAGGGGATGAATATATTGATTTTTTTATTGAGGGAATGACTGATGCAGATAAATCAGCAGATGACTTTAAAGAAGAATGCAAAAATTACTTAACTGAACCTACTGTTTTAACATTTACATTTGATAAAGATGATAATGAAATTTTTACTAATAATATTAAAATTTTTAATAAAGCTATTGGTACATTAACATTCAATATCACAGATAAACTTCACAAAGATTTTTCAGATATGGAAGATATTAATGGAGAAGTTATATTGGAACATATTAAATATAATAAAATAGTTATTAAAGATAAACTGTCAGTAGTTGGCTTTATGTTATGGGTAACCCCTGATCCAATTATAAAGTATGACGAAGAAAATAAAACCAATTTATTTAATGAATTTGCATTTTTATTATTTAGCCAAAACTATTTAGCAATGATATTGAGAAGTATTAGATATATAAACCCTGTAAAGTTTCAAGCATCACGTATTTTATTAAAAAGAGATAATAGTAGCAATAAAATTATAAGAGATTATGAAACATTTATTAATATCTTATCATCTCTTAACAGTTCAAGTGACGATAAGTCAATAGAGATTTTAAAACAGTTCAATAGTGCAATTAAGGAACTTGGGATTGCTGATGAGATAAAACTTGAAAGTAATTCTTCAATACCAGTCACTGAATTAAAAGTAAAAATTTCTGGTATATGGAATAGTATAATAGATGTAGGATATGGAGTTGGACTGCAAGTACCTATACTTTTGCAAGCGATTATTAGTAGTGTAGAAAAATCAAAAGATATCTTGATTATTGAACAACCTGAAATACATTTACATCCAGCACTTCATTCTAAGTTTATTGAAATTTTAGTTAAATACTTGGGAAATACTAAATTTATTATAGAAACACATAGTGAACATATAGTTAGAAAACTGCAAGTATTGGTAAAGAAAGAAGAAATTGCTAAGAATAAAATAAAAATTTATTATTTTAAAAACAATCAAGGAATATTTGATATAACTGAACATATTATCATGAGTGAAGGTGGATTAGAACCTGCATTTCCAAAAGGATTTTATGATAATTCGTATTCTTTATCAAAAGAATTGTATTAATGATAGAAGTTATACTCGATAAAAGTTTTATAAGTGATTTTGGCGATATAGGATTAGAAGTAGGAAGACTTATTGATAAAATATTATTAAATAAAAATAATATTTTTGTAATCAACTCCTTGTTGATTGCATATATAGAAGAGAATATCAATAAGAATGTTACGTATAAGTGGGAAGATTATTTTACATACTTATCAGATAATAATAAACTAAAAACATCTCATAGTAATACGTTAGATACCAATATTATTTTTAATGAACCACAAAGGCAGTTTGATTATGTAATGGTTCTAAAAAGTGAAAATGGAATATCTTCTGAAAATTATTCTTGTAATTTACAATTAGCTTCTGATAATGATATGTTTTTTAGGGATTTATTAGAAAAAAATCAAGTTACATTACGTAATTTTCATTTTGACAGCAATAATTCTATTAAACAGTTTTTTAAAAAATTGTTTAACTGTTCAAAGACGAATAAAAGGGTAATTATTGTTTCTAGATATAATAATTTTACATGCGATTTGATAGAAGTATTAAATGATAAGTTTCAACAAAAATCTTTCTGGACAACATATAAGGGGTCTTCTGATTCTTCGACAAACTTCACTCTTTTACAACGGCAGCTTGGAAATAGTCTTATGTTATTTACTGGAACTAACACTCAAATTCATGAGAGAAAGATAATTATAGGTAATTTAATTGTAGAGCTGGATGATGATTTTAATAAAATAACAGCTGATTTAGATACTTGGACTTGTAATTGTAGTGTGGATAAAATTTTAGCGACTAAGTTAGCATCTAAGCAAAATACATTAAGGCGTAAATACTCATGATAAGTTTAAGACTATGAAGATTTTGTGGTTTGCTAACAACATAACAGCTTATTAAATCAATGAGAATATAGAAAAAAATTCAAATTCTTGTAAATTTATGTTTTCTCTAAATACTATGATCAGCAAATGAATATTCAAAATACCTAAAAATAATAATTTTAGATGGGTAAGTGCGTAATGTATGGAAATGGGTTGTAAAAAATAGGTATTCATCTGTGGTAGTGTGGTTTTATCTTTTTGAGATTTTACTAACTTTTTTGGTATACTATGGGTATGAAATTTGAATACGATGAGAATAAATCACACATAAATGAACAAAAGCACGGAATCAATTTTGATGATGCGCAGCAATTGTGGAGTGATGAAAATTTACTAGAAGTAGCTTTGAATTTTCCAGATGAGCCTCGCTTTATCTGTATCGGAAAAATAGGGGAAAAACATTTCTCAGCTATTATAACTTATCGAGCGAATGTAATTCGCATTATATCTATTAGAAGATCACGCAAAGAGGAGATAGCACATTATGAAAACAGCTAAAGAGTTTGACGAAGTATTTGATAGTGGTGAGGATTTATCAGAGTTTATCGATTATTCAAAAGGTCGCAGACCAAACTTAGAACAAAAAAGGGTGAATTTAGATTTGCCTTTATGGATGATAGAGCGACTGGATCAAGAAGCTAGACGTTTAGGTGTAGCAAGGCAAGCGATTATGAAGATGTTTTTAGCCCAGCATCTTGAAAAAGTAGGGTAAATTATAAAAAGTGAACTTATAAGACAGGATAAAATAGCTATATTTAACGATGAACTCCACTCAATGGTTTTAAGCGAAGACGGAAGCTATACTGCCTACTCAAAAGAGTATGGCGAACACTACCACTCTACAAAAGACGGTGCACTTTATGAGTCGCTTGTCAAACATGTAGAGCCTGCGTTTAAGATAAAGCAAAATCAAGATGAGATAAATATTTTAGATATCTGTTTTGGTTTGGGGTTTAATAGTTTGGCTGCTATCTACTACCATAAAAAAAATGCTCTTACTTCCAAACTAAATATTTTTTCGCCGGAGTTAGATGCCTCTTTAGTGAAATCTCTGCTAAATTTCAGCTATCCAAAAGAGTTTGATGACCTTTTGCATATCGTTACAAATCTTGTAAAAAACGGGGTTTATGATGAAGAAAATCTACATGTAGAGCTTTTTTTAGGCGATGCAAGAGAGTATCTGAAAAAATTTCCAAAAGAGAAGTTTGACATTGTTTATCAAGATGCTTTTTCTCCCTCTGCAAATCCTGCTTTGTGGACTAAAGAGTATTTTAGCGACATTAAAAACATCATAAAAGAAAATGGTATTTTAACTACATACTCAATTGCACTTCCGACAAGATTGGCTCTTTATGAGAACGGTTTTCATCTATACATCAACCAAGGAGAAGGTTTTAGAGATGCGACGATTGCCTCTTTAAGTCCGCTTAATGGGTTTGTGGGCGTAGATATGGAACATAAGATAAAGTGCAATCCGAATGCTCTCTCGCTTAGGGATTGATAACCTCTAAAAACTGCTCCCCAAACTGCTCAAATTTCTTCTCTCCGACACCGTTTACCTCAAGCATGCTCATTTTGTCGTAGGGTTTGCAAGAAGCTAGATTTTTAAGCACCTTATCCGAGAAGATGATATATGCCGGAACTTTAAGTTCGCCAGCCAACATGGCTCTTTTTGCTCTTAGTTTTTCAAAAAGTTCTTCATCAAAATCTGCCGCTTCATCTCTTTTGACTTTTTTCTCTTTAACATCTATCTCAAGTCTTGAGGATTTTATAAACAGCTCTTTTTTACTTTTTAAAATCTCCACCGCTTCTTGTGTAAGTTTAAGTGCACTAAACTCGCCAATAAGCAAGATTTTCAGCTCTAAAAGTCTCTCTAAAATGATAAACCACTCTTTTTTGCTAAGGTGTAAGCCTATATTGTAAACGGATAGTTTATCTGCAGAGTTCGCTAAAATCTTCTGCTCCTTTGAGCCTCGCAAAACATCGATAATGTAGTTTTTTCCAAAAGTTTGATCTGTTTTATAAACCGCACTAAGAAGCATTTGTGCCTCTTTTGTAATGTTCTCTCTTTTTGCGTCGCTCTGCAAACAGTTGTCGCATCTATCCATGCACTCATCAAGTGTGTCGTCAAAATACTCTGCCAGCTGTTTGTGAAAGCAGATTTCGCCTGTTGCATACTTGTAAATTTTGTCTATTTTTTGAGACAGATGCTCTTTGTACTCTTCATTTTGTATCTCTTGTAAAAACCTTTTGTGTTGCGTCATGTCGCCTGCATTAAAGAGCAGAAGAACCTCGCAATCCTCGCCGTCACGTCCTGCCCTTCCTATCTCTTGATAGTAGTTTTCAAGCGATTTTGGCAACGACATGTGCGCTACAAAACGGATGTCGCTCTTATCTATTCCCATTCCAAAAGCGATGGTGGCTACCATGATGTTTACCTTGTCGTTTACAAAAATCCTAAAATTCTGCTCTCTTACATGTTGCGGAAGTCCTGCATGATAAGGGAGTGATTTATAGCCGTTTGTGTTTAGATAAATGCTTAACTCTTCAGCTTTTTTTCTAGAACTCACATAGATGATTCCGCTCTCATTTTTATGGCGGTGTAAAAAAGCTTTGAGTTGCAAATGCCCATTGCTAACTCTTCGCTGGGCTGAGATGAAGATATTTTTGCGAAAAATTTTGCCTTTTAAAAGGAGCGGATTTTCTAGCCGCAACTCTCGTAAGATGTCATCGGTTACATGGTCGGTTGAAGTTGCCGTAAAAGCACAGATTGACGTGTTTGGAAAGTTGGCTCTTAAATTTCCCAAAGCTCTGTAATCGTCCCGAAACTCATGCCCCCATTGAGAGATACAGTGAGCTTCATCGACTACAAAAAAGTTTATATTTAACCCTCTTAGAATGTTAATGGTCGATTGGTTGTTTAGCCGCTCCGGAGAGAGGTATAAAAATTTCAGCTCACCGCTGTAGGCTCTTTGAATTATCTCATTCACTTCATCATGGCTTTGAGCCGAACTTATCATGTCGGCACTGATTTTTTGAGCTTTTAGAGCCGATACCTGATCTTGCATAAGTGCGATAAGAGGGGAGATAACAATGCTGATACCGTCTTTTAGCAGAGTCGGAAGTTGATAAACAAGCGATTTTCCACCACCTGTCGGAAGAATCATCAGCAAATCCCTATTTGCTAAAACTGCATCGACTCCCTCTTCTTGAAACTCCCTAAAACTGTTATGCCCAAAGGCGTCTTTTAAGATTTTATATTTCAAGGATGTACTTAGTATCTTGCCGAGATAGAGTCGACATCATCCCAAGTGAGGCTGTTTTTTTTGTGAGAGATAATGTGTGCGACATATCTTGCAAACATATCCGTCTCAATGTTTACATGTGAGCCTTTTTTATAGTTTTTAAAAAGCGTCTCTCTCATAGTATGCGGAATGATGGTAAGCCTAAAACTCTCATCAAACACCTCATTAACGGTCAAACTAACACCGTCAACAGTTATAGAGCCTTTGGGAATGATATAAGGGATAAATTTTTTATCAACCTTTATAAAAACATCAAAAGAGTTGCCGTTGTTTTTAATCTCTTTTATCTCTCCCATAGCGTCCACATGCCCTTGAACAACATGCCCTTCAAATCTATCGCCCATCATCATGGCAGGCTCTATATGAACTTCATTTTTGTAGTTCTCCATCGCCAAAAGCTTTTGGCTCTCAGGAGATAGCTCAACGCTAAAACCGTCATCTAAAACCTCCACGACGGTCAAACAAGCTCCGTTTATGGCGATAGAATCGCCCAGCTTTGCCTTATATTTTGCACGAATAGTAAGTTTGCTTCCGACTAAACTTTTAACATGTGCGATTTCGCGTATCAATCCTGTGAACAATTGTTCTCCTTAAAATACAATCTTGCCCTCTTCTTGAAGACCTTTTATTATCTCTTTTGCTTTGGCATGCCCATTGTAGGCAGCTTTTCGACATAAATCAAGTGCAGTATCATGGTTTTGTTCGCATCCAATCCCTTGATCATAAAGCAGTCCCAAGTTGTAAAGCCCCTCAGCCAGAGATCCATCAGCCGCTTTTTTAAAGCAGATAAAACATCTTGCTTCATTTTTCTCTACGCCGTGACCCTCTTTGTATAAAACGCCCAAATTGTTAAAAGATTGCAGGTGTCCTCTTTTTGCTCCCTCTTCGTACCAAAAAGCAGCTTCCGAGTAGTTTTGAAGACATCCCAAACCTCTCTCAAGCATAAGAGCGACTTCATACATGGCAGGCGGAACTTCTCTGATTGCGGCTTCCATGAAGAGTTCATGAGCCTTAAACTGGTTATGTTCCACTCCGGCAAGCCCGTTCATGTATAAAATTGCCAAGTTATAAAGGGCATAGGGCTGTTTTATCTCTGCGGCTTTTTCATAAAGCTCCAGCGTTTTTGCATTATTTTTCTCACACCCTTGAGCGTTTTGGTGCATGTATCCCAAAGATGTCATAGCATCTGCATTGCCCTCGTTTGCCAATTGCGTATAGAGTTCAAATGCGCTCTTAAAATCCTGTTTATTGTATGCATCGTGTGCTTTTTTTATCATCTTATTTAGACCATATTTATAATATTTGTCCAAATGATACTCAAAAATGATAAAATTCGCTTTAAGACAGACGGAGCAGTGTATGAATTATGATGTAATAGTAATCGGTGGCGGTCATGCGGGAGTGGAAGCTTCGCTCTCATGTGCAAGAATGGGTAGTAAAACTTTGCTAATTTCCATGTTGGCGGAAAATGTCGGTGCAACGAGTTGTAACCCTGCAATCGGCGGTTTGGCAAAGGGACATTTAGTGCGTGAGATTGATGCACTGGGCGGTGAAATGGGACTTATAACCGATGAAGCAGGAATCCAGTTTCGCATACTCAACCAGACAAAAGGTCCGGCAGTTCGTGGAAGCCGTGCTCAGATAGACATGGACAGATACCGTGTAATCGCTAGAAACAAAATCCTAACCACTCCAAACCTTGATTTGGTTCAAGAGATGGCAGAGTCGCTTATCATCGAGGATGGCGAAGTAAAAGGTGTCAAAACTAACCTTTTAAATGAGTACGGTGCAAAAAAAGTAGTTATTACCAGCGGAACATTTTTGCGAGGCGTTATCCATGTGGGCGAGATAAAGCAGGTAGGCGGACGGTTTGGAGAGCAGAGCAGTGAAGGACTTAGTCATTCGCTTAAGTCATGTGGTTTAGAGATGGGAAGACTTAAAACCGGTACATGTGCCAGAGTTGAAGCTTCATCCATTGATTTTTCGGTTATGGAGAGACAAGACGGGGACGAGATTCCAAGCCCGTTTAGTTTTAGAAATGACCGTGAAGAGTTTAGAAAAACTAAAAAGCAAATTCCGTGCTACATCGCTTACACAAACGAAAACACTCATAACATTATAGAGAGCAATTTTTACCGTGCGCCGCTATTTACAGGACAAATTGAGGGAACAGGACCTAGATACTGCCCGAGTATCGAGGATAAAATCAACCGTTTTCGTGATAAAGACAGGCATCATCTTTTTATCGAGCCGCAAACTTTTGAAAATACTGAGTGCTACATCAACGGTATGAGCACATCGCTTCCGCCGGATGTTCAACAGCAGATGATTCACTCCGTTAAAGGTATGGAAAATGCAAAAATAGTTCGTTACGGCTATGCTATCGAGTATGATTTTGTAGATCCTAGAGAGTTAAAGCATTCGCTTGAGACTAAAAAAATCAAGGGACTCTATCTTGCAGGACAGATTAACGGAACAACCGGTTACGAAGAGGCAGCCGCTCAAGGACTAATGGCAGGGATAAATGCAACTCTGAGTCTGCAAAACAAAGAGCCGTTGGTTCTTCGCCGTGATGAGGCTTACATCGGCGTTTTGATAGACGATTTGGTCACAAAAGGGACAAAAGAGCCGTACCGTATGTTCACATCCCGTGCCGAGTACAGATTGCTTCTGCGTGAAGAGTCGGCAGATACGAGACTAAGCCGATATGGGCATGAGATAGGTCTTATAAGTGATGAGATTTATAAGAGAGTTATGTTAAAAGATGAGCAGATTCAAGATGGAGCTAAGCTTTTAATCGAGACGTTCTTTACGCCCAATAAAGAGTTTATTTCATTTTTAGAATCCATAGGCGAAGAAAAAATCAGCGACACAATAAGTGCGCAACAGCTTGTTGCAAGAAAGAGCTTTGATATAGAGAAGATGGTAAAACTTGTACCTGAATTGGCAAAATATGAGCCTTATATTTTAGAAGAGATTTTGGTAGAGGGAAAATATGCCCGTTATGTAGAAAAACAGAGTGAAGAGATACAAAAGATGAAAAAATATCTCAAGGTTGAGATTCCTCAAAGTTTTGATTTCAAAAGCATAAGCGGTTTAAGTAAAGAGATAGTAGAAAAACTAGAGTCATTTAATCCGCCTACACTTCAAGCTGCCTCACAAATCAGCGGGATAACTCCTGCCGCAATTGAGATTTTGCATATATTTATAAAAATCCATGTAAGAAACAAGAAAGTTCGATAATGGCTAAGAAAGATTGATAATATGAGACATAAAGTTTGAGAATGGATGTTTAGATTGTGAGTAAGTCTAATAAAATCATTCCTGAGTTTATGTTGGATAGCCCAAATGATGCTTTTATGTTTCTAATGCCACTTAGTCTAAAACCAGACTATGAAGATATTAGAAATAGTTATTTCGAAGTTGCAGTCAAAAATTTAACTACAAAAGAACACTTTACTACTCTGATATCCCCAGAAGTGTTTTTCACTCATTTTAAACTCTATAAAGCCTACAAAGCAGCAAAATTAGATAAAAAAGCTAATAAGTATATTAAAACAGAAAAACAGAAATATAGGGTAGATACGAGACTTTCTAAAGAGCAATATAACACTACTTTAGGTAAATATTTAGATAATAACCAAATAGGGCAGTTGTTAGGTTATAAATATACATACATGGCTGAAGCTCAAAATACTTCTTGCTGTCTGATAAAAATTTGGGATGATGTTAACTTAATTATTCCTCACTCTGTAATAGCTATATATTATTATTACCGCTCAACCGTTTTAAGAGAAGCAACTTTAAGATGTGATTTAAGCGATTTATATTATGGGTATGATTGCAACCCAGATGACGCATCTATAATCATTCCAAAATATGTACCGGAGAATGATGCTCCATTTATTCATAGATTTCTATGTCAAGATAGTGCCGTTGATAATTTTGAGAAAATAGGAACATATATAAACTCATATATACGAATGCTAAAAGATAAAACATCAGTTGAGCAAGTTGAATCAGTCCCTATAAAAGCAAAGTTTCCGGTAGAAGATAAATTTTCTATAACATGTATGGTTAGTAACTTTTATCATGAAGGGAAATATTATAAATATGTTCACGAAATACTTGATGATGATTCAGATATAGGCTTTTCAAAGTTTACAACTTTTATACAAGGCAAAAATATCATAACCGAAATAGATGATATAGATAAGCTACCAACAGTACCGGTCACAAAGCCGGATACTACAGAACGTTTAAAATCAGAGTATGCAAGCAGGAAATATAAGCATAATACGGTTACTAGCAATAGAAAAAACAAGTGCAGTAGTTTAGCTAATGTCGAAATTTTAACTGATAAGATAACTGATGAGGAAGCTCTTGAGAAATTAAAAATAATGGAAGAAACTTTATCTAATGAAGAGGTTGACCAAAGTTTAACGGATTCATCCGGTAATGGAGAGAAAAAAACTCGAAAAACCAGAGTTTCATCAAAAGGTAAAGAATTCCAAAAGATGAGCACTACAGAGTATACACATAACTTTGATGAGTTTCATAAATACATGGATTACATGCGTACACAAAAAGCTATAGAAAACCTAGTTGTACATGAGAATCAAAAAATGGCTACAGTATATAACGGTGAGAATGGGAATGCAAATCCAAAATGTACGATGTACGGCAGAGAAAGACAATATATTACTGCAACTTTCAAATATAAAGACAGCTATGTAGGGTTGCTTGAGTTAGAAAATGTAGCTGCAACAAGCACATGGGTTATTAGTTCAAAAGAACCTATAAATAATACAACTTTTCAAAATTTTTTAAATCATTATGTTGATGAGAATATGTCAATTGATGACATTAGAAAAAAGTATGACGGTCGTAGAGGTGGTATAAAGTTTAAAACTAAAAATCATGAGCGTACTCAAGATCTTAAAGAAACTATTATGGCAAAATGGACAGCTAGGATACTTTCAAAAGTAACAATATTATAATTTTGTTAATATAAGTTGTTATTAAATAACAAAATAAGTAAAAGAAATAATATAATCAGTCTATGGATTCTAAAACAGCTAAGAAAATAAAGAGTAAAAATACTACAATTGAACTCTTATTAGGTAAGGCTATGTGGGCAAAAGGCTTACGTTATAGAAAAAACTGCAAAGATATTTTCGGCAAGCCCGACTTTTGTTTTAGAAGTAAAAAGATTGCTATTTTTTGCGACAGTGAGTTTTGGCACGGAAAAAAATATCTAGAAGGAGAACGCTTCAAAATTAATATTGCATTTTGGGAAGAAAAAATAAAACGAAATATCCAACGCGACCTTGAAGTCAATGAAATATTAAAAGATAAGGGTTGGATTGTTATCCGTTTTTGGGGAAAAGAAATCGAAAAAAATCTATCGGAGTGTATGTTCAAAATTATCTCCGTTTACAAGGAAGCTAATGTCGCTTGATATTATAAAAAGAATGTTTATATCTGATACGCAAAGAAATATATTTCAGCAATTTATTGAATATATTCGGTTTCCATATTATAAAAATTTTTCGGAAGATATGAAAATCAATTTTACTTTTCCAATAACCTTTTTAGTAGGACAAAACGGTACGGGTAAAAGTTCGCTCCTACAAGCTTTATATGGGGCTCCAGACGGTCAAAAAGTTAGTGATTATTGGTTCAATACAAAACTAGATCCTATTGTTGATACGAATGCGGATGGGAAAAGGCACTGCTTTGTCTATTCATTTCTTACGCCAATTACAAAAACATCGGCCGAAGTATTAAGAAGTAGAATCTTAAACGGAGAAGATCCCGACTTTTGGGAGTCTGCAAGACCGCAGGCGAGACTTGGTATGCAGCTATTTAATCAAAATTGGCAACGACAAGGAGAATCTTCAAAAACACGTTGGAATCTCATTAAAAAGAAAGTTCACTATCTTGATTTTAGATATGAAATTAGTGCTTTTGATAAATACTTTTATTTTGGAGAAGAACCAAATAGTTCAAAATTAAAAACTAAACAAGATTTTCTTCGAAAAATGTCTCCATACATAAAACGGGCTCATATTGTCAATCTCCCAACTAAATTCTATAATAGAAAATGTGCAGCACCAATAGTTTTAACAGAAGAAGAATTACTAATAACAAATGATATTCTTGGAAAAAGATATGTGCGAGGAGAAATCCTTAAACATAATATGTATGATGTTAAAGTATCTGGATTTTCAATAATTCTAAAAACTGATTTTTCCGAATATTCAGAAGCTTTTGCGGGTAGCGGAGAAACCGCTATTGTAAAAATCGTACATGAAGTTTTTAATGCTTCAGATTATTCTCTTATCTTGCTTGATGAACCGGAAACATCCCTACATCCAGGTGCGCAAAACAAGTTGATAAACTTTTTATTAGAACAAATAAAGTTAAAAAAATTACAGATGGTGGTCTCAACACACTCACCTCATATAATTGAAAAAATGCCAAAAGAAGCGATTAAAGTTTTTTATATCGATGAAAGTACCGGAAGAACTAGCGTAGTTGAAAATATTCCTTCTGAGGAAGCATTTTTCTATATTGGAGATTATAGAAATAGCAAAAAAAACATTATTGTAGAAGACAACCTTGCAAAAATGATTGTCGAAGCAGTACTTAAACAGATGGGAGATGCGGTAAACAATCTATTTGAAGTGAAATTCCATCCCGGTGGCGAAAGCGTTATCAAGAATACTTATATTCCCGTTTATAGTAAAGACGAAGTTAGCAAGACATTTGTACTTTTCGACGGTGATCAACGTAGGGACCACGTCGATATTGAACAAATTCTAGAAGTTGATAAAACAGTATCTCATCTCAATTCTTTAATTCGAAAACAGACGGGAGAGGAAATAAACTTCAAACACGATAGTGGCCGACCGGAACAACAAATCCCTCAAATGCTCAGTTATCTTACATACTACAAGACTAAAGTCGATTATCTCCCCTGCAATATCCCAGAGGAAGTTATATGGGATGAATACGTATTAAGCGCAAGTGGTATTTTAAAAGAAGAGAAAGCAACAATTTTGGCAAATACGAATTATAAAACAAAGTATGCTTTATTCGCTGCCGCATTATTTGGAGAATCCGATGCCGAAGCAATAAAAAAGGCTCATCAATACTTTATAAAACGTTGGCTTCAAACTACCCCAAGTACTTATCTGGAAATTGTTGCTATTATTAACAGAATTAAAGAAATCTAGTAAAAAAGGCTTATATGTGAAACAGATTGAAGATGATAAGTTAGTACTTAAATTCAGCCATAATATTATCGAACATTTAGGGCTAAAACTTTATCAAAACAAGCCAACGAATGTCATAGCGGAATTAGTTTCAAATGGCTGGGATGCATGTGCTAAGAATGTTTATATAGACATTGACTATACTGCAAAAACCCCTTATATTTCTATTATAGACGATGGTATAGGTATGACCATAGAAACTCTTCGTGATTCTTATTTGACTATTGGTAAATTAAAGCGTGAAGATAAAACAGCGTGTATAAATTGTTCTGATTTACCAGAACGTAAACCTATGGGAAGGAAAGGAATCGGTAAACTTGCTCCTTTCGGTATCGCGAAAGAAGTGCATATATTAACTGTCGCAATTGGCTCAGATAATAAAAAACGTGCCAATTGGATTGCTATGAACATTGAAGCTATTCTATCGGAACCTTCCAATACGGATCAAGTAGCTGCTTATGTGCCTGATGTTCCCATAAAAAATCAAGAGTTTAATCCTGATGAAATACAAAAAGTTGCGGATGAATACGAGTTTAATGAGCCGGTAAAAAAATTTCTTCTAAACATAACTACTGGCACCGTAATTTTATTGAAGAATTTTTCTATAGTTAAAGAAATCGATCCTAAAAATCTTATAGAATCTATGGGGCGACGTTTTACCGTAACTCTATTACGTGATGATTTTAATGTTCATGTCGGAAAAACACAAATAACTGAAAAAAATGCTTTACCAGAATTTGACTATCGTATTCCAGAAGCGCAAGGAGAGTGGGAAACCGTAATCATAGACAATAAAGAGGTTAAATATTGGGTTGGATTCGTTCAACATGCAGATTGGCCGCAAGATGAAGCTGGTGTCGGAGTATATGCACATGGAAAAATTGCCCAAGATCGTCCATTCACATTTGGTGACAAGGGAAATGAAATTACTACTAGATATATGTATGCGGTAGTAAGTGCGGACTGGCTTGATGAACTAAAAGTCGATGTTGTGTCAACCGATAGAACTTCAATTGATTGGCAGTTAGCGGAAACACAAAGCTTATATAAGTGGGGAAATGAAAAAGTAGGTAAATGGGTACGAGAGTATCGCGCATATAAAAAAGAAAAAAATAAAGACAAAATAAGCGAAGAAATCGCTAAAAAGACTAAAGAAAAAATTATTCCCAAAGTTACGGAAGCAGAGCAAAGCCTAATGAAAGACATGCTTTCCGATATTTATCTTGATATTGGTAAAAATGAAGCTACAAAAGAAAAGCTACTTATTGCTACCGCCAATGCATGGACTCATCGTCCAATGAAAGATATGATTAAAAAATTATGGGATTCTATGCGAAAAAAAGACTTGACTGGCGAAGAATTTACAGAAATTTTAGAAAAACTCAATGACTATGCAGTTCCTGAAGCGCTTTCATTGTCAGTAACATTTGCTCAGCGAGCTTATGCTTTAAATCTCCTCTATGGTTTAATGCATAAAGGAAGAGAAGTTGATATGCAAAAACTCATTGAAAGTTTCCCATGGATCCTAAAACCTGATATGGAAATGCTCACTGCCAATAGGACCTTAAAATCTGTTGTAGAAGAAGCTTGTAAACAAGGGCTTTCCCCCTCACGTTTTCAACATGAAATATCTTCAAATATTGGCGTAGACAATGGAAAACAACCTGACTTCGTTTTCTTAAGTAATGGCGCAGAAACATCCATTTGTATCATAGAATTAAAGCATCCTAGTCAAGAAATTACTCTTGAAAATCGAGAGCAACTTGGATCATATATGACCTATATTGAATCAAAGTATCCAGAAGCCAAACGTACTGGTATATTAATCGGAAATAATACTAAAAAAATTTCCAACAATGATAAAGAACATGTTGAATTTTTAACTTGGGACGAAGTATACCGGAAGTCAAGACTCATACACATAGAATTTTTATCTTCTATGATCAAGTCATCCGCATCTGAACTTGATGATTCACGGATAAAAGATATTCAACATTTTGGAGGAAAGGAAACTATTGAAATTCTAAAAAAAATCAGTGCTAATAGTTTGGAGATGAGTGAATTAGCTGAAGAATTTAAAGATCTAGAAACAATAGGACGAATTAATCAATAAAAACTTGGGCCATTTCGTAGGCCAATAAGGGAGGTACCGCATTTCCAATCTGTCTTGCTATGGTATCTCCCGCTCCAAAGAAAATATAGTTTTTCGGAAAGCTCTGCAACAAAGCTCCTTCCCTTAAAGAAAGTGCCCGATTTTGTTCCGGATGTCCAAAACGGCCACTGGTATAAGCATGAAACTTTGTTGTTAAAGTTGGAGCCGGATTCTTCCAAGCTATTCTGCCATACACGTTACAATAACCACTTGTTTTCTCATGACACGGCACTTTTAGTGTCGGGTCAGTCCAATCTTTTCTGCTCCCTCCATCATGAGGAGTAGCCATTATTCGTCTAATATTTATCTCCGCAAGTTTTCTTGATCTATGATTTGGAATATCTATACATTCCTCTCCAGCTTCAATAGGTGGAAGTTCTTTGATGGTATCGGCTACACTTTTAAAGGGGACATTAATCCCATCAAATTTGCCTTCAGGAATTTTAACTTCCCCGTGTTTCGATGCTAATAAAACATATCTTTTACGATTTTGAGGAACACCGTACTTCATTGTATTCACTACATCTTGATCATGATTATATCCATGTTTATCTAATATATTTAAAAAATATTCTAAAACATCACTTTCTTTATGCGCTATACCGGCCACATTTTCCATCATTACAAAATCCGGCTGAATTTCATCGACCAAATCTGCAAAATATCGTAATAAAGTTCTTCTTGGATCTTTAGGACTCAAACGATCTTTATTTAATCTAGAAAATGGCTGACAGGGAGCACATCCGGCAAGCAAGCGTTTTCCAGGATATTGATTATAAATTTCGAGTAATTCATGTGCTTTCAATTGAAAAATATCTTTTTGAATAAATTTAGACGGAGTATTATTATGCTCATATGTAAATTGAACATTTCCGTCAAAGTCAATACCGGCGACCACATCTATTCCGGCATCGAGTAAACCTCTAGTGACACCGCCAGCCCCGCAAAATAAATCAATTGCTTTTATCTTCATACTTTTAATATCCAAATCGTTAAGTTAAATATTATATTGTAAACTAAATTAATAAAAGCTTTAATAAAGCTATAATTAAATAAAATAGCTCTATTAAAGCTATTGGAATAAAGTGAATAATCAAGAATTTCGAGACAAATTAAAAGATTTAGAACTCAGCATCACGAAGTTTGCAAAGATTTGTGGTGTGGGATATTCAACCGCAAAAGACTGGAAAATTACCCCAAAATGGGTTCCGTTCGTACTTAACTATATACAAATAACACAAAATATGGATATTGATTACAAAGATGGTGAAAAATTAACTATAAACCTTCAAGCACTTAAAGACATTAAAAGAACTATGGCTGATATATAGCTATAGTTGCTTATAGAGTTTGACAAAAGTTTTATTTATTGTAGGATGACATCCAACAACTTTAGCTACACTTTCTTGAGTCACTTTTTCATATATACTTTTTAAATATTTTATAGCTCCTATAACTTCACTTTCACTAATTTCTCTACCAACAGTGTTTTGCATGGGAATAATGTCACTTATTGTATTGTCATACCAAAATGGGATATCCGCAAATCTGTGTACAAAATCTCTATGTGTTAGATTATTATCTTGTGCAAATTTTTGAAAATTATGAGGGTAGTCTTGAAAAATATGAAATATCATCGTAGTTAAAAAGAAATCTTTATATATGGGTTCACATTTTTTGGAATTATAATGCTCTAACTTTTTACATAATTTGGTATATTCATTAAGCATTAAAAAATTATCTAGTTTGATATTTTTTTGTCTATTTATAAGGTATCTAAGGTGTGTATATGTTTGAAAAATAACTAAAGAGTTCACCTTCTCATTGCCAATGCAAAAATAACCATTAGTTAGTCCATTCTGAAACCATTGTATAGCTTCTAGTCCTTTATGATATTCATCTAAAATTTTTATAGAACTTGTTAGTCTTAAATCTCTTTCACATTTGTGACAAAAAACTATCTTATCTTTAACAGGCATTTTTCTTAATCTAACTCTTTCATAGCACACTCCACACCTATCTTGCGAATATATTTTATGTATAGGGCATGCATTGAAAAATAGATAACGCCATTCTTTCCTGAAGTATGGATGCTCGTCTTCTTCTAAGCACTTTGGACAAAACGTCAATCCAAAATGGGTTCTTTTATCTACAAGTTTTCTAATTTGTGCCGGTGGGTATAGACAATCATTACACGCAAAAAGATAACCCTCTTCACTCCTTAGTGAAAGATTTTGAATAGTTGTGATATCTATGTTGCTTTTTTTTGCAATAATATCCCAAAGTATTGGATTATATTGAAAATCTATATCTATTCTAGTTAGTGCGGGACCTTCATGGCGTATAAAATGGCTAAAAAAATTATTTAAAGTCATACCGTGAGCAAATGCAACTCGCGTAAGCCAAGAGCTAAGCAGTTCATTTTTTTGTGGCTTTGGTGTTATGAGAAAGTCATAATCTTCTACCCAATTAGCATCTCGTATATACTTAGATTTAGGTGACATGTCATTTTAGAGTAGGTAGATATTTTATATCTTCCAAAGTGATTTTTTCTCTACCTGATTTTATGGCTTTTGTAGCAGCTTTTTTTAGGAGACGCACTGTCTTACCTATTAAACCTTCTGATTCATAGTAGAGTTTATTTATTATCTCTTCATTCTCTGCAAGGTTAGATGCCTCTCTAAGCGGCAGGCATGTTTCGTATGTCGCTACAAAAGACCTGAATTTTTTGCCGTTACTCCACATAGGCAGTTCAATAGACGGGAACCTAGAGTTTGTCTCACCTCTTATAGAAAGGGCGGAATGGGCTTCAAATGTACCTGCTAGAATAATGCTTAGTGAGAGCTGATTGCTAAGCTGTTTTAATACATCCACAAAACTTCTCTGTTTATTAAGATTACCGCTCAATGCACTATGTATCTCATCCACTAAAATCATTTTTGTATTCAGCTTATCAAGGTAATGATTTACTAGCCTTGCTTTTTCTATAACTTTTTCATTTCGCTTATGTGGTACACACAGCTCATCTAGTATACGACTATATAGCTTTCCTTCATCCGGTGAAGTTGGAGCTTGAAGATAGATAATCGGAATTTCATGTATCATCTCTTCTTCGTCATTTATATGATCAAACTGAAGCTTGTGCATGTCATAAAACTTTTTAAGAATTGCCGTTTTACCGTTGTTATAATGACTATAAATTAATAAGCCTTCAGGACGCAGCTGAATCGGTTCATTAAATTTGTCCTCAAGTATTTCAAGCAAAGTCATTGCTGCACCGTAACCAATCCATTCGTCTTGATTGCAATACTCAATTCTCTCTTTTTCGCTTTTGCTCAAGTACTCTCTAGCTTCCTCAGTTAATCTTCTATCTTCCATTTTAACCAACCGGATAGTATTCGTATCCGTCCTCATCATCTTCAATTAGTTCTTTATTATTGACATTAAGATTGATATCGCTTTTTAGGATTTTGGATTCATAATCCATTGTTTTTTGCATATGCTTTTTGGAACTTTTTTGTCTGCGTACGGTTTTTTGCTCTCTTTTAGCTTTTTCAGAGTATTCAAAAAGCCGATTATATGCTTGAAAAATATCATGTTGCTCTAGCTCTCTGTAGGTAACCTCTTTTTTAGCTTCGGCTATAGATTTTCTAAGCTCTTTAATATTCATAGCAGGTCTGCGAATATCAGCGTAAGGAACTTCTATGTAATTATCTATGTCAGAATCATATAGATATATCTTGCTGATATCTCTTGGGTCTCGTCTGCACAATACATTGTTAGATTTTAAATTTTTATTGAGTTTTTTATATTCTGCGGGGATTATCCATTTTCGAAGAGTTTCTGAAAAATAGGTAATGTAGTCAATCGTAATGCCATTCTTTTGGACAGTACGCTCAGATGCAGGTAAAAGTGCCATTCTTAGTTTGAGTGTGTCTGATGGAACAGACGGTAGAAAAGGTATTGTACCGTCTCCTACGCCAAGCATACCTTGATATAATTTTTCTTCCGGAGTCATATGGATAGTACCGTGAACTGTTTTATGATAAATATTGATAATAAAATCCGTATACCACTGTTCAAGTTCACTTATGGTCATTACCGCATTTTTGGCTGAGTCGTAAGTTCCTTTTTTCTCAACACTTGAAAAGGTAGTGCCTGGAATTAGATGAGTTTTTTTCATTGAAATCCCCACCAACCTTTCAATTATCCCACCAAAATGACTTCTTGCAACTGGACGATATATGTCTTTTATTCTGTATTCACTGCAAAATTTTTGTAAGCTTATACTTCTGAATTCTTTTGCATTGTCCATACTCACAGCACGTGGTAGACCAAATACAGGCCATTCACCGGCTACATTATACATTTTAAGTAAATCATCTTTTGGAAGTATCGCATTAAGAAGAGCTTGCCCGACACTAAAATAACTAGGAGCTTCTAAAGATATATAAAATCCATAAACCATACGACTGTATACGTCTATTGCAACCGTAATATATGGTCTCCCTATCTCTTCCCTTGTTTCTTCATCAACCAGTATTACATCAACTTTCGTATGATCAATTTGTATGACATCAAGTGGCATTTTTACTTCAGGGTATTGACCTGGCATACCTCTTGTATCTTTAACACTTACTCCTTTACGATTTTTAGCCACTATTTTTGGATTAAGAGAGTTAATCCTATTTCTAATAGTGTTTTTATTTGGAGCCTCTAAATTTAGATTGTTGCACTTCTCGACTATTTTCATGTATATGATTGATAGAGGGTATTGTTGTTTAGTTAGATAAAACTCATCTATTACTGATTCTATAATCGCCTCAACAGATTTATCTAAACGGCTTTTCCCTTTAGCACCGCAGTTTTTATATGCAGGACTGAGTGAGCTAACCGTATTAAATGTTTCATATGCATCTAGCCATCTGTATAATGTAGCGACTCCTTTTTTGTGTGTTTTTGCAGCAGTTTTTACATCTTTGGCAGTTCTTTTTTCTAAAGTCAATAAAGGCTCTATGATTTTATATTTCTCTAAAGCTTTCTCAAAATCTTTATCACTTATATCTACTAATTCTTTGGACTGTTCATGAGCATTTCTTGGCTCTTTTATCAGAGTACTTACTTTAACGACTTTTTCATGGAACGGTTTTTTAGTAAGTTTGATAAGCACTTCATCTAAAGAGGGGTAACCTTTTATTTGATACTCTTCTTCGTTGTAAAAGATGTTAGTTCCAATTTTAAATTGAATTATTGCCATTTTTCATCTCTATTATTGAATTCATGTTTAACTCTTTTTCTAAATCTGTAGATAGTTCTCCATGAGCAACAAGTCCCCAAAGAGCGTTTGAAACTATCATGTATTCGTTTGGATTAGTACTTATGCTTTTAGCAACGTCAATTGCCGGCGTTGGAGCTTTTGACAAAATATGCTTGATTTTAGAATCAAACTTGTTTTCTCTTGGCTGTGTTTTATATCTATAAAGAAAATCTAGATTGAATATGTATGTCTCAGAATGGAAAAGCTCCGTATATACTAAGAAGTTCATATCCATATCGTTTGCAGTTATGGTTGCAGCTTTAAACTTTTTCTCGTAAGCCTCTTTGTTTTCTTCTTTATTAAGGTCGCTGGTATATTTTGCTTCGACAATTGTGTCGCGTTTCTTAGAACCGTCAAACATTTTTATAAAGCAATCAGCATGATATGGTTTTTCTTTTCCATCTACCGTAATGGTTATCTGAGGTTGTTCAAGATATGACTCGACATCATCATCAAACTCAAGGCTTAAAAATAATTCAGATTCTAATTTTGATTCAAAGGCAATAGATTTGTTATTTTTAACGCTAGGAAAATGACCAGTGATAGACCGATAGTTTTTTTGTAGTTTACGCTGAATAAAATTTATAGGCTCATGAGATGTAATATTCATAGTACACAAGTATACCATATGAAAATAAATCTGCGTATTATCGTTATATACTATTACAATTATTTTTTTTGATGTAGTTATTACTTGATAATAAATATTACTGTTACAAAATTAGTTGTCTGAGATATTTATTTTAATATTATTTTAATAAAAAGATAAATGTATGTTACATATTTACTCACTATTAAATATATAGTGGTGTATATAAGGAACAAAATTAAGAATATAATGCATAATATTATATGCTAAAGCAACTGATTAAAGGAATCTTTAAGAAGTTTTCAAGTGCAAAGTGAGTAGAATTCCGGAACTTTTTGGAATATTGTAGATGGGAGGATGAATTGGTGAATATAACAAGAGAAATTTTATTAGATAGTTTTAAGAACCTTGCTGAGGATATAAAAAAAATACCTACTAATAGTTCTTATTGGAAACACGAAGATGAAATCCTTAAAAAGAGTATGGAAGTTAGACAAAGAGAGTCATTGTCAATCAGAATGAGTGAGCAGAAGTATCATAAAGCTTTTTCTTTATAAAAGAAAAAAGAAGAAAGATTGGATACACCATATGGAATATTTGAATATAACACAAATAACTTTTGCTCATATATAGCTTACCAAACTGATACATCATTAAGCGATATAAAACATAAATCTCAAATAACATACTTAGATAATTTTCTTACTGGGCTAATATCGGAAGATAATAAGATAATATTTGTTTATGAAAATGAATATGTAGATAAACACTATTTAGAAGATTATTCTGCATACTATGTTACATGTTTTAAGCTATATAGAAAAACTTCTTCTAGGGTTCATTTTTTTAAAGTAGATAGTAAAAACCTTGATTATAAAGTAGAATTTAAAAAAGCACTTAATGGTCAAGATACATTTATCAATAATAATAATTATTTGGGCTACATTGTAATTCGCCCAATACCACAAACGTTTTTAGCAAAAGTTTGTCTTAAGACGTACTATTATAATAACAGACTAAAGAAATACACAATAACAAAAGACTACAGTGTATCTTTGTTCGGTATAAATCTAAAAGTTGAATCCGCAGCATTTCAAGAGCAAGATAAAATTTTATCAGCATGTGCGACTACTTCATTGTGGTCTTTTTTTCATGCTCATCCGCATAACGCATTCAGCTTACCATCCTCTAGCTCAATAACAAGAAGTGCTTATCCAGAAGAAAATGGTCATCATAGAGAATTTCCTAATTCTGGTCTTTCAACAGATATGATATGTAGAAGTCTGCGTGCATATGATTTTGCTCCAGAGTATTTTGAATTTTCAAATAAAACATATGACCTAATACCAAAAAATGACAAGTTAAACCTTTTAAGAGAGTATATTTTTTCGTATTGCTCTAGTGGACTTCCATTAATTTTAGGTGTATCAGTAAAAGATAGTATTACAAAGAAGGATAAAGGGTTACATGCTGTTACGATTTTGGGATATGCACTTAAAGATGAAGAAGAATCAAGCCAGCTAATTTCACACAGATTGGAAAAACTGTATGTGCATGATGATAGATTTGGTCCTTTTTTAAAAATTACTTTTGGGGATAATGCTTTTAATGTAGATTTAGACTCAAATGATAGTGTAACTGCACACCATGAATTTGAAAATGAATTATACTTGCCTGATACACTTATTATTGGTCTTTATCATAAAGTAAGAATCCCGTACGATAGAATAAAAAGCACATGTCTTGATTTGCAAAAATTGGTTAGTGATTACTTGAGTAAAGAAAAACAAAAAGTTCAACAATCAGAAATACTAAAAATGTTTAAATGGGATATTCAAATCAAGCAAAATAAAGATCTTAAAACATCTATACTTAATAGCACTATAGAGAATAAAGAAGCTTATTTAACACAATCTTGGCCAAAATATATATGGAGTGCTACTGCACTATTTAAAGATCAGCAAATTTTTGAGATGATTTTTGATGCCACAGATATTGATCATGGCGATGTGTTTTTAGAAATTATTCCAATTGACGATGTGTTAACGAAATACATAGTAGCTATGCTAAAAGTTTATAGTGACGATCACTTTGATAATAAAATAAAACAAAACTATAGTATTAGAAATCAAGATAATTATGTTTTGGGGGTTATTAAATATTTTAGAGATAAAGAATCTTACATAAGTACACTTAGTGAATTGTATGGTTATTTGAAAATACCTAATAAAATAAAAGATGAAGAATTAAAGTTTGATGCAATAATAAATCAGTGTTTAATTAGATTAAATAAAGAAAACGATTACTCTGATTTTCACTTTGAAATAGAGAAAAATAATGAATTTCAATATATTTGGGTTATAGATAAAGAAGGTTTCTTATGTATAGGAAAAGAGAATAATGATAGTCCAAAAGGACATCCGACTTTAACAGATGGTATGCCAGCCAGAATTGGAGGACAAATTCGATATGATAAAGAAGATAATGCATGGGAAGTTGATCCATTTTCTGGTAGATATTCAAGCGAATACACTAATGAAGAAAAAAGAAGTTTTATAGACAATGTAATAAAATATAAATTTAACATATATTTTCCAAAAGAAAAATTTATATGTAAAAAATATAATGACAGATAGCTAGTGTATAATATTTAATTAAAGTAAAATACGTGTTATCATACTTTAATTAAATATTCTCAAACTTTATTAAACACATTCAAAAAGAAAGCTTTTAACTATATTGTGTATAATCCCAATAAATGAATAATTTCAAGGACAATAATGTATTATCAAACTATTTTAGATATGACAATCCAGCAGAGAAAAAAATAGTAATGAAAATCTACTACTATGTACATACTGGGCATCGCACCGGACTTGATAGATTTAGAAGAGCATGTACCATTATCAGGGCATTAGGAGATGTTGATATCACTCTTCTGTGTTCTGATTTTCGTATAGCAAATGAGGCAAGACATTTTGGAGTTTCTAAAGCTGTAGGGATAGATCTGGTAAGAAATATTCCCAAAATAGCCGAACATGGAGATAAAATCATCTTTGATTCAGATGAAGCAAATCCTCTTATGCTAAGTGATATGAGAAAATATTTCTCAACTTTCATACGTGTAAGCGATGATATAAATGATGAAAAAGCAGAAGATGAGTTTTTAATTTCTCCTTATTTAAGCGGCGATGGTATTTGTAATACCGTTGTTTTCGATGATAAATATTTTATTCAAGAGGAAAAAACAATCAAACTATCCTACTTTTTCGGCGACGACGATTATGAGAAGGATTTGGAGAAAAATATAGAGTTTATAGAGGAATTAAACCCTCTTTTACAGCTAGGTTTTTACTACTTTTTTGATTATGAAGATATGTTAAAAGAGAGATTTAAAAGCCATCATGAGTTTGAAGAGTATGATAAAACTATTAAAAAATCTCAAATTCTTATAACCGCATCTCCTCAAGCAGTTTTTGAGTCTCTTGCTTCAGGTTGTAAACCCATATATATTCAAAGAGAAGATTACAAGACAAATTTTTTAGAATTGTTTAAGAAATTGAACATTCCGGTTGTAAAAAATGACGAATATTGTCAGCTTTTGACAACATTAAAAACGCTCGAAAACCACGAGTATTACAAAGTGGAACACAATAGTAAAAAATTAACAAAATTTATAAAAGAAAGCTTAAATTTATAATTACTTAAATATGTTTTAGTATATAATCAGCATTTAAATTTTACAAGAAAGAGAGCAAACATGCATAACAGTAGCCGTAGAGGTTTTATGGGCAAAGCATTTGGCGCCGTTGCAGGTGTCGGTGCAGTTGGTTCATTGGTTGCAATGAAAAAAACTTGGGATCCGCTTCCAAGTGTTAAAGCTGCCGGTTTTACCACCCTAGATATGTCAATATATAAAGAGGGTGAATTGGTAACAGAAAAATGGAGAGGAAAGCCAATCTTCGTTTTGAAAAAAACTGCAGAAATGGTTGCTAGCCAAACAGAGAGCCAAAAAGCTAGAGACATCGTAGTCGGTGATTCTCATTTTATGTTAGCTATCGGTTTATGTACACACTTAGGTTGTATCCCTGGATACAATGCTGCAGAAAAATCATTTTTATGTGCATGTCACGGCGGTATGTTTAACTGGGCAGGTGAAGTAACTAAAGTTCCGCCACCGCGTGCTTTTGACATTCCTCCATTTAAAATTGAGGGTAACAAAATAATTCTTGGCGAAGCCGGTCCAGAATACAAAGCTATGAAAGATAGCGGCATAACGCTTTAAGGAGGGATAATTATGGCACATTTTACAAAAGCAACAAGTGTTAAAGATTGGTTAAATCAACGTTTAGCAATTGAAAAAGTTGAAAAAGTTATGGCATCCGAGTATTGGATTCCAAAAAACATTAACTTCTTGTGGGCGATGGGTATGGTTTTAGCAATCACATTCGCACTACTTTTAGTTTCAGGAATCTTCTTGTTGATGTACTATCAACCAGATGTTAAAGACGCATTTTACAGCGTAAACTATACTATTATGAGAGATGTTGATTTTGGCTGGTTATGGAGACATGTTCACGGTGTAGCTGCATCTGTTGTTTTCTTGATTATCTATATCCACATGTTCACAGGTATCTACTACGGTTCTTATAAAAAAGGTCGTGAGATGATTTGGGTTTCTGGTATGCTTCTTTTCGTTACGTTCTCTGCTGAGGCGTTTAGCGGTTACATGCTTCCATGGGGACAAATGAGCTACTGGGCAGGTATGGTTATTACAAATATCTTCAGTCTTGGCGGTTTACATTTAGATGGTTTAGTTGAGTGGATTAGAGGGGATTATGTTCCTGCACAAGCTTTCTTAACTCGTTTCTTTATGTTACACGTACTTCTTTTACCATTAGCAATTATGGGACTTATCGGTCTTCACTTTGCAGCACTTCGTATCCCTCACGTTAACAACCAAGACGGTGAAGAGATTGATTTTAATGCTGAGAGTAAAAAATATTTAGCTGGTGATAAAGCCGGTTCAAAAGTTATTCGTTTTGCTAATGACTTTATGAGTAAAGATTTAATGGTTGTTGGAGTTTTCTTAATATTCTTTTTCTACCTAGTATTCTTTAACTATGGCTTTGCACTTGATCCTGTAAACTTTGACCCTGCTGATGGACTTAAAACTCCGGCACACATCTACCCTGAGTGGTATTTCCTATGGTCATATGAGATTCTTAGACCGTTCTCTGTAAATATCGGACTAATAGCGTTCGGTTTTGCACAAGTTATCTTTGTACTTTTACCGTGGTTAGACAGAAGTCCAAATGCGGTTCCGGCAAGTCGTCGTGGAGCGTTTAGTATTTGGTTCTGGGTACTTCTCATTGATATGATAGTATTAACAGCTATGGGTAAATTACCTCCTGAAGGTATGTTTAGTACTATCGGTTTAGTTGCTGCAATACTGTTTATAGCATTGTGGATAGCTCTGCCGTTTATAACTAAAAATGAAAAAAAAGTATAAGGAGAATAGGATGAAAAATAAAGAACCTTTGATATTGGTTGTTGTTGTTGCTTTTACTCTTCTAACATACTGGTTAGTTGAGCCATATGCACACTCTGTAATGCATAAACATGTGGAGAGCCAAAATTTTGCTTATGCAGATTTAGCTCCGTTTATAAAAACTGGTGATGCTGTAAATGGAAAAGCGTTGGTTACTGGTGCTGCAGCTTGTACGGGCTGTCACTCTATAACAAAAGATGGTATACCTGCTTCTGTAGATGCAGTTTCTGCTGCGCAAACTTATGGTGTAAACCCACCTGACTTGAGTAATGCGGGTGCTATTTATGATGCAAAATTCTTAGCTGACTTGATTAAGAATCCTGCACATGCACTAAAAGTTGAGCATAAATTTGATGCTTCAAAAGGTCAAGCACATCCAATGGTTGCATTTTATGGTGCAGGTGGAGACATAGAGCAAGAAGTGGCTGATATGGTTGCATACATACAAAAAATTGCTGTAAAACCAAGCGAAGTTACTCCTAAAATGGCATATGAAAATGCTTGTGGCAGATGTCATGCTGTTTCTTACGAAAAATGGACTCAAATCGGTGAAAAACCTTCATTTAAATTTGAAAAAGACTCTTTGGCATTTGATATTAAAGTGTTAGAGTACCAAGATTCTCTGACTAAATATATGGGTAAACTTCCTCCAGATCTTTCAATGTATATTCGTTCTCGCGGAGAGCATTATATAAGCACGTTTATGGAAAACCCACAAGCACACTTAGAAGGTACTGCGATGCCTAGAGTAGGTGTTACTGCAGATGCCGCTCATAAAGTTATCGAGTATCTAGAAGATGCTGGAGATACAAAAAGACATGAGAGAGAATCAGTCGGTAAAATGGTTTTAATCTACTCTGTTATTTTTGCAATCCTTGCTCTTCTATGGAAAAAACAAGTGTGGAGAGATTTACACTAATTTCCAAAAAGCCTGCCTCTTTAGAGGTTGGCTTTAACAACTTCCATCCTCCTTCCTCACTTCTTTATTTTAAGTATTCATTCTTTATTAATCTAAGCTCAGTAGCTGTTGTTTTATTTTTACTATACTCTGGTGTGGTCTTGTTACGGATAAGATTACGCAAGATGTCAGATTCGGGGAATATGAAGATATATTACAGCAAAGATATTTACTAAGAGTTTGACATCAAAAAAAAGCCCAAGCATTAAAGGTTATAAAATTTGAGGAATATTATTATGCAATTACAAGAAAGACAAGAGCAATTTTTCTAGATTACTTTTTCAAAGCAACTACTAAACTTCCGCAAATTAAATCATGAAGTGCTTTTTTATCTTTTCTATAAAAAGGAACAAACAACCCTAAAAGTGTTGTCGCAGTAAATAAAAACGCAACAAATCTAAAAATTGCTCTAAAAAAACTCAGATATTCTCCAGTCTTTGTATCCACTACTTTTATCTCGTATGCTTTTTTACCGGGAGTTTGTCCAAACTTACTTAATAGTATTGCATAAATGGTGCCATATAAAGCTACTCCGGCGAATGGCGCAAGTTGTGAAGACTGAAAATCCTCTTTTCCACTCATTGCAACATATGTAATAATATAAAGTATAGGCGCATATATCATAAACATATCAGTTATAAAAGCCTTTACTCTATAGCTATAGGGTGCATATGTAAGCTTTTGCGACTCTTTTGATTCTGCAGGTTTTCTATTTTTTTTTATGTTTCTAAATCTCATGACGGCATTATATCAAATTAGATTATGATTCCAAACCTTGCTATATCGGTTATTATTTTTATTAGTACAAAATCTATGACAGCTTTTTTTGTGCAATTAGACAGCTCATTTGGGACAATAAATAACAAATAGTAAACAAATTGTCAATAAAAGGCTTACTTTAAACTTAATTTAAAAATTAGGGTTGTAGAATGTGAGAACTTCTAATTTTCACATAATTCGAAGTGATATGTAAATGATAAAATTATCGCGTATATATCACTTCAATATGGGTGATTAAGAGACAAAAAACAGGAGAATTAAATGAGAAATATGGTAAAAATGTCAATAGTAGCAGCTTCACTAATTGCAACTTCAGCAATGGCTGCAGATAAAGGTATAGATATTACGACAACTGGTCAAGCAGTAGTTTACTATCAAACACTAGCAAATAACGGTGCAGGCGCTCCAGATCTTTTTGATCAAGCAACTGCTAAAGCAAATGCAGGTGTTCAATTAAATTTAGATGCAGATCTTAAAAATAACTTTACTTTTGGTTCACAAATCAACTATTTAGGAACTTTAGGATTAGAGAAAAATGTTGTTTCTGGAACTATGCAAAATACTAATGGTGGAATAACTGAAAACAACATTGCTGACGATATTTATTTAAGCCAAATATATGTTGCTAAAAAAATAGGTAACACAAATGTAAAGCTTGGTCGTCAAGAACTTCCTCAGTCACTTTCTCCATTTGCTTACTCAGAAGATTGGAATGTATTTAAAAATTCATTTGATGCAGTTCTTGCTGTAAATAGTGATATTCCAAACACTACTTTAGTTGGCGCTTATGTTGCTAAAGGAAACTACAACAATGTAGGTTCAAATATGTCTTCATATGGTGATATTAGCACAACTGCAGGTACTGTAAGTGATACTGCATACATGATTACTGCTCAAAATAAATCTATTCCTATGGCAACTGTTACTGCAACTTACTATTCTGTATCAAATGTAGCTGGATCTGTTGATGCAGATATCCTTTGGGGAGATGTAGCAATTGCTGGTAAAGATTTACCTATGGGATTAAACTTTGGTATCCAAGGTGGACAAATTGCTCCAGATCTTACAGGTGCAAAAGATACTAATGCTTTAGGTCTTCAAGCAGGTATTAAACCAATTAGTGCACTTACATTGACTGCGGCTTATACGACTGTTGATGATGGAACTGTTGGAGTAAAAAATACGGGTGGTATAAAAACTCCTCTATACACTCAAATGATTCTTAATCAAACTTCTCTATATTCAGACAATGACACTTACATGTTAAAAGCTGCTTATAGTCTTGGTACTGCAGGTACAATTATCGCTCAAGGTACAATGACTGATGACAACAGAAATATCGCTATTCCTAAAGATATGACTGATTTAGAGTTAGTTTACAAAGTAAAAGCTGGTGGCGTAGACTTCTTAGCTGCTTATGTTAATCAATCTTGGGATGCAGCAGCTGGTGCAGCTGATGGTCAAGATTTGATTCGTGTTGTTGCTCGTTATAACTTCTAATAAATATTTAACTTATAGTTTTATATTTGCTCTCACGCTTTTTGCGTGGGAGTTTTTGCTATAAAGCTTCTTCAAATCTTTTAAAATTAAACATTCATTTTCTTCTTCTTTGTCTATAAAATCAAATTTCTTTATGCTATAATCTTCACTCAAAACCAACATAAAGAGTAAAAATGAATAAGATAAAAATATTATTAACAGTAGCGCTAGCACTGCTTATATCAGGATGCGGGAGCAAAATGCCTTTTAAAGCGCAAGAGCCACTCGCAAATTCATCATTAGTATATATATATGCGATAGAGTCATACGGTGATGTAGAGAGTAACGCATACCAAAACTACACTATTAGAGTAAACGATAAACGAGTAGGCGAGAGACTAAGAGGCGGAGAATATATAGTACTAGACCTTAAGTCAACCCAAGTAAAACTATCTGCAACAAGAGCACAAATAGAGGAGAAGCCTTTAACTCTTGATCTAAAAGCAGGAGAGACATACTATCTTAAAATAACAGGTAACCTAGAAAAGGGTGCTTTTTCATTTAAGCATGTTTCAAAAGAGATAGCTGAAAAAGAGATAACAAAAACAGGAGTTGCCGGATCTATGATAGATGATATTGACAATACTCTAACAGAACTTGTAAGTAGTAACAAATCAGATACAAATCTAGAAGTTAAACCACAATCACAGATTCAAGCACCTGTTTCAAAAGTAGATGAGCTAGAAAAAGCGCATAAGCTAAAAGAAAAAGGGATTATCTCAGAAGAAGAGTTTAAAACTCTAAAATCTCAAATTATAACTAAGTAATTTATTATTAAAACGACTCATTTGTTGGTCGTTTTAGTGAGTAACATCAGATAATAAAATACAAAGCAGTGCTAAAAATAGTGTAAAACTGTATTTTAGCTTTCAAAGATATAATACACTCATATTTTAGATTCCCAGAGGATAAGATAAATGCTAATAGATAGCTATGACAGAGTAGTTGACTACCTTCGCATTTCTGTAACAGAGAGATGTAATTTCAGATGTCAATACTGTATGCCGGAAAAACCGTTTTCATGGGTACCAAAAGAGAATCTGCTTACATTTGAAGAGCTTTTTTTGTTTGTAAAAGTAGCCATCGACGAAGGAATCAAAAAGATTCGTATTACTGGTGGAGAGCCGCTTTTAAGAGAGGATTTGGATGTATTTATAAAGATGATCTATGATTATGCTCCAGATGTAGATCTCGCTATGACTACAAATGCATATTTGCTCAAATCTACTGCACAGAAGCTTAAAAATGCGGGGCTTAAACGCTTAAATGTCAGCATTGATACTCTAAAACCTGAAGTGGCACTAAAAATAGCACAAAAAGATGTTTTGGCAAATGTTTTAGAAGGTGTTGAAGAGGCTAGAGCAGTTGGGCTTAAAGTAAAAGTAAATATGGTTCCTATGAAAAATATGAATGCAGATGAGATTATAGATGTCTTGGAATATTGTAAGAAGCGTGACATGTCGATACGGTTTATAGAGTATATGGAAAATCAATTTGCTTCTAAAGAGATAAGTGGGCTAAAGTCAAGTGAGCTTTTGGAAATCCTAAGAGAGCATTATAAGTTTGAGTCCGAGGGGTTTGACGGCTCTTCCCCTTCGCATTACTACCGTATGAGCGATGGATATAAGTTTGGAATTATTGAGCCATATGGTGATGACTTTTGTAAGCAGTGTAACCGCATCCGTTTAACGGCGGAGGGACAACTTATACCGTGTTTATATTTTGATGAAGCATTAAGTATATCAAAATCCATAAAAGATGGTGATATAGCTGCTGCTGCCGAAGTTTTAAGAGATGTTGTAAAAAATAAACCTGAAAAAAATCGCTGGGGTGGAGAAGATGGTGAAGTTTCATCTCGTGCTTTTTATGAGACGGGCGGTTGATGATATATTTAGTTGAACATTTTTACAGTATCCAAGGCGAAGGAAGATATACAGGCACGCCCTCACTATTTTTCCGTTTTGGCGGATGCAATATGAAGTGCGAGGGTTTTGGATGTCAGGAAGTGGCGTCTGATGGTGTAAAAGTTTTGGGGTGTGATACCGTATATGCAGTAAACAAAGAGCACTTCTCGCAAAATTGGATACCGATAAGTAACTCAAAAGAACTATTAAATATCTTAAACCTTTATGAATTGCCAAAAAAGGTAGACATAGTCTTAACCGGCGGAGAGCCGCTAATATATGCAAGTGAGCCTGTTTTTATAGAGTTTTTGGAAGCTTTACATGCAGATGGACATAAGATTACTTTTGAGACAAACGGCTCTTTACATGTAGATTTTAAAAAATATCCAATATATAAAAAGTCTATTTTTGCTCTATCCGTAAAGCTATCAAATTCAAATGAGCCTTTTGGCAAAAGAGTAAGAGGTGATGTTATAAACTCGATTGCCACAAACGCAAAAGAGGCGTTTTTTAAATTCTCAATCGATGCAGAGTCCATAAATTTAGGGCTTGAAGAAGAGATCTCAGAAATAACTTTACACTCTCCAAATACGCAGGTTTACTGTATGCCGCTTGGCGGAAATAAAAAAGAGGTAGAGGCTAATAGTGAGCCGCTTATAGAGTTTTGCAAAACAAAAGGGTACAATTTTAGTGATAGACTTCATATTAGAATTTGGGATCAGAACAAAGGTGTGTAATGATAATTAGAAAACTTTTTAAATTTGAAAATGCCCATGTTGTAAGAGGATGTTCTACAATAAGATGTAGAAGTTCTCTGCATGGACACTCATATAAGGTAGAGCTTCTTTTTTCTTCCAACTTTTTAGATAACGGTCAAATGGTTTATGACTTTGGGTTAATGAAACAAAATATGAAAGCACTCATCGATAGTTTTGATCACTCCATTGCTATTTGGGGTGGCGATGATAAAGAGTATATAGAAGATATGAAAAAGCACTCCGATAGATGGGCGCTTATTCCGGTTTCTCCCTCTGCAGAACAGTTTTCTCGTTTGATTTTTGTACTAATTGACAAGCTTTTATCTCTTACTGCGACACAAAACGGAGAGAAAGATGTAAAACTTCATAGTGTCATAGTACATGAAACTGAAACAGGTTATGCACAAGCCTTTAGGGAAGATGCATATTCTTTAAATATGGGTTTGATTGATTTAGATAAGATTATTTTTAGTGATGAGATTCAAAATGGCTGGCATGATAGCAAACTCTTTGAAAACCTAAAAAAAGGCGAGAAGTTTATTAATCCTCAGAGTGTTTAAAGAGCAGGGATACTCTCCCATTATGCTCTATTTACTAAATCAACGACTTTTTTAGAGTTAAAATTAAATCTTGTCGGAATTATTTTAACTAGGCTCTCTTTTTTTAAAATTTCGCAACTATCTTCTACAATTATATATGCGTTTGAAATAGCCAGCGGAGAAATCATTCCCGGTGCAAAATTTTTATGCGGTGTGAATTCTTTACCGTCAAAAAATCCAGGAATAAGAGATCTCCTGCCTGACTTTATTGGGTAGTCAACTGCCATTTTTGTCTGAATTGTACTTATATATTTAGCCGTGTCGCCGCTAAGCGCCAAGATAATACTTTTTCCGAAAAGCTCAAAATTAAGTGCGGCAGCCAGCGGATTTCCAGGAAGATTTAAAACTAATGTATCTTTTATACGACCAAAAGTTGTCGGTTTTCCCGGTTTAATCTCTATTTTGTCAAAAAATATTTCATAGCCGAAAGCTCCAAATGCCTCTTTTGTAAAGTCTGCATCCCCGACGCTTACACCGCCTGACGTAATAATGAGGTCACAATCAAGTGCACTTTTAATATGTTCATGGATCTCTTTTAGTGAGTCATTTGCCGTTCCGATAAAATCAACCTCGCATCCTAACTCATTAGCTCTCGCAAAAAAGGTCGGGCTGTTTGTATTGTAAAGTTGATATGATTCGACGCTTTCAAAATGCATCTTAAGCTCACTTCCGGATGCAAAAACAGCTACTTTGGGTTTCTTATAAACTTTGACATGACTTATACCCTGTGAGGTTAAAAGCGTGATGTGATGTGCATGTAGACTCTGACCTTTTTTCAGCAGGGTAGTTCCGCTTTTTATATCTTCACCGCATAATCGAATATGTCTGGCTTTTTTTAAATTCTCAGGAAGGATAATACCACCTTCGTATAAGCAGATATCTTCAATAGGAACTATGCAGTCGCAACCAAATGGAATTTTTGCTCCAGTCATTATTTTAATTGCAAATCCACCCTTTAACTCTTCGTTAGAGTTGTCTCCTGCAAAAATCGTGTGAGTTACCATTACCTCTTTGCCTGCATCATCAACTTTTACCGCATAACCGTCCATAGCAGAGTTGTCATAAGGAGGAAGATTATGAGACGCTACAATATCTTCTGCCAAAACATATCCTAAAACTTGTTCAATGGGTAATATTTTTAGTGATTTTGCTGTAGCGTTTTCATAAATATATTTGAGCGCCTCTTCTATTGTAACAGCCATGTTTCTTCTTTTATTGAATTTATTGTAAGATTTCACTATGAATGAAATGTATGATATGAGTATTGTAACACATAACTATGGTGTTATGTCGGTTTTGGGCGTGATTTTGATAAATATTTTTATGCTTTTTAGCATAAAGAGTCTAGCAAAATATACAAGGGCAATGTCACTTTTTACACCGATTGTAGGAACAGCTATAGGTATGGTTGTCTTTACCGGTGTAGTTATGATGGCGGCAAAACATCTTGATTTTACCGTGCAAAATATAGCTATGATAATTTTTGCCGTAATCCTGATTTATCTTGAAGTAAAACGCTCTAAAGGGCTTCAAAATCTTAACAAAAAAGATGACAATGCATTTAAGGAGTATAGATTTTATGCTCTTAAAATTTTTCTTATAGAGATTTTTGTAACACTTAGTATCTCTTTTTGGATGTGGTCTTGATATACATACTTGATGATGAGGCAGGTAAAGAGACGCTTCATGTAAGGGGAGAACTCCATAAATACCTTATAAAAGTACGCCGCCATAAAGAGGGTGATGAGGTAAATTTTAGAGCTAGAGAAAATATAGAAGTTTTATATACATATAAAATAGAGAGAGTTGAATCCAGAAGTGCAGAACTTTCGCTTATCTCTTCAAAAGTAGAAGTAATAAAGAGCAGCAAAAATCTTCATGTAGGCTGGTGCATGATTGACTCAAATTCCATAGAAAAGGTTTTGCCTTCTCTTTGCGAAATAGGGGTTGAAAAGATTTCGTTTATATCATGTGAGAGAAGCCAGAAAAACTTTAAACTCGATTTTAAGAGATTTGAGAGAATTATGGAAGCTTCTATGCAGCAGTGCGGAAGAAGCACATACATTGAGTTTGATACCTACAAAAATATTAAAGATTTTATAGATAAATTTCCAAATACGTTTGTATTTGATTTTTGTGATAATGCACTGCAAAACTATAGTGATATCAAAACCGTTTTAATAGGGTGCGAGGGAGGTTTTTCTTCTAAAGAGAGGGATGTACTTGCGCAGATAAAGAGATTTAGATTGGATACTCCGATGGTTTTACGCTCAGAGAGTGCTGTTTTAGCGGTATCAGGTAAAATACTACTTTAAGATAATATTAGGTAAAATTCCGCTTGTAAAAATCTGCCCCCATACGGATTTAAAAAATATATAGATATTCGCACAAGTGAACTAAGAGATTTTGTATTGCAAATTGCAATTTTTATCTCTTGACAAACTAGCCGAGTGTCAAAAGGCAAAAAGATGAAAAAAGATATTCACCCAAAATTAGTAGCGTGTACAGTAACTTGTTCATGTGGAAACAGTTTCGTAACAGAGAGTCAAAAAGATGAGATGAGAGTAGATATTTGTAATGAATGTCACCCATTTTTCACAGGTTCTGAGAGAATGGTAGATACTGCAGGAAGAATTGAAAAATTCAACCAACGCTATACAAAAAAATAGTCAAGACTTTTCTTGCTTACCCTTGTTCCAACTCCCATTGGAAACATCGGAGATATATCGCTAAGAGCTATTGAAGCTCTTAGCGGTGCCGATACACTTCTTTGTGAAGACACCCGTGTTACAAAAAAACTAATTCACATTCTAAAAGAGCGCTATAACACCTCTTTCAATCCTGAACAAAACTTTATCTCACTTCATTCGCATAATGAAAAAGAGTTCATAGAAAAACTTCAACCATCTTTTTTTGAACAAAATGTGCTCTATGTTAGTGATGCAGGCATGCCTGGAATCAGCGATCCGGGTCAGGCTTTGGTGAAGTATTGCCAAGACAATGGAGTCGTATATGATATTTTACCTGGTGCAAATGCGCTTTTAACTGCTTTTGTAGCTAGTGGTTTTGTTGAAACAAAGATGCTGTTCTGGGGATTTTTGCCGCATAAAGGTAAAGACAGGGAAGCTTCTCTTCAAGGTGCGCTCGGCAGCGGATTTACCACAATTTTGTATGAATCTCCGCATAGACTTGAAAAGCTTTTAAATGAGTTGTCGCATGAGGATACTTCTCGGAAAATATTTTTGGCAAAAGAGCTTACTAAGAAGTATCAAAAATATTATTTTGGAACAGCTGATGAGATTAAACATAAAGTAGATGCCAATCTTAGAGGTGAATGGGTTGTAGTTATAGAGGCAGCAAACGCGCAAAATAGCAGTGCAATAAGCCAAAATGACATTTTAGAACTTGATTTGCCGAAAAAAGTACAAGCAAAACTTATTTCTAAGATAACCGGTGAGAATACAAAAGCATGCTATGAGAGATTACTAAAGCTTTAAAATGTACTATATTTCAACTTTTTTTGGATAAAATGCCCACATGTTAATATACGCAAAACAACCAATCAATTATATTATTAATAACCATCCGCATAGGATGAAGACGCTTTATCTAGCAAAAGAGATAGATAAAAAAGAGTATTCACGTCTCATGAAAATGGGTTTTGAAATCAAGAGAATCCCGCCTGAGGCAGCTGGCGCGATGTGTAAGAATGCTTCACATCAAGGCATCTTGGCAGAAGTTGAGGAGTATAAACTTTATGATTATAAATCATTTTTAAATTATGAGTTTGTACTTGTTTTATCTGGGCTTACCGATGTAGGAAATATAGGTGCTATTGTTAGAAGCGCTTATGCACTGGGTGTGGATGCGATAATTGTATCTGGAGTTAAATCACTGCCTTTAGAAGCGGTCGTCAGAACAAGCACGGGTGCACTTTTTGATATGCCTTTTGCCATCGAGACAAATATTCATGATGTAATGAATGATTTAAAAATGTCCGGTTTCTGTACATATGGAGCAGACATGGGCGGCAAAGATATTCGTGATGTTAAGATAGTACGAAAAAGAGCCCTCTTTTTGGGAAGCGAGGGAGAAGGACTCAGCAGCAGAGTGACTTCAAAACTCGATGAGATAGTGAGCATAAAGATGTCGCATGAATTTGACTCTTTAAATGTTAGTGTTGCGGGAGCTATTTTAATGGATAGGATGAGAGTATGAGCGAAAATCTTGAAAAATTAAAAAATATAGGTGTTCAAAAAATTCATGAAGCTACTCATATACCGAGAGTACATGTTGAATCAATTTTAAATGAAAATTTTGAAGATATGAATAATGTTCAACTGTTGGGTTTTATATCTGTGCTTGAGAGAGAGTACCCTTTTGATTTTAGTGAGCTGAAAACTAAGGTTATAGAGCACTTTGAAAGTACTAGACGATTAGTAAAAAAAGGAAATTCCGCTAATTTATTAATTGCATCTAAGAAAAAAAGAAATTTTACTCTTGTTTATGTAGTTCTTGGACTGGCTATTTTTGTTGCATTTGCAATTTTTAACATGCAATCTAAGGAAAGTGAAATTACTAGAGTTGATAATAGTGCAATAGTAAGTGCTCAAAATAATATTTCAGTGGTATCAGATGATAAAAATCTCTCTAATATTGACAGTAATACGACGCAAAATGGACAAGTAGCGCAAGAGCCTACCCTATCTCAACAAGAGAGTATACAAAATCCTATCGAACCGGCTATGCAAAAAGATGCATCACAAAATCAGGTAGAACCTGTAGAAGAGGTGATAAACCATGAGACAGCTAAGATAGTCGAAGTTGCAGCTGCTCAAGCAATAACAGATACGGTAGTTTCTCCATCTGTAGCAAAAGAAGTTAATGAAACTGAAGCGTCGGTTCAAACAGTACCTAAAGAATCAGCTAAGGAATCACCTCTAAAGATTATCTCAAAAAGCAAAGTGTGGATGGGTTATATCGACTTAAGTAATCGCAGACAAAATCAAAAGACTTTCTCCGGAGAATTTACTTTGGATTCGTCAAAAAATTGGCTTATATCGCTTGGGCATGGATTGATAGATATTGAGATAAACGGAGTCATCTTAAACTCTAAAAAAGCTCAAAATGTAAGATTTTCATATATTGATTCAAAATTAAAAGAGATAGATATTGAGGAGTTTAAAAGCCTAAATAGAGGCAATGCATGGTAAGAATTTTCTTCTTCTTCCTCCTGCTTTTCTCATTTTCTTATGGAGATAAACTACAAAGCACGGCAGATGGAGATCTTTTAATTAAAAAAATAAAAAGTTTGATAAATCCAGCTACGTTTGCCAAAGACAGGGCATATATAGATACTATTTTTTCACCGAAAGAGGATTACTTCACAAGTGATGGAAAAATAAACTCTCTTAAAGTAATTAAAACTCTTAAGGAAAACGGTATTTTAAATCTTTTTTTTAAAAAGCCTCGCGATATTAATATAACCTTTAAAACTCAAGGTGAGCCTCAATTTTTTGTAAAAATCATGAGTGATTCCCTGCAAAACGTCGGCTACTATAGATATGTGACAAGCGAGTCGACTCTAAGCGAGTCAGAGTTTGTGTGGAAAATAAGCTTAACTTCAGAATATGCTGCAGATCCGCTTGTTCTTAGTCAGGAATTAAAAAAAAGCAATTGTGAGATAATTGATATAATAAGAGAAAATGAGACCGACTGGGCGTATGTTGTAGATATGAAAAATGCCAGACTTGATGTAAGCGTGCTTGAAAATGCACAAGAGCATAGGTTAAAAAGATCTCTTTACGCATATTGGGTTGATGTTTCAAAAATAGATAAGTTGCAGATATCAAGCTCTGCTAGAAATGACTGGTATCCATATATTGCCTATTATGATAAATTCTTAAGGCTTATAAGAGTTGAAAAAATAGATGAAAAAACAACGAATATATTGCTTCACAGCGGGCAGGGTACACATTATATAAAAATTTCTGATATTTATACTCTTAAAAATATAAAAGACGATCTGGTTTTAATGCCAACATCTAAAAAATCAGAGTAATTCTATTTTTTTTTTGATAGAATACCGCTAATTATTTAAGCAGGATTATTGATGTTTGACGAGATACAATTTGATAGAATGAAAAGATTGCCGAAGTATGTTTTTGCCGAGGTAAATGAGCTTAAAATGGCTGAACGTAGAGCTGGTGTGGATGTTATAGATTTCTCTATGGGAAATCCCGACGGAGACACTCCTGAGCATATTAGAGAGAAGCTTATCGAGTCTGCCCAAAAAACAAAAACACATGGATATTCTGTTTCAAAAGGTATCCCAAAACTTTTGATTGCAATTGCCGATTGGTACAAGAGAAGATATGACTGTGATTTAGATCCCTCAACAGAGTGTGTCGCTACAATGGGTTCTAAAGAAGGGTATGCTCATCTAGCTTACGCTATTACAAATCCGGGTGATGTGGCTATCGTTCCAGACCCAACCTACCCGATTCATGAGTACTCTTTCATTTTAGCAGGCGGAAATGTCGCTAAATTCGGAATCGAGTTTGATGAGGATTATAAACTTAATGAAGATAAATTTTTTGAAGATTTAGAGAGAGTTTTTAAAGAGAGTTCACCAAAACCGAAATACGTTCTGGTTAATTTCCCTCACAATCCTACAACTGCAACCGTAACTCAAGATTTTTATGTTCGTCTTGTTGCTATGGCAAAAGAGAAAAGATTTTATGTTATTAGCGATATCGCGTACGGCGATATAACTTTTGACGGATATGTAACACCGTCTATTATGAGTGTTCCGGGAGCAAAAGATGTTGCAGTTGAGAGTTTTACGCTCTCTAAAAGCTACAATATGGCAGGCTGGCGTGTCGGTTTCTTTGTAGGAAATAAAAAACTAATCGGGGCACTTCAAAAGATTAAATCATGGCTTGATTATGGAATGTTTACTCCAATTCAAGTTGCAGCAACGATTGCTCTTAACGGAGATCAGCAGTGCGTTCAAGATATTACGGATAAATACAACCACCGTCAAGAAGTTTTATTAGAAGCGTTTGATAGAGCCGGGTGGCATATAAGAAAAAATCAGGCAAGCATGTTCGTTTGGGCAAAACTGCCTGATTACTGTGCACATTTGGGTTCACTGGAATTCTCAAAAAGACTTCTCAAAGAGGCTGGTGTTGCAGTTGCTCCGGGAATTGGTTTTGGAGTATACGGAGATGAGTATGTTCGTATAGCACTTATTGAAAATGACAATAGAATTCGTCAAGCGGCTAGAAATATTAAAGAGTTTTTAAAACAATTTCAAGACGAAAATAAATAACATGATTAAAGTCGGAATCATCGGTGTAGGTACTGTCGGAGCAAGTGTCGTAAATATTTTAAAAGACAATGCTGCTGTTATTTCTGCAAGAGCAGGTGTTGATATAGTAGCCAAGAGCGGTGTTGTAAAGAATCTAAATAAGAAAAGAGATTTAGATATAAAGCTTAGCGATAATGTTGATGATATTTTAAATGATAGTGAAATTGATATAGTTGTAGAGCTTATGGGCGGTGTTGATGAGGCATTTGAAGTCGTAAAACGCGCGCTTAGAAGCGGTAAAGCAGTCGTCACGGCAAATAAAGCACTCTTGGCATACCACCGTTATGAACTTCAAGAGATTGCAAAAGATATCGCTTTTGAGTATGAAGCAAGTGTGGCAGGCGGTATTCCTATCATAAATGCTCTTCGTGACGGTCTTTCAGCTAATCATATAGAGTCGATTATGGGCATCTTAAACGGTACATGTAACTACATGATGACTAAAATGACAAACGAAGGTGTCGCTTATGATGCTGTTTTGAAAGAGGCTCAGGAGCTTGGATATGCTGAAGCCGATCCTACTTTTGATGTGGGTGGATATGATGCTGCACATAAACTTCTTATCCTCTCAAGCATCGCCTATGGAATTGATGCAAAACCTGAGGACATTCTCATAGAGGGGATACAAAATATCTCTCAAGACGATATCGCATTTGCAAAAGAGTTTGGATATGTTATAAAACTTTTGGGAATCGCCAAAAAAGATAAAAATGAGGTTGAGCTTAGAGTTCATGCGTCTTTAATCAAAAAAGAAGCAATGATAGCAAAAATTGACGGTGTCATGAACGGTATCAGCGTAGTAGGCGATAAAGTAGGCGAGACGCTTTACTATGGCGCAGGTGCAGGCGGAGATGCAACTGCAAGTGCGGTTGTTGCAAACATCATAGATATTGCAAGAAGCGGGAAAAGTAAGCCGATGTTAGGCTTTGACAAGCCTATGGAAGCCGGACTTACTCTAAAACCGATACAAAATATAGAGTCAAAATATTACCTTCGCACAAATGTTTCGGATAAGATTGGCGTATTGGCACGTATTACTAAAATTTTTGAAGAAAATAATATCTCGATAGAAACTATACTCCAACGCCCTTCATCAAATGGAAGTGTTAATTTACTCATTTCTACCCATTTGGCATTTGAGAGAGATATCCAAAGCCTTATAAATTCATTGGAGAATTTAACATTCGTAAACTTTAGACCAGTGATGATTAGGATAGTGTAAAAAGCATTGAGAATCTTAATCACCGGTGCAAGCAGCGGAATAGGGCGAGAACTTGCGAAGCTCTACGCTACAAAAGATAACGAACTTATATTGTTAGCCCGCAGAGAAGATAGACTTCAAGAATTACAATCGCAACTTTTAAAAGCAAAAAGCGTTGAAATAGTTGTAGCCGATGTCGGTGAGTTTGATACACTGCAAGAAAAAATAAGAGATATCGGTGCTGTTGATATGGTGATTCTCAATGCCGGCATATCTTTAGGGCACTCTTTAGAGATGACTCCTTTTAAAGATTTTAAAAAACTCTATGATGTAAATCTGCTCTCAAATCATGCTATTTTAGAAATTTTACTGCCTCATTTTAAATCTCAAGGTAGCGGTAAAATAGTTTTTATCTCTTCACTTGCTTCACTATTTTCCATGCCTAGTTCAAAAGCTTACAGCTCCTCAAAAAGAGCTTTAAATGCCTATGCCGAGGGAATAAGATATAAGTGCAAACCTTATGGAATAAAAGTTATAAATATACTTCCCGGATTTATAAAAAGCGAATTAACCGACAAAAACAGCTTTCACATGCCGTTTTTGCTAAGCACAGAGGACGGGGCAGAAATCATCAAAAGAGCGATAGATAAAAATAAAAAATTCTATCCGTTTCCAAAAAGATTTTACTTTTTTATACTTCTTTTTAGGCTTTTTCCAGATTTTATAAAGCAGAAGATAATAAAATCGGCGTTATGACTTTTAAGAGACAAAAGTGTAAAATTACCAAATTTAAATACGCTTATCGGACAAAATAGAGTCCTATAGCATCAAAAATCAATAAATGGCAGATTGCATGGAAAACACAAAGACGATAGATAGCGTTTGTACCTATTGCGGTGTCGGTTGCGACATTGCCGCACATGTCAAAGATAATAAGATTTTAAAGATTTTCGCTCATCCAGACGGTGTAGTTTCGCAAGGAAAACTTTGCGTTAAAGGGAAGTACGGATTTGATTTTGTAGACTCAAAAGAGAGACTTAGCATACCTAGAATTAAAAAAAGTTTTTTAGAAAAAAATCCTGCCATAAAAGATGTAATTGCCTCATCTTTGGTTGAACTTGATGATGTTTGGTTTGAGTGTGATTTAGACTCTGCTACAACTGCCTCAGCGATGAAACTTCAGGATATTCATACTAGATTCGGTCGAAAAAGCATAGCTTCTATCGGAGGGGCGAGAACTTCATGTGAGAGCGTCTACCTTTTTCAAAAATTTACACGTCATACGCTGGGCTCACCACATGTAGACAACTGTGCAAGAGTATGTCACTCTCCGTCTCTTAAAGGAATGCGAACGACCATCGGCGAAGGTGCGGCGACAAATCCGTATAACGACATCTACAACTGCGAATTTATGATTGTTATCGGATCTAACACTATAGAAGCGCATCCTATAATTGCAAACCGTATTGTTGAGGTAGCGGTAAAGCATGACAATATGGCTGTATTTGACGTAAGAGAAATCAAGCTTCATAAATTTGCAAAATATAAAGCTATTATGCCCTATGAAGCGAATCTTCTGGTCTTAAATATGCTTGCATACGTCATTATAACCGAAGAGCTTTACAGCGATAGTTTTATAGCTGAGAGAACAAAAGGCTTTGATGAGTTTAAAGAGAAAATTTTAAATGATCCATACGCTAATCCGAAATATTTTGAGAATATTGAAGGGTATGAGTATTTAGGAAAGATGATTCCAAAGATTGCCAGAGAGTATGCTCTTAAAAAGTCTATGATATTTTGGGGTCTGGGAATTACTGAACATATAGACGGCTCTTATGCTGTTATGGCTATAACTCATCTTGCTCTAATGACCGGAAATATCGGAAAAAGCGGGGCAGGGTTAATGCCGTTAAGAGGGCAGAATAATGTTCAGGGCGCATGTGATATGGGAATGCTTCCGTACTACGACCCAGACTACCAAACGCCTAAAGAGATTGGTTTGATGACGCCGCAACTTGTCGATAAGATGCTCTCAGGTGACATAAAAGCTGTTCTAAATATGGGTGAGGATTTGATGCATATCCATCCAAATATAAACAAGATAGAAAAAGCTCTGCAAAATCTAGATTTTTTGATGGTGCAGGAACTATTTATGACAGAGATAGCTCAAAGAGCGGATATTGTTATAGGGGTGAAATCTGCGTATGAGAAAACGGGCGTTTATATAAATGCAATGAGAAGACTGCATCTTTCTCAGCCGCTTGTAGAGTCTGATTTACCGGATGATTGGGAAGTTGTTCAGATGTTAGATAATAAAATGGGCGGCAACTATGCTTATAAAAATTCAAATCAGATCTGGGATGAGGTTCGTGAAGTAGCATACCGCCGTTTTAGCGGAGCATCATATATTAGGTTGGAAAGACACAGAAAAAGAGGGCTTCAATGGCCTGTTCATACCGAAGATACTCCGATACTTCATCAGCTTGATTTTAGAACGGATGACGGTTTGGGCGAGTTTCACTACCATCAGTACAAACTCCGTGGCATGGTTGAAGAGATTGTAAATAAAAGTTTGAGCGGTTACTATCTAACTACGGGCAGAACGATTGCTATGTATAACAACTCGGCTCAAACAAAGCAGACACCGAGTTTGATGGAGAAATATAGTGAAGATCTGCTTTTGGTAAATGAGGGCGATGCCTGCGATTTTACAAGCGAGAGGGTGATTTTAAAAAGCCAAAATGGGCAAACAGCCTCTTTGAGAGTAAAATTTACGGATAAAGTAGAGCCGAAAACCATTTTTACGACGTTTCATCATGCAGACTCTAAAATCAATGCACTTTTTGGAGACGAGAGAGATGAGCTGATTTTAACTCCTGCTTTTAAATCTATAAAAGTTGAAGTTATAAACGTTTAGATGAGCAGAGCAAAGGGAAATGCAGCCGAAGATAAAGCTTGCGAATTTCTTGTTAAAAAAAAATTTAGAGTCATAGAGCGAAATTTTTACTCCCGTTTTGGAGAGATAGACATTATCGCTCTTATGGATAATGTCATCCATTTTGTAGAGGTAAAGAGCGCACTTGATTATGAACTTGCCGTTCAAAATATCACAAAGAGCAAGCTTTCAAAGTTGATAAAAACCGGTGATATTTACCTGAAAAAAAACGCTCTGAACGTAAACTACATGTATGATGCCGTTATAGTGACACCGCAAAAAATTTGGCATTTGGAAAATATAACTATTTAGCAGTAAATATGGAGTTGAGGGCATAAAAAACACCCAACCCCATGCGGCTTTTTAGAGTAAAACTTTTTGCCATGTTGTACTATGAGAGAATGAAACTCTTGGTAGGTCCTAAGCAGCTCTTTTTCATCTTTTATGCACTCTTTTAGGGAGTTTTGCATAAGGGATTTTATTTCGCCGTATTTGGCTCTCTCCTCTACAAAACCTAACTCTACCAACAATCTTTTTGTATAAGCGTCTACTTTAAACTCCGGCTGGTTGTAGCCGTATAAAAGTATGGAATCAGCCGTTTCTTCACCGATACCTTTTACATGTAGCAATGCTTCTCTTGAGGGAGTTGCACCGTTTAAATTTTTGTAAAACTTTATAAACTCTAAAATATATTTTGCCTTTTGGTTGAAGTAGCCGGATGGTCTGATAGCCTCTTTTAGATCTTCTATCTTCATAAGTTCTATTGCATCTGCGTTTAGAGCATTTTTTTTATAGAGGTTGTTTAGTGATTTTTCTACCGAAATAAATGTCGTGTTTTGAGTAAGAATAGAGCCAAGACAAACCTCAAAGATTTCATTGCCATTTCTTGGAAAGTTGTATTCTAGTTTATGATAGCCGTAGCCGGTTATCGGCCACCAGCCCTGAGCACCGTACTCATCATATAGAAGTCTGTATATTTTGTAAATTTTGTTCATAGATAAGATAAAACCTTGACGCCTAAAAAAATTGCGCCTAAAAAAATGACGGAAGAGATAAAAACAAGAGCGGTTACGACTTTGGGCTTACAGTCATACAGTGATGCAAAGTTGACATTTGCTATTGCCAGAGGGACTAAAAGCTCTATAAAAATTATCCCTTTTATCATCGCATCTAACTCTATATTGCAGAGGACTAAAAAGGCGATGCTTGGCAAAAATATAAACTTCAGGCTCATAACCCATGTAGTTAAACTTCTGCTTATCTCATTTATCTTTGTGCCATAAAGGTATATTCCAAATAAAAATAGCTGCATGACTATGGAGGCATACGCACCCATCATAAGCATTTTCATTATCTCTTCGCTTGGTTTATAACCATTTATACTTAAAAATATGGCAACGCCTGCCGCCCAGAGAATAGGAAGTTTCACTATATTTTTTAGTGAAGCTTTAGCGTCAAAACTGCCTCTTGAGTAGTAGTAGACACCAACTGTGTAAACTATAAATACATTCATGAGGTTGATAATAGTAGTGTAGGGAATAGACTCTTCCCCAAAAATAGCTATGTTTAGAGGTATTCCTAAGTTTCCGGTGTTTCCGATGATTGCAGCTACTGTTGCGATAGAGTACTCTTTTTGATCAGAGAAAAGTTTTTTCGCTACAATCGCCGAGATTATTAAAACTAAAACAGATATAAAGAGATAAATTGACGGTGCAAAAAAGAGAGTGGCATCCACAGGACGAATCAAAAGTCCCCAAAATGTTAGAAAAATTTGTAGAAAATAGACATTTATAAGCGTAATGGTTTTATCGTCAATAGCCTCTTTAAAGCTCATTTTTGCAATAAAACCGATAACTATAAAGATGTAAATAGCCAAAATTGAAAATATTATTGAACTCATAAGTGGGATTATAACAGATAGTGTATAATTTAAAATCAAAAAAGGGGCGTTAAAGCATGCAAAATATAGAAGATATTAAAAAAAACATAAATGAAAATTTAGCCGTAATGCTCTATTTTTCAGCTCCTACATGCAATGTATGTCATGCACTAAAACCAAAATTAGTCGGTGCAATCGAAGATAATTTTAAAGAGTTTAAGATAGTGAACATCGATACATCAATAGAACAAGAAACAGCTGCTTACTTTAGCGTTTTTGCTATACCGACTGTTTTGATATTTTTAGACGGCAAAGAGTTTTTAAGAAAATCCAGACATATGAGTATAGATGAAATTATAAGAGAGATAAAAAGACCTTACGAAATTATGAATTCATAAAACATACTTCTATTCTATTGCTGTTAATTTATTAACGAAATCTAGAATAAATATGTTTCAATTTGTTACAAAATCAAAAAAAATCTAAATTTAATAATATTTAATAACGCTAAGATATATAAAATGATACTATTTAATAATTTATGTTAAAAGGAGTTAGTATGAAGTTGTTATCGTTATTGTTAGTCGGAGTTTCTCTCTCTTTTGGGTCTATAGATATAAATAAAGCGGATAAAAAAGAGCTTATGAATATTAACGGAGTAGGTGAAGCAAAAGCAAATGCTATTGTTGATTACAGAACAAAGCATAACTGCTTTAAAAATATTGAAGAGATAAAAGAAGTCAAAGGTTTTGGCGATAAGTTTTTAGAAAAAAATAAAGGTAAAATTATTGCCGGCGAGTGTAAGAAAAAGTAGTTTTTTATATCTGCATGTACAAGTTACATGTAGATATTTATTTCATAAAAGCAATAATTGATGCGGTTACAGCCACATTTAGAGATTCTACACCGCGGTTCATCGGTATTTTTAAACTATCGTTACACAATATTTGTACTTCAGGGCTGACTCCATCGCTCTCATTTCCTAAAACAAAGATGCTTTTGCCACATGGAGCTAAATCGTAAACATTGTTTTTAGCATGTGAAGAGAGAAGATAAATTTTTGTCTCATCTAACTCTTTTAAAACTTCATCAAGTGTATTACAGAAATAGATAGGAAGTTTAAAAAGTGTCCCTGCACTTGCTTTTATAACAAGCGGAGAGATTTTCGCACTGTTTTTTTTAGGAAGTATGATGCCGTCCACATTTCCAGCCGCACATGAACGGATAATCATTCCTAGATTTTGGGGGTTTTGAATGCCATCAAGCGCTATAAGTCTAAAACTTTTTAAATTTTTTATCTCATTTGCGTTTTGGTAGGAGTTTGAGATGATGTCAATCGCCACGCCTTGATCTTGTTTAGCATTTTTGCTTATTCTGCTGAGTGCATTTTTATCATGATAAGTTACTTCAACAGCTCTTTTTTTTGCAAGCGACAATATCGTATTTACGGCGCCGTCAGTTTTGTTTGAGGTTGATAGATGAAGCTTGTGAATATTGATAGTATCGTCTTGTAAAACTTCTATAACCACATTTCTGCCGTAAAGTGTAATTATTTTTTCGAAATATGCTTTTTTATTTAAATACTCTTGTGAATCTTGCAAAGTGGAGCCTTTTTTTTGTATGAGTGGAATTCTACACTATTTTTAGTATGCTAGTGAGTAAAAGAGTGATATACTCTAAAAAAGAGAAATAGGGGTTTTTTGTGGATAACAGGATTGAGGAAATTGCAGCACAGATAAAAAGTCTTGAAGATGAACTTATGGTAGAGTTAAGAAAAAAGCAGGATGAGTTTTTTTATACGCTTGAAGACAAAAAGGTGAGATTTCAAGAGAGCGTTATAGAAGAGGGAAGAACCAGAATTGTAAGCTCTATCAAATATTTATCATCGTTTCCTGTTTTAGCAGTTTTTACGATACCATTTATCTGGTCGATGATGATACCTGCTTTGATGGTTGATATATTTGTCAGCATCTATCAGAGTGTCTGTTTTCCTATATACAAAATACCAAAGGTTAAAAGAAGTGATTATGTAGTCATAGACAGATACAATCTATTTTATCTAGATAGAGTTGAGAAGATAAATTGTTTGTATTGTGAGTATTTTAACGGCGTAATAGGGTATACGAGAGAGGTGGCGGCAAGAAGCGAGCAGTTTTGGTGTCCCATAAAACACTCAAAACCGCAATTAGATATGCACTCAAGATACGATAAATTTTTTGATTTTGGTGATTATGAAGCATATAGAAAAGAGCTAGAAAGCAGAAGATCTGACTTTAAAGATCTAGAAGATAGGGAAAATACGTAATATCTATTTTATCAATAAGGATGGCAGAGATATGAACCTGAAAATACAAATAAAAGCTGAAGAACTAAAAGACCCGGTTTGCGGGATGAATGTATCACTTGATTCTAAATATTCATACCGCTATAAAAATGAGGATTACCGATTTTGCTCTGAACATTGTCTTGTCAAATTTAAGGCTCATCCTGAAGATTATCTCAAAAAAGAGGGTTCTGATACTCTTAAAGAACCAATCTGCACTAATGAAAATCTCTGTTCCATAAACACAACATCCTACGTAAAAGAGGAAAATTCGACAAAATACACATGTCCTATGCATACCGAAATAGTTCAAGACCACCCGGGAAGCTGTCCCAAGTGTGGAATGGCGCTTGAACCTGTTGTCGCAAAAGCGGCAGAAGAAAAAAATGAAGAGCTTACAGATATGAGTCGCCGTTTTTGGGTCAGTACGGCGCTTTCTGTTCCGGTGTTTGCTTTGGCAATGATTGCAGACTTATTGCCTGCGTTATTGCCGAGTGCATTAAGTATGAAAATGATTCAATGGATAGAGTTTTTGCTTGCCACTCCTGTTGTATTTTGGGGCGGCTGGCCGTTTTTTGTGCGAGGCTACAAATCTCTGCAAACAATGAATCTGAACATGTTCACGCTTATTGCCATCGGTGTTTTTGTCGCTTGGGCTTACAGTGTTGTCGCAATGTTTATGCCGCATATCTTTCCGCCTATGATGCGGATGAGCGAGGGTTTGGTACATGTATATTTTGAAGCGGCGGCGGTTATAACGACGCTTGTTCTTCTGGGACAGGTTCTTGAACTTCGTGCCCGCTCACAAACAAACGCAGCAATCCAGCTTCTGCTCGGACTTGCTCCCAACACGGCGCGCATAGTAAGAGAAAACGGCAATGAAGAGGATATCGCACTTGAGAGAGTAAATGTCGGAGATATCCTGCGTGTCCGCCCGGGGGAGAAAATTCCTGTTGATGGAATGGTTATAGAGGGTGAGAGCAATGTTGATGAGTCGATGGTTACGGGTGAGCCGATTGCGGTTAAAAAGTTTGCAGGCGAAAAACTTATAGGCGCTACCATTAATGCAAACGGAACTCTGCTTATGAGAACCCAAAAAATCGGCGCAGATACTCTGCTCTCACAAATCATAGATATGGTCTCAAAGGCACAGCGTTCTCGTGCACCTATACAAAAACTCGCAGATGTTGTCTCCTCTTATTTCGTTCCTGCCGTTATCGGTATCAGCCTGATTAGCTTTTTTGTCTGGTGGATATGGGGACCTGAACCTCGTCTTGCATATGCCGTTGTGAGTGCCGTTTCAGTGCTTATTATCGCATGTCCGTGCGCACTCGGTCTTGCTACGCCTATCTCTATAATGGTGGGAACAGGACGAGGCGCTACAAGCGGAGTATTGATCAAAAATGCAGAAGCTTTGGAAATAATGGAAAAAGTTGATACTCTGGTGGTGGATAAAACAGGAACTCTGACGGAGGGAAAACCCAAACTGGTAAATGTACATGTAGAAGAGGGATTCAGTGAAAATGAACTCCTGCGTTTGATTGCAAGTTTGGAGAGATCGAGTGAACATCCCTTGGCAGAAGCTATTGTAAAGGGTGCAAAAGAGAGAGATGTAGAGTTGGTTAAATCTGAGAACTTCAACTCTTTAAGCGGCATGGGAATTACGGGCGAAGTTGACGGACAGGCAGTTGCCGTTGGCAATCTAAAACTGCTGCAGAGTTTAAACATAAACGCAGACGAGTTGTCAAAAAAGGCAGATATAGAGCGTGCTGATGGCAAAATTGTAATGCTGGCCGCAGTCGGTTTAAAGGCAGCCGGTTTTATCGCCGTTACCGACCCTATAAAAGAGAATACAGCCGAAGCTATTCATGATTTACATGTACAAGGCATAAGAGTCGTAATGCTAACGGGAGACAGCCGTGCCACGGCAGAAATTGTGGCAAGAAAACTCGGTATAGATGAGGTGCATGCAGAGGTGTTACCTGAGCAAAAAGCAGAGGTTATCAAAGAGCTTCAAGCACATGGGCACATTGTTGCCATGGCGGGTGACGGCATAAACGATGCTCCGGCACTCGCACTTGCACATGTCGGCATTGCCATGGGAACGGGAACCGATGTTGCGATGGAGAGTGCGGGTGTCACTTTGGTAAAAGGTGATTTGCGAGGCATAGTCAGAGCAAGAGTTCTAAGCAGGGCAACAATGCGAAATATCAGACAAAATCTCTTTTTCGCTTTCTTTTACAATTCGGCAGGGATTCCGATTGCTGCGGGATTGCTGTATCCGTTCTTTGGAATATTGCTCTCTCCTATGATTGCCGCGGCGGCAATGAGTTTCAGCTCTGTTTCCGTAATTACCAATTCGCTTAGACTTAGAGGAATAAAGCTATAAGCGCTTTACATGTCATTAGTTCACGATATCGTAGATGATTTCTGTTTTGTTTTTTACAACTCTAATCTCGCTAACGCTTAAGCCCTCTATCTCCAAAGCCATAAACTCTTTCATAGAGTTTATGCCCTCTTGTGCAACTGCTCTTAAAACCAAACCTCTGTAAGCTTTTGCCCAGTGACTCACCGTTTTTTTGTCTTTTAAAAATTTCAGAGTAGTGTATGGTTTTTTAAGCTCGTAAAACTTGTCATAATATCCCGCACGAAGATCTAAAATGTCAGAGTCTCTCAGATACAAATCAAGCTGGTACGAAAATCTCTCTCTGTAAAACTTATCGGGAGCAAACTCTCCGATGTTGTTTCCCTGTTTTACCTTGTAGTTGGCAATCGTGTCGCCGCCTAAAATCGGACCGTAGAGGTTTGAGAAAATTATTGTGTTTGCTTTTAGGTACTCTTTTGTTTTTTCATCAAGTGAATTAAAACCAAGATAATCATATGCAACTCCGTCATATCTCTCTATGGCACGCATGAGCGGTGAATCGAAAACATCATTTATATAAGGTAAGCAGTCGCTAAATTTTTTAAATCCAAAAAGATTTTTTATGCTCTCTTTATCTCTTTTCTTTAGGATATTATTATATTCACTAAGAATGCCTTCTCTTGCGTCATTAGAACCAAAAAGCTCTTTTTTTGTCTCCCTTCCACCATTTTTTTTATTCTCTGATGGAGAAAATAGTATTTTTAACATCTCAATATAACCTTTATTTTATGAAAATATGGGAGGATAATAGCCAATTTTACAAGAAAATTCAATTTCTGTAGTTTTTTAGGCAAAATCTCTTGACATTGAAAATATATTGCACTATAATTCTGGCTCAAATTCGATGCCGGCATAGCTCAGTTGGCTAGAGCAGCTGATTTGTAATCAGCAGGCCCGGGGTTCAAATCCTCGTGCCGGCACCATTGAATTCGAGAATATTAGAAACAGTGTTAGACCAGACAAAACATTAATTTGTACAATGGTGAGTTAGTCAAGTGGCCAACGACGGCGGACTGTAAATCCGCTCCCTACGGGTTCGGTGGTTCGAATCCACCACTCACCACCATTTCAATGGCACATGCGGGCGTAGCTCAGTTGGCTAGAGCGTCAGCCTTCCAAGCTGAGGGTCGAGGGTTCGAGTCCCTTCACCCGCTCCATTGAAAATCATTCTGGAAGCTGAAGTACAATTTCAACCTACTTCTCTTAATATTTATATATTATCTCCAATTATATATAAATTCACACTAAAAAAATCTGATATTATTAAATAAAAAATTATGCAATTATTGCTTGTTGTTTTTTCTATATTTTTATTCTGCTCTCGTGGCTCAGGGGTAGAGCACTTCCTTGGTAAGGAAGAGGTCGGCGGTTCAAATCCGCTCGTGAGCTCCATATATAATATATAGTAAAATTTAAGCAATAATTGAATAATTTTTGGGTACAATTCCATTTCTATTCACAAATTAAGTCGGAGGACACTATGGCAAAAGAAAAATTTGCGCGTAATAAACCACACTGTAACATTGGTACTATCGGTCACGTTGACCATGGTAAAACTACGTTAACAGCGGCAATTACGGCAGTATTGGCAGTAACAAACGGTGCAAAAATGATGGATTACGATCAAATCGATAATGCTCCAGAAGAGCGTGAGCGTGGTATTACAATTGCTACATCACACGTAGAATACGAAACAAACAATCGTCACTATGCACACGTAGACTGTCCAGGTCACGCGGATTATGTTAAAAACATGATTACTGGTGCTGCACAAATGGACGGTGCAATTTTAGTTGTTTCAGCAGCTGATGGTCCGATGCCACAAACTCGTGAGCATATTCTTCTTTCTAAGCAAGTTGGTGTTCCTTACATCGTTGTTTTCATGAACAAAGAAGATATGGTTGATGATGAAGAACTTTTAGAGTTAGTTGAAATGGAAATCCGTGAACTACTTGACATGTACGACTTCCCAGGTGATGATACTCCAATCATAGCTGGATCTGCAAAAGAAGCATTAGAAGAAGCAAAAACTGGTACTCTTGGACCATGGTCTGCGAAAATTCAAAAGCTTATGGCTGCGGTAGATGAGTATATTCCTCAACCGACTCGTGAAACTGACAAAGATTTCCTAATGCCTGTTGAAGATGTTTTCTCAATTTCTGGTCGTGGAACTGTTGTAACTGGTCGTATCGAGCGTGGTACAGTTAAAATTGGTGATGCAATTGAAATCGTAGGTATCCGTGATACTCAAAAAACTACTGTTACTGGTATTGAGATGTTTCGTAAAGAAATGGATCAAGGTTTGGCAGGAGATAACTGTGGTATTCTCGTTCGTGGTATCGGTAAAGATGATGTTGAGCGTGGTCAAGTTCTTTGTAAGCCGGGTACAATTAATCCTCACACTAAATTTACAGCTGAGATTTATGTACTAAGCAAAGAAGAGGGTGGTCGTCATACTCCATTCTTCACAAATTACCGTCCACAATTCTATGTTCGTACAACAGACGTTACTGGTGCAATTTACTTACCTGAAGGTACAGAAATGGTTATGCCTGGTGATAACGTAAGTATAACTGTTGAACTAATTCACCCAATCGCTATGGAAAAAGGTACTAAGTTCGCTATCCGTGAGGGTGGACGTACTGTTGGTGCCGGTGTTGTAGCTGAGATTATTGCATAATTCGCTTTGGCGAATTTGCATTAATCCTTTAATAAGGTTAATAACATGAGAGAAGCAATACATTTAGGATGTGAAAAGTGTACTCGTCGTAACTATCACACAACTAAAAATAAAAAAACTCACACTGAAAAATTTTCAGTAAAAAAATATTGTAAATTTTGTCGTGAGCATACTGCTCACAAAGAGATGAAATTATAATATAGTTGCAATTGAGCTTAAGTCTTTTGACTTGGCTTTGTTGTTTAAATATTTAGGCGTGTAGCTCCAATGGTTAGAGCATCGGATTCCAAATCCGAGTGATGGGAGTTCGAGTCTCTCCACGCCTGCCACATTGATTATCGTAAAGCTTTAGGGCTTTATTCATAATTAATGGTGATTAGGGAAGTTAAATGAATTTAGGTACACATATTAGAAATGCAAAACTGGAACTAAGTAAAGTTATTTTTCCTACAAAAGGTCAAGTTAAACAAGCTTATATCTCAGTTGTAATTGTTGTAACTGTTATAGCGGCTTTTTTAGCTTTGGTTGACTTGGTAATGTCGTCAATCATGTCAGCAATTTTAGGATAAGGAGTAGTGATGGAAAAGAAAAACAATAATCATCAGTGGTACTCCATTCAAACATATGGAAATGAAAAAACTGTTCGTTTAGCAATTTTAAATATGATAGAAGAGATGGGATTACAAGAAGTAATAACAGACGTAATCGTTCCTACAGAAGATGTTATTGAGGTAAAAGACGGTAAGAAAAAAATATCTGAGAGATCTCTTTATTCAGGTTATGTATTTGCTAGAATAGATCTCAATACAGAGGTTCAGCATCTTATACAGTCTGTTCCAAAAGTTTCTGGATTTATCGGTGAAGCGAATAAGCCTACACCTTTAAGTGAACATGACATTAATGTTATTTTAGATCGTGTTCAAAATCGTGCAGCACCTAAGCCAAAAGTATTTTTTGACAACGGTGAAACTGTTCGTATAACTGAAGGTCCGTTTGCAAACTTTACTGCTACGGTAGATGAGTATGATTTAGAGCATGGTACTCTAAAACTTAATGTATCAATTTTTGGAAGAGCAACTCCGGTTGATATCTCTTATACTCAAGTTGAAAAAATAATTTAAATCAAAAAAAAGGAAAAAACATGGCAAAAAAAATTATGGGCTATATCAAGCTACAAATCGAAGCCGGCAAAGCTACACCAGCACCACCGGTAGGACCAGCTTTAGGACAACGTGGTGTTAACATCATGGAGTTTACTAAATCATTCAATGAAAAAACAAAAGATAAAATGGGGTTTAAAGTTCCTGTTGTAATCACTGTTTATACTGATAAAAGCTTTACTTTCGTTGTAAAACAGCCACCGGCTTCCGCATTATTAATGCATGCTGCAGGACTTAAAGGTGGTTCAAGTAATCCACTTAAAAACAAAGTTGCAAAGATTACTCGTGCACAGTTAATGGAAGTTGTAGATAGAAAAATTGAAGATTTAAATACTTCTGATAAAGAGGCAGCTGCTAAAACTATAGCAGGTTCAGCTCGTTCAATCGGTATCGAAATCGTAGACTAATATCTAACCCACATATCATCGACCACAATGATATAAAATTTTGTGGCAGAATTACATAGGAGAATTTGAATATGAGCAAAAGATATAAGCAATTAGCAGAAAAAATTGATGCAACAAAAGCATATAGTGTTGAAGAAGCATCAGTTTTAGTAAAAAATTTAGTTAGTGCAAAGTTTGATGAAACTGTTGAAATCGCACTAAACTTAAATGTAGATCCAAGACATGCAGATCAGATGATTCGCGGTGCAATCGTACTTCCACATGGAACTGGTAAAACTGTTCGTGTTGCAGTTTTCGCAAAAGGCGTTAAAGCTGATGAAGCTAAAGCGGCAGGTGCTGATATAGTAGGTACTGATGATTTAGTACAACAAATCAAAGATGGTATTTTCAACTTTGATATAGTTGTTGCTGCACCTGACTGTATGGGTCTTGTTGGTCAAATAGGTCGTATTCTAGGACCAAAAGGTATGATGCCTAACCCTAAAACAGGTACGGTAACTCCAGATGTTGCAACTGCTGTTAAAAATGTTAAGGGTGGTCAGGTGAATTTCCGTGTTGATAAAAAAGGAAATATTCACGCAGGTATCGGTAAGGCAAGTTTTGATGCAGATAAAATAGCTGAAAATATGATTTCTTTTGTTAAAGCTATCAACAAGCATAAACCTGCAACAGCTAAAGGTCGTTATATTAAAAATAGCGCACTTAGCTTAACAATGAGTCCTGCTATTAAGCTTGACATCATGCAATTATTAGAGATGAAATAATTTAGTGATTTTTAGTGCTTTACTCGTAAAGCACTATTAAGTTACTACTTTGGTAACTGCATTTTATGGACTGAAGATAATAGGTGCGAAAGCTTAATTTCCTATTTGAAGTGTTGTCTGGAAAGGAGATATTCTATGACAAAAACACAAAAAGCTGAGATTATTGAAGTACTTTCAAATGAATTTAAAAATGCTCAGACTGTAATCTTCTGTGATTACAAAGGTTTGAGCGTTTCTAAACTTGAAGGTTTAAGAAATGTTGCTCGTGTTAAAGATACAAAAGTTCAAGTTGTTAAAAATACTTTAGCTACTATAGCACTTAAAAATGCTGGACTTGAAGGTATCGAAATTAAAGATACTAATATTTTAGTATGGAGCGAAGATTCTATCGCTGCTTCTAAAGTTGTTTCTGATTTCGCTAAAGATAATGATATGCTTGTTATTAAACAAGCATACATTGATCGTGAGCCTGCTGATGCTGCTAAAGTTGAAGCGTTTGCTAAACTTCCTGGTCGTGAAGAACTACTTGGAATGCTTGCATCTGTTTGGATGGGGCCGGTCAGAAACTTTACTATTGGTTTGGACGCATTAAGACAAAAAAGAGAAGAAGCGTAATAGCTTTTAACATATAAAATGAGAAATCATTTGATAAAATTCATAATGGAGAAAAATTATGGCAATAACTAAACAAGACGTATTAGAGTTTATCTCAGGACTTTCTGTATTAGAACTTTCTGAATTAGTAAAAGAATTTGAAGAAAAATTCGGTGTTTCTGCACAGCCCGTAGCTGTTGCTGGTGGCGCTGTAGCTGCTGCTGCTGTTGAAGAGCAGACAGAATTCAATGTTGTTATCCTTGATGCAGGCGACAAAAAAATCAACGTAATTAAAGTTGTTCGTGCTCTTACAGGTTTAGGTCTAAAAGAAGCTAAAGATGCAACAGAAAACGTACCTTCAACAATCAAAGAGGGTGTAGATAAAGAGACTGCAATGAATGCTAAAAAAGAGCTTGAAGAAGCTGGTGCAAAAGTAGAAGTTAAATAATTTCTGCTTTCGAATTGTGACACGAAAAACTGTTTTCGTGCACTTTTCGTTTTTTTTGGGCGCTTTTAGGAGTAGATATTAATCTTCTCCTAAAAGTGCCCTTATGTCGTTTATAAGCACTGTGAAAAAAGCTCTGACTTTTGAGCTAAAAATCATCTAGGGACGCCTAGATACGATAACCCTAATCTGAATGATTAGGTTCTTAATAACAACTCACCGAGGTAGCCAATGTTAAACACTTTATATTCCGGAAATCGTCTTCGTATAGACTTCTCTAAAACTCCTCAACAGATAGAAGTACCTAACTTACTACAACTACAGCAAAGCTCATATAACAAATTTTTGATGCTTGAAGAGAAAGATAGATCACAAAGCGGTGTAGAGACTGTATTTCAATCAGTTTTTCCAATTCATGATACTCAAAACAGATTGACTGTAGAGTATATCGGCAGTGAAGTAGGCAAGCCAAAATATACTGTCAGAGAGTGTATGGAGCGCGGACTTACTTATGCAGTAAGCTTAAGAATGAAAACTCGTCTGATTCTTTGGGATAGAGATGAAAATACAAAAGAAAAATTAGGTGTAAAGGATATTAAAGAGCAGAGTATATTTGTTCGTGATATTCCGCTTATGACTGATAGAACTTCATTTATTATCAATGGAGTTGAGAGAGTTGTAGTAAATCAGCTTCACCGCTCACCGGGTGTAATATTTAAAGAAGAAGAGTCAACTACTTCGGGAAATAAACTTATATATACCGGTCAGATTATTCCAGATCGTGGTTCTTGGCTATACTTTGAGTATGATCCAAAAGATATTTTATATATGAGAATCAATAAACGCCGTAAAGTTCCTGTAACTATTATGTTCCGTGCTCTTGGTTACTCAAAGCAAGATATTTTAAAAATGTTTTATCCGATTCAAAATATCAGCATAATTGATAATAAGTTTTTAATGCCGTTTAATCCAAATGATTACTCTGCTAGATTAACATATGATCTTGTTGATAAAGAGGGTAGAGTACTTTTAGCATCAGGGAAAAGACTCTCTCCTAAAAAAGCGCAAAAATTTATTGAAGATGGTCTAAATGAAGTTGAATACCCGCTTGAAGTCCTTATAGATCGCTATTTGGCTAAAGCTATTGTAGATCCTCAAACAGGTGAAATACTTTTTGATGCAATGACTCGTATTGATGAGACAAAACTTAAAAAGATGGCTGAGATAGGCATTACCGGATTTAACATAGCAAATGATTTGGCTGACGGTGTGGATGGCTCAATAATCAATGCATTTAACGCAGATGTCGACTCGCTTAAGTTATTAAAGCAGACTGAAGATATTGAAGATGAGAATGACCTTTCAGCTATTCGTATCTATAAGGTTATGAGACCGGGTGAGCCTGTAACTAAAGAAGCGGCGAAAATTTTCGTAAATCAGCTTTTCTTTGATCCTGAGAGATATGATTTGACAAAAGTCGGTCGTATGAAAATGAATCATAAGCTTGGACTTAATATTCCTGAATATGTTACTGTTTTAACTCATGAAGATGTTATTGAATCTGTAAAATATGTAATTAAAGTTAAAAACGGACAAGGGCATATTGATGATAGAGATCACTTGGGTAATCGTCGTATCCGCTCTATCGGTGAGCTTTTAGGTAACGAGTTACATAATGGTCTTATTAAAATGCAAAAAGCGATTCGTGACAAACTCTCAACTATGAGCGGTCCGATGAACGAGCTAATGCCTCATGATTTAATCAACTCAAAAATGATTACTTCAACGATTATGGAGTTCTTCTCAGGCGGACAGCTTTCACAGTTTATGGATCAAACAAATCCGCTATCTGAAGTTACTCACAAACGTCGTCTTTCTGCTCTTGGAGAGGGTGGCCTTGTTAAAGAACGTGCAGGATTTGAAGTGCGTGACGTTCACCCGACTCACTACGGTAGAATTTGTCCGATTGAGACTCCTGAGGGTCAAAATATCGGTCTTATCAATACGCTTGCTACTTACTCAAAAGTAAATGAGCATGGATTTATTGAAGCTCCGTATAAAGTTATGAAAGACGGGAAAGTTCTTAATGAGATTGTTTATCTTACGGCAACTCAAGAAGAGGGCAAAAAAATTGCAGCTGCTTCAAATAAACTTGATGATAACGGTCAATTTATAGACAAGTTAGTTGTCACAAGAATGGATGGTGAAATACTACATCGTCCTGCCGTTGATTGTGAATATGCAGATTTATCTTCTCACATGGTTGTCGGTGTTGCCGCTTCACTGATTCCGTTTTTGGAACATGATGATGCGAACCGTGCACTAATGGGTTCGAACATGCAGCGTCAAGCAGTGCCTCTTATAAAACCTGATGCTCCTATGGTCGGAACAGGTGTCGAGAAGCTCGTTGCTCGTGATTCTTGGGAGTGTGTAAAAGCTAAGAGATCAGGGATTGTTGAAAAAGTAGACGGAAAACATATCTATGTTATGGGTGAAGATGATGGAGAGATATATATAGATTACTATCCGTTGCAAAAAAACCTTAGAACGAACCAAAATACTTCTTTTGCACAAAAGCCTATCGTAAAAGTAGGGCAGAGAGTTGAAGCTAATCAAGTCATTGCTGATGGACCGAACATGGATCAGGGTGAACTTGCTCTTGGTATCAATGCGATGGTTGCTTTTATGCCTTGGAACGGTTATAACTTTGAGGATGCTATCGTAATTTCAGAAAGATTGATTCGTAAGGATGCGTTTACGTCGGTGCATATCTATGAAAAAGAGGCTGAAGCAAGAGAGTTAAAACATGGTGTTGAAGAGATTACTCGTGATATTCCAAATGTTAGAGATGATGAACTCTCTCACTTAGATGACAGCGGTATCGTTAAAATCGGTACAAACATAAAAGGTGGAATGATTCTTGTAGGTAAAGTATCTCCGAAAGGCGAGGTAAAACCTACTCCTGAAGAGAGACTTCTTCGTGCAATTTTTGGAGAAAAAGCAGGACATGTTATAAACAAATCTCTTTATTGTCCGCCAAGCATGGAAGGTGTAGTAGTTGATGTTAAAATCTTTACAAAAAAAGGTTATGACAAAGATGCTCGTGCACTTGAACTTGAAAAAGAGGAACGTGACTATTTAGAGCGTGAGCACTATGATAGACTTCTTATGATAGACAAAGAGGAGATGCTTCGTGTTACTAGGCTTCTTACAAAAGAGCCTCTAATAGCTGATATTAAAATCGGCAACACAAGCTACAAAGCAGGTGATTTGATAGATGCAAAAGATCTAGTTGAAGTAAACCGTTTTGCTATGAATGCGATTATAAAATCATTTAGCGAAGAGATTCAATCTGAGTACAACAAGACTAAAAACTATTTCCAAAAAGAGAAGAGACTTTTCCGTGATGAGCATGAAGAGAAACTAAATATTTTAGAAAAAGATGACATTCTGCCAAACGGTGTTGTTAAGTATGTAAAAGTATATATTGCTACAAAACGCCAACTAAAAGTCGGTGACAAAATGGCAGGACGCCACGGAAATAAAGGTATCGTTTCTATAATCGTTCCTGAGGTAGATATGCCGTATATGGAAGATGGAAGAGGAGTAGATGTTTGTCTAAATCCGCTAGGGGTTCCTTCTCGTATGAACATAGGGCAGATTTTAGAGATGCACTTGGGTATGGCAGGTCGTGAGCTTGGACATCAAATTACGAAAGAGTTTGAGTCTAAACAAAAAGATTTTATCCAAAATATTCGTGCTAAAATGATTGAAATTTCTGATGTCGCACGCATGATGAATGCAAAAGAAGTAATCGGCAAAATGAGCGATGATGAATTGCTGCACCATGCTCGTGACTGGTCAAGAGGTGTTAAATTTGCATCTCCGATTTTTGAGGGCGTAAATGCTAAAGAGTTTGAAAAACTTTTTGAGCTGGCTAAAATGGACACAGACGGTAAAACTGTACTTTATAACGGTTTAACTGGCGAGAAGATTAAAGAGCGTGTAAATGTCGGTTACATGTATATCCTTAAGCTTCACCACTTAGTTGATGAAAAAATTCATGCTCGTTCAACTGGACCATACTCTCTTGTTACACAACAACCAGTCGGCGGTAAAGCACTCTTCGGTGGACAAAGATTTGGAGAGATGGAAGTTTGGGCATTAGAGGCATACGGTGCTTCAGCGGTTCTTAAAGAGATGTTAACTATCAAATCTGATGATGTTGATGGACGTGTGCGTGCATACAAAGCGATTACAAAAGGTGAGTTGGTGCCGGAATCCGGAATTCCTGAGACACTATTTGTATTAACTAAAGAGTTACAAGCATTAGCTCTTGATATAGAAATATTTGACGAGGTAGAAGACAATGAGTAAATTAGTACCTATTGAAGTAACTGAAGAGAAAAGACCGACGGATATAAAGCAACTGCAGTTCCGTTTAGCATCTCCTGAAAAGGTTTTGTCTTGGAGTCACGGTGAAGTAAAAAAACCTGAGACTATCAACTATCGTACGCTTAAACCTGAGCGTGACGGTCTATTTTGTGCAAAGATTTTTGGTCCTGTAAGAGATTATGAGTGTCTTTGCGGCAAATATAAAAAGATGCGTTACAAAGGTGTTATATGTGAGAAGTGTGGCGTTGAAGTAACTAGTACAAAAGTTCGTCGTAACCGTATGGGTCATATCGAGCTTGTAACTCCCGTTGCACACATCTGGTATGTTAGTTCATTACCTTCAAGAATCGGTACTCTACTCGGTATCAAGATGAAAGATCTTGAACGCGTGCTTTATTATGAGGCATACATAGTTGAGAGCGGCGGTGAGGCATATTATGATGCTGAAGCAAAAACTCCTGTTTTAAAATATGATGTTTTAAATGAAGAACAGTATCGTACTTTAGTTCAAAGATTCGGCGAACTTGGCTTTAAAGCTCGTATGGGTGGAGAAGTTGTTCGTGATTTGCTTGATTCTATTGATTTGGTTGATCTATTTACTCAACTTAAAGAAGATATTGAATTGACAAAAAGTGAAGCAAAAACTAAAACTATTGCTAAGAGGCTTAAAGTTATAGAATCTTTCTTAAATTCAGGAAATAATCCTGCATGGATGATGCTTACGGTTCTTCCTGTTCTTCCACCTGATTTAAGACCTCTTGTTTCGCTTGATGGCGGTAAATTTGCGGTTTCAGACGTGAATGATCTTTATCGTCGTGTTATCAACCGTAACCAAAGACTTAAACGTCTTGTAGAACTTGAAGCACCGGAAATCATTGTTAGAAATGAGAAAAGAATGCTTCAAGAGTCTGTTGATGCACTTTTTGATAACGGTCGTCGCGCTAATGCAGTAAAAGGTGCTAACAAGCGTCCTCTTAAATCTTTAAGTGAGATTATCAAAGGTAAGCAGGGACGTTTCAGACAAAACTTACTCGGTAAGCGTGTTGACTTCTCAGGACGTTCGGTTATCGTTGTAGGACCATCTTTATCAATGGATCAATGTGGATTACCGAAGAAAATGGCACTTGAGCTATTTAAGCCGCATTTGATTGCAAAACTTGAAGATAAAGGTTATGCGACAACGGTTAAAGCTGCTAAGAAAATGATAGAAGACAAAACAAACGAGGTTTGGGAATGTCTTGCTGAGATTGTTGACGGTTATCCGATTTTACTAAACCGTGCTCCGACACTTCACAAGCTCTCTATTCAAGCATTCCATCCTAAGTTAATTGATGGAAAAGCTATTCAGCTTCACCCATTAGTTTGTGCTGCATTTAATGCCGACTTCGACGGTGACCAGATGGCTGTTCACATCCCTTTAAGTTCAGCTGCAATTGCAGAGGCTAAAGTTTTGATGCTTGCATCTATGAATATTCTTCTTCCTGCATCAGGTAAAGCGATAGCTACACCTTCACAGGATATGGTTCTTGGAATCTACTATATAACTTTAGAGAAAAACGGCGTAAAAGGCTCAAATAAACTTTTTGCAAATGTTGATGAAGTAAGAATTGCTATTGAGCATGATGCACTAGATATTCATGCAAAAGTTAGAACAAGAGACGATGGCAGAATTATTCATACAACAGCAGGGCGTATGCTTCTAAAAGCTGTTTTACCTAATTTTGTTCCGGCAGAACTTTGGAATAGAGTTATGAAGAAAAAAGCTATCAATGAACTTGTAGATTATGTTCAAAAACATGGCGGTATCGGTATAACTGCAGGATTCCTAGACAGACTTAAAGACTTAGGTTTTAAACATGCGACTGAGTCTGGAGTATCTATCTCTATTGATGATATAAAAATTCCAGAAGGAAAAGAAGCTAAAATCGCTGAATCTAAAAATAGAGTATTTGAGATTCAAAAACAGTATGAAGCCGGTCTTTTAACAGAACAAGAGAGATACAATAAAATTATTGATGTTTGGACGGATACAAACAATACCCTTGCTACTCAGATGATGGATCTGGTTCAAACAGATAAATCAGGCTTTAACTCTATCCATATGATGGCTGACTCAGGAGCTCGTGGCTCGGCGGCTCAAATTCGTCAGTTAGCTGGTATGCGTGGTCTTATGGCTAAGCCAAGTGGTGAAATTATTGAAACGCCGATTATCTCTAACTTTAAAGAAGGTCTTAACGTAATTGAGTACTTTATTTCAACTCACGGTGCTAGAAAAGGTCTTGCCGATACTGCTCTTAAAACAGCAAATGCAGGATATTTGACTCGTAAACTAGTAGATGTGGCTCAAAATGTTAAAATCGTTGAGCATGACTGCCATACGCATGAAGGTATTGAAATCTCAGATATTTCTGATCAAAATACCCTAATCGAATCTTTAGAAGATAGATTAAACGGTAGAGTTTTAGCTGATGACGTTATAGACCCAATCAGTAATGAGATTCTTTTTGCCGAGGGAACTCTAATTGATGAAGTAAGTGCAAAAGTAATTGCAGAAGCCGGAATAAAAACAGCTTATATCAGAACGCCGACTACATGTAAAAGTGAAAATGGTATCTGTGCTCTATGTTACGGTGTGAATCTTGCTAACGGTCAGGTTGTTCGTAGAGGTGAAGCAGTAGGTATCATCGCAGCTCAATCAATCGGTGAGCCGGGTACACAGCTTACGCTTAGAACATTCCACGTCGGTGGAACTGCAAGTTCGACTGCACAAGAGAGACAAGTTGTTGCGGAGAAAGAGGGCTTTATCCGTTACTATAACCTTAAAACGTATGCTTCAAAAGAGGGTAAAAATATCGTAGCAAATCGTAGAAATGCTGCAGTTTTATTGGTTGAGCCAAAAATTAAAGCTCCATTCACCGGTAGATTTGAGGTTCAAACAGTTCATGATGAAGTCATAGTCAGTGTTATCTCAAAAACTGAGACGGTTCGTTACTCTCTTCGTAAAAACGAAATTGCCAAACCAAATGAATTGGCAGGTGTAGGCGGACAGATTGAGGGTAAATATTACTTCCCGTATGAAAACGGTTCAGAAGTTAAAGAGTTTGAATCTATCGTTGAGACAATTAAAGACGGATGGAATGTTCCAAGCCGTATCCCTTATGCGTCTGAAGTGTTAGTTGCAAATGGTGCACCTGTAACTCAAAAAATTCTTGCAAAAGAGGATGGAGTTGTTAAATACTTCTTGCTAAGAGGCGACTATTTAGAGAGATTTGAGGGTATAAAAGCCGGTTATGAAGTTGTAGAAAAAGGACTCTTCGCAACAGTTGTTGATGCTAACAATCGTGAAGCAGTGCGTCACTATATCGCACGTGGTTCTGTAATAGTTGTAGAAGACGATGCTGTTGTAGACCCAAAAACTCTTATAGCTAAGCCTAAAACAGATGAATCAACGGTAATCGCAGAGTGGGATCCATACTCAAATCCGGTTATCTCTGAGACAAACGGTGTAGTTAAATTTGAAGATATTATTATCGGAACGACAGCTACTGAGCAGTATGACGAGTTGACGGGTAAAACACGTTTAATGATTAATGACCATATTGCTACTGAATATAAACCGACAATCGTGCTTGCAAGCGAAGATGGTGAGCTTTTAAGATACCAAGTCCAAGCAAAAACTTCTATCTATGTAGAAGACGGAGCAAGAGTAAAAGTTGCGGATATTATTGCAAAAACGCCAAAAGCACTTCAAAAGTCAAGCGATATTACCGGAGGTCTTCCTCGTGTAAGTGAACTCTTTGAAGGTCGTCGTCCAAAAGCGACTGCTCTTATCTCTGAGATAGACGGAACTGTAAGTTTTGGTAAACTTCTTCGTGGAAAAATTAGAATTTTAGTTACGTCTGAGAGCGGAATTATTAAAGAGTATTTTGTTGATAAATCTCATACTCCGGTTGTAAATACAGGCGATTTCGTTCATGCCGGTGAGAGATTGACTTCAGGGATTATCTCTTCACATGAGCTACTTCGTATTATGGGTGTTAAAGCACTATATAATTATCTAGTGAGTGAAGTACAACAAGTTTATCGCTCTCAAGGTGTTAATATTGCCGATAAGCACATCGAAGTTATTTTTACTCAAATGCTTAGACAGGTAAAAATTGTCAAATCAGGCGATACTAAGTTTATTGAAGGAGATTTAATCTCTAAAACTAAGTTCGCACAAGAGAATGAGAAAATAATTAAACTTGGCGGGCGTCCGTCAATTGCTGAACCATTCCTAGTAGGTATTACAAGAGCGGCTGTTTCAGCTGACAGTATTATCTCTGCGGCATCATTCCAAGATACTACAAAAGTATTGACGGAAGCTGCGGTAAGTGCAAAAGTCGATGATCTAAACGATCTTAAAGAGAATGTTATCATCGGTCGTACGATACCGGTTGGAACAGGTATTTATAAAAATCAAGAGATTGTCTTTGGTACAGACTAATTCAAATTTCTTCAATTTAAATTAATAGAGAGCTTCTTTTAAGAAGTCTCTCTCCTGTTGTTGTGTTTCTTCTATTATTTCACATACAAAATCTCGTATATTAAACTTCACTTAAATTAAGCATTTTTTTATTATATTTTTATTATAATCACGCGTCTATAACTCCCTTAAAATAGTGAGTTAAATTCTACTGGAAAAATTAAGTAAAGGAATTGTATGCCTACAATTAATCAATTGATTAGAAAAGAGCGTCAAAAAGTGGTTAAAAAATCAAAATCACCTGCTCTAGTATCATGTCCACAGCGTCGTGGTGTTTGTACTCGTGTTTACACAACAACACCAAAAAAACCTAACTCGGCTTTGAGAAAAGTTGCGAAGGTTCGTTTAACTTCAGGTTTCGAAGTTATTTCTTATATCATGGGAGAAGGTCACAACCTTCAAGAGCACTCAATCGTTTTAGTTCGTGGTGGTCGTATTAAAGATTTACCGGGTGTTAAATACCATATCGTTCGTGGTGCATTAGATACTGCGGGTGTTGCAAATCGTAAAGTTTCTCGTTCTAAATACGGAACTAAGAAAGCTAAAGCTAAAAAGTAACTTCTAAAATAGAAGTATAAAAAAGATATTCAAGCACACACAGGATATCTCTTTGGTGAGATATTTTGAGTAAATTTGAAAAAAATTGAAGTAAGGAAATTACAAATGAGAAGAAGAAAAGCTCCCGTTCGTGAAATTATGCCGGATCCTGTTTATGGAAGCAAAATTTTAACGAAATTTATTAATAAAATTATGTTTGATGGTAAAAAAAGCACAGCTGAAAAAATCATCTATAGTGCATTAGATATCATTAGTTCTCGCGGAGAGAAGGTAGGTATTGATACATTCAATAATGCTATTGAAAATATTAAACCGATTATTGAAGTTAAGAGTCGCCGTGTCGGTGGTGCTACTTATCAAGTTCCAGTAGAAGTACGCCCAGTGCGTCAACTTTCTCTAGCTATTAGATGGTTAGTTGATGCTTCTCGTAAAAGAAATGAGAGAACAATGGCTGAGAGATTAGCAAATGAATTAATGGATGCTTCATCTGATAAAGGTAACGCATTTAAGAAAAAAGAAGATACTTACCGTATGGCTGAAGCAAATAAAGCATTTGCTCACTATCGCTGGTAATAGGAATATATTATGGCAAGATCACATAAATTAGAAGATGTAAGAAACATCGGTATTGCTGCTCACATTGATGCAGGTAAAACGACAACAACAGAGAGAATCCTTTTCTATACGGGTCGTGAACATAAAATCGGTGAGGTTCATGATGGCGCTGCTACTATGGACTGGATGGAGCAAGAGCAAGAACGTGGTATTACAATTACTTCAGCTGCAACTACTTGTGAGTGGGCTGGTAAACAGATTAATATCATCGATACTCCGGGTCACGTTGACTTTACAATCGAAGTTGAGAGATCTATGCGTGTTCTTGACGGTGCTGTTTCAGTATTCTGTGCTGTTGGCGGTGTTCAACCTCAGTCAGAGACAGTTTGGAGACAAAGAAATCGTTACGGCGTGCCATCAATCGTTTTTGTTAACAAAATGGACAGAACGGGTGCAAATTTCTATCAAGTAGAAGAGCAGATTCGTACACGTTTAAAAGGTAATCCGGTTCCAATTCAATTACCAATCGGTCAAGAAGAGAGTTTTGCAGGTATCGTAGATCTTGTTACGATGAAAGCAATCGTTTGGGATAAAGATGCTGAGATGGGTTCTAACTACCACGTAGAAGAAATCCCTGCTGATTTAGTAGATAAAGCTGCAGAATATCGTGAAAAGATGATTGAGTCTATTTCAGGTGTTGACGGTAATGAACACTTAGCTGAGAAATACTTAGAGGGTGAAGAGTTAACTGCAGATGAAATTATCGCTGGAATCAAATATGCAACAATAAATATGCATATCGTTCCAATGACTGCAGGAACAGCGTTTAAAAATAAGGGTGTTCAAACTCTTCTTGATGCTGTTGTTGCATATCTTCCATCTCCGGTTGAGTGTGCTCCTATTAAGGGTACAATGATGGATGATGAAGATATTGAAGTTGTTGTTCCATCTACTGATGATGGTAAATTTGCATCTTTGGCATTTAAAATCATGACAGATCCATTTGTTGGAACATTGACATTTATCCGTGTTTATCGTGGTTCACTAGAGGCTGGTTCATTTGTTCACAACTCTACAAAAGATAAAAAAGAGCGTATCGGTCGTATTGTAAAGATGCATGCTATTAAGCGTGAAGAGGTAAAAGAGATTTATGCCGGTGAAATCGGTGCAGTTGTTGGTCTTAAATATACAACTACTGGAGATACTCTTTGTGATCCTGATGATACGGTTGTTTTAGAGCGTATGGTTTTCCCTGAACCTGTTATTTCTGTTGCTGTTGAGCCAAAAACTAAAGCAGATCAAGAGAAAATGGGTCTAGCTCTAGGTAAACTTGCTGCTGAAGATCCATCTTTTAGAGTTCATACTGATGATGAGACAGGTCAAACTATTATCTCAGGAATGGGAGAGTTACATCTTGAAATCTTAGTTGACCGTATGAAAAGAGAGTTTAAGGTAGAAGCTGAAGTTGGTGCGCCACAAGTTTCTTATCGTGAAACTATCAGAAAAGAAGTTGAACAAGAGTACAAATACGCAAAACAATCTGGCGGACGTGGTGCATTTGGTCACGTTTATCTTAGAATCAAGCCGGGTAATGCCGGTAGTGGATTTGTATTCCACAATGAAATCAAAGGTGGGGTAATTCCAAAAGAGTATATTCCTGCAGTTGAAAAAGGTTGTGCAGAGACTATGAGCAATGGTGTTCTTGCCGGTTATCCAATGGAAGACATGGACATCACTCTTTATGACGGTTCATACCATGAGGTTGACTCGAATGAGATGGCATTTAAACTTGCTGCTTCAATGGGCTTTAAAGAGGGTTGTAGAAAAGCAAACCCTGCAATCTTAGAACCGATTATGAAAGTTGAAGTTGAAGTTCCTGAAGATTACATGGGCGATGTTATCGGTGACCTTAACCGTCGTCGTGGACAAATCAATGCAATGGGTGATAGAAGTGGAAACAAAATTGTTGATGCATTCGTTCCACTTGCTGAGATGTTCGGTTATTCAACAGATCTTCGTTCTGCTACTCAAGGACGTGCAACGTACTCTATGGAATTCGATCACTATGAAGAAGTTCCAAGAAATGTATCTGAAGAGATCATCAAAAAGAGAAACGGCTAGTCCAATTCTTAAACAGCACTTTTTAAAAGAAGTGCTGTTTATACTCTACCAAAATAGGTAAAAATCCTCCAATTTCCTTACTGTTAATTTTGTTTATTTCTATTTTTTAGATGAAGCAGATATTTAACTATCAATCTTACTAAACCAACAGCTATATATACTGTAGAAGTCCATAGCAATGGATGAAGATAGTTCCCTTTGTCTGACATTAAACTTATTCTCTCTAGTGGAGAATGGAGTAGGTCCGCATGTTGTAAAACGGCTAATACAAGCAGTATAAGCGTAAAGTAAATGATTTCTGTTTTGATTATTTTAAGCATAGCAAGATTATATCTATAATAATTAAAAAAATAAAAAAATTACTCATAAAATCGAAAAAAATAGTGCCACTATCTCATTTTGCAACACAATACTAAATCCAGTTCGGCTCTTCATATATTTCAGGTCTTCCACCTAGTGTTTGATATGGTTTATATTGGGATTTATATGAAAGAGATGGGCAATCTTTAACATAATAACCGAGATAAATCCATTTTTTTTGAGATTTTTTTGCAAAGAGTATTTGGTTATAAAGTGATAGCCTGCCGAGGGAATATTTGGCAAAATCCGGATCATAGTAGAAGTATATAGATGATATACCCTCTTCTAAAATATCTATAAGATCTACCCCAATAAGTATACTTTCGAAAAAATAGAGAATCTCATATCCGAAATCGTTATGTGCGTCTACAAAAGAGTTGTAGTAGTTTTGAGGCGTTGTGCTGTTATGCTCCCAACTCTTTTTGTCTTTCATGTATAGATGATATTTTTCAAAAAGTTCTAGATGCTCTTTGCTTATGGTAGGTTTTTGAATGTAACTTTTAATATTTGATGCTTTTTTTAGAACTCTCTTTTGTGATGAAGAGAATTCAAAATTATCTACGTCTATTTTTATGCTTTTGCACTCATCACATGCAGCACATATCGGTCTGAAGTACATTTTACCAAATCTTCTGTATCCATGTTCTATAAGCTCTTGGCAGTATGAAACTGAACACTCCTCAATGACTTTGTAGTGTGTTATCTGATCTCTTGAAGGCAAATAAGAGCATTTGCTCTCAAGATTAAACTCTTTAATTATATTCATTTTAAAAATTTTGGATAATCTTTGGAGAACTAGGCTCTGTTTTGAGAGATAAGTACATCTTCAATCATTCTATCGATGTCACCGTCAAGTATTGCGCTAATGTTAGAGTATGCTTCGTTGCTTCTTGTATCTTTTATCTGTTGATAAGGCTGCATTACATAAGAACGGATTTGATGTCCCCAGCCTATCTCACTCTTTGCAATTCCAGCAGTCTGAGCTTTTTGAGCCTCAAGCTCTAATTCATAAAGTCTTGATTTTAACATCTTCATTGCCGTTGCTTTGTTTTTGTGCTGGCTTCTGTCATTTTGACACTGAACAACTACATTTGTTTTGATGTGTGTTATGCGGATTGCCGATTCTGTCTTGTTTACATGTTGTCCGCCTGCACCGCTTGAACGGTATGTGTCTATGCGAATATCTTTATCTTCTATCTCAATATTTATATCGTCATCAACTTCTGGAGATACCATAACGGAGCTAAAAGATGTGTGTCTTTTAGCGTTAGAGTCAAAGGGGGAGATGCGAACAAGTCTATGAATCCCGTTTTCCACTTTTAGGTATCCGTAGGCATTTTCACCTTTAATAAGAAGGGAAACATCTTTAATGCCTGCTTCATCGCCTGCTTGATAATCCAGTACTTCAACGCTCCATCCGCGTCTCTCTGCAAATCTTTTATACATTCTAAGAAGAATAGAAGCCCAATCTTGGGACTCAGTACCGCCTGCTCCGGGATGAATGGATAAAATAGCGTTATTTGCATCCATCTCTTCGCTTAGCAGTACTTCTATCTCCATGCTTCTGATGAGATTTTCAAGCTCTTCTGCCCCATCAAAACACTCTTTTATAGCATCTTCATCACTCTCTTCTTTTGCCATTTCATAGAGCTCTTTTGCATCTTCAAGAGCATTTTTTGCAAGATCGTATTTTTTAAGTTTACGTTCGCACTGCGTTTTCTCTTTTTGGATAACCGCACTATTTGCAGCATCATTCCAAAACTCTTGCGAGCTCTCTAATGCAGTAATTTCTTCAAGGCGTGCGTGAAGTTTGTCAGGTTCGACAACACCTGTAATGTTGCTCATTTTTTTTGAAATATTTTTTAAAAGTTCCGTGTATTCGTAGTTATCCATAAAAATTGTTCCATTATTGTATAATTGCGATTATATTAAATTGAGGCTTAAAATGAAGATTATTTCTAGTCCCTTAGAGTTAAAAAATTATTTGAAAAATTATAATTGTTCGATTGGATTTGTTCCTACTATGGGTGCTTTGCATGAGGGACATATTTCACTTATCAAAAAAGCAAAAGAGCAAAATGAAGTTGTCGTAGTCTCTATATTTTTAAATCCTACACAATTCTTAAAAGGTGAAGACCTAGACAAATATCCTAAAAAAGATGAAGCTGATAAGAAAATATGTGAACTAAGCGGTGTCGATATTCTTTTTTTTCCGCAAGTGTCTGACATGTATGGGGTTGATGAGGTTACCCTTCTTGCTCCAAAAGTCAGAGGATATGTCTTAGAAGGTTCAAGCCGTCCATCCCATTTTAACGGTGTTTTAACGGTTGTCATGAAGCTTTTAAACATTGTAAACCCTACAAGAGCCTATTTCGGGAAGAAAGATGCACAGCAACTTAACCTTATATCTTTGATGGTAAAACAGCTTTTTATGGATGTAGAGATTGTTCCGGTTGATACGGTTAGAGAAAAAGATGCTCTGGCTCTTAGCAGCAGAAATGTTTTCTTAACCGAACACCAAAGAGAAGAAGCACTTAAAATCCCATCTTCGCTTCGCAGTGCAACTGCCATGGTAACCAAAGGAGTGCTTGGCTATGAGGAGATAACCTCTAACATGAGAGAGATTTTATCACCGTTAGAGATTTTTTATGTAGAGATTTTAGATAGGGAATTTAACAGACTCTCAAAAGTAGAGATAGGAAATACAATTATTTTAGTTGAGGTAAAAGTAGGAAATACGCGCTTACTCGATAATATTTGGCTTTAACTTATCCTCAGGAATTTCTAGCTTCGGTTCATCTATAGGAATATCAGGCTTTAAATAATTCTCTTCTATCATGATATCTATCGCTTTTTTAAAAACAGGTACGGAAGTTTGAGCTGCAAACTGGCTTTTCTTAGGGCGAACTACAATGGCACCGATGGTATATTTGTTTTTTTTATCATTTGCAAAGCCGATAAAAGCCGTGTTATACTCATTTACATATTGACTATTTTCAACTAAGTGTGCGGTTCCTGTTTTACCGCCTATCTCTAGTCCGACAGTTTTTGCTTTTGTTCCGGTTCCCTCATTTACCGTCTTTATAAGAATATCTTTCATTCTTTGTGCGGTTGTACTTTTTATAACTTGGATCTGCTCTTCATTTGGAATTTTCAACTCTCTTTTATACCCGTCTATAAAGCAGTCCACAACTTTTGGAGTAACCATCCTGCCATTATTGTTAAAAGCACTGTATGCTCTGATAAGTTGCATAAGATTTACACGCATACCGTAGCCATAAGCACATGTTGCTTTATAGATTTCACTGTTTAACTGTACTGCATCAGGGATAGAACCGACTTTTTCAAAGATAAGGTCCGGTGTTGATTTTGTTGATAAGCCAAAATCTGTAAGTCTTTGATAAAAGTCGGCTCCTGAGAGTTTTTGTGCCAGTTGGGCTATACCCACGTTTGATGAGTGAACGATAACATCCTCAGCACTTAACCAATCAAATTTATGTTCGTCCGTTATGGTTTTTTTTCCAATTTGGTAGCGCCCGTGATGACCATTTATCATATCATAAGGATTAACAAGCCCTTTATCTAATAGAATTGAAAAGGTGATACTCTTAATAACGCTTCCAGGTTCAAAACTATACTCAATCATGCTGCTGTTTAGAGCTTCATAATCTTCTTTTTGTATCGATTTTGGTAGAAATCTGTTTGAACTTGCCATTGTTAAAACTTTGCCGTTTTGGGAGTTCATTATGACAATCATGGCTTCTCTGGCATTTAGTTCAAGCTTCATGTCGTCGAGCATTTTTTCCATGCGTATTTGAAGATCAACCGGTATATTTAGTTTTACGTCCAAACCATTAATCTCGGGTTTTGTAAAGCTGTCTCTGTTTAGGACAATATATCCGTTAACATCTCTTGGTCCTTGGCTTATCTCATCCTGTTTTGCTTGAAGCTCATTTTCAAATCTTTTTTCTATACCCTTAACGCCTTTTATATATGTGTAACCATCTTCCTCGGCTTTGTGGGGATAGCCGATTATAGGTGTTAAAAGGGTATCATAGGCATACTCTCTGCCCTCTCCACTCTCTATAATGCTGAGTCCGTGGAGTGTGGTTTTGCCTGTAATAGAGTTTTTTCTCTCTATGAAAACCTTAAGTCTTCTTAGCTCATAGGCGAGTTGCTTAAGATATTGAGCCTGTTTTTGGGGGATGTTATAACTAAGAACTACTACGCCGTTTTGTTTTTTTAACTTATCTTCAATTTCAGAAGCATCAATTCCGGAATAGATACTAAATAATTCTATAAATAACTCTCTCTTTTTCGGATCTATGTAGTAACTGTTTACGATAGCTTTATAAAGTTTTACTGTAGTTGCTATATGAAAGCCGTCGGCACTGATAATCGAGCCTCTTGTTGCTTTTGAACTCTCTTTTGTGTATAAAGACGGCAAATCACGAGATTTTAAGGTTGTAAGAAGCATTACGCTCAAAAATATCAAAAAACCAATAACAATGAGCGAATAGAGAAGAAAGATTTTTTTGCTTTTGTTTTGATTAGTCATATTTTATTAGTATCTTGAATTTTTATAAGGATTATAGCATTTTTGTTGATGAAGTTATTAATTCTCAGCTTCAAAGAAGCTAAAGCAAGACAAAAAGAATCTGTTTTTTTACAAACAAACTTATAATTGTGTTCTGCCAAGCTCTTTATAAGCGCTGAGTGCCTTATTTCTTATCTCTAACATAAGTTTCATACTTGTTTCAGCTTTTCCTATTGCAAGAGCCGCTTGATGGAGATCTTTTACTTGCCCTGTTGCCATATCGCCTAAAGCCTGTTCACTAGTTTTTTGAAGATCATTTACTTCATTTAGCGCGGATTTTAAGTGTTCAGCGAAATCTTCACCTTCCCCAATACTCTCTATTTTGCTGCTTTTTTTTAGTAAATCAGCGGTTGAAACAGCTGATAAACCCTCAATAGTACTCATAATTTACCTCTATTATTGTAACAGTGAAATTGCACTGTTCGCTATATTTTTTGAACTCTCAAAAGCTGCGACGTTAGCCTGATACGATCGAGTTGCTTCCACTAAATCGGCCATTTCGATAACAGGATTAACATTTGGATAGGCAACATACCCGTTTGCATCAGCATCCGGATGAGCCGGATCATACTTCATGTTTGGCTCTCTGTCGTCTCTTGAGATTTTATCAACCACTACGCTCATTATAGCAGGATTGACCTTTTTACCAAAATCTCCTTCATTTAATGGGTCTTCATATTTTGCACTTTGGGATATATTTTCTAATGCTTTATTAAACTCTTGATTAAAATCGATTGCTTTGAAAACAACTTCTTTTCTTCTGTAAGGACCACCCTCATCAGTTCTTGTCGTTTGTGCGTTTGCGATGTTTTGAGAGATGGTATTTACACGAACTCTCTGAGCCGATAAACCGTAACCGCTGATATCAAAACTATTTAAAAAATTTGACATGTTTTATCCTTAACTTACTTTAGAAGATGCGTCGATAACGCTTTTGTAGATTCCAGAATCTTTTCTTATGGCATTAACCAAAGCGTTAAACATAATGGAGTTTTTACTCATTTCTGTTGTTTCAACATCAAGATCTACGCTGTTTCCGTCATTTCTAGCCATGTGCCCGTCTCTAAAAAATGTTTTTACTTTAAGAGAACTTTGTTCATCATGAAGAGGCAAGTGCGCAGAGTTTGTTTGAGCTATTTGGAGTTTTGGGCTTGCTTGGTTTAAAATTTTTGCTTTTTCTACGGCAAGTGTATCTTCAAAGCGCAAATCCCTCGGTCTATAAAAAGGTGTGTCGGCATTTGCAATGTTTGAAGAAATCATATCCTGACGCAAAGCTCTATAGTCAAGTGCTTTTGCGGCAAGTGCATGTGTTGCCGAAATCTCTATGCTCATGTGAAACCTTTCTATAAATTTAGTCGATATAAGCAAAAAGAGTTCCAAATTACTTTATTAAAGATGTATATAATTTAATTAAGCGGTAATTAACCATATATAGATGATAATAATCACTAGGGTTGCAAGAGTAACCTAAAATATATATACATGAGGAGTTCTTATGAAAAGAGCTGGTTTTACAATGATAGAGTTAATCTTTGTTATCGTTATTTTAGGTATTTTGGCGGCTGTTGCATTGCCGAAGTTTATTGGTGTTTCTGAGCAGGCGCATGTACAAAAAGTTGAAGCTTTTGCAGGTACGATGAATAGAACAGTTGGTCCTTCAATGTGGGCTGTTTCTCTTGCTGCTGGTAATGGTGGTGTTATTGCAGGAACATTGTGTGATACGGAAGCACATTTATTGCAATATGTTGATGATATTCCTGATGAACTTAGCTTTAATGCATGTGGGTTTGATGCAAATGCAACAGGCGGTGGAACAAAAAGTATTACATTTGCTGATGGAAATGCAACGCATGCACCAACTTGGACTGTTAACTAAATTATATTTCCTCATTCCCAAGCTTCCGCTTGGGAATGTATATATAAAGTAATTGTTTTTAAGTTATTTTTAGATAGTTTAAAAATTATTATTTGAGGTTTTTTATGAAATTTTCTCGTGCTTTTACGGTAATTGAACTTATTTTTGTTATCGTTATTTTAGGGATTTTGGTTGCCGTGGCTCTTCCTAAATTTGCTGAAACAAGAAAGCAGGCTGAGATTGCAAAAGGTCGTGCCGATGTAGCTACTATTCGCGCGGCAATTGCAAATGATAAACAAAGCAGAGTTATTTTGGGGGATACTTCATATATAACTAAATTAAGTCCATCAACAGCCTCTACGACACTTTTTACAGGAGACGGTACAAGAAATCTTCTCACTTACGGTATAAAAGCGGGAACTGTATCGGGCAGTTGGGCGATAACCAGCGATACAGTTTATACTTATAATATTGACGGAAGCGTAAATACTTTTACGTACACCTCTAACGACGGAAAGTTTTTATGTACTAGCGGAAATGAATGTTCAAATCTTGCAGATTAATACATAAGTACAAGAAATTTGAATTACTATAATATTGCGTTTATAAATTCCCCGATAGAACCATTTACATATCAAAACCAAAAAATAATAGATATCGGTACAAAAGTTAGCATACATGTTAGAAACAGAATAGTTAACGGCGTTATTATCTCTACATGTGAAAAGCCGTCGTTTGAGTGTTTGGAGATTTTAGAAGTTTTTAGCTTTTTTTACTCTACTAAGCAACTTGAGTTGGCTAAGTTTATCTCTGCTTACTATTTTTGCTCACTAGGTGAAGCCCTTGGTTTGATGGTGCCTTTTGGAGGTGATGAGATTCAAAATCAAGCTTCGCATGACAAAGTTATGGAGTCTAAAATCACACTCTCAGATAGACAAAACGAAGCATTTGAGTTTTTAAAACAGCACAAAGTTTCACTTCTTTTTGGTGATACGGGTAGCGGAAAAACAGAGATTTATATGCGCTGCTTTGAGGAGATGATAAAGCAGAAAAAACGCTCTATTTTTCTTATGCCGGAGATTTCTCTCACTCCGCAGATGAGCAAACGGCTAAAAGCTCATTTTGGCGATAGCGTAGTTATGTGGCATTCGAAACTGACACCTTCTCAGAAGAAAAAAGCTCTCGCTTCTATTTATAACGGAAGTGCTAAAATAGTTGCAGGTCCTCGTTCTGCACTTTTTCTGCCTGTAAAAGATTTGGGTTTGATAGTGGTGGATGAGGAGCATGACGATAGTTATAAGTCCTCTTCAAGACCTCGTTACAATGCCAGAGATATAGCGATTTATATGGGAAAACTTTATGATATCGGCGTAGTTTTGGGAAGCGCAACGCCTAGTTTAAACAGTTATGTGAAATTTCCTCATGTAAGGCTTAAAGGCGGTTATTTTAGTTCTCAAAAAGAGTTTGTTTACGAGAGAAGCATTGAGAATCTATCTCTTCTAGTTATGGATTATTTAAAACAGAGTTTGGAAAGAAAAGAGCAGGCAATACTTTTTCTCCCTACTCGTGCAAATTTTAAGTATCTTATCTGCACTGATTGCGGGCATACGCACAAGTGTATTTTTTGCAGTGTCGGCATGAGTATCCATCAAAAAACACGTTCGCTGAAGTGTCACTATTGCAACTTTGCTCAGGCAATTCCTCAAAAGTGCGTAGAGTGCGGCAGTCCAAATCTTACAAGTTCAAGACTCGGAACTGCAGAGGCTGTAAAAAATATACGAGAAGAGTTTGAGAGTGCAAGGGTAGAGCAGTTTGACAGAGACGCTATAACAACTGCAAATAAGCTCAGAGCGGCACTTAAGAGCTTTAATGAGAGAGAGATAGATATACTTGTCGGAACGCAGATGATAAGCAAAGGACATGATTACCATGGAGTAACACTCGCAGTGGTTTTGGGAATGGACAATATGCTAAATATGAGCGATTACAAAGCCAGAGAAAAGGCACTCTCAACCCTTATTCAAGTAGCCGGAAGAAGTGGGCGAAAAGAGAGTGCCAAAGTTTTGGTGCAGAGTTTTAATGAGGATTTTTTTAAGGCGTATATAGACAGATATGAGGACTTTTTAGAAGATGAAAAAGAGTATCGCAAAGAGCTATATCCTCCATATAAGAAACTTTGCCGTGTTTTATTTTCACATAAAAACGGTATAAAAGCTCAGGATGCCATGAATGAGATGCTAGGTTGCCTGCAAAAAAATTCAACTCTCAATGTAGTCGGATTTGGGAAGTGTGCCATTGAGAGGGTGTCAGATAAGTATAGATTTGAGATACTTTTGCGAGCCGATAAAAGTACTGATATCATAAAAGCCATCTCTGCATGCAGAGTAGACCTTGCTGAGGTAGATATGGATCCTATCGAGTTTGGGTGATGGTATAAAAAAACCAGTAAAACGACATTAAAACACCGGTTGTTTTTTGGTAACTCTCATCAAACATAAACTCTTTTGCATGCTCGAGAGGAATGTAAACGACTTCGATATCTTCATCTTCCAAACCGCCGCCTTCATTTACTTTCATGCTCTCATCACACTCGGCATAGTAGAGAGTCTGATAGTTGCCCGATATGCCTACGCTTGTGTAAAAAGAGCTGATTTTTTTCAGGCTTTCCAAAGGAATGTCATATCCGCACTCTTCTAAGACTTCTTCTTTGGCTATCTCTTTTAGAGGTTTGTTTTTATCCACGATTCCTGCACAAAGTTCATACATCATGCCATTGTTTGGGTTTTTATTGAGCACTGTTGCCCGGAGTTGTTTTACGAGTATAAAAGCATTTTTTTCTTTATGCCAAAGAAGTACGGCTACACTGTCATGTACAACAACTGCTTCCCACCTTCTTATGCTGCCCTTGTACGAGTAATTAATCTCTACTGCTTGGACAAATTTGGGATCTTCAAGTTTCCGAACTGAATTTATCTTGCTCACAAGTTCCTCCGTTGTTGAAGTAGCAGAGAGTCTCGGAAGAGGATATCCTTTCAAACTTTGTCTCATTTTTAAGATGTAATTCTATGCTCTGTTTGTAATTTGACACCAGTTTTAAAAAGGCAGCTCTCTCCTTTCCCTGAAGTTTTTTTGCTGCAATCTGAACAGCTTTTAGCGGATCAACTGCAGTGTTGTCTTGATAGAGTCCAAAGTGAAGATGCGGTCCTGTTGAGAGTCCAGTGCTTCCTACATACGCAATGATGTCCCCTTTTTTTACCCCTGCACCACCTCTAATACCTTGTTTAAAAGAGTTAAGATGTGCATATAATGTTAGATAATCGTTGCTATGCTGTACTTTTATGGTTTTTCCGTATCCTCTTGATTCGCCTACAAAAACAACCCTTCCATCTCCTGCAGCTAAAACAGGCGTTCCACGGCTTGCCGCATAATCAACGCCTAAGTGAGCACGATATTTATTTAAAATCGGATGAAATCTTTTTTTTGTAAAGTATGAGGAGATGCGGGCATTTCTAACTGGAGTTGCAAGCAAGAACTCTTCTGATTCATCTCCATTTTCGTTGTAAAATTTCTCGTCTTCATTGAGATAGATAAAGTTTTTTTTGCCATTCATCTCTATCATGCCAACCTTTAGAGTCGGCATAGAAAATGGCTTTCCAAGGCGATATTTTTGCTCATATATCATAGCAAGAGCATCTCCTTTTTTAAGATCTTTTTTAAAGTTAAGTGATGTTTTAAAGCTGTTTACAAAAATAGTTGCAAGTTTGACTGAACCGGTCTCTCTTATAATGTCTAAGTATGGGGAATTCTCTATTTTTAGTGTAAAAGCTTCAGTTTTTGTTTCACTTATAATAGGGATTGTTTCAAAAGAGTATTCTCCTTTATGTTTGTATATATGAATTTGAAGTTCATCATTTAGAGGGACGAATATTTGTAAAAGTTCACCTTTTTCATCTTTTGACATATGGTAATTAACACCGGAAAGTATCTCTTCAGTGAGCTGCTGTTCATCCTCGTCTAGGTTGTAATATAGCGGTTTGAGAGGGAGTTTGTTTCTTTCTAAAAATGATAAATAGCTTTCGCCGTCACTCCAGCGAAAGGTTTCGATCTGTGAGCCAAAAAGTGAAGTTGCAAATAAAAAAAGTATAAAAAGTCGTTTCATAATAGATAACCATAACAATAAATTTTAAAAATAATTTTAAAACTCTAACAAAATTTGCCTTAGTATGAGGTTTGTTTGATATAATCGCACTATATTATTTACAGAGTGGAAAAAAATGAAGCAGTTATTTTTATTGTTTGTTATAGTTTTAGAGCTTTTTGGAGTTGCCGTGAAATCACCGGTTGTCGCTATAGATGAAGACGCAGCAGAAGTCACAATCAAAGTTGAAAATGTTGAGGTCGGAATAAGCGGCTTTATCGTTCACGAGATTGACAAAGATCATACGATTATTTTAAAAAATGCTGTTGTAAAGAGCTATGATAAAAATAGCAAGATAGCCAAAGTTGCAGTGAGCGAGTTTAGTGCACTTAGCAACAGTGCTTTGCCTAACGGTAGGTGGAAAGTGAAAATCGGAGATACTGCTGTTTTGGCTTTTGGCTATACAAGAGGGATTCTAATAGCTCCAGATGAGGATATATATTACAGAATTACAAAAAATTCTAAGCTTCAGTGGGTTCATCCGGATCTTTTTGCAACCACTCTTTCTTACAACTCTCATCCGACACCATTAAGAAGTGATTTTGATGAGATAAGCACAAAAAGTTCTATCGGTTTAGTTTTTATATATCTTGATGGCAGAGTTTTTACACTTGATGCTAAGAGTTTTAAAATTTTGACTATTACGGAGGCAAAGCTTGAACAAAAAGAGCTCAAGTTGCCGTTTTATACAAGAGTTCCTGAGATAGACTCTTCTTGGTGGAATTGGTTTGATGAGGGGAATGATGAGCTTGAGGAGTATGAGCCGCACTACTATTCGCTTTTAGTAGAGGCAAACCCACATGATAAGGCACTTTATGAGATTATAAAAAATGGCGGTGAAAAAGTGCAAAATCTGCTTGAAGAATTTAAGATAAAGGAGTAAAAAATGATTGATTCTAAACACTTAGCACACTTTAGCGAGATTGTAGGAAACGAGAATATCTATAGTGACAAAGCACATCTTATAGCTTACTCGTATGATGCTACAAGAGAGCATTTTGAGCCTGATGCCGTTATATTTCCTAGAAACGAAGATGATATAAGCCGTATTTTGAAGTACTGCAACGAACATAAAATTATTATAGTTCCTCGGGGTGCCGGAAGCGGTTTTACAGGCGGAGCATTGCCTAGCAGCGGCGGAATCGTTCTGGCTATGGAGCGACACATGAATAAAATCCTAGAGATTGACATGAAGAACATGGTTGCAGTTGTTCAACCCGGTGTTATCAACATGGATTTGCAAAAAGCTGTGGAAGAGGTGGGCCTTTTTTATCCGCCGGATCCCGCTAGTCAAGAGTACTCAAGCATCGGTGGAAACGTAAGCGAAAATGCCGGCGGAATGAGAGCTGCAAAGTATGGAATCACAAAAGATTATGTAATGGCGACTCGTGCGGTTTTACCAAATGGCGATATCATAAAAGCAGGAAAGCGAACCATAAAAGATGTGGCAGGTTATAACATCAGCGGTATTTTAATAGCAAGTGAAGGAACTTTGGCGGTGCTTAGCGAAATCACTCTAAGACTTATCCCAAAACCGAAACTTACAAGGACGGCGATGGGGATTTTTAGTAGCGTACATGATGCTATGAATGCCGTTTATAAAACTATGGCAAGCGGAGTCACTCCGGTTGCCATGGAGTTTTTGGATAACTTAACCATTAGAGCCGTGGAAGAGACTTTTCACAAAGGTCTTCCTGTGGATGCGGGTGCGCTTTTGGTAACCGATGTTGATGGGAATTTGGAAGAGGATTTGAATTTTCAACTTGCTCAAATAGAGAAGGTGTTTTTTGAAAATGGATGCAGTGAGTTCAAAATAGCAAAAGATGATAAAGAAGCAAAAGATATTTGGTTTGCAAGACGTAATGCTTCTCCTGCACTAAGCGTTTACGGAAGTAAAAAGCTTAATGAAGATGTAACCGTTCCTCGTGCAGCACTGCCTGAGTTGTTGGAGAGATTTTATGCTATTGCCGATAAATACAATATCAAAATTCCATGTTTCGGACATACCGGAGACGGAAACGTGCATACGAATGTTATGGTTGACGGTAAAGACCCTGAGCAGGTAAAAATCGCTTATCAGGCGATAGAAGAGGTTTTTCAAGCAACAATTGATCTTGGCGGAACTCTAAGCGGTGAGCATGGAATAGGGCTTGCAAAAGCACCTTACATGAGAATGGCATTTACGGAAGAAGAGATGAATTTGTTTAAATCAATAAAAAAAGCATTTGACCCGAACAATATCTTAAATCCGGCCAAAATGGGGCTGAATTAGCATAACATGTTAGAGATAAAAAGAAAAATTCTCAAACTTTATGGACATCTGAAATTTTTTATTTTGATGCTTTTAGACGAGGATCTCTCTTTTTATGCCGCAAGTTTAAGTTTTTATACTATTTTTACGCTTATTCCGCTTCTTCTTATCATCTTGACACTATTTACCTCGATGCCTAGTTTTGCACACTACTACATTATGATTCAAGAGTTTATATTCTCAAATTTTATGCCCATAAATTCGCAAGTATTGATGGGGTATATAAACGCCTTTTTACAAAACTCTCTTGAGATGAGTATGGTAAGTTTTGTAGCCGTAATCGTCTCTTCACTCCTCTTTTTTCAAAATTTTGAATATATTGCAAATAAGATTTTTCGTGTAAAAAAGAGGGGATTTTGGGAGAGTGTAACCATCTTTTGGACGCTTCTCACACTTGCACCAATTGGGCTTGGCGTCTCTTTTTACATAACCGGAAATATCGCTTCATTGATGGCAAGCAACGAATATACTGCAGGCATAAACATTCTTCCTTATGTGCCGTACCTTATCATCTGGGCGCTATTTTTTCTTATATTTCAGATTTCCGCAAACACAAAAATAGATGCAAAAGCTTCTCTTATAAGCTCTTTTGTAACCTCTACAGTCTTTAGTATTGCAAAAAACGGCTTTATCTACTATGTTTTTTACAATAAATCGTACGAGACCATGTATGGCTCATTTTCAATTATCATGTTTCTATTTTTATGGATTTATGCTTCATGGATTATTTTTATTTACGGTCTTAAACTATGCTACCTGATACATAGCATATATAAAAATAGAGCTGCTAAAGAGAGTTAACGCCCATATGGCAGCTCTGTTCCATATAGCTGCAAAAGAGAGTGTTACATGAATCACAAAGAGGTAGAAGTTTAGATTCACTTTTGCGCCATTTTCTCCTAACATCATAAGCCATGCTAAAAAAGTATCAAAGAAATCGCCAAAACCTGTGATATGTAAAAGTATGCTAAGCGGATAAAAGGGCGTAAATAGTATGGAAAGAAGAATCGAAAATGGATGATAGATACTGAAATTTTGAAAAATATAGAGTGCGACAGGCAGCATGTAGAGGTAGACAAGTACGGAAATACCGAGCATTTGTAAAAAAAGATTTAAGTTTTTAAAGTGAATCAGAAATAAAAATATATAGAAAACCCCGCCTGCAGAGAGCCAAAAACCAAGAGAGAAGTAAAGCCGTGGAAAAAATGCAAGCAGAAGCAGAATCGTGATAAGAAGCGTCTGCATCGAGAAGATTTCCAAACCTCGGTCGTAAAGTATAAATCCCACGACAAACATTCCAAAAGAGCGAACGAGAGACGGAGGCGAATCTAAAAAGAGCATGTAAGTAAAAAGAACGGCTGCAACGATTATAAATATATCTACTTTTGAGTTTCTATATGGAAAAAATCTATCTTGTGCAAAGGCATACATGGGCTTGAGTAAAAAATAGAGCAGAGCACTCAAGATGCCAAGATGAAATCCGCTGATGGCGACGATGTGTGATACTCCCAGATTTGAAAAAGCATTTTGCGTATTTTGGTCTACATTTTCTGCCGTGTAGAGTGCTTGATAAATATTCGCGATATTTTTGTTTTCATGTGAAGAGGAGATAAAAGCGTTGAGACTTTGTTTTGTGCCGTTGATGTCTTCTATGCTGAGAATTTTATTATAAGCGTAAAAAGAGGAGAGATAACCATAGAAATTCAGCTCTTTTGGCCAAATTTCAAGTTTTAGTTTTTTATCCCTTACATCCTCAAGCGTTTTTTTGGCTGTTGTATAAAAGATTACGCCATCTTCGCTCTTTAATTTTAAGACTTGATAGGTTTTCTTCTTTTTGGTTTTCGTATATTGTCTTAAAACTGTTGTTTCGACTAGAACCGAGTCAAAGCGTGTAAATTCTTGATAGTTTTTGTACTCTATAAAAATTGATAGAAGAAAGACACAGAGTGAAATTAAGCTAAAGAGGAGAAAGTCTCGTTTTTTAGTAAATAGCGAGACTTTCTCTATCATCTATTTCAAAGCGGCGGCATCGAGATTGTGTCATTGCCGATGTCTATGTTTGCCGAACGGGTATCAACATTCTCATAGACCGTCTCAATCCCTTTTGCATAAGGAGTTGCATCGACAAAGCGAGTTAGTTTTTTCTGAAAAACAAGCTTCACATGACCTGTCGGTCCGTTTCTCTGCTTCCCGATAATTATCTCCGCATCTTCTTCTTCTTTTTCTATGTAGGTAGATTTAAACTCTTTGCCCTCAGTTTTTGCCGCTTTTTCTCGTTCTTTCTCCTCTTTGTAGAGGTAAACGTCATCACGGTAGACAAATAGAATAATGTCCGCGTCCTGCTCAATCGAGCCAGACTCACGAATGTCGCTTAGCATTGGTCGCTTATCGTTTCTTGATTCGAGTCCGCGGTTAAGCTGAGAGAGTGCAACGATAGGCATATTTAGTTCACGTGCGAGCATCTTGAGTCCGCGTGAGATCTCAGAGACTTGCAAGTGTCTATCTTGAGTGCCGATACCGCTCATGATCTGGAGGTAGTCGATTACCGCTATCTCTATCTCAGGATGTTGGTTTTTGAGCTTTCGCAGTTTTGAGCGAAGCTGGTTTATGTTTATGCTTCCATGGTCATCAACATAAAGTTTGGCACTGTTCATTTTGTCGATAGCACCGTTTAGTGAACTCCACTGATCATCATTCATATCTCCGACACGGAGTTTTTGAAGAGGGATAGAAGTCTGAATAGATAAAAGACGAAGCATAAGCTGCTCAGCCGGCATCTCAAGAGAGAAAAATGCCACACCTTTGCCTTTTGTGATAAGGTTGTTTACGGTGTTTAATATAAAAGAAGTTTTCCCCATCGCAGGACGTGCCGCAACGATTACAAGATCTCCTTTGCCAAAACCCGTTGTCATTTTGTTGAGCTCATGAAATCCTGTATCAACACCAACCAATACGCTGTTACCACGAGATTTCATCTCTTTGATGTACTCCATGGTGTCGTATGTCATTTTAGGAGAGTCTTTAAAATCGCTTGTTTGGTTGTTTTGAGTTATTTCATAGAGTTTTTTCTCAACTATGTCGATAACTTCGGCACTTGAAAGCTCCTCTTCAACCGTTACTCTTTTTATTTCGGTTGTGAGTGTCAGAAGATTTCTTTTAAGCGATTTGTCTTTTATCTCATCGACATACGCTTTTGTGTTTGAGATAGGATTTGCAGAGAGGATTTCAAGCATAACGCTCTCATCAAATTTTTTCATTTTGATGAGCTCTTTTTTTATAAACTCTTCATCAATAGGCTGATCTTTTTGCAAAAGCAGAGTCATGGCGCTAAAGATATCTTGATGAGCCGGAAGGTAAAAATCATCTTTTTTTAGCTGTGTGCCAAGTTCGTCGAACTGGCTGGGTTCAAAGACTATTGAGCTGAGGATGGAGCGTTCAAAAGCTAGGTTGTATAAGTTTTCTTGCATCAGTTATTCTCTTTTGACATTTTTTCTAGGTTGTTTAGTAATGATAAAATATTTTTATTTTTGCTATTTTCAATTTTTGCCAACTCTATGGCATCCGAGAGATTGATACTCAAACTTCTTAAATCGTAAAGATATAAGTCTAGTTTTTTTGTAACTATATCCCAGACAATATTTTCATCTACACCAAAATAACCATGTATGATTTGATTTCTAAAATCAACAATTCTTCTGTATTTTACATCTACGGCATTTGATTTTAAAAGAGAGTTTGTAGCCTCACCGATAATTTCTAACTCTCTTATGGTTGCATCCCATTCAAGTTCACTATATAAAAAATCCTGTGCGTTATTAAATCTCTTTGTATAGCGGGAGATTTTATCACATGCTATGAATATATCAACAACATAAAGGGAATTGTCTCTCTCAAGCATATAAAATATCGTCTTTAATAGCATTTTTAATGAACGGTCGCATACTTTTTTCAAGCCCTAAATCTATGCTCTTACGGAGTTCTTTTTCTAGAAAATCTTTTAAATCAAAAAAAGCATCAAAATCTGACGGCATGTCAACAACTATGTCAATATCGCTATTTTCATTCGCGGTATCTTTAGCATAACTTCCAAATAGACCAATTTTCGTAAGAGCATAAGTGTCTTGCATCTCTTGTTTGTGAGTTGTTAAAAAGTTTAAAATATACTCTTTTGTCATCATATACTCCCACTTATTTTATAAGTTTATTATAGCTTATTTGAGTAGATAACGGTATCAACTATAATTTTAATAACAGATTTTTTGTGATTGAATTTTCCGCATAAATAAATACAACTATTAGTTTATTTTTTTGGAAGAATGCCAGTTTTAACAAATTGGTTTATTTCTTTGGCTACCTCATTATCAAATTTTAAATTTATATCTAGTATATATTCATAGTGATAAAAATCACTAAATAACTTTCCATTATCCTTTAGAATTTTATTTGCTAAAACATAGTATTCATCAGATTTTTCAATTCCATTATTATCTTTTGTCTTTTTATTAATATTGCTAGATATCAAATGTATAATTTCATTGCTATTCACTTGTGGGGCATGTTGAGGAAATATATTTCTTATGTAATGAGCAATTTCATAATTTTCAATAAAATTTTCAATTAATTCATATACTTTTTCTCCTTTTTTATCAGTAACATAAGCAAAAGTATAATGATTTTTAACAAAAAATATTGTACATAAGATTAAACTTCTAATTACTGTTTTATCATATTCTGCATTTATCCACTCCAAGCAATTATCTAAAATTTGCATATAAATTCGAGCATTTAATTCTTTAGTTTCTTCAATAACATGTAAAATTTCTTCTTTATATGATTTTATTCTGTTGTACTTTTTATTCTTAGAAACAGAGTTGAATAGCTCTTCAATCGTAGGCTCAAAGTGAAAAAACTTATTAACGGTTTTTTCTTTAACAGCTTTAAACACATTTGCCTCTTGACCTTCAAAAACATCACTATTGAGAATAATAACTACTTTACAATTGTATTCTAAAGCTAACTGCGAAATAAATCCAAACAAATCATTTAAATCAATATCATTTGATTTTCTTTCAAAATCATCAAAACAGACAATGCCTCCATCTTGAAGTTTTTTGCTACCTTTCTTGCTTTTGATAGAATGAGCTAAATCTTTAAATGCCTTTAGTACTTTTCCTATATTTAAATCACTATTGCTGATGCTGGATAAAGCATCAAAGCCAAATATAGATACTTCTTTTGAAAGTAAGCTATTTTCTTTTTCTCTGTCAATAGATGCTTTTATTAGAACTTCTTTTTTTAAAGATTCAAGACTATCGGTACCGTAAAGACTGATATAAATGCAAGCTTTATCTTTTAGCTGCTCTAGTAAGCCTTTTTGACCTTGTAATATTTCATTATTCCAGAAATGTGTTTTCCCTACACCCCAAGAACCCGAAAGCATAATAGTTTTTCCATTGTTATCTGCATTTAATAAAAAACCATTTCCGTCATTTATCAAATAATCTTTTAGCATCTTAACACTTGACATGAAAATCCTTAATTATTTATTTGATAAATATGAGTTTATATATTTTTCTCTAATCTATCTTACTTGCCATTTTCTCAACTTCTTCCACAAATCTATCTACAAGCTCATTTTCATCAAGGTTTGCTACAACTTCACCTTTTACCATAACAAGACCTTTGCCTTTGCCGTACGCAATCGCTACATCGGCATGTGCCGCTTCGCCTATGGCATTTACGACACAGCCCATAACTGATACATTCAGAGCTGCTTTTATATGTGCGGTTCTCTCTTCTATCTCGCCGACCGCCTTTACCAAATCAGCTTCTATCCTTCCACATGTAGGACATGAGATGATGTTTAGTCCGTCTTTAGCTACGCCGCTGTCTTTAAGTATGGCGCGTGCTACTTTTATCTCCTCTTCAAGCTCTCCCGTGATACTTACTCGCATGGTGTCGCCGATGCCATCAAGCAAAAGTGAGCCAAGCCCGATGGCACTTTTTACCGTTGCATGAAAAAGTGTTCCGGCTTCGGTAACTCCAAGATGAAACGGATAGCTGTTTTTAGGGCGCAGCATTCGGTAAGCATCAACGGTTCTTTGTACATCACTCGCTTTTAGAGAGATCTTGATGTCATCAAATCCCAAATCTTCTAAAAATTTGATGTTGTACTCGGCTGAAGCTACCATACCTTCAGAAGTTTGTCCGTACTTGTTTAAAAACTCTTTTTCCAAACTTCCTGCATTTACACCGATACGAATAGGAATATTGCGAGCTTGACAAGCTTTTACAACCTCTTTTACACGCTCTTTAGAGCCGATGTTTCCCGGATTTATGCGTATGCAGTCAACTACCTCTGCGGCAATAAGTGCGAGGCGATGGTTAAAGTGAATATCTGCAACAAGCGGAAGCGAGATTTGTTCTTTAATCGACTTGAGTGCAAGTGCGTCTTCCATCTGCGGAACGGCAACTCGAACTATATCGCACCCTGCGAAATGGAGCCTTTTTATCTGTGCTACGGTTGCTTCAATATCTGCTGTTTTTGAAAATGTCATAGACTGCACGCTAATAGGTGCATTACCGCCGATGGCTACATTGCCTACAAATATCTGTTTAGTTGGGTATCTTTTTATCATAAAGTGATTTTATCTATTTTGGAATAAAAGGGTGCTTAGCAGTAGCAGATCCAGCATGAGAGGCTGGATCTTGGGTGTTAGAGAAAAAACAGGATTTAGAATTTAAAAGTAAGGTTTGTGTAGATATATCTTCCCGGTTCATTAAGAAGCATAGTATCGACACCTGCACTTAGAAGAATTAGATCTGCATAAGTGTTTGATTGTGTATATGTAGTATCAAATAGATTGTTTACTCCTAGAGTAAAATCAAAGTTTTTACTTACGGCATGTTTTACTTTCATGTTAAGTACTGCCCAAGAGTCTAACTCTTGTTCGCCGCTGTTTGAGTCGTAATCACTCCATTTGTCTGAAGCACGTACCTCTGCTGAAGCTATAGAATTATTCATGTACTCATAGCTTACTCCAATGCTGCCTCTTAAAGGTGCGATATCAGCCAAATCTTTGTCTGCACCGGCAGCTGCATTGTCTTTTTCACCGACCTTGTATGAAGCTCCCATATCGACAGTTAGGGCATCAGTTGCGTAAATAGATGCACTAACCTCTGCTCCGTAAACCGTTGCATCGATGTTGTTGAATCTATTTGTAGTCTTTGTATAGAAGATATAGTCATCTAACATAGAGTAGAAAGTTTTAACTTTAAACTTCATTGCGTCGTTATTTAGTTCATATCCTAAATCTACCTCTTTGTTTGTTACTTGTTCTAAATTTTCGTTTCCGCCTTGAGGAGCAACAAGATATAACTCTCTTGCATCAGGTACACGGCTAGCTTTACCGAAGCCTAGGAAAACTTTGTTCTCTTTGTCTAGATTGTATGTAGTTATGATGTTTGCATTTAACGCATTATAATCTCTTGATTTGTTTGTGATACTATCGGGATCTATATCTGTAGAGTCATATCTAGCACCCATTTCAATATCAAAGTTTCCAAAAGTTTTTTCTACTTTCGCAAATAGAGCACTATTTTCAGTTTCAGTATGTGTAAGGCTCACTGTAGATGGAGCTTGAACAAATGTTGTTGCATTTGTCATGTATTTCTGCCCTTCCCATGTTCTTTTGCTTCCGTCAAGTCCAACCAATAGTTTGTAACCCTCAAGATCAAAACTATTTTTAAGTTTTACACCTTGCATAGTCGTCTTTAAGTGATTTGTTGAAAAATTTGTTACACCGTTGTTTCTATATCTTGTATCCATCGGATGATCTACATCTGAGTAGTAGTACTGAATATTGATATTTTTATAGAGATCACTTATATCTTTTATATCGTACTCAACACTATAGATGTTTGAGAAATCATAAGCAGCATCCATTTGAGAGTTTGCATATAGTACGTCATCACTTTTATTTTTTGTCATGCTTAGACGAAGTTCTTGATTGTCGGTAGTTGTGATAAAAGCTTTTGTCATAATGCTTTTTTTCTCATATGCTTGCATGTCTTCATATTGTGCTTGGTACTGATTTGCTAAGGGAGCATTTTTCTTAGTTTGCTCTGCTAACGTATTTCCATCGCCGTCTTCGTACTGATCACTTGATTCACTAGTACCGCTTACTAAAACTCTAACGGTATCGTTACCGCCACTGACAGTTGCACCGATTTTTTTATAGTTCCAGCCTCCGTAACCGAATGTAAGATCTCCGCTTAAATCTTTTGTCGGTTTTTTTGTCGTGATTTTTAAACCGCCGCTCATGGTTCCAAAAGTCTCAACGTCATAAGGACCTTCGATTACTTCAACATTTTCGATTTGACTTGCCAGAACATGAGAAACAGGAGGATCCATTCTGTTTACACATGCACCGCAAACTTTTGTTCCATCAACTTCTACAGAGATGTTGTCTCTTTTTTGTCCACGGATGTAAATATCATTAGCGATACCGCTTCGGCGGCTCATGTCAATACTTGGCACACTTGAACTAAGTGCCTCGGCTAAATCTGCAGAGACTTGAGCATTTTGACTAACTTCCGTAATAAGTGTTGACTCAACGCTCACTTGCGGCAGTTTAACCTCGTTTGCGCCTAAAACCGCAACAACAGCTAGAGATAGTGGAATGATTTTTTTGTATATCATATAACAATCCTTAATTTTTTAAATTAATTTATTGTATAAAATATTTGTTACAAAAGTGTTAAGTCCATATCTGAAGAATATGATAAAATTCCAATATGAGTAGAATAGAAAAGATAAAAAGATTGATTTTGGTAGTTTTAGGTTTAAGCCTTTCGGCTTATTTGATATATAGCGGTTTTGCCCTCTTAAGCCAAGAGGACTCCGCTGGCAAAGTTCATAGTGACGCAGTGAAGTGAGCCATGCTGTTTTATAAGGGAGAAGCAGTCAACCCCGATGATGTCTTTTGTAGGAAAAGTTTCTCTAAAAATTTTAAGTGCCTCTGCATCCTGTTTTACGCCATAGGTAGGAACTAAAACCGCACCGTTTACGAAAAGAAAATTTGCATAAGTAGCAGGAAGTCTCTCTTCATCAAAGTAGCAGGCATCGCTCATAGGAAGTGCTATAAGTTTAAAGTCGTGCTCATTTCTGAAAGTTTTTAACTCATCCTCCATAAGTTTTAGCTCTTTGTAATGCTCATCATTCGTGTCTTCACATTTAACATACATGATGCTTTTCTCATCGACAAATCTAGCCAGAGTGTCTACATGTGAGTCCGTATCGTCTCCTGCGAGATAACCGTGATTTAGATATAAAATCCTGCTCATGCCAAACTCGTCTTGAAGTTTTTGTGTCATCGCATCTTTAGAAAGAGCCGCATTTCTGTTTTTGTTTAACATGCACTCTGCGGTTGTAAGTATGGTGTCAATTCCGTTGCTCTCAACTGCACCGCCCTCTAAAATCAAATCCACCTTTACGACCTCTTTATCATAACAGTCTTTTATCGCACCGCTCATTGTATTGTCTTTTGAGGCTTCAAACTTACCGCCCCAGCCCGTGAATGTAAAATCAAGAAGCTTAATCTCTTCGCCGTCTTCAACACATAAAACCGAACAGTCTCTTGCCCATGTGTCGTTTGTCTCATACTCTACAAAGTAGAGATTCCCGTTCTTTTCAAATCTGCTCTTTACGCTCTGTACATCATCGCAAACAACCAGACACTTTTGGTATTTGATAATTGCATTGATGATATTTACAAATGTCTCTTGTGCATCTTCTAGATAAAGAGCCCAATCACTCTTTGCATGCGGAAATATAATTTGTGTAAAACTCTGTTCTTCAAATTCGGCAATCAATCTTTTCATTTGGTATAATTCCTTATGGCTTATATAATTTTAAATAAAAACAATTTTTTTAATAATCTCGACATTATTGCAAATCGTACCAAAAGCGTAGATAAAGTAGCACTTGTTTTAAAAGACAATGCGTATGGACATGGACTTTTAGAGATTTCCTCTATGGCGAAAGAGTACGGTATCAAAAAAGCAGTTGTTCGGACATCCAAGGAGGCGCGCAGTATAGAAGCTTTTTTTGACTATATTTTGGTTTTAGCAGATATACCGACTCTCTCTAGTGATAAGATAAGATATACGATAAATGATTTAAGAAGTATAGATAAATTTCCTAAGGGCACGAAAGTAGAGCTGAAAGTTGATTCAGGAATGCACCGAAACGGCATTACGATAAGTGAAATGAAAGATGCTTTTTTAAAAATCAAAGAAGCAGGGCTTGTCTTGGAAGCTGTTTTCACACATCATAGAAGTGCAGACGAGCTTACAAGCGAGTGGTTTTGGCAGAGAGAGAATTTTAAGACAGCAAAAGAGAGATCAAAAGTGTTGGCAAGCGAATTTGGCTTTGGTGAGCTAAGATTTCACTCATGTAACTCGGCAGCACTCTTTAGAGAATCAAATTTTGATGAAGATATGGCAAGAGTGGGAATCGCTGCTTATGGGTGTATGGATCTGCCTCAAGCTCTAGCTACAGAAGGTTTAAAACCTGTTTTATCTCTCTATGCAACAAAAAATTCATCAAGAGTTTTAAACACATATCAAAGAGTCGGCTATGGCGGTGATGGGGAGATTCTAGCGGATTGTATCGTTAGCAACTATAATTTCGGTTACGGCGATGGTTTTTTAAGAGTGTGTGCTACAAACGGCTATGAGACTCCGCATGGCATAAAACTTATAGGCAGAATCTCTATGGATAACAGCACATTTACGAGCGATAAAGACGAGTTGCTTATCTTTGATGATGCAACGACAGTCTCAAAATATGCAAAAACTATAAGTTATGAAGTTCTAACATCTCTTAAATCGGAGATTTCAAGAGAGATACGATAATCTCTCTGAATTCTACTCAATAAGTTTCGCACTTGGTTTTCCGATGTAATAGCCTTGAACAAAATCAACTCCCATTTTTTCCAACAAATCCAGAGAATCTTTATCTTCCACGTATTCAGCAATTGTTTTTAAACCGAGGTTTGAAGCAAAGTTGATAATTGTCTTTACGATTATTCTTGAGTTTTCATCCGTGGCTACAAATTTGACTAGTGATGAGTCGATTTTTATATAGTCAACATTTAGTTCAAAAATATGTGAAAAGTTTGAATATCCGCTTCCAAAATCATCAATTGCTACTTTACAGCCATATTTTTTAATCTCTTTTATAAAGTTTTTTATCTCTTGATAATTTTCTATTTTATCACTTTCTAAAATTTCAAAAACCACCTTTGCAGGGTCTTTGAAATTTTGTACTTTATTTAATATAAACTTCATAGTATCAATATTTTGTATGTCAATAATAGATAAATTGACGGAGAACTCAAAATCTTTATCTTCAAAAAACTCAAATGATTTGGTTATTATCGCCGTTGTGATTTCCGGATAAAGTTTAGATTTTATAGCAGTGTTTAAAAATACGAAAGGTGCAACAACTTCGCCCGTTTGTGTAATTATTCTAGCAAGAGCTTCATACTTCTCTATTTTTTTTGTTTTTATGTTGTAGATAGGTTGATAGAAAGGCGTTATTTGGTTGAGTTTGATTGCATTTTTTAAGAGTAAGAGAGCGCTGGCATTTTTAACAATCTGCTCTTTTACATTGAGAGAACTTTCATAAACAACAATATCCCTTGAGTGTTTTTTGGCGATTTGCAAAGCCGTATTCGCTTTTACGAGTACGGAAGCTTTGTTTGATGCTATTCCGCAGCTAAAAGATATGGCGATGGATTGTTCTGCTATGTTAAACTTTATTTCGTTTATTTTTTCCATTAGCTCATGTACTGTTTTGAAAAATTCGTCACTTGAGACATTTGATGTGGTAAAGATTGCAAATTCATCATTTGGAAGTTTATAAACGATATTTGAATCTTTACAAAATTCCCTTACCTGCTTGGATACAAGTACTAAAAGCTGATCTCCCACTTCGTATCCATAGAGATCATTTACATCTTTAAATGAGTCTATATTTATCAGCGCTAAATGGGAATGAACAAGATCTTTGTTTTGTTCAATATCCTCCATGAGTTTTAATCTGTTTGGAAGCTTTGTGAGTCTGTCGTACAAAAATGAGTTTTTAAGCTCATCAGTTTTCTCTTTTACCTTCTCTTCAAGAGCAATATTTATTTTTTTAGACTCTCTTATGATAAAAGATACTCCAAGAAAAAGGAGAACAGCTAGAATAAAATCATATGCAACAGATCTGAAGAAGTTTTTAAAAAAATAGTTATTTAAATTTTTTGATGGAATTTGTATACTTATAATACCGCGTATTTCACCGATTTTATAATCGTAAGCATTTGCATAGCTGTTTTGTATATAAAGCGGAGCATTTTCTTTCTCCCCATGACACTTTAGACAAGCACTTTCGACTTTTAATACAGTTGCATATTGGTAAAGTTCCGGATTTTCATTATTGAAGTAACTTTTTTGATTAGGATCTTTTTTGAAAAACTCTATGGCTTTTAATTCATTGCTGTCGGCTTGATTTTTATCGTTTCTTGCACGATCTGATACTGTCTTGACACTGATATTTAACGGATTGTTTTTAGAAAAATTGTTTGAGATTATATGTGAGCTAAATGCAGGAAGAGCAGGGAGCGTTTTTTCACTCAGTTCAAGTGTTCCGTCGAAAAACAGATGTTGATAATAGAGTCTGTTTTCAACTGCATAACTGTTTAAAACTTCGGCATTTTTTCTGGCAAAGTCAGATTCTCTCTCTTTGCTTTCAAAATATGTGTAGATAACTTTAATGGTACCAAAAATTAAAAAGACGATAGGAATTATTCTTAAAATTCTGCTGTTAAAATTATACATGCAATAGACTACACCTTGAAATTTAGTGCTTTATTGTAGCTAAAAATTGCCTTCTTAACGTAAAAAAGTGCTAAGAATTGATTTTTATGATTGCATTTGGAAAAATAGTGCCATCTAAGCCTAAAAGCGCTAATTCCTCAATTTCACCCTCTTCTTCGATAAGAACTAAAATTTTTGCATCAAATAGATAATTCTCCGCAACATTTTGAGCACTCTTCGCCAAATCCCTCGGAACAACTATATAAGAGGCGCTGAGAGATGAAGCATATACAACTTGAGTGATGTTTTGGGCATAGATAGCTATCGACATAGAGTTGAGTGCGGCATGATTGATAATGTCCAAATTCATTTCGCTAAATTCTATATATAGCGTTGAAGAGGGCGGTGTATTTAAAATTGCCTCTATACTTGAGATATGGTAAAAATTTTCATTCTCTATAAATCTATGTCCAAAAAATATCATCTTTTTTTCTCCAAACACTCTTTTGAACAGTAATATCTGTTTGCACTTAATATGGCATCGTCAAGCTCGCAGTAGATTCCGCATGTGGCACATTCAACCATATCGTTCGCTCTGTCTTTTGCTTCTTTTTTCAAATTTTTTGCAGATGATTGACTTTTTTTATAGATAAAATAGACAAGAGCTATAATGCCCACTACTAGTAAAACTTTGAGTATCATTTATCTTCTCCGATAAGTAAATAGTGCCTATTTTGGGTTTTTATTATCTTATACTTTAAATCATTTGGAACTTCATCATATACTCGCTCACCTTTGTAAAAAAGAAGCTTTGAGTCCTCGTCACGGAAATTTTTGCTTAAAGCCAGAAGCATATTCGTATCCGTAACGGCTCTTGAAGTTACAAGCTCAAAGATCTCATGCGGCATCTCTTCGACTTTTTTTTGTATAACTTTTACATTCTCTAACTCTAGGTTTGCTTTTATAAATTGTAAAAAACTTGCTCTTTTTGCCAAAGGCTCTACAAGAGTAACCTGTGTATCAGGAAGTCCCATAGCTAAAATTAGACCGGGGAAACCTGCTCCTGTACCGATATCTAGGAGGTTTTTCACTTTCGGCAAAAAGGTTATAGGATAGATGGAGTCGTAAATAAACTCATCCATAGTTTTCTCATCTCTAGCACCTGTTAAGTTGTGGACTCTGTTCCATGAAAAAAGGTGCTCTTTGTACTTTTGGATATTGTAAAAAAAGCTCTGCGGCAACTCTGCTTCTAGTTCAAGAAGTGCGGTTTTTAGGTTCAAAAGATTATCCTTCATTTTAAAGCAGGTGTCCCATACGCTCTTTTTTCACGTTTAAATAAGCTTCGTTATGAGGATTTGATTTCATAATAATGGGCACTCTTTGCACAATCTCAATGCCGCTTAGCGAATCTATCTTTTTTGGGTTATTTGTTAAGAGTTTGATTTTTTTTATACCGAAATGTTCAAGAATAAATGGAACAATCTCATAAGTTCTCTCATCCGCATCAAACCCCAGCTGATGATTTGCTTCAATCGTATTGAGACCTTTGTCTTGCAGAGCATAGGCGTTTATCTTATTTAAAAGACCTATATTTCTGCCCTCTTGTCTTAGGTAAATTACCATGCCGTTTGTTTTTGATGCAAGTTTTAGGGCATGTTCTAGCTGATCTCTGCAGTCACACTTCAAACTCCCCATGGCGTCACCCGTCAAACACTCCGAATGAACCCTTACGACGGGTATTTCATCAAGCGGTTCTTTGTAGATGACAAGATGCTCTTTGCAACCCACTTTAAAGACTTTGACCTTAAAATCACCAAATATTGATGGTAAATTTGCTACTTCAGAAATCTCTATTTTCAATAAATTTGTCCTAACTTTAACTTTAAAAAGGTAAAATATTTTTTCAAAAATTATAGCTAAAAAGGTTTAACAATGTTTCAAAGATTTCGTAGAACTCGCTTAAATGGACATCTTCGCTCACTTGTTCGTGAAACAAGCGTAAGTGTAGATGATTTTATCTATCCGCTTTTTGTTCGCTCGGGAGAGAAGATAAAAACGGAGATAGGATCTATGCCGGGCGTATTTCAGATGAGTATCGATGAGGTTTTAAAAGAGTGTGAAGAGCTTAAAAAACTTGGACTTTATGCGATTATACTCTTTGGAATCCCTGATGTAAAAGACTCTATCGGATCTGACTCATTGTGTGAACACGGCATCATTGCAAAAGCTATTCGTGCTATAAAAGAGGCTCATCCAGAGATGTTTGTAGTAACGGATCTCTGTTTTTGCGAGTACACAGACCATGGACACTGCGGAATAATAGACGTTAAAACACAAAGCGTAAATAATGATGCAACACTTAAAATATCGGCACAGCAGGCTATCGTTCATGCAAAAGCCGGAGCTGACATGATAGCACCATCGGGCATGATGGATGGCATAATCCAAACTTTGAGAGAGGCTCTTGATGGTGCAGGATATGAGAATCTGCCGATTATGAGTTACTCTACAAAATTTGCTTCAGGATACTATGGACCGTTCCGTGATGTAGCAGAGTCTGCTCCCTCTTTTGGAGATCGTGCGTCGTACCAAATGGATCCGGCAAACAGAAGAGAAGCAATAGCGGAGAGTATCTCCGATGAGCATCAAGGTGCAGATATACTTATGGTAAAACCGGCACTTGCGTACTTAGATATAGTTCGTGAGATAAAAGATGCAACTTCTCGTCCGATGGCTGTCTATAATGTAAGCGGCGAGTATGCCATGATAAAGTTTGCAGGAATGAACGGCTTGATTGATTATGATAGAGTAGTAATGGAGACGATGATTAGTTTTAAGAGAGCCGGTGCGGATATTATCATCTCTTATCATGCAAAAGAAGTTGCAAAGATGTTACAAAAGTAATCTTTTAGGTGCTATTGAAAAGTCCCATATAACTTTTAGCAGCATCCTTAAAGAAAATTGTTATAAACTTATAGCTTATTTGAAAAATTGGGGATAAAGTATTGAGACATTTTTTAACACTAAAAGATTTTAGTAAAGAAGAGATTTTAGAGATAATTGATATAGGGCTTGAAATCAAAAAAAATTTAAAGTCAAAAATATATAACCATGAACTAAAGAACCAAACACTCGCAATGATTTTTGAAAAAAGTTCAACAAGAACGCGTGTTAGTTTTGAGACGGGAATGTTTCAGCTTGGCGGTCATGCGCTCTTTTTATCAAACCGTGATATCCATTTGGGTCGCGGTGAGCCTGTAAAAGATACGGCACGTGTAATCTCAAGCATGTGTGACATGGTAATGATACGAACTTTTGAACACTCTAAGATAGAAGAGTTTGCAGCTTACTCAAAAGTTCCCGTTATCAACGGCTTAACCGACTCTTACCATCCTGTTCAGCTGTTGGCGGATTATATGACTCTAGTTGAGTATGGAGTAGAGAAAAATATCGTCGCTGCGTATGTAGGCGATGGAAACAATATGACTCACTCATGGATGATGCTTGCCGCAAAACTTGGATTTGAACTTAGAATCGCTACGCCAAAGGGCTATGAGGTGGATGCTAAGATATTGCAAGAAGCACTGGAGATTGCCAAAGAGAGCGGAGCAGTTATAAAAACTATGAATGACCCAAAAGAGGCTGTTTGCGGTGCAACTGTTGTGACGACTGATACTTGGACATCTATGGGGCAAGAGGATGAGAAAGAGGAGCGTATAAAAATCTTTAAAGGATTTATGGTTGATGATGAAATGATGTCGCTGGCACAAGATGGAGCTAAATTTCTGCACTGCTTGCCTGCTTACAGAGGCTTAGAGGTTAGCGAAGAGATTTTTGAAAAACACTCCAAAATCGTTTTTGATGAGGCTGAAAACAGACTTCATGCCCAAAAAGGGCTGATGGTTTGGCTGGATAGACAAAGATAGTTTGTTGTCTTGATAAATTTATATCAAGACAACAACTTTAGTAACGAATTCCCGTTACGCTTCTTATTTTCTCTATGGTAGGAAGTGCGGCTTCTTTAGCTTTAAGTGCACCCGCTTGTAAAATCTCTCTTACTTCGTCTTGATGCGCTTCAAAATACTCTCTTTTTTGTCTAAAATCTTTAAAATACTCCCACATGACTTCCGCAAGGTAGACTTTAAAGTGACCGTGTCCTTCTCCGCCGCTTTTGTATCTCTCTTGAAGTGCTAAGAGATTATCACCCTCTAAAAAGAGTTTTGCCATATTGTAAACATTGCATGTTTCATACTCTTTTGGCTCTTCCATCGCTACATTTTCGGTAACTATCTTCTTGATGGTTTTTAGTTGTGATTTCTCTTCTCCGAAGATATTTACTATATTTCCGTAGCTTTTGGACATTTTTTGTCCATCAATTCCCGGAACGGTCGCAACTTCTTCTTGAACTCTAAACTCCGGAATAGTTAAAATATCTCCGTATTGGTTGTTGAATTTTATGGCGATATCTCTTGCGATTTCAACATGCTGAATCTGGTCTTTTCCAACAGGAACAACCTCAGAGCCAAAGAGCAAAATATCTGCCGCCATTAAAACAGGATATGAGAAGAGTGAATGGTTTGTGGCAAATCCTTTGGCAGTTTTGTCTTTGTAGCTATGCGCTCTCTCTAAAAGCCCCATCGGAGTAAAAGATGATAAAGCCCAGTAAAGTTCAAGCACCTCTTTTACATCTGACTGAACCCAAAAAACGGATCTGTTTGGGTCAATTCCAAGTGCCAAAAAGTCTGTTGCACACTGCATGGTAAGATCTGCGAGTTTTTTACCCTCGCTTACACTTGTCATGGCATGATAATTTGCGATAAAAGCAAATGTTTGACTCTGCTCTTGAGCCTCTACCATCTGCTTGATTGAGCCAAAATAGTTCCCGATATGAAGATCTCCCGATGGCTGAATACCTGTTAAAACTCTCATCTCTATAACTCCAAAAATTTCTAAATTTTATTTACGGCATTATACTGATTTTAGCTTTATTTCGGTATGATTTATGGGTGTATAGATGGCGACATCGTTATAAAAAAATAAAAATAAAGGATTTATTATGAACGTACAAGTTCACTCAAAAGACATAACACTTCACGCAAATACGAGAGCTCATATTGAGGCAGCGATTGAGAGTTTTAAAAAATATTCATTAGATATTACTACTGTAAATGTGAATTTAAGAACAGAAAAAAAAGGTGTTTTAGTAGAGTTTGATATACATATAGCTCATGCACAGCCGGTTGTTATAAATCAAGAGGATGATGACTTGGATACGGCAATAGATTTGGCGATTGACAGAGCAACAAAGGCTCTTCGTCGCTTACATGATAAAGTTATATCCCATCATACTACTTCTATAAAAGAGATAGAAGTAGTAGAAGATTAATATGTATAGTTGGGTTTTGTGGTTTCACATAATCTCTTTGGTCTCGTGGTTTGCGGCACTTTTTTACATGCCTAGACTCTTTGTCTATCATGCAGAAAATGCCGACAATGAGGGTTTTGTAGAAGTTGTAAAAATCATGGAGATGAAGATTTATAAATATATAGGTCTTCCTGCTATGTGGGCAACTATACTCAGCGGTGTGGCTATGATATTTTTATCTACAGAGCACTACGGCGTAAATATTTTATCAACGGGCGGCTGGCTACATGCAAAGATATTTTTTGTTATTTTGCTGATGGCTTACTTTTTTTCACTTGGGTATTTTAGGGAAAAACTCTTAATAGATGAGTGCAAGAAGAGTGGGAAATTTTTTAGAGTCTACAACGAAGTTCCGACGATTTTACTTCTTATAATAGTCGCAATGGTTATTATAAAACCGTTTTAAAAAAAGGGATTTTCTCCCTTTTTTTTACTTCTCTCCGCGTTTTTTAGCTTTAAAAAGAACAGGTGTTCCGCTAAAGTTGAAAGCTTCTCTTAGTTGATTTGTCAGATATCTTCTGTATGTAAAGTGTAGACCTCTTGGTTTGTTCATAACGATAGCTATTTTTGGCGGTCTTGTTTCATACTGCGTTGCATAATATATTCTGATTACCTGCCCACGCATACTTGGCAGCTGATGGCGTCTGAGAGCTTTTTCTAAAACAACATTAAGTTCAGAGGTTTTAATGTGTTGAGAGTAGTTTTCGTTTATCTGTAAAATCATATCATGAAGCTTGTCGACTCTCTTATGAGATTTTGCTGACAATGTGATGATAGGTGCATATGCTAAAAACTTAAATCTGTCTCGCACCTCTTCTATAATTTTGTCGTAATCTTCTCTGTTTGCAATATCCCATTTATTTAAAACGATGATACATGCAAGTCTGTTGCTGTCAACCAAACCTGCAATCTTCTCATCAAGGTCTAAAAGAGGCTCGCTCGCATCCAGTACGACTAACGCCATGTTGGAGTTTTCAAGCATCTCTTTTGTTCTCATAAGAGCAAATTTCTCAATCCCTACAATCTTGCCACGGCGGCGCAGTCCGGCAGTATCAACAAAAGTAAGCTGCTTGCCTTTGTACTCGATGCTCTCGTCAATCGGGTCGATGGTAGTTCCTGCAACACTGCTTACTACTGAGCGTTCTTCGCCTAAAAGAGCGTTTAAGAGTGAACTTTTACCGACATTTGTTCGACCGATAATTGAGATTTTTATATGGTTGACGTCATTTTCGTCAAACTCTTTAATTCTATCATTTTGAGCAAAGATAGAGTCATCTTCAAACTCCTCCTCCTCTTCGCCCTCATCTGGATAGAAAAAGCCGTCGTCCTCTTCGTCATACTCCGTATCATCAAACTCAAACTCTTCTTCATCCTCGTCAATGATATTTACATCATCCTCTTCTTCATCTTCATTTTCCTCTTTTATGATGTCGCAATCAGGGATTTTCTCATACATCCAGTCAAGGAGAGGAACTACGCTTCTGTTGTGAGCTACCGATATACCAAAAATCGCATCTGTTCCAAACTCATAAAAATCCCAAAGGTTGTCTTTCATTTTATCATTATCGATTTTATTGACTACAAGCGCTACATCTTTTCCAAGATTTTGAAGTTCGTAAAAGAGTTTTTTGTCTGCTTCTTCGGGAATGCTTTTGCCGTCAACCATATATAAAATGATGTCGGCTTTACGTGCGGCTTCGAGAGATTTCTCTCTTATCTTATCAAAAAGTTCACATCCCTTATCGAGTCCGCCTGTGTCTAAAAGAAGAGCTTGCTTGTTTATGATAGTTACATGTCGTCTTTTTACATCTCTTGTAGTTCCTGCAATGTCAGACGTAATAGCATCTCTTTTTTTGACGAGCCTGTTAAAAAGTGAGCTTTTGCCGACATTTGGGCGGCCGATAATGGCGATTTTTTTCATATATGTTACCTTCGTTTTATTGGATGAAATTATAGCTAAATAATGGAGTGGAAAAAAAACTTTAGTTTTTACTTAACTCAATGTACCTATTTGGTGTCGGCGCTCCATAGGCACTGAAGAAAAAAGAACCCAAACACTCTTGCTTTTGCCTGTTTTTAGGACATCTTTTTAGATAGCTGTTTACATTTTTTCCAGATAAAACCTGAGAATCGGCAAAGTTCATATTTAGCTGATCTATTCTATTTTTCCCTTGAATGTTATGAATAAAATGAACCGTTCCGTCAACATCAACCTGTATAACTATGCCGACGTGAGTAATGTTGAAAGAACCTGATTTTCGTTTTGTTTTTTGTAGTGTATCTTCGAAAAAGACCAGATCTCCAATCTTTGGAAGCATGGTGGTTACGAGTTTATTTTTTGTCTTCATAATGTTAAAAATAGCTTTTGAACGATTTGTGTTATCAAAATATTTATATAATTCATCAGATTTATAGAAAACTTCACCGCTCTGGCTGTTTACTAAATCCACAAATCCTGAACAGTCATGTCCGTCATTTTTGTTAAGATACTTTAGGGCGCTCTCAACAATCGCTTTGCGGATGATGGAATCCTCATCTCTCTTAGGCTCTGCCACAGGCTGTATCTCTATAACTTTTGGCTCACTGATTGCCACAACCTCTTTTTGTGCACATCCGGTAAAAAAGGCGAGTATTAAACTAAAACCTAATATTATCTTTTTCATTCGTTCCTTTATTGTTGCAGAGAGAGCCTGCAACCGCTCTTATTCTGTAGGAAAATCTTTTTCTAGCTCTTCGAGTGCATTTTTTGCTTTAAACTGCTGCCAGAGAGCCTCGTCATTTTTAAAGCTTGTACGTATGTTACTTTTTATCTGCGCATTTGCGGATTTTTGAGAAACGCTAACCAGCATATAAATAGCACCGGATGGAGCAGTCCATAAATCCACAGCCTTTGAACCTGCCAAATCAACTTTTGCAACCTGTTTTGTTATAGTTTCTATGCTTTTATCGACAGTCTCACTCTTGGCTACTCCCGTCGTTCCGGTGTAAATCGTAATCTTGTCTTTAACTTGAGTTTGTATCTGCTGTGCCAAATCAGATCTGCCGTTTGCAAGAGCGACTCTTCTCATATGATCCATTCCTGCCATACTCTTCTCTGCAATGCCAAGCCCTGCGTAAGTGTCGCCATACTCAGGAACACATGTCCACTTAGGAGCGGAGACATTCTCCACTTTACAAGAAAAATCGATAGCTCTCTCTTCTTGTATGTTTGCATCCTTGCTACATCCTGTGACAAATGCGCAAACTACTCCAATAAATAGAACTGATGAAACTGCTTTAATCATTTTGACATCCTCGTAGTAGCAAATTTTGATTTAAAACCAGTATTATACAATTTCTTATGAAATAGATAGGTTTAAAAATTGTATAATAACTCCATGAAATATTACAGTTATGAAAATTTTAAAGTAGACACAAATACTCTGATAAAAAAAGTTGAAAATTTGCATTTTGAGGCAATAGTTGCGATAGCAAGGGGAGGGCTTACGCTTTCGCATGCCATGGCTGAGGGTTTAGATATCCGTAAGGTGCAAAGTATAAGAACTGAACTTTATGATAATAGTTTAAAAAGAGAGAGTATTACCATATCGGGCAAGTGTGAATTTAAAAATGTTAAGAGAGTTTTGGTGATTGATGATATCTCTGACAGTGGAGATACTCTTAGTGCGGTAATGAAGTATCTTCAGGATGAACATAAAGAGATAGAGTTTAAATCGGCGACTCTTTTTTATAAAAAAACATCTATTTATGAGCCTCATTTTTGGATAAATGAGGCAGATGACTGGATAGATTTTTTTTGGGAGAGGGACTACAAAAGAGATTAGTTTTTACTATCTCGGCTCCAGTGTCCGCCGCCTCTTTTTTTAAAATCAGTTTCATAGATGTAGCCTGAAATATCTATGAGCGTCTGCATGTCAAAACCCAGTTCAGGCATAAGACCGTGCTTTTTAATGGCATCATGCATTAGAGAGGTTTTCTCTTTGGGATCTTTTACCCACTTTGACATGTAGGAGACGAACTCCTCTTTGGTCTGAAAAGCTTTCATATATCTATCTTTAAATTCTAAAACTGACGGTGCAGATATGGTTTTTGTCTCATGATGACATGTCAAGCAGTTGCCGTTAAAAAGCAGTGAACTCGCATCGTCGGCAAAAGAGAGAGTACAGATAAAAATCATAAAAAAAGCAGATCTCATCAGACTACTTTCTATGAGATTTTATCATCTCGTAAGCCTGATTTATCTCTTGAGTTTTTGCCGTTGCCTCTTGCATGTAAGCATCATCTTTGCCTTGAGATTTTATGATGTCGGGATGGTACTCACGAACCAGTTTTCTATAAGCCTTTTTTATCACATCCATATCATCGTTCTCATTTACGCCTAAAAGCTTATAGGCATCGGCTATATTCGCTTTTGGAGTTATATTATGCATCATTTTTTCAAACTGCTCAAAAATGGCATGATACACTTTAGGGTCGAATTCAAGCGCCTCTGCAATAGAAGCTAAAACGCTCTCTTCGCTTTTGCTAACTTCCCCGTCTACAAACGAGAGTTGGATTAAAAATCCCATAAAATGGTGTTGTTTTGCCTTGTCTCTTTTGATAGAGTGGGCGAGTTTTCTTGCTATCTCCTGCGTATTGCCTGAGATCTCTTTTTCTTCGTTAAAGATCTCTTTGAGGATCTCTTTTGTTTTATGCGGCTCTGGGAAGAGTGCCGAAATATCATCAAACATTATGCCTACAAGTTGGGCTTCAAGAGCATCTACTTTACCGTCTGCTTTAGCAACCTTTGCCACAAGGGCAACAAAAAGACCTAAATCACTCTCTTTAATCGACTCTTTTGATACGGAGAAATTTTTAAATGCCTCTTTTGAATAATCCGTGTATTTTGCATAACTCTTAAATATCCAGTAGAAAACCGCACCTAAAATCGCCAATAATATTATATTTCCCATAACACTCCTTTATGAATCGTATAATTATAAGAAATAGAAGCTAATAAATAGATATAATTTTTTATTTATGGGTAATTTTATGATAAACTCTCTTTGCTCTAATCTTTCCAACCCAAAAAACTTCGCCCATAAACGCCTCTTTTAAAAGTCCGTCCTCATCGAGAGAGACTTGTACGTCAACGATGCTTTCGCTTTTGTTAAACGGTTCTACATGCAAGTTGTACAAATGATTAATGGGAGCTAAAAAGTTTATTTTTGCAGTTTCTTTTTCACTTCCATCGATGTATAAAAGTGAAACAATATTTTCGTCATTGTGTGCTCCGACTGCAAATAGCTCATAATATTTCTCTTTGGCATTACAGTTTGCAGCTGCATTGAGATAAGCACTCAAGGAGTCATTTTCTACATATTCATCTTCCATTTTCTCCTCTCTTGAACTCTCTTTGAAATCTTTGTAAGTTATATTGAAAGTTGAAGGATCAAATGAAGATCTGCTTACCAGTTTTGTCTTCTCTTCTATGAGTTTGATCTCTCTTTTATTGTGGTCAAAATAGTAAGTTTGAGTTCTTGATTTTCTTGTCGTCTCCTTTATTTTAGTAAAAACATCAGGGACATATCTTTTATTAATAATCTTGCCTTTACTAATAAATGTCTCAACTCTATTGCTAAGCAGAGTTGCCGCTGCACCGATTGTGTTTGCGGTAAGTTTTATCTCATAGTTTTTGCCGTCTTCTTTAAATGTAACGTCCGCATAGCCTACATTCTCAAACAGTGTCACATTTACATCATAACGAGTAGAAAACTCCTGTGCAAAAAGCGAATTTACCATTAAAATCCATACTATGATATATCTTATTTTCACTTTTTTTAAGCCTTTTTTTTAATCAATATTGCCGAAATAAAAATCGAGATAAAATCGTAGCATATAGTTCGCCTCATAATTATACTGTCTATGAAAACTTACGATTGGCTGGATTTCATAGGTAACCCATTTGCGAAAAATATTTTGACGCCATGAAAATTGCGTTGTATAGTTGCTTATGCCGGAAAACTCATCAGGCTCTTCGTCGCAGCTGTACTTAGAATTGCCCCAAAATCGTTGTGCGACTCCAAACCCTTTCTTTTTTGATAGCGCTTGATAGTAAGAGAATGTAAGCGCATAATCAAAACCGTCTATGCCGGCTTGTGTTTTTCGATGAAGTGTTGTCCTAAAGAGAGAATGTTCATCAAAAGGTCTGTCAAAATATATATTTGTCTCTTCGCTAAAGTCATATTTTGTGGAATATTCAAACTCTTGAGTGGGTTCTATAATCCACTTCTGCAGCTCAAACTCTTTACTGTATCGTGCACTCACATATGTTGATAGACCTCGCAGACCGATAGAATATTTGGATTTTATCTCTTTTAAATCCGGTGCAAAGTAGTTTACTCCGATTTGTGCGGATTTTTTGTTTTCAAGCTCTGAAATAGCGTTATCCATAGGCTCTTGCCCTATATCATTAAAAAAAATTTGAAAACTGTTTTTGGTTCTTTCAAGTGGTATTTGAGCTTTTATGCGAGCATTCAAAGATGAGAGTTCTTGGGATTGCAGAAGCGTTTTTAGACGGATTTGAATATAGCTTTTATTGCTCTCTTTGATATATTTTTCACCTTTGAAAAATTCGTCGATGGAAGATTTTGTCTGGCTTTGAGAGATCTCATTTGAGTCTGTAGTGTAAATCCAGTATGCCAGTTTTTTATCTATATTATCAAATAGCTCAACTACCTCTTTTGAGATTTTTTCTTGTTTTTCATCTATATATTGCTGGAATGTTCGATTCGCCTCATCACTATCTGCGATGGCAACACTTACAAAAACAATGTATGATAAAAAAATTATGATGCGAAATGACATAACATACCCTTTGCTTCTACCGACTATTGTATCCAATTTTATTTTAAGTATACTTTCATTAATGAAACAAATAAAAGAATTAAATAACGGTGTCAAGTATATGCTTTGGGCATCCTTTTTATTTGCGATAATGGGTGCATTTGCAAAGCTCGCTTCAGAGCACATGAGTTCGCTTGAGGTTGTTTTTTTTAGAAATATATTCGGCGTTGTTTTGATAGGATATACGATTTATAAAGCGGAGATAAAAAGCGTAGGAGGCAGACCTTTTTTACTTTTTTTTCGAGGATTTATGGGTTTTGTCTCGCTTCTTGCCTATTTCTATAATATCGCACATATTCCGATGGGAGATGCCGTAACATTTTCAAAAACAGCCCCAATTTTTACGGCCATTTTTGCATGGGTTTTTTTAAATGAAAAGCTGACTTTGAGTTCTTGGGTAGCTGTTTTTATAGGATTTATCGGCATCTTGTTTATAACTCAGCCCAGCGGAGCAGGTTTTAGCAAATATGATTGGCTAGGCATTTTTAGCGGTATCGGTGCAGCAATTGCTTATACATCAGTAAGAGAACTTAGAAACTATTACGATACCAAAGTGATAGTCCTCTCTTTTACACTTGTCGGGACAATCGGCCCGTTATTGCTTTTTATTCTCTCAAAATATTTTTACATGCAAGAGTTGGATTTTATGATGGGTGAGTTTGTGATGCCTAGCGGAGTTGTCTGGTTTTATGTCGTTGGGCTTGGGGTCTTAGGAACGCTCTCTCAATACTACATGACAAAAGCTTACGGCGAGACAAAAGCCGGAATAGTAGGGGCTGTAAGTTACTCAAATATTGTTTTTGCAATTTTGGTAGGAGTTTTACTGGGTGATTCTCTGCCAACTTTTATAACTGCATGTGGAATAGTTTTAATTGTCGGTGCCGGAATAATGGTCGCTAGGGAGAAGTAGAATAACCTTTGTTTAAATCCATTATGATATAATCACTTCCTATTTTTCAGAAGGTAAAGAGATGACACTATTAGCAGGACCTTGCGTTATAGAGAGCGAAGAGAATATTTTTAAAATCGCTAAAGCTTTAGAGGTTTATCAAAATGACAACTCTATTGATTTTTATTTTAAATCCAGTTTTGATAAAGCAAACCGTACATCACTCGATAGTTTTCGCGGTTTAGGGATAGAAGAGGGACTTAGAATTTTAGAAAAAGTCAAAAATGATTTTGGCTATAAAGTTGTAACAGATGTACATGAGTCGCATCAAGTCCCAGCCGTAGCCGAAGTTGTCGATATGCTTCAAATACCTGCATTTTTATGCCGTCAAACCGACCTGCTTGTTGCATGTGCAAAGACTACAAAAGAGGTAAATATCAAAAAAGGGCAGTTTATAAATCCGCCCGATATGCGCTACTCTGTGGCAAAAGTGCTTAAAACTCGCGGTTGCGATGAGGTAAGCTATGAAAACTCCAAAAAGCATGGAGTTTATTTATGCGAGAGAGGCTCATCGTTCGGCTATGGAAACATTGTAGTGGATATGCGCTCGCTTGTCATCATGAGAGAGTTTGCGCCGACTATCTTTGATGCAACGCATTCGGTTCAAGCACCTGGTGCGCTTGGCGGAAAAACAGGCGGAGATAGAACAATGGTACCGTATTTGGCAAGTGCGGCTGCAGCTGTTGGAGTAGACGGTTTCTTTTTTGAAACTCATTTTGACCCAAGTATTGCACTAAGCGATGGTCCAAATATGATAAAACTAGACGAGCTAGAAGCTCTAATAAATAAAATTAAAAAAATACAAAATATATAGGGAGAGTTAAATGAAGTTAATCGAAGGTAAATTAAGAGTAATAGAGGGCAAGAAAGTTGCCATAGTAAGTACGAGATGGAATCACTTTATTGTTGATAGACTTGTAGAGGGTGCAAAAGATGCATTTGCAAGACACGGTGGAAATGATGAGGATTTAACTCATGTTTTGGCACCAGGCGCATTTGAGCTTCCGATGGTGATAGACCAGATTTTAAGTAGCGGTAAATATGATGCAGTATGTGCTTTGGGTGCGGTTATAAGAGGCTCTACTCCTCACTTTGACTATGTTTCGGCTGAGGCTACAAAAGGGATTGCAACAGTGAGTTTAAAACATAAAAAACCCGTCTCTTTTGGACTTTTGACTACAGACACAATTGAGCAAGCAATAGAGAGAGCCGGAACAAAAGCTGGCAACAAAGGTTTTGAAGCGATGACTGTCGTTATCGAACTTTTAGATCTTTACGAGAACATGTAATGGCGACTCGACAACAAGCAAGAATGGCAGTTGTAAGTCTGCTCTACGCATTTGATTTGGGAAATGGAAATATTGCACAACATACGGATGAGATACTAGAAGAGAAGAAAATTCGCAATAAGCAAAAAGATTTTGCACTCACGCTTTATGAGGGTGTTATGAAAAATATTGCGCCTGTTGATGAGGCGATAATTAAACATTTAAAAGAGTGGGATTTTGAGAGACTAGGAGCCATCGAGAGAGCAACTCTTAGACTTGCAACATACGAGATACTTTTTGGCGAACTTGACTCTGCGGTAGTTATAAACGAAGCTGTTGAAATCACAAAAGCATTTGGAACAGAACAGTCTCCAAAATTTATAAACGGTGTTCTTGACGCAATTTCTAAAGATAAATAACTATAAAACACAATAGCATACTTAAAGTCAAGTATGCTATAGGCTTTTTTATAATGAAAAATTCCAGTCTTCTTTACTTTGATAAATCCCACTAAGCTCAACAGAGTCTATAAAACCTTCAACTGCCTGCTCAAACGTCATACCTGCATTTATGGCATCAACCCAGTAAACTTTTCCAACTTCATCCGAAGAGCGACCTAAGAGTGCTTCGTAAAACTGTTCTACTTTTCCTGATACATCCAATGTTTCC